>MWVV01000040.1_pt1 | contig 45983 bp, 49 predicted proteins | sample 1047281 | NCBI WGS metagenome assembly MWVV01 (sample SAMN06349986, study PRJNA376086) | soil metagenome | isolation source: PT-2 sample Antarctic (ecotone) soil | place: Antarctica | collected 2015-01-13 | reverse complement strand
CTGGCGGGTGAGTTCGAGAGTGCCGAAACGCCAATCAAAATAAAGAAACACGGCAGAGCGGAAAAAAGCATTTTCCGGCTTGGATTTGATACATTGCGAAACTGTTTCTGCCGGATTCAAATAAACTTAGGACAAAAGCAACGTTTTCAACAGCTTACGTTTCTTTTGTCCTGTACTTAGCGTTGATTTATAGGTTTTATATAATTTTTATCCTATCCATCCTGTCTATTCTGTTTGAATTCTTATTGTGAAAATGAATAATTTTATAAAACTTATTTGCATCGGCAGCCTTTTGATTTCTAGCGGCTGTCAGCGCAGCGACTTTCAATCGCCGACGGCTGCGCCGGCAACCTTGCACGATGTGCCGGCTTTGCGTCTGAATTTTCGGTTTGAAACGGACGTTCCCGCGCCGACGGTTAATCAGCCCGCGCAAACGGAAGAGAGAAACGTCGCCGTGCAAGCGGACTTTGACCAGAACAGGACGCAGGAAACTCTCGATAAAACTTTGACATCGCCGGATAAACAGAGAGTTTTGGCGATTTATCATCGGACGGGAGATTTGCCGTCCGAGTTTCGGCTTGATATGTATTCGGCGGACGGCAAATTGCTTCGCAGAATTACATATGACGGAATGGCAATTCATTTTGCCGAGACAATTGTCTGGTCGCCCGATTCAAACACAGTTGCTTTCGTTGCAATGATTCGCGCGAATCAGTCGAATCCTTTGCCGCTGCCGCCGACACCGGCGGAAAATCAGGCAAACACGAATTCAGAAGCGAACACAGAGGCAAATGTCATAAATACGAACGCCGACGCAAACGTCAATGGCAACGTCGTTGCGCCGACCGCTTCGCCGGCAATCGAAGCGCCGAAAGTAGTTTTAACTTTTCGCACTGAGCAGATTTACATCTGCAACCGCGAAGGCGCGGAAATTAAACCGATAACGCAAAACGAAGGCTTGATATATTTTTATTTTGTCTGGTCGCCGGACAGCTCTGCGCTAGCAGCGCTAGCGGCGACTTATCAAGAGTGGAATTTCTTGCAGTATCAAGCCGAAAGCAAAAGCGAGCTTTTTACGCCCGCCGGCAGACCGCGCTTGGTTGAAAAAACGGGACGCGAACGCCGTCTCGACGATAATTTAACGATTGTTCGCCCGGTTTGGTCGCCCGATTCAGCGAAGATCGCCGTTGCCTTCGACAAACAAGTGCGAATTTACGATGCAATCGGCGACGCGCCGACGCAAGCCGCAATTCCTTTGAGAAATCAGCTTTTAATTTCTTCAAAAGCGTTTGACGAAAATCTGCAGCGTCAACTCGAAGGCGCGGAAAATAGAAATGCGCCGGCAAATACGGGTCAGGAAACCGCGACATTGCCGGACGAAAATTCGCTCGTGTCGTTTAATCCGATAATCAATTTCGAATGGACAGCCGACGAATTGCTTTATCTGCAAACCGGTTATATCAAACAAATGAAAAACGAGACCGACAGCGCACGCAGTTATCTACGGTGGCATCGGTTAATTTTTAGTCCACAAGCCAGCTTAATAAATCAGAAATGAGAGGTGAAATGTGAGAAGTAAGAACTAATTTTAGCTCTTACTTCTCACATATAAAAACTTATGAACAATCAAACAATAAACGATATTTACGAAACCAACAATGAAATCCGTGAAAAGACGAAACAACTCGTCGCGGATTTAACTGATGAACAAACCGCATTTTTGCCCGAAAGTGAAAAATGGACAATTGCTCATATCATCGAACATATAGCGATTGTCCAAGACGGTATGGCAAAAATCTCCACTAAACTTTTGACCCAAGCACAAGCGGCGGGTAAAACGGCGGACGGCGCGGCGCGTTTGTCGGAAAATTTTGTGCAGAAAGCCGCCGAAGCAAAAACTTTAAAGTTTCAAGCACCCGACCGCGTTCATCCGACGGGCAATCAAACAATTGAAGAATCTTTGAAAAAAATGGACGAAACACGCGAGAAATTAGAAGAGCTTCGTCCGCTTTTTGAATCAGTGGAATGTTCCGACTTTAAGTTTCCGCATCCGTTTATGGGCGAATTGACTGCGCACGAATGGCTCACGCTCGTCGGCGGACACGAAGCCAGACATCTTCGACAAATCGAAAATATGCTTGAGAAAAGTGCGTCTATATAAATTTAACAAACAAAAAAAGCCTCGATTGCGGAGGGAATGCAATCGAGGCTGAGATACGAGCAAATCTTCCGAAGTTAAAATAATTGCATATAAAATTTCGGAAGCAGCTCTTGGAGTTACCTATATGAATTTGACTTTCATACTTTATATTCACGCGCGCATTTCATATTTGTTGCATTAAAATAAAATAATTTTTTTGTTGCAACGCGATTCAGTTTAATCTTTCCAAACCAATGCTGCGCTTCGTCAGACGATTTGCATAATTTCCGACAACGATTTTCGTCTAATATCGGGAACTTTCGCATCCGTCGCCGGATAACCGACGGGAATTAACACAAACGGAATTTCCGTTTTCGGACGCTTTAAGATTTCCTGCAAGAATTTCATCGGACTCGGCGTGTGCGTGAGTGTTGCCAAGCCGGCGTTGTGAAGTGCCGCCAACAACATTCCGACGGCGATGCCAACCGATTCCTGACTGTAATAAGTCGGCTCGGTTTCGCCGTCTTCAGTAATTGAATTGATGCGGAAAACAACGATTAAAAAAGGTGCGATTTCAAGGAAAGGTTTGTGTTCGTCAGTTCCCAAAGTCGCCAGCCGACGAAGCCATTTCTCAGACATTCGCCCGTGATAGCTTTCATATTCTTCGCGCTCGGCGGCTTCGCGGATTCGGCGTTTTGTTTTTTTATCTTTAACGACGATGAATCGCCACGGCTGCATATTCGCGCCTGACGGCGCGGTTCCCGCCGTTAGAATCGCTTTCTCGATTATTTCAAGCGGAATTTCTTCGTCGGAAAAATCGCGCACTGTGCGCCGCCGATTCAGGTTGTTGTAAAATTCTTCGGCGCGTCTGATTTGATGTTCTGTTTCAATTCTTTGAAAGCTAAGCGGAGTTAAGTTTGGTTTCGGAAAAGTTTGACTCATTTTAAATTTTTATTAACCAATTTCAAATTCAGCCGCGACGGGCGTATGGTCTGACGGACGCTCCCAACCGCGCGGCGTTTTATCAATCCAGCATCCGACGCATTTTTCCGCCAAATTCCTTGAAGTCCAGATATGGTCAATCCGAAGTCCTTGATTTTTGAAAAATGCGCCTTCGCGGTAATTCCACCACGAAAAAAGTTTCTCATCACCGTTAATTTGCCGAAAGACATCAGTAAAACCCCATTGTTTAACGTGATGTATGGCAGCGCGTTCGGGTTTTGAAAAGTGCAGTTTGCCTTCCCAAAAAGCCGCGCTCCAAACATCTCGTTCGTCGGGCGCGACGTTGAAATCGCCACACAGCAAAACGTCGGAATCAGCCGGACAAGTTTCATCGAAATACTTTCGCAAGCGTTGCAGCCAATCCAATTTAAATGTGAATTTATCCGTCCAAAGTTCCGTGCCGTTCGGAATATATGTGTTGACGATACGGATGTTTTTGACGGTCGCGGCAATAAGGCGTTTCGGTGCATCGGCATCGTCGTCGGGAAAACTTTTCTGCACGTCTTTGATTTCGTCTTTCGACAAAATCGCCACGCCGTTGTAGGATTTTTGTCCGAAAAACGCGACGTTATAACCGGCATTTTCAATTGCTTCAAACGGAAATTTCTCGTCCACGCATTTTGTTTCCTGAAGACATAAAACATCCGTCTGCGTCGTTTCAAGCCAATTTAAAACTTGTTCGAGCCGAATGGCGATTGAATTGACGTTCCACGTTGCGATTTTCATACCTTGAAGAATTTTCCCGCAAAGGCGCAAAGAGAGCAAAGGAAATTAAGAGAATTATATAAAAATTAAAATTTGAATTAAAATTTTGTACTGCCTTAATCTTTCTTCGCGCTCTTTGCGCCTTTGCCGGAAACAAATTTTAACGAATTTCTTTCCCAGAATATTCCGTCCGAAAAGCCCTGAATCGTTTTGTCATTTTCGGCTAAAGCAAGCCGTTTTTCCGTCAATAGACAATAATTCTCGTCCGCTTCGATGCCGATAAAATTACGGTTTAATTTCTTAGCGACGACGGCAGTTGTTCCCGAACCTGAAAATGGGTCAAGAATAAAATCGGTTTCATTGGTCGAAGCCAGAATTATTTTAGCCAGCAGTTTTTCCGGCTTTTGTGTCGGATGCGCGGTGTTTTCGGACATTGACCAAAACGGCACGGTCAAATCCGTCCACAAATTCGACGGTGCTGTAAGGCGATAATTTCCGCCGTCGGACTTTTCCCAATCTTTCGGTTTCCCGTTTTCCGTGTAAGGCGCAAGAACTTTGCGTTTTGTCCTCACGCTTTCGAGATTGAAGACAAAATTGTCCGAAACTGTAAAAAACCATATGTCTTCAGCCGCATTCTTCCAATTTTTCAATGCGCCGCGCCCTTTTTCGCGTTCCCAAGTAATTCGGTTGCGAAGCGTAAAATACTTTAATCCGATTCGTTGGATTGCGCTTGAGGAACGCCAATCGCCGCAAATATAGATTGAAGCCGTCGGTTTCAACAATCGAATCGTTTCTTTGAGCCACGAATCGAGCCAAGTTTCGTAATCTTCAAGCGAAGTTTGTCGAAATGAATTTTCTCCAAAATTTTTCGTTAAATTATACGGCGGGTCGGCAAACATCAAATCGAATTGTTTTTCAGGAAACTTTCTCAACAATTTAAATGCATCGCCGCAGATTATTTTGTTGCGGCAATCTTTCAAATTATTTTCCGAATAAATTATGCGCCGGCGATAAATTTCAACCTCTTGTTCGCTGAGCTCAATCGTGCGATTGCGCGGAGCGCGTTCTTTTTTGTTTTGAGCAATCATAGAAAGATTTTGGTTTAATCAGCCAGAAGAAGCGAAGCAACGAGCGCGGCGCGTTGCGAAACGTCGTCAACAAAAATGAATTCTTCGAGCGTGTGCGCGCTATCGCCCGCAATGCCCAAACCATCAAGCACGGGAACGCCTAACGCGCCGACGAAATTTCCGTCCGACGCGCCGCCGACTTGCGTTTCGCCGAGTTCATAGTCGAATTGCAGAGCGATTCGTCTGGCTTTTTCGTAAAGATTTATAACCGCTTCGGTTCTTTCCAACGGCGGACGATTTATCTCGCCTAAAATTTCAAGCGAAACTTTCACGTCAAAACTTTTTAGATTTTTAATTCCACTTTCGATTCGCGTCGCTTCTGATATTGAAGTAAAACGCACGTCAATCGAACAATCTGCATTTTCGGGAATAACGTTTGAAGCCGTGCCGCCGTTTATCAAACAAACATTAACGGTCGTGCCTATTTCAGAATTATTGAGCGCGTGAAGTCGTTCGATTTGTCTTGCAATTTCCAAAATCGCCGACGCGCCTTTTTCAGGTTCAAGCCCGGCGTGCGCGGGAACGCCGTGCGCTTTTAGCCAGTAATTTGCCGTGCCTTTGCGCCCGGTTTTTACTTTGCCGTTTGCCGAAGGTTCGCACACCAGACAAAATTCTGCCAGTTTTGCTTCTCTTTCAACTAAGTCTCGTCCGGTCGGCGAACCGATTTCTTCATCACACGAAAGCAAAATCGTAATTGGATTTTTTGGTTTGAGATTTAATTCGGCAAAGGCTTTGAGAATTTCCAAAATCAAAACGCAATTCGCTTTCATATCGAAAATGCCCACGCCGTAAAACTTTACGCCTTCAATGCGCGTCGGATTTTTCAGCTTCGCGCCAATTGGATGAACCGTGTCGGTGTGTCCGAGAAGCAGAATCGGTTTTTCGTTTGACGGAAAAGCGCGAATGATAAGATGTTCGCCGTAATCTTCGGCAAAGATTTTTTCAATTTCAAAATCGGAGGAAATTAATTGTGCTTGTTGTTCAATAAATCCGACAACAGCGCGGCTTCCCGCCAAATCACGCGACGGCGATTCAATTTCAACAATTTTATAAATCGAATCTAAAATGCTCGCCCGTCTCGCTTGAAAATAGTCTAGAAGCCGTTTCATAAATTGGTAAAGACTTTCGATACACGCAAAATCTGACCTGGCTGATATTTAAATAATAGCGTATTCATTATTTAATTATTAGCCAAGTTATAAGTTTAAAGTTAGACGATTCAAACAAATCTTCATGAAAATTAAGCAAAGTGCCGCTTCTTCCGGCGAAAAGATTTCCGGTATTTCTCTGCTGAAAGTTACGTTTGATTTCAGACAATCCTTTTTTAAGAAGTTCATCATAAAAAGTCATATTCTCGCCATCGCCTGTTTCCTGATCAAATTGCCGACAAAGTTCATCAAACGGTTTTTCGTTTCCCTGACACAGAGAGCGAAAATTTTCCAACAATTGTTTGACCTGAACGAAGCTATAAAATAAAATTCCGTCGTTTCTGACATAAATTAAATAAAATGGTTGAAGCGGATTAACTCTCTCAGCTTGTCCGATAGCGGATTCTTGTTGAAAACAGAAAATTACGCCCGGCGGATTGTCATCTTTGGTCGGCGTAACTGCATAAATGCCAAAAGGCGCATCACGAAGCCTACCGCGGTCATATTCTAATAGTTCGGAAAGTTCTGCTCGAAAGTCGTCAAGTGAAAAGTCATTCAGCGCAATTGATTCGTTGAAATCTTCTAAATCCAGTATTTCATCTTTCAACCGCAACAATTGTTTATCACGATAATTTAATTCGTCTTTCGCTAATTTTTCAATTTCATTTGGCAAAAGAATGTTGTCGCTCGACGTGGTTGAAACATCCACTAAAGCCATTCGTGCTTCGACACGCCCTTTTAAGTTGAGATATTTATTTAAATCTTCTGTCGCCCAAAAATTAATCAGTTGAACCGAATCATTGATACTACCCAAACGGTCAATGCGTCCGAAACGCTGAATAAGGCGAACCGGATTCCAATGAATATCGTAATTGATAACTAAATCGCAATCCTGCAAGTTTTGACCTTCGGAAATACAATCGGTGGCAATCAGCAAATCAATTTCTTCCGTCTGCCGCATCGAAGGAATTTTGACTCTATTCTTTGAAACAGGCGAAAAGTTGGTTAGAATTTCATTAAAATATGTTCTCCCGAAAGTAGCCTGATTTGCACCCGTTCCCGTAACCAAAGCCATATTTATTCCTAAGTTATTCTTTGCCCAATCACGCAAACTTTCATAAATGTATGTTGCCGTATCCGCAAAAGCAGTAAAAACGATTGCTTTTCGATTTGGTGTGTTGTTTCGGGTTAAAGTTGGGTTATTGACCTTTTCACTTATTAATTCTTTTAAGGTTTGCAATTTTTCATCACGGTCAACCGTAATTTGTTTTGCTTGGCTGAGAATCAAATCAAGTTGCTGTTTATCAGCCTGCAATTCCTTTATCCATTTATCAATGTCGAGATGTCGTAAATCGTATTTCAACTTCGCACCGATTTGAAACGCTTCGTTTAATTCTTCATCATCGTCATTATTAAAAACTTCCAAAGTTTCTAAGTCAAAAAGTGCCATCTGCTGATTTTCTTTGAACAGCTTAATTCGTTTTTCGAGGTCTTCTATTTTGCTAATTGTTCTATCGAGCGTTACCGCAAATGATGTAATAGAACTTTCCAGACGTTTTAGAAAATTGATTTTCATCATTCCGATAAGATGATGTTCACGCTCTTCCTGCGAGAAGTTAGCAACCCGTGTTGTCAGATATTTATCTCGATGCTGTGGCAAAACATATTTCGACGGATTGAAAACGGATAACTTATAGTTTGAAATTTCATCATTCAAACGGTCATAAGTCATAAAACGACCTTTGGTATCAATCTCGGAATAAATTGATTTTGGTTGACCTCTTTTCGGAAAATTGCCGATGGCTTCGATTGATTCTTCGTAGTATTTTTCGACGTGTGAGCGTGAACGAGCGATGGTCAATTCGTCAAGTAGTCTGAAAAAAGCCGGGTTGAGTTTTGAAAGCAAAGAACGGCGGTCACGGTTTCCGTTTGAATCTTCCGCCCATTCGTTAAACTGACGCTGTGTTTGTGCCAGAGTATCTTTTACGCTCGTTACGCCGATAGTTTCCCGAAAGGATTGGTCGTCGTCACCAGTCAGCAAATATATTTGATTGCGTAGGTCTTTAAGGTCATTATTGACAGGCGTGGCGGATAGAAGCAGAACTTTGGTTTTGACACCGGATTTGATGATGTCTTCCATCAATCGTTCATATCGGCTTCGTGTAATGACATTTCCTTCGACATCACGTTTGCCTTTAGCGTTATTACGGAAGTTATGTGATTCGTCTATGACAATCAAATCATAATTTCCCCAATTAAAGTTCGCCAAATTAATATCGCCGACTTTGCCGCCATCCCTACTTAAATCCGTATGCGAAAGAACTGTGTAAGAAAAACGGTCGGACGGAAAAGGATTAAGCATATTTCCGGCTTGTGCTATAAAAACCGTCCAATTTTCACGCAATTTCTTTGGACATAAAACCAAAACATTCTGGTTGCGAACTTCAAAATACTTGATAACCGCCAATGCTTCAAAAGTTTTTCCAAGTCCGACACTATCGGCGATAATACAGCCGTTATGTTTTTGAATTTTGCCAATGGCACTTTGGACAGCGACTTTTTGAAAACCGTAAAGCGCATTCCAGATTTGCGTTTGCGAAAGCAACATCTGAGTTTGTTGACGTTCGGCTTCATTTTTTTCCTGCAACACGCCCTCGAAAAGATGATACAGCGTTTTCTGATAAATAAATTCGGGCGAATAATCAGCGTAAATCTGTTTTAGATACTCCAAAACTTCTTCTTTGACATCTTCCACAATATCTTTACTTTCCCAAACGTCTTCAAACCATCTTTTCAAGTCTTTTCTATCCCGGTCGCTGTCAACTACCAAATTAAGTTCGACATTGCGGGCATTGCCTAAACCCAAGCCATTTACGGTAAAATTTGAACTTCCTAAAATAGCGTTTTCAACTCGGTCATTTTGGATATGATAAAGTTTGCCGTGAAGAAAATTAGGAATTTTGATTGAACGAACTTCCGCCTTTTCACGAATCCAATCGGCGCATTCACGGGCAACACGCTTTTGCGAAAGGCGATTCACTAGCGCAAGTCCATCGTCTTCGATTTTGAAAGATTTTTTATCAGTCTTTTCCGGGTCAATCTGTTTTAAGAAACTCGGTTCACCAAAAAGAAATCGTAATTTGTCTATGTCTTTCAAATGGTCTTTTAGTTGGTTAAAAGCATAAACCGTAAAATAAGCCGAAACAAAAGAAAGTTCGGAATTCGGTTGAATATACTCTTTTAGATAATCGCCAACACTTCCATAATTACGATTATCACGAATGCCGGATGTTGAATTTTGTGGAGAAGCCATAAAAGATTTATTATTTGTCGGATTGAAGAGCTAAACTGCCAGACGTAAATTTATCATAGCGATAGCAAATTAATTAATGAAGCGTAGAATAAAAATTTTGAACCGTGAAGAGCAAGCCGAATTTTTGCTTTTTCTCAGCAATTTGCTCGTGGGAAAATTAAGTGTAATTGAAGGACGCTGGCAGTTTAAGTATTCGGATGAATTTAAGCTGAAAACTGAATTTGCGTCCATTGGTTGAATTCCCGGATTTGGACAGAGTTTATGAAAACGATGAACTGTGGCAATTTTTCGCTTCACGGATTCCAAGCACGGAACAGCCTGATGTCGAAACGGTTCTCGAAAGCGAAAACATCGCCGAAGATGACCTTATCGCTTTACTCAAACGCTTTGGCAAACGCACGACTACCAACCCGTTTGAATTAAAATATAACAATGCGATTGGTTAAATTTTGTTCTTAATCTAAGAGGTAAAAGGCGGTTTGATTGACCGCCTTTTTATTTTGTAGTTTTGTATCACGCCTTGCCCTCGACAATCCAAATCTATTCACGCGACCAAGCTGTAAAGTTGATAATTCAATTTACCAATTTCGTTTTTCAAAAAGTTATTCGAGAAGGCGAATAAAGCCTTCTTGCTTAAAATGTTTATCGGTAGTTAGAGCTTCTGAAATTTTGCGTTCACGCATCAAAACAAAACTGACGGCATCGCAGAGTGAGTATTTTTTATCGGGACGTTCTTTGAGAAGTTCGACTGATTTTGTATGTAATTCTTCGTCAACCCAAATAATTTTAACGTTTTCGTCGCGCAAAATCTCTTGGCTGAAAGCTGCAATACCTTCACGCCGTAATCCGCGAACCAAAGCTAGTGCGACATATTCGGCTAAGACATAATTTGTCGTAACAGGATTTTTCGCCGAGTTAAAATACTCGGCGGCTTGTTCGTGATACGGTTCAGAGTCCGAATTTCGGCAAAGAAAGCCTGAAGTATCAATAAACATCAATCTTCATCCTCATGGTTGTCGGCATAAGCCTTTGCCAAATCAAAATCTATCCGCTCGTTGTGGTCTAATTTCAGATACTCTTCGTATGTAAATTCCTTTCCCTCCCACATTCCGAACATCGCGCGAGTTTCGCCATTGCCTTCGGAATTTATGCTTTCGTCTTTTTTCACGACTTTTTCGAGAATTAAAGAAGCGAGTTTTAATTGTTCCTTTTCCGGCAGCGGCAAAATTGCGGTTTGATAAATTTCCTGAATATCCGTTTGCATAAAATCCACCTCATTTTCCGCAATTATATCACGCCTTGCCCTCGACAATCCGAATCTCTTCATCGGTCAAGCCGTAAAGCTGATAAACCAATTCGTCAATTTTGCATTCGAGTTTGCTTGTGTTGGCGGTTGCGTCCTGTTTCTTGGCTTCGATGATTTCGTCAACGATTGCGGCAATTTCGGTTTGTTTTGTTTTTCTATTTTTGGGTAAAGGAAAATCAGCCAACTCATTAACTTTGAATTGCGGAAAAACTCCACGCTGCATTTTGCCGAATTTATGAACGAACCAATATGAAATTAGACGTGAATTGAGAATGCCCAAAATCATTTCAGGTGATTCTTTAATGTTGATGACGTTCATTGAATTAAGGTCATTCAACATAGTTTCCTTTGTCAAACAAGCGTGAATGCAATAAGGCGGTTTTGCAGGAATTTGACGAATCAAAATGCGCTCCGTAGAAAACAAATTGAAGTCATTTCGTGGCTCCGCTAAATGTTTCCCGTAATTCAAAAATTCGCCATTCCAAGTTAATACATATCGGCTAACATCTTTGCCGTCTAAATATTTCAAATGATTATCTGTTGTTTGAGTGCGTGAATGAAAAACTCTACTTTCCTTAATTTCTTTTGTTTGCAAAGGTTTTCCTTTTCCAATTTGATAAGCCTTCAAACCAACTTTCACGCTTGCCACATCTGAGAGTTTGTCGGAAAGATTTTCTATTTTCTGTAAAAACGCTAATGTTTCGTTTCCTTTCAATGCTTCGATGTTAATAATGAAATCCCTTTGTTTGAGAAAGAAGTCCGCATTTGCTTTTTTGACTGAAACAAAATCTTCGACATATTCTAACAATTCAATTTCTCGATTGTCGTTAGAGTTTCGGAAAATCAAAATTGCACAATCAACATCTGCACTTTCAAAAACACGAGCGTAGAAGTTGACAATCGTTACATTTGATTTTTCAAGCACGAATTTTCGCAACAATTTATTAGTGTTAATCGTCAGCCAATTGTTTGGCGTAACTAAACTTAAAACACCATTCTTTTTTAAGTTGTTCGTCGAATTTTCTACAAAAAGCGGATACAAATTTACTTGGTATTCAGCAAGTTTATAATTTCGGTAAAAATACTTTTTGTCGGCTTCAGTCATTCTCTTACTCTCGCTATTTCTAGCGAAAACATACGGCGGATTACCTATAGCTATATCAAAACCCTTTTCAATACCGAACATCCATTCCGCATCAAACCATTTCGCCGAAGCGTTCTGGTCGTAAGGATTCCAATCCGTAATTAAATCGGCGGAAGTTTCGTTGATGCCGCCTTGTTTCAAAAGCTCGGCGATTTGGCTGCGTATCTTTTTATCTTCGGTGCGATATTTTTCTTTTGTCCGCCGCGAGCGTGCGCCAAAGTGTTTGGCACGAACTTCTTTTAACTGCTTTTCCAATTCGGTTACGCCGTTCGGTTTCAAACCGCCGTTGGTTTCAAGTCCAATCAGCGTATTTGCCGCCACGAATTTTGTTTCGAGATTCGGAAGCGGACGAATGCCGAGATTTTCCTTTTCCGTGTTCGCTTTTTGGTCAACGATTAACGAGATAAAGAAACGAAGTTTGGCAATCTGAATCGCAATCGGCTGAATATCAACGCCGTAAATACAATTTTCAATCAAAAACAGTTTGCGCCCGTAATCGCTGGCATTGTTTTCAAAAACATCGTTGATTTCCAAAAGTCTATCTTCACGCTCTTTATGGTCGCCGATTTTATAGGCTTCTTCCGTGTCTTTGATTGCCTTCAATCGCTGCCATTCACGCCACTTTTCATTGTTCTTATCGAGCTTTCCGAGCAGATGAACAAGCCGGTGCAGAATGCCCATCGGAAACGCTCCCGAACCGCAAGCCGGGTCGAGAATCTTGCAGTTATCAATCGCTTTAATAAGAATTTCAGTTTCGGTTTCGTTAAAGTCGTGTTTGTCTTCGGTGTAACTGAAAAGGTTTCTCAAAGCCGTTTCCAAACTTTCATCTTTGCCGTGCCAACGATTATTGCTGACCGGCATTTCAAACTTTTGCTGAATTCGTGCTTCATTGCCGAACATTGTCGGCTGATTTTCGCCGAATGCGACAAACCCGGCAAAACCTTGTGTTTCCGTCTGCAACTTCGCTTTCAGATAAGCAAGCAGCGATTCGTCAACCATATAATTGACGATTTCACGAGGCGTATAAGAACTGCCCGTCTGCTTTCGTGCCGTCGTTTTAGTTTCGGGATTGAAATTTGCCAGAAGATTTTCAAAGACTTTTCCAAGAAGTTCCGGGTCAAGCGCAATTTCTTCTTCAATCGGCGTGTTTTCGGTAATCGTGAATTTATAGCTGTTGAGAATGTTTATCAGTCCACGAACTTTGTATTTTTTATTCTTCGTGCCGTAAATTTCATTTAGTTCAATCTCCCTTTCGCTTCCGAAAAATAATTCATCCGGGATTTCCAAGACATTCTTCGGATGGTCTGAAAAACCGTCAACCCGAACACGGCATTTTGTCCCGTCAACTTCCGTTTCCTTATCCAGACATTCAAACAAACCGCCGTTTAAAAATGGAATCGGCTCGAAAAGTTCTTTAATTGTCTCTTCGGCTTTGATAAATTCACGCTGATAACGAAAGACGTTGTGAACGAAATGCTGCGAATTTTTGCCGCCATTGCTCTCTGCAATAAATTTGCGCTTGCCCATTTCCGAATTGAGCGTGGCAAAGAAAAGATTTTGCAGAATGGCTTTGTAAAATGCGCTGTCGTCTTTGAAACGCAAAATCGTTTTTAAGTATTTTTCATTGAAAAGTTTATCGGAAACCAAACCTTTTTCTTTCAAAAACCAAACAAACATTAAACGGGTAATCAAGCGAATTACATTTGTCGCATTGCGAATATCTTCATCTTTTTCTTCACCGGCGGGAAACGTAACATTTTCAACCGCCCAAAAATACCAGTTCGCCAATTCCTGAAAAAATCTTTTATTAAGCTCTTTAGTATCGAGCGTTTTCTGCCAAGCGTTATGAAGTTCGACAAAGTTTGAAACATTGTAATTATGCAAAGCAAGGTCTTCGAGAATTTCAACGTGCGCCCGGTGCGGATTCTCAAGACGAATATCTTTGATTAAAGTTACTTTTTGCAGAACGTCTTTAGTTGTATCCCGTTTATGAAGTCGGCGGTCAATGATGGAAAAGGTTAAGGTGTCGCCGTGCTGAAAAAGAATCATCACAGGCATCGGAAACATGCGGTTTATCTCCCGTGTGATTTCCGCCAGTTCGGAGCGGCGATACTCAGCTTTTTTTAATTAAATGGCAAAGAAAAGATAAGATTCTATGCGCTTATCGGAAACATCAACTTTGCTCGTATCAAACAAACTTTTGGTGCGACTGATTTCTTCATCGGTAAGCTGGAAAAGAAAATCAACCGTTTCCCATTCGTCCAAATGCGCTTTTCCCTCGTTCGTTAATTGTTCGGAGTTTTGCTTTAAAAACGCTTTAAAACCTTCCGCCGTATTTGGTTGAAGGTCTATCTTCTTGTCGCTTTCATAACCAAGTGTTTCGAGAAAACGTAATGCGTTTTGTTTTAAGTTACCGGAAAGAAACGAACGAAGATTTGCCTCAATTTATCTTTTTAATTCAAGGTCGTTTGGCATAATTTTCAGTCAATTACTCAAAAGCAATTAAAAAATCTCTCAATTTATAAAACCATTTATTGATGTAAGGATTTGATAAATCTTTCCTAAAAGTATTCCATTGCGGTTTCAAAAGTTAAAGTTAGGTTTTCATCAAATGAATAATCAAAGAAGCCCAACAAAGGCTGAGTGCTATATGTTTGAAAAGAGCCGATAAAAGAAGGGAAAAGAAAAATGCGGACGAGAAGAATCGAACTTCCACGAGATTGCTCCCACAGGCTTCTGAGACCTGCGCGTCTACCAGTTCCGCCACGTCCGCGCGAAAAAAAGGTAAAGCAAATGATACGAATTTAATCGCAGAAGTTCAAGAATGGTGAATCGAACTTTTTTATGTTGAGCAATCTTTTTGGCTTTAGCATGATTAGAGCGCAACTTAAAATTATGTGGAAAACCAAAAAAAGCCAACCAAAGCATTTCTTCGGCTGGCTTTCATAATTTATTGGCATATGACAGTTGTAAATTTTCAAATGCCTAATGCCTTAGAATTTACTTTAGAAGATGTTCTTTAACAAAAAGAACTGTTGCATAAAATAGATAATCCTGATTGTTCTTCTTTCTAAATCCGTGTCCTTCATCATTTGCCATCAAGTACCAAACCGGAGTGTTGTTCTTTCTTGCCGCCGCAACGATTTGTTCCGCTTCGGTGTATGGAACGCGCGGGTCATTTTTTCCCTGAACGACAAATAAGGGTTTACTGATTTTGCCGGCGTTGGTGAGAGGCGAAATTTTTGTTAAAAACTCAAGCATCTTCGGGTCTCTTTCATCTCCATATTCAACCCGTCGAAGGTCTCGGCGATAGGTTTCGGTGTTTTGAAGAAACGTAACGAAATTCGATATTCCGACAATATCAACGCTGGCTCGAATTCGGTCATTGTAATGAGTTGCGACCGCCAAAGTCATATAACCGCCGTAGCTTCCGCCCGTAACCATTATTCTGTCTTTATCAAGGTACGGCTGCGTTGCTATCCAGTCAAGCAATGCTCCGATGTCTTTGACTGTGTCCTCGCGTTTATAACCGTTGTCGAGCTGGAGAAATGTTTTGCCGTAGCCCGATGAACCTCGAACGTTTGGTTGGATAATTGCGATGCCGAGTTCGTTGACATAGTAAGCCTCGCGGTCAAGCGGTAACGGAATAGATTGACCTTCCGGTCCGCCGTGAATATCAATAATAATCGGGCGTTTGCCGGTAAAATTAGTCGGCGGACGATAAAGAAAACCGGAAATTATTTTATCATCGAAACTCTTCCAATTGACCAATTCAGGTTCACGAAGTCCTTTTGTCTCATATCCGTTTAGGTCGGCTTTTGCCCAATGCGTTAACTTTTTAGTTTTAACGTCGAGCGAATAAACATCGGCTATTGACTGATATGATGAAATACTAAAACCGAGTTCATTTGTAGTCTTGTGCCAAGTATATCCAAACAATTGCCCGACCGGAAGTTTTGGTAGTTGATATTCTTTGAAAGTCTCCGTGTCTACTACATGCAACTTGTATATGCCGTTTTCATTCGTTGCGAAAGCCAGCATTTTGCCGTCATGAGATAGCTCGAATCCGTCTACATCCCAGTTAATCTGAGATGTTAATGTTTTAAGATTTTTATTTGTCAGGTCGAGGTAAGAAAGCCTCTGAAATTCAGAATCTTTGTCGGTGGTTAAATATAAACCTTTACCGTCTTTGCTGAACTGAGCATAACCGTATGAAACCTTTTCATTGCCGATTTTAGGCGTTATTAGAGTTTTGTCACCTGTCTCAACATCTAATAACCAGAGATAGCTTTCATTTGCTGAGACATATTGCCCGATGATTAATTTTTTATCATCCGGCGACCAGCCGAGCGGCGACCAGCCGACTCCGTCAAAATTAATCACCAAGCGGTCTGTTTGCGGGTTAGACGCATTAATCGTATGTAATTCGGTTTTAAAACTGTCAGTAGAACTTTGCGCTCCGGTCATTACCGCCGTGTAAGCAATTTGCTCGCCCGAATTTGACCAGGGACCGGAACCATTTCGTTTTTTATCATCCATTGTTATTCGGGTAACTTTACCTGAACTGATGTCATAGCGAAAAAGCTGGCTGACTTCATTGCCCCCAGTCGCTTTTGAGAAAATAAAGTAATCCCCGCTCTTTCTTTGATAACTGCCGCCCCCAACCGGTTCTGGAAAAGAAGTGAGTTGTTTCGGCGCTGCGTCAGGCGAATTTATCAGATGAACTTGAAATGTATTTCCGGCGCGTTTCCCGACCAGCATCTCTCGTTTTGTCGGATGCCAGTCGCTCAAAAATACAGGACTGCTTTCTGTATATTTCTTAACCGTCTCCACTAGTTCTGCCGGAATTGCGGGAATTCCTTGAACGACCAGATTATCTCCGGGTTTGATTGTGTTATTTTTATTTGTGCTTTGAGCCGTCGTGTTCGTGTTGTTTTGACCAAATACAACTGACACGACCAAGATTATCGTTAAACTTAAAATTATTAACCGCTGCATAAAGAAAGCTCTCCTTAAGAATAGGAATAGAAAAAGGTTTTATTGTTTGGATTTGAAAGTTACGCAATTAATATACAACCTACAATCAATGGCTGCAATAAATATTTGGAAAGTCTTCGATTTATTGAAGACTTTGAAGAGAAGAATCGAGTTTTCGCGGGAATGTTCCCACAAGTTTCTGAGATGTGCGCGTCTATTGATTTCGCCACGTTCGTACGAAAAAAGGTAGAGCAAATGATACTAATTTAATACCTAAAGTTCAAGAACGTGGTTCGAGTTTGCTATATTTAAGTGATGCAAAACTTTTTGCGCGAGAATTTGGCGGAAGTTAAAAAAAGAATAGAAAAAGCAGCGCAGAAAAGCGGGCGAAATGCCGATGAAATAAAACTCATCGCCGTCAGCAAAACTCACTCGACAAAGGTTTTGCGAGACGCAATGGCGGCAGGCGCAACGATTTTCGGCGAAAACAAGATTCAGGAAGCCGAAGAAAAGATTAAAGAACTCGGGAAAAAAAATCTCGAATGGCATCTCATCGGACATCTTCAATCAAATAAAGCCAGACGTGCCGTTAAACTTTTCGATGTTATTCACACGCTCGATTCGGTTGAACTTGCCGAAAGATTGGAACGTATTTGTATTGAAGAAAATCGAACGAGCTTGTCGGTTCTGGCGCAAGTTGATTTAGCCGGGGAACAAGCGAAAAACGGTATTGATGAAAAAGGATTGCCGAATTTAGTTGAGCGTTTGAAAACTTGCGAGCGTTTGAAATTTGACGGTTTGATGATTATTCCGCCGTTTTTTGAAGATATAGAAAAGGCGCGTCCCTTTTTTCGACGACTTCGGGAAATCCGCGATGAGTTTTTACCGAACGGCGAACTTTCGATGGGAATGAGCCACGATTTTGAAATTGCCATCGAAGAAGGCGCAACGTTGGTGCGAGTCGGCACGGCGATTTTCGGCGCACGAGAAAAATTCGTCCACAGATGAACACGGAAAAATATAGATAAAAGAATTTTGACTTCTGAATTTGATTTTTAATTTTGCATTTTCCGTTTTCAATTTTACATTTAATTTTATGCTCTCAACATTTTATCCAATAATCCAAACCGTCGTTATCTACGCAATGTTGGCGTTTGTCATTACATTGATTTTGCGCTTGATTTTCAATTATTCAGACCCAAATCCGTTCGGCAGCGTCGGCAGATTTTCTTATAAACTCAAAAAATTAACCGACCGTTTTGTTTATCCGGCGGCGCGGCTTTTGGCGCAGTTTCGCGTGGACACGCGGCTTGCGCCGCTGGTAACGATTTTTATATCCGTCGTGCTGGCTTATTTTGCGTTGGGAATTATCAGCAACACATTTTTTATCGTTGACGGTTTAACCGAAGCGATAAAGACAAACAACGCCAAAGCGTTAATCGGTTTCGTGCTTTACGGCTTGCTCAGCGTTTATATTTTATTTATTTTTATCCGCTTTATCGGCTCGTGGTTTGTCTTTACGCGCAACACTTTTCTCGGTTTTGTCCATCGCGTAACCGACCCGATTCTGATTCCGGCGCGGCGTTTAATTCCAACCATTGGAATGTTCGATATTTCGGCGATGCTGGTTTTGCTTCTTTTGGGGTTTTTGCAAACGATAATTTTAAGAACCTTCGTTTATTAGTGATTCAATTTGTAGAAAAGGCGGGCGGTTTAATTTTCAATGTGCGCGTTGTTCCGCGAGCGTCGAAAAGCGAAATTGTCGGCGAAATGGACGGCGCGTTGAAAGTTAGAATCGCATCGCCGCCGGTTGACGGTGCGGCAAACGCAGAATTAATAAAGGTTTTGTCGAAAAAGTTTGGCGTGACGAAAAGCGCGGTTGAGATATTGAGCGGGCAAACCTCAAAGCAGAAGCAAGTCCGCGTAGGCGGGATAAATCACGCTGATTTATTAAACTTAATCGGCGTTTAATCCAGCGTTCGGTCAATTATCTTTCGCAGCAGAAGATAGCTGAACCATACAAGGAAAAACGCGATGACGGCGAGCGAAGTGATAATTGCGCCGCCGTAAATTTCGTCAATCAGAAAAGCTCCGTTGACCCGAAAATTCAGAATCTGCCAAAGACAAAGCACATCGGCAGTCAAAGCCAAGATACAGATAATAAAAATCGTCAATTCTTTTTGCATAAAAAATCTCCTTTTCTGTGATTGATTAAAACAGACACAAATTAAGAAGATGTAACGGAAAGATGAAAAGAATGTAAAAGAATCGGGTTGCGCGAGTAAATTTTCGCGTGTTATATTTGCGTCTTTCAACAAATTAAAAGACAGGAAGTTAAAAAATGTCAGGACACTCCAAGTGGCACACTATCAAGCACAAAAAAGGCGCGTTAGACGCGAAACGCGGGAAGGCTTTCACTAAACTGATTAAAGAAATTACGGTTGCGGCGCGGACGGGCGGCAGCGGCGACGTTGACGCAAACGCGCGCCTTAGAAAAGCCGTTACCGACGCGAAGGCACAGAATATGCCGAACGATACGATTGACCGCGCCATTAAACGCGGCACGGGCGAACTCGAAGGCGTTAATTACGAGGAAATCACATACGAAGGCTACGGCATCGGCGGCGTAGCAATTTTAATCGAAACGATGACTGACAACCGCAATCGGACGGTTGCCGAACTGCGCCATCTGCTCTCGAAAAACGGCGGCAACTTGGGCGAAGCCGGCTCGGTCGCGTGGATGTTCGACAAAAGAGGTTTGGTTATTGTTGATAAAGCGGCAAAATCCGAAGACGAACTGTTTGAAATCGCCATCGAAGCCGGTGCGGACGACGTGCAGGACGAAGGTGACGTTTTTGAAATCTACACCGCGCCCGAAAATTACGAAGCCGTTGACGAAGCGATAAAAGCGGCGGGCATCGAACCGCAAGCGTCGGAAATTTCGATGATTCCGCAAAACTACATCAAACTCGAAGGCGACGACGCGAAAAAGATGCTCAAACTTTACGAAGCCGTTGACGACAACGACGATGTGCAGAATATCTACGCGAACTTCGACATTGGCGAATCGGAAATGGAATAAAATAAAGGCAAAAGTAAAAAGATAATGAAGGTAAAAGTAGGGAAGTTAAATTTTTACTTTTGCCTTTTGAAGTTTATATTGAATTTGAATTTATTTAATCTTCGTGATGAACGAAGCCACCTTCATACAGGTTTCGCAGAAGCCGCCGATTGTCACTGTAGCGGTTATTTCGTTCGCGCCCTTCGCATCAACTTCAATAGCTTTTGTGCCTTGTCCTTCGACGATTTTACCTGCCGAAACTTGCCAATGGTAAGAAAGTCCGTCAATATCACCGTCTCCCACTTTTGCCTCGAAAGTTAAAACGGAATTTTGATTGGTTACGATCTCAGGCGCAATAACATTCAAAGTTGGGCAAATGCACGGTTCGAGAGTATAGATTCTGGGAATTTCTGCGTTTTTCGGAACAAGAAAAAAGTTAATATCAGAGAAATGATAATATTTTAGGTGCTTTGCTTCACCCAAAAAACTGACACGACTTTCCATCGCGGCATTTGCCATAAATAATTTTATCTTTTTGCCCAATTCGGTATTTACCGGCACGTTTATAAAACCTCTGGTAGTCGCTGGTTCTTTCTCCAAACAGCTAATAAATTTTTCGAGCGTTTCAGTTAATCTATCAATTTCCGTTTCATTCGATTTTACGCCGACCTGTGCGAACTCTATCACTCGCGGCTTTTCCTCTTGGGCAGTAATTGTCGAAGCGAAGACGGTTAAGCAGAAGAACGCGAAAAAGATTTTGAAATTGAGTTTGGCTTTCATAGATTTTTTATTTCACGCTTTTGGATGCGCTCTATCATAAACTTCAATATGTTTTTCCTCGAAACATGCGTGAAAATCTGCGTTGTGAAAATCTGCGAAATTCACTCGCCGAGTTTATGCAAAAATTCCCCGACTAATTTTGTATCGTAATAAATTCCCGAATCTTGAGCCTTTTCAACCAAAGAACGAATTTCGGAAACAAGACCGAGCGTTTTTATTTTGCCGAGCAGACCGAGCGAGCCAATGATTTGCAAACCCGAAGCCAAAGCCGCCCGTCGTCCTTTTATTTCATCCAGACAAACAAGCGAAATGTTCTGCTCCAAAGCTAATTCGATAACCGCCGCTTCGCCCGCGTCCAAATTTGCCAGCGCAAGCGGCGTGAGTGGCACGGCTAATCGCACGACCTTTAACCAAGACGGAAAACTTACTGAATAACCCTTTGCCGCGCCTGCGAGAATTTCCGCTTGAACTTGCGGCGGGCAAATGAAATCGAAAGGAAGTTTGCCAACCAAGTCTAACGCCTGCATTTTCTCCCAAGCTATCAACGGACTGGTATTGACGACGATTTTCTTATTCATCAAGCGCAAAATCAAGTTCGGACGATAAATCCACTTCGCGCAAGTTGCTCATCGGCAATCCGATATTCGAGAGCGCAAACAAAAATTCGACGCGGCTTTTACCGGCAAACTGTGCTGCTTCGCCCGAAGATAGGCGACCGAGTTCGTAGAGTTTAGCCGCGAGCAGAAATTTGGCTTCATCGGAAAATCTTTCGCGGGAAACGCCCAAACGAAAAAGTAAATCGTCGCCGTATTCAATTGTTAAAGTGTTGTGTGCCATCTTTTCTCCCATAAATTTTATCACGCTTTCGGGTGTGCGCGGTCATAAACTTCAATCAATTTCTCCATCGAAACGTGCGTGTAAATCTGCGTGGTCGAAAGCCGCGCGTGTCCGAGAAGTTCCTGGATGTCGCGCAAATCTGCTCCCGAATCGAGCAGATGGGTCGCAAAAGAATGGCGCAGAGAATGCGGCGAAATGTCGCGGTGGATGTCGGTGCAGAGTTTGATGTATTTATCAACCATTCGCCCGACCGAACGAGTCGTGATGCGCGTGCCTTGATAGTTGAGAAAAACGGCTTGGTCGTCTCTTTCGGCAGGCGGACAATTACTCAAAAAATCGGCTCGCGCCTCGTTCAGGTAAAACATCAAGGCTTGCAGAGAAGGCTCGCCGAACGGTAAGATGCGCTGCTTTTTTCTTTTGCCGGTGACGCGAACCAATTTTTCGCGGAAGTCAATATCTTTCAAATTAAGATTAACAAGTTCGCCGACGCGCATCCCTGTTGCGTAAAGAAATTCTAAAATCGCACGGTCGCGCTTGCCCAAATCCGTTTCCAAATCAGGTGTTTCGATAAATCTAACCGCATCTTCCATCGAAAGATGAGTCGGCAGTTTGCGCTCGACTTTCGGCGTGGCGACGAGTTTTGCGGGATTGTTGTCAAGAACGCCTTCGCGGACGAGAAATTGAAAAAACGTGCGAAGGGAAGCGAGTTTGCGGGCAATCGAAGTTTTCTTTTTGTTCAATCCGTGCAGATTCGCCATCCATTCACGAATTGTTAAATGGTCAATATCTTTAACATGAATTTGTTCGCGCGTGCCATTGGGTTTCGGCGCGGCGATGTGGTCGTGAAACTGCTCCAAATCACTCGAATAATTCCGCAGAGTGTGTTGGCTGACGTTACGCTCGTAGCGCAGATGTTGGAGAAATTGATTTAAATATTCTTCAAGCATTTTTATTTGTCCGTTTGAAGAAACGAAAAAACGGTTGCTAAAGCGAAAATTCCGATACCGACGAAAACTTGCGGTTCTTGCAAAACGGTCAATAACGCAATGATGAAAAGAATTGTAACCGTCAGATTAGCGACAATGCAAAGCGCACGAACAAGCGAATCTTTCGGCGAGATTCTAATCAGCGCAAGATTCAGAAAACCCGCGAAAATAATTGCTAGACCTGAACCGAAAAACCACAAAGCATTCAAATCAAAAGCATCAAGACACGCTGTAAAGGCAAGATGCACCACGCCCAAAGCGATTGCCAAGAAGGTTACAATTTTATAAATAACATTCGACACAAAAATTATTTTCGAAATTTAGAATAAACAAAATTACTTTTGAAATTTTGAAACGTAATAACCTTTTCTGGTTCTGACCGTCAAGTTTTCACGCCCTTTTATTTTAAGAGAAATCGTGCGAAACTCGTTCGGTTTGCTTTGTTCTTCAGGATAATAATTCAAAATATAGGCTTGCGATAGTTCGGCGGAGATTTGATTAAAAGCCTGGTCGAGTTCGCGCTCGTCAATCGGCGAATAAACCGCGCCGCCCGTCTGCGTCGTTATCTCCTGCATTCGTCGCTCTGCCGCAAGTGTACGAATGTTGGCGTTGCCGCCGCGCACGCCGGTGCGTTTAAAATTCTCGAATTCGGTTGTTTTAACGACGTAAATTTGGCAATTCGCCGCTTGCGCGGCGCGGACGGCTTCTTCAAAAGAAGAGTCGGAAATCGTATCGTCGCCGTCAGAAACAATCACGATGACGCGCCGACCTTCAACTTCTTTGAGATGATTCGACGCTTTGATAATCGCGTCGAGCAGTGCAGTTGCGCCTTGCGGCTGCGGAAAATTTTCGATTGCGTCAGTCAAAAGCGAAACGTTTTTTGTCAAAGGTTGTTCGAGCCGCGAAATGGTCGAAACCGAATAAATCGCGGCTAAATCTTTTTCGGGTCGAATGACGCGCTTGAAAAATCTGACGGCGGCTTTTTTTTCAAACTCACGCGCTTGCGTCACGCTCGAACTGTTATCGAAAAGCAAAGCTAAGCGCACGGGCGTTTCCGAGCGCGAAAGATCGCTGATTTCCGCCGCTTTGCCGTCAATCAAAAGTTCAAAATCTTCTAAATTGAGATTCGTAACCGCTCTGCCGCCAGAATCAATCACAGAAACGGGAATCGGAACGAGCGCGGAATCAACGCGGATTACGTCGCTATCGTCTTCGTCAATCTTCGGGGTTGGAGTCGGTCTAGTTTGCGGTTTTGGAGTTTCGGAAACGGTTTCAGTCGGCAAATAAATAATTCGCGGGCGCGGCGTTGGAGTCGGAGTTTCAGACGGCTTGATGCGCCCTGATTGCGCGAAAGCAATAGAGGTAAAGATAAAAAATAAAATTGTGAGCGAGATTTTACAAAACATTGTCTTTACGGTTGAGGTTTTACAAAATTCGCCACTTTCTTGTCCGGCTCGCAGACTTCGACGGTTTTGCTTGCCGTTTTGTCGCCCTTTGTTTCTTCGGCGGGTAAGCCTAATTTCTCGCGCACGAATTTTTCGACTTCCGCTTCAATTAATTCACCGCTGACGATGAAAGTTTTTTCAGTCAAAACGTCGCCTTGCTTTGTCAATTTCGACGGCTCAAGAAAGATGTTCCAAGGCGAACCCCAACCGCGCGTGTCGCCGACCGCTTTGCGATAATCGTAGTGCAAGGTTTTCTGTTTCGCCTCTCTCGAATCCGATTCATAAACGACGGGAAAAGTTATTTTGAAAGCGTCGAGATTGGTTTTCATCGCGTTAACCGTGTCGTATTCGCCAATGCCGATAACGTCGAAACCCTTTGCTTTATATTTCTCGTAAAGTTTCTGCGCGAACGGTGCTTCGTGTTTCCAATTCGGACACCACGGCGCGAAATAAACGACCATTACGAGTTTTTTGTTTTGGGCAAACTCGCGCAAATTGATGTTTTTATCGTCGCGGATTGATTTATATGTCCAATCTTTGTATTTGATTTCCTTTTCCTGAAGCGGCGCCTGCTCGGTTTGCGCCGATGCAAACGTCAAACCGAATAACATAATTGTCAAAGTAAAAAGTGTTTTCATAATTTTTATTCCTTTTATTGAAAAACTAACTTTTGAAAGACTAACTTTTCAGATGCAATCTAACAAGAAAAAATTGCCCGAAGACGAGCGTGAGTTAATTCTCAATCAGATACTTTCGGAATAACGGATAGCTGGTAGCGAATAACTGACAACTTCGTTGACGATATAAAGTTATCAGCTGTCCATTATCCATTTTCAGCTATTCCGAAAATGCTTTTATTCACTTTGGGTTAAATACCCCGTCAGCTTGCTGCGGCTTTATTTCCAAACCAATAAACGCAGTTCAGGTAAATTCCCGTCATCGCGGACAGACACGCCAGCAAAGAAAAAATAATCAAAAGCGTTATCTGCCAACTGCCCGCGAAATAATAAAAATGCGCCTGTCGGAAAAAGCGCGTGGCGAGTTTTGGTTCGGGCGTGATTAAAACTCCGCCGGTTTCCGCATCAACCAGAATCGAATCCATTCCCATTCCGCCGACGGCTTGATAATACGGCTTACCATCGCGCATCAACAAAGTCAAAGCGGTCGTCGGCAGTGTTTTACCTGCCAAACCGTGCGCTTTTTGAATCGCGTCAACGGGAGCGATTTTTACTCTTGATTGGTCAATCGTATCAACTTTATTGCCCTCAACCGTATTCGGCAAAGCATACAAAAAACCGCTTAACGCCCACGCCAAAACAGGAATCGAAACGAATAAGCCGAGCCATAGATGCAGTTGATAAATTAATTTTCGCATTTAATTTGAATTTTAACGCAAAGGCGCAAGGACGCAAAGTGTTTTATAAAATTTTTGCTTAATACTCTTTGCGTCTTCGCGTCTTTGCGTTAGAAAAATAAACCGTGTAATTTATTGGTAGAAAATCACAGGAGATTTCATTAAAAATAATGGCACAAACAACCGTATCCGATATTTTCCGCCGCGCTTTGGAAATGAGAAAAGCCAATCCGAATGCCTCTTACAAAGACGTAAAATCGCAAATCGTCAACGAATTTTCAGGCAAACCGTTTCCCTTACCTGCATTTTTGACGATTCCCGAATACGACAATATCGCGCCGGAGGAAGATTGGACGGCTGGACTTCCAATTGTTCTGCGCGGAATTCAAACCGAAGATTGGGCGGAAATCGCGCACGGCATCATTATTAGTCTTGAGCAAGTCGAGAATTTTCCGAAGGAATCCATGCGCGAAGATGCGCCGGAAAAAGAATGGCGCAACCGGCACAAAGGTATCGCCGAAGCCGAAGCGAAAAATCTTGATAAATGGATGCCGGAAGATTTGATGAATATGGCGCGGAAAAATGTGAAAAACAAAGTATGAAATCTGAAGCAATCGTTGTTTTAACGACCGCTCCGAATATTAAAGAAGGCGAAACTCTAGCGCAGAAAATCATCAAATCAAAACTCGCCGCCTGCGTTCAAGTTCTGCCGCCGATGAAATCTTTTTATTGGTGGGAAAACGATGTTCAGATTGATTCGGAACATTTACTTTTAATCAAAACTTTGTCCGTAAAGTTTTCAGAATTGAAGGAGTTTATCCAAGCTAATCACAGTTACGACGTGCCGGAAATAATTGCTCTAAAGGCAAGCGATGTGGCGGAAAATTATTTGGTTTGGATGAAAAATTATTTGTCGGAATAAATGTAGGGGCAGGTCTTATGCCTGCCCCTACATTTATTTCTTGTCAAATCCGCAGCATTTCACGATAAAATCAACAGTATCTTTGGGGGAATCGGTCAAGTGTATCAAACCTAAATCTTCCGGGTTGATATTTTTTTCGTTAAGCATCGTCGAAGTCAGCCACGCGAGAAGACCTTTCCAGTAAGACGAACCAAACAACACAACGGGAAAGTTGCGGATTTTGCGCGTTTGGATCAAGGTCAACGCCTCGAAAAGCTCGTCGAGCGTGCCGAAGCCGCCGGGAAAAATCACATATGCGTTGCTGTATTTGATGAACATCGTCTTGCGAACAAAGAAGTATTTGAAAGTCAGAGATTTGTTTTGATAGCGATTGGCAACCTGCTCGAACGGCAATTCGATATTGCAGCCGACGGAAATTTTACCCGCTTCAAACGCGCCGCGATTTGCCGCTTCCATAATTCCGGGTCCGCCGCCGGTGATAATTTCAAAACCGGCTTCGGCTAACAATTTGCCGGTTTCCACTGCCGCCCGGTAGTATTCGTTGTTTTCGACGGTTCGCGCCGAACCAAACACCGAAACGCCGTGCGTGATTGTCGCCAAACTGTCGAAGCCGCCGACGAACTCGCCCAAAATGCGAAAAACACGCCACGAATCCGAGCTTTTAAAAACGTCGTCCGGTTCGGGCGAGCGCAGAAGAATTTCGTCTTCGGTAGTTTGCCAATAGGAATTTTTTTCTAATTCCTTCGCTTCGGCAATCGTTTCAGGTTCAATCGGTTTGATTTGTTCGGTTTTTTTGTTTCGTTTGATTTGCTTAGTTTTACGTTTAGGTTTGTTCGTTTTCGTTTGTGCCATTTCGATTTTGGATTTTAGATTTTAGATTTTGGATTAGAAGAGGATATATGGATATTAATATTTTAAGATAATAAAATGTTGTAGAAATAAATTTTAATCAATTCTAATTATCAACATTCTAATTCAATCCAAAATCCAAAATCTAAAATCCAAAATCGCTAGATTCCGATAATATTAAATCCGCAGTCAACATAGATTGTTTCGCCCGTGATTGCCGAAGCTAAATCGCTGACTAAAAATAGAGTGGTATTACCGACTTCGCGGGCTTCGACGTTTCTTCTTAAGGGAGATTTTTCGGCAATGTGCCGGAGCATCACGCCCATATTTTTCACTCCGCGAGCCGACAAAGTATTAATCGGTCCCGCGCTGACGGCGTTAACGCGGATGTTTTGCTTGCCCAAATCTTCCGCCAAATACCGGACGCTTGCTTCGAGCGCGGATTTCGCCACGCCCATCACATTATAATTTTGCACGACTTTTTCCGCGCCGTAATAAGTCATCGTGACGATGCTTCCGCCGTCCTTCATCAACGGCGCGGCGGCGCGTGCGAGTTGCGGCAGGGAAAACGCGCTGATTTCCATTGCAGTTACAAACGCCTCACGCGAGGTCATCAAAAATTCGCCTTCGAGCGCTTCTTTCGGCGCAAATGCAATTGAATGAATCAGAAAATCGAGTTTGCCGAATTCCTTTTCGACCGTTTGAAAAGCCGCGTCAACTTCCGCTTGATTCGTTACGTCGCACGGAACGACAAGCGCGCCGTCTAAATTGGCGGTCAATTTCTCGACGTTTTCTTTCAACCGCTCGCCTTGATAAGTAAAAGCGAGTTTCGCGCCTTTTTCCAGACAGGCTTGAGCGCACGCCCACGCGATTGAACGCTGATTGGCGACGCCGAAAATCATTCCCGTTTTGTTTTCGAGCATAGTTTTAAATAGTGAATAGCGAACAGTGAAAAGTGAATAGTAAATAGATTAGCCTAATACCAGCGAAAATTCTATTCACTATTCACTATTCACTATTCACTTGTATCAGCTTGCCGACGTTGCGCGTTCAAACGGAATTTCCTCAAAATGCGTGATTCGTTTGAACAGCCGGAAACGCTCATTAATTTCATCTTGCGTCAGGCGGTCAACTCGGTCCGTTCCAAATTCTTCGACATTGAACGAAGCCATTACTGTTCCATAAACCATCGCTCGTCTCAACGAATCTTCGGTGATTTCAACTTGGCTGGCGAGATAACCCATAAAGCCGCCGGCGAAGGTGTCGCCCGCGCCGGTCGGGTCAAAAACCGATTCGAGCGGAAAGGCAGGAATCGCAAAATAATTTTCCCGCGTGAAAAGTGCCGCGCCGTATTCGCCGCGTTTGATAACCAACGCCCGCAAATCACCCGTTTCCATCAATTTTTTCGCGGCTTTGTGAATGTTCGGTTCGTCGGCTAATTGTCTGGCTTCGGCATCGTTGATGATGACGCAATCGACGACCTTTAATGTTTCTATAACTGCATCTTTCATCGAATCAATCCAAAAATTCATCGTATCCATTGCGACGAATTCAGCATCTTGGCATTGCTCGCGCACTTCTTTTTGCAGCATCGGCAAGATATTCGCCAAGAAAAGCAAACGCGAGTTTTTCGATTCTTCCGAAGGTTTCGGCTGAAAAGTTTCAAACACATTAAGTTGCGTCTCCAGCGTGTGCGCCGTATTCAAATCGTAATCGTAACGCCCGCTCCAAAAGAAGGTTTTGCCTTCTTTGACGACTTCGATGTCATCGGTATTAATGTTATGACGCTTAAAAACCGCCCATTCAGCGTCGGTAAAATCATTGCCGACAACGCCGATGACGCGCACGTTTGTAAAAAAACTCGCCGACAGCGCAAAGTGCGTTCCCGCGCCGCCGAGCATTTTGTCGCGCTTGCCGAACGGCGTTTCCACCGCGTCGAACGCCACCGAACCTACAACTGTTAAAGACATTTATTAAAATATTCTCCTAAAAGTTTGTTTTTTATTTTGGAACTTTTTGACCGTATGGAATGATTAAATCGTCATCTGTTCCCGAGATATTATCTTTTCCGTTCGACCAAATAATGATTTGCGGATAATTTGATGATTTTAAAGCAATGTTTATTCTGTGATTCCACAAGTCCAAAGCTGGATTATTAAATCCTCCGCAATCAGTGCCACGGATATTTTGCATTAAAAGAGTTATTTCGCTTTCACTCAAAATTTTCCAATCATTATTAGTCGGAAATAAATTTTTTGCAGATTCTAACTTTTGTATTTCACCAGTAATTGAAGCTATACAAGATTCGTATGCTGCTTTTTCTGATTCTTGCCAAGTGTTATACCCAAAATAGACAAGACAGCAAAACCCAAAAATAAATATTGCTATTAGTATATTGGCTATGGAATTTCTTAACACTTGACTATTTTACACGCCACGGCGGATTTTGGCGATTTTCGCCCGCGTAGAAAAGACAAATGCGATTTCCGCTTGGGTCTTTGAGATAGCTTTCGCGCCACAGCCAGGTTTGGTCTGTCGGTTCGAATTCAAATTGCAAACCTGCTTGTTTTAACTCTTCTGCCTTCGCGTCCAAATTTTCACATTCAAAATAAATGATTGTTTCGGACGCAATCGGTTTTTCGGTGTGATGAACGGAAAAGGTCGAATCGCCGTTGGGACACTCAAAACGCGCATAACGCGGAACTGAATCAACAATCAGCATCAGTCCGAATTTTTTGTAAAATTCAACTGACGCGGCGACATCGTTTGAAAAAACGGTAACTTGATTTAAGTTCATTTCTTCGCTTCGAGCGTTTTTAAAGTCTTTTCAGCTTCTGCCTTAAATGCGCTTTGCGGATATTTTTCGACAATCTGCACGAGATATGCCGCCGCGTCTTCGCGCAATTTTTCGGGCGCAAATTTTTTCTTTTCATCTTCAGATTTCGTATCAATTTTTTGCTTGCCTTTATTTTCCGAAAGGTAAAAACTGCTCATTCCCGCTAGATAAAGAAACTCGTCCATTTTTGAAAATTCCGGGTAAGCGGCGAAGGTTTCTTCAAAGCGCATCAAGACGGCTTTGTAAGCCTTTTTCGTTTTGAAGTATTGTTGAGCGACTTCTAAATTGTGGCTCGCATCGGCTTCCAAAATCGGGTCGCGCTGAATTTGCGGCTCGATTTGCTTTTGCGCAAAAGCCGTATTGCCGAAGACGAATAAACTGAAAAATGTAAATGCCAAAACTAAAAAATTTCTTTTCATAACGCTTGTAAAGATGTCTGGAAACTGTAAAAAGTTTTCCCGCCGACTATTTCGCCGCGTATTTTCCGATAATCGCCTCAAGTTTTTTGGCGGTTTCTGCACTCCAATGTTCGGGCTGGGTAAAAATCGCGTTTCTCGTTGCGCCTGCAAATGGATTCGGCGTTCCTTTCGTCGCAACTCTTTTTACGGCTTCTTTCAAAACAAGTTGCGCGTTTCGCACATTTTTGTGCAGATACTCGACGACCATATCAATCGAAACCGCGTCGTGTTCTTCGTGCCAGCAATCATAATCGGTAACTAACGCCAGAGTTGCATAAGCGATTTCGGCTTCGCGGGCAAGTTTTGCTTCCTGCAAATTTGTCATCCCGATAATGTCCATTCCCCACGAGCGATAGACGTTTGATTCGGCTTTGGTCGAAAACGCCGGACCTTCCATACAAAGATAAGTTCCGCCGCGATGAACTTTCAAATTTTCAACTGTTTTGCACGACGCTTCCAAAATATCGCCGAGTTCCGCGCAAACCGGATGCGAAAAAGTGATGTGTCCAACAATTCCGTTGCCAAAAAATGTTGATTCTTCAGCGCGGGCGCGGGTGCGGTCAAAAAACTGATCGGGAATGCAAAAATCCGTCGGCGCGTATTGTTTCTGCAAACTTCCGACCGCCGAAACCGACAAAATATAATCCACGCCCAAAAGTTTCATCGCGTAGATATTGGCGCGAAAGGGAAGTTCGGTCGGCGTTAATTTGTGTCCGCGCCCGTGTCTGGGCAAAAACGCGACTTTCACATTTTCCAATTCACCGACGATAAAAGCATCCGACGGCTTGCCGAACGGCGTGCCAACTTCGATTTCTCTGATGTTTTTGAGTTCAGGCATCTGGTATAAGCCGCTGCCGCCGATGATTCCGATATTTACTTGTTCCATTTTTATTTGCTAAAATTCCAATTCAAAAATTGTTTTGTATCGTCCTTTGCGTCAATTGCATTACCGCGAACAATTTTATTTTTGTCCTTCGAAGCACTTTCAATTATTAGTTTAACTTTATTTTCGTTCAATTTTCCGTGAATTCGAGCGATGTGTCCAAAACCTTGAATAGCATTTCCGCGCACGTTGAAGTGTTCATGAATTGATAATTGAACGTAAAAGTTTTCGGCATACTCAAAATCGTCAGAATATAAAGCAACGGACAAAACCAAAAGTAATAGTTCGTCCGCATTATTATCAGCAACGGCTTTTTCAATGTCTACTTTGCTGTATTTTTTGATTGGCTCGTATTTCACAAATTTTTTATGCAAAAACTAATCTGCCTTTCGGTTCGGGAATTTGTCTTCCTAAATCTTCCGCCGTTTCAATCCATTCCTGAATAATAATTTCCGCGTTTGCCAACGCTTCCTGATAAGTTTCGCCGTCAGCCATACAGCCTGCGAGTTCGGGAACTTCGGCAATAAAGGCCTTGTCTTCCTCGCTCCAATAAATAATAATTTCGTATTTACTCATTCCTTGCTCCAAGTTTATATTTCAAAATCAAATTTCGCACTTGGTTGACTTGATATGCTTTCGCTTTCGAGCTGATTGGTTGGATGTTGATGATTTCTTCAATTCCGTCTTTCGTAAAAATATGATGACTGCTTTTTACTCGTTCATTAAAACCAAATTTGTTCAAAAGCTGACACAATTCTGGAAAATTAATGCTCGCGTCAGACCTGCCTGAAAGGTCTGCATTTCAATTTTCCCAACCTTTGGCATAAGTAATTATAAACTGCTGCCGCCGATAATTTCGATATTTATCTGTTCCATCTTATAGTTTTCGTATTTATTTTTTCTGTTTTAAAGTTTGAATATAAATGCAAAATTGTAGCAAAATCTTTTTGAATCCGCATTTTCCCAAATTTATTTTAAACAGTGAAATTCAGCAAATCTTCGAGCGTTTTCATATTTCTCAAAACGGCGAGCAAGATGCTTATCACCTTCCGTCCCTTTTGATTGTTAGGACAAACGCTCTCGGCGTGTTATTATTCAGGTTTTGATATTATTCAGCATCATTTATTAAGGTTTTTGTGAGAGTATTTTCAAGACAACAAGCATTTCATATCGAACATCAGAAACAAATGTTCAGACCAACCCCCTTTTGGCAATTATCTTTAATTCTCCTTTTTTTATTCGTCGCGTTTTCGAGCAGTTGCGGTGTCTTTAGTCCGAAAACTAAAGAAAAATCGGTAACTTTGCTCAAGACGGAAGACGCTCCGCAATCACAATTACTTGAACAAATCAATCGTTTCGCTAAAGTTAATTCGATGCGGGCGAAGATGGATTTGAAGTTTGAAGACAATTCCTATGCCGAACTCGGCATTGCGGAAAAATATAAAACGGCGGACGGCGAAGTCGTCGTTCAGCGTCCCTCAAATATTTTGCTGAAAGTTCAGATTCCGATTATCAAAACCGATGTCGCACAGATGACTTCGGATGGCAAAAAATTTCGCGTGGCAATTCTCGAAGACGGCGGCAGCGGTAAATATAAAAAGTTTGTCGTCGGGTCGAATAACGCCGATTATTCTGCTTTACAAGCGCAAGTCAACCAAATGGATTTTGATGGCAATGTCAAGCAACTAAAACAAAATGTTAACGCTTTTTCCAATCTGCGTCCGCAGCATTTTACCGACGCGATGCTGATGCGTCCCGTTGACGCGGCAAATTTTATGTATGCTCAAAGCACGATTCTGCAGCAGGAAGAAAATTTTGATGTCGGGAAAAAATCACCTTTAAGAACTGTTCTACGCGGTTATTATTTGCTTGATGAACTTGGCAAAAACCCGGACGGCAGTTTGAGCGTTTCGCGTCGTTTCTGGTTTGACCGCGTTGGCAAGGTTCGCTTAGCGCGGCAGCAAATTTTTGACGACAAAGGGGAAATAGAATCGGACATTACATACGGCAAAGCGGGAAACCTAACCGATACGGGCGAATTTAACAATCTGCCTTTGCGAATTGAAGTTACGCGCCCGAAGGAAAAATATAAAATGAGTCTGACTTATCAATCGCCCGAAAGCGTTTCCATCGGCAAAACTTATAACGCGGAAGTTTTCGTGCTGGAAAATCGCTGGAATTTGGAGGAGGTTGATTTGGACAAAAAACTTCTGGAAATTACCAACCGCAAATCGCAAGTCCAAACTCAAAGGTCGGCAACCGACAAAAAATAACCGAGTTCTTGAATGAAACTGATTCTTCAAACCGAAAATCTATCGAAAATCTATAAAATCGGAAAGGTGGAAACCCACGCTTTGCGCGGTGTTTCAATCGCAGTCGAGCCGGGTGAATTCGTCGCCATTATGGGACAATCCGGCTGCGGCAAATCAACGCTGCTTCATCTTTTGGGCGGACTTCTTTCGCCCACGAGCGGTAAAATTATTATTGACGGCGAAGATTTATCGAAGATTTCCGATGCCGTGCGAACTGATATTCGGCGGCGCAAAATTGGTTTTGTCTTTCAGCGGTTTAATCTTTTCCCGACTTTAACCGCCGACGGCAATCTGCGCCTCGCGGAACGAATTCACGCGGGCAATGGCGGCGGAAGCGCACAGCGACGGCGTGAAGTTCTTAATCTTTTGAAACTTGAAAACAAAATCAATAATAAACCGCTTGAACTCTCCGGCGGCGAACAACAGCGAGTCGCGTTAGCGCGGGCGGTTATCAATAATCCGGCAATTATTTTAGCCGACGAACCGACCGGCAATCTAGATTCGGAAAACTCGCGCATTGTGCTTGAAATGTTCCGCGAACTGAATAAAAAATTTAATCAGACGATCATTATGATTACGCACAACCCGGAGGCCGCTGAAAACTGTAATCGAATCATCAAGATGCGCGACGGATTGGTCGTTTAAGAATAATTTATCGCCAATAAAAACGGATAAAAAGTTGGCAGTAAGCAGCATTTCGCAGTTAGCACAAAAGGTCGCTAATCTGCAAAAGCTTTGGCTGCTTATTGCCGACCGCCTACTGCCAACTGAATCAGTTTGTGTTAATCTGTGAATTATTTTTCTAATGATTAGTTCGATTACAAAATTTGTTCAGTGGCAGCACGAACGCGGAACGTGGCAATACGATGTTTTCTGTCTTTTAATCATCGCGTTTATCTTTCTCACACCGAAAGCGTGGTTCGACAAAAAGGAAAGGTTTGCAACCCAAACGGCGCGGCTCATCGTCAAAGCACAGGATTTTTCGCTTGAAAAAAACGTGATGGAAAAAAGAGTCAAGGAATTAAGCGGAAATGAAAACGCCGAAATTTTAGATTGGCACGAAAAGAAGAATGCCGACGGCGAAGTTTTTTACGAGATTGAAATTCGATAAAAAAACAGATTAGAGAATAGAGATTAGAGGTCAGTTAAGAACTAACCTTTAATCTCTATTGGAGTTATATTTTATGAAATCATTTTTAAGATTGAGTTTGACGACTGTTGCCATAACATTATTTTTTAGCGCAATTACCGTTACCGAAACAAAAGCGCAAGGCGGTCCTTTGAATGAGATTTTGAAGCGGATGGAAACGCACCGCAACACATTAACTTCACTTCGGACAAATGTAACGATGGTTAAAGTTAACAGCCAATTAAAGGAAACCGACACGACCGAAGGAACGGCTGTTTATTTGCCTGCTAAAGGACGCGACGCACTTATTCGTATTGATTGGACAAAGCCGATTCTGGAAACTTTAGCAGTCGTTAACAAAAAGTATGTCATCTACACGCCGCGCCGCAAGCAAGCGATAATCGGAAACGCTTCCAATGCGAAGGGAAGCGGAAAAGCGAATAATTTATTCACTTTCATCAATATGTCGAAAGACCAGTTAAAGGCTAATTACACGGTCAGGTATCTCGGACAAGAAAAAGTCAGCGGTGGAGTCGAAACGTGGCATTTAGAATTGACTCCGAAAAATCCGACTTCTTATAAATCTGCGGAAATGTGGGTTGACGGAAACGGTATGCCGATACAGATAAAAGTTACTGAAAGTAATAACGATACGACAACTATTCTGCTTTCCGGTTTACAGAAAAACACTACAATTAACGCTTCAGTTTTTGAAGTAAAGCTACCGAAAGATACGAAAAAGATTGAAGGTTAACGTTATAATAAAACCAGTTTTGCAAAAGGCTTTGGCTCAAAAAGGTCAAAGCCTTTTCTATAATTTGAAAAGAATTGCCTTAAAACCTATAATTTTACGTTTGACGTTCTTGAGGAGTTATAAAAGAAATGCCAAAGGCAAGCAGTTTCAGTCGTTTCACGCGCGGAGTTAAACACACCGTCCGCGCGTTCACTTCGACAAAGCATCCAGTTCTGGTTCACATTGTCCCGATGCGGCGATGCAATCTCGCCTGTACGTATTGCAACGAATACGACAAGACGAGCGAGCCGGTAGCGATTGACACGATGCTCAAGCGCATTGATAAACTCGCGGAGTTCGGCAGTTCGGTCATCACAATTTCCGGCGGTGAACCGATGATGCACCCGGAAATTTACGAAATCATCGCCAGAATTCGCCGTCACGGAATGATTGCCGGACTCATCTCCAACGGTTATTATTTTCAATCGGAAAAAGTAAGGCGATTAAACGAGGTCGGACTCGATTATTTGCAAATCTCGATTGATAACGTTAATCCGGACGAAGTCTCGAAAAAGAGTTTGAAGGTTCTCGACGGCAAACTCAAAAACTTAGCCGAGTACGCCAAATTTAAAGTTAATATCAATTCGGTAGTTGGCGGCGGCGTGGCAAATCCCGAAGAAGCGTTGGTTATCGCCAATCGCGCCGTGGAATTAGGATTCTCTTCAACGGTCGGCGTGATTCACGACGGCGACGGCTTGATAAAAGGTTTGACGACGCGCGAAAAGGAAGTTTATAAGGAAATCAAAGCGAAAGGCACGCGAAGCTATGCGCGTTGGAATTGGTTTCAGGATAAATTAGTTGACGGCGGCGAATACGAGTGGCGGTGTCGGGCGGGCGCGAGGTATTTATATGTGGACGAAGCGGGCATTGTCAGTTGGTGTTCGCAGCAGCGCGGAACGCCCGGCATTCCGCTGCTCGAATACACGCACGAAGATATGAGGCGCGAATATATTACGGAAAAATGGTGTGCGCCGACCTGCACGATTCAGTGCGTTCATCAGGTCGGACATCTTGACGCATGGCGCGACCCGCAAATTTCCCTTAATGATTACAACAACCGTATGGGCAAAGGTTTGAAAAAAGAAACCGTCGCGCAGATTTTAAGCGCGGAATAATGATAGATAATTTTCCATATTTATGTGAATCAAGAATAGAAACCTGATTTCTCATTGCTTCTTGGTGGTAAAAAGTTTTTTACAAAAAAACTGTCAAACTATAATTCAAAATAAAAATCGGATAAACCGGAAGACGTGCAAATTCAATTTAGTGTTGACCATCAGTTTGCGCGTCCTCTGCAACTCGATTTTATGTCGTTCATTTACAACGCGGCGCGAACGCCAAGCGGCGAGACGAATCTGGCAACCAAAATAGAGATTTTCGACGCACAAGGTCGCTCCATCGTTAATACGCCGATGCGTCCGCTTTCTAACAAAGGACTCGCCGATTTGTCGCGCATTTCTTTATATTTGCGTGATTCGGCAGCAAACGAGCGTGTCGGGAAATTATCTGCTGCGCGTTATCGTTAATGATTTGGCGGCGAAGGCGACCACCATTGAGCAGACAGTATTTACTATCGAGTAAAGTTTTTGTGTTTAGCTTTATGATACTGTCCGAAATAAGATTGGAAATTGATTGCAAAATTCAATTTCCAATTTTGCTTTTCCCGCCATTCTAATTGGACAATAAGTTTAAGTTTTAGAATGAGTTGAATTTAATCTCCGTTTTCGAAAGATAGCAATCTAAAGGTTAGTATCATTTATCCAGAAAAAAAACCAAAAGTATGTAGAAATATATGAACCAGGAAAAAGTTTTTCTGCCGATTCTGTTAGGAACGAATCGCAAAGGGCGCGAAAGCGAAAAGGTTGCAAAATGGCTTTCTGAAAAAATGTCGGACCGAGAAGACGTTGAAACAAAACTTTTTGACGTGCGCGATTTCGATTTGCCGCAGGACGATTATGGAACGTCAATCGGCAAAGATTTTCCAGAATGGCGCGATGCAATCGTTCGCGCTGATGGTTTAGTTGTTGTTGTTCCCGAATATAATCACGGTTATCCGGGAAGTTTGAAAAGCGTTCTGGATTTGCTTTTGAAGGAATATATTCACAAAGCCGTCGGTCTGGTCGGTGTTTCCGCCGGACCTTGGGGCGGAGCGCGCGTGGTCGAAGCATGTGTGCCGATGGTTAGAGAATTAGGTTTAGCCGTAACTTTCACCGATTTGAATTTTCCAATTGTAAAAGACAAATTTGACGAAAACGGCAAACTGCTTGACGAAGCATATAACAAACGCACCGCGGATTTTCTGGACGAATTAATTTGGATGAGCCGCGCACTACGTTGGGGACGCGAGAATTTGCCCTCTAAACATCATCAGTAAAACGGCGTTCGCTTGACTAAACATTTTTCATATCCGATTCTATTCATACAGGCTTACAAATAAAGGACAACAGGGAAGGTAGAAATTAGATGGCAGAAAATACAGCGAAAAATTTTATTGATGCTCTAAATAAATTAGAATCTGACCGCGATTTGGAAACAATCTGCGGTCTTTTCAGCGAAGAATGTGAAGTCGGAAATGTTGTAACCGATGATAAAAACATCGGCGCGAGGGAGTTTTGGAACAGTTATCGCGAAACTTTCGATAAAGTTCATTCAACTTTTCGCAACGAAATAATTACCGACGGCGTAACCGCTCTGGAATGGACAACGAGCGGCACAAACAGCGACGGACACGAATTCAACTATGACGGCGTGAGTATTTTGGAAACCGATGGTGATAAGATAACGCGCTTTCACGCTTATTTTAACCCGAACAAACTCGGCAAGCAGATTGTCGCCAATGATAAAACGGAGGCACAAAGCAATGGCTGAAAAATTGAAAACAGGCGATAAAGTCGAGTGGGAAGCTTCACAGGGAAAAACTTCCGGTACGGTGAAAAAGAAACTGACCAAACCGACTGACATCAAAGGTCATCACGTTGCGGCTTCCGCAGACAATCCCAAATATCTGGTTGAAAGCGAGAAAAGTGGAAAAGAAGCAGCGCACAAACCGGCGGCTTTGAAAAAGAAGAAGTAAGAAAATAAAAATAAGCGGGGAAATTTTGTGGAAAATAAAAAAGCGGCATTGGTAAATTTGCCGCTTCTTTCGTTTATCAATTGTATAAAAATTCTTAGCCGGAAGTTTTCATCCGCCGACTCGACGGAATCTCGAAATTGTAAGTTTCACCGTGGCTTAGATAAATCAGTTTTTCAGTCAAGCCGGCTTCTTCAACCGCGCGTTTGAAATCTTCGAGCGGCGATTTGAAAACATCGTAGTCGTTATAGTGAATCGGAATAACTTTTTCGGGACGAACGAGTTGGATTATCTCAACGCCTTGTTTATCATCCATTGTGAGCATCACGCCTAAAATCCTGGTTCCGCCGAGGTGAATTAAGGCAAGGTCAATTTCAGGAAAACGATTTGGAATCTCCTTTAAATCATCAAAAATAAGTGTGTCGCCTGAAATGTAAAGCCGCAACAGCCGCTCGCCCGTTCCGGTTTCAAAATCCAGAATGCTGCCCATCACGTCCGGCAGCGCGAAGTCAACCATCGCCGGACCGTGTTTGCCGGGCAAGGAGGTAATTCGAAGGCGCGCCTCGCCTTTAGTAAATTCCGCCGTTTCCCAAGTGTCAAGCCCGATGCCGCCGCGAAAATCTCTCGCTTCGAGTTCTCCGACGGCATGGTTAGTCGTTACAATCGGCAAATTTTTATCGAGTTTTTCCTCGACAATCTGGTCGAAATGGTCACCGTGATAATGCGATAGAACGCACAAATCAACGGGCGGCAAATCTTCGATGTTGATTGCCGGTTCGGTCAGACGTTCCGAAGTCAGCCCGTAACCAAGATGAACGTGGTCACCGGCGTGCAGAAAATTCGGGTCGGTCAGAATTGTAAAGCCGGCGTAACGCAAAATCACCGTCGCCGTTCCGACAAAAAAAACAGAACCAGTATTGAAATCAGTATTTGAATCTGCGGATGCAGAAAGTTGAAACGTATTTGACATTGAAACTCCCTTCGTTCGTTAAAATTATAAATAAATCTATGCGAGAAAATTATCACACCTGTTTAAGAGCAAGCAAGAATTCATTGCAAAAATTTATTTGGGAAGCTAACGGCGCGGCACATTTTCACCGACCGTCCAGACAATTACAGAACTTGAAAGTCCTAGTCCAGACAAACGTCCTGCCATCATCACAATTGTTTCGCCCTTTGTAACTGCTTCGACTTTAAGGAGAGTTTTTTCGCCTTCTTCAAGCATTGATTCAGTCGTGTTTGTATTTTCGTGGCACAACGGATTAACGCCCCAAATTAGTGCAAGCTGATTTCGCACATCAGTCGAATTAGTCAAAGCGAATGTTTGCAAGCCTGAACGAACGCTAGAAAGTCTTCGCGCCATTAAGCCGGATTCGGTGAAAACCGCTACTTTATCGGTCAGAATCTCCCGCGCACAAATCGCCGCCGCTTTGCAAATCGCCTGCGAAGTTCTGCCCGTCGGCTCTTCGGTAAATTTGAGGGGACGTTTTAATTTTGTGGTTTTGACCGTCTCCGCCGAATCAATAATGCGTTTCATCGTCGCCACCGCTTCGACCGGATATTGCCCGGTCGCCGTTTCCGCCGACAACATTACCGCATCTGTTCCATCCCAAACGGCGTTTGCTACGTCCGACGCTTCGGCGCGTGTCGGGCGCGGGCTGACAATCATTGATTGTAGCATCTGCGTTGCGGTTATTACAAATTTATCGTTGAGAACTGCTTTTTCAATAATTTGTTTTTGATAAACCGGCACGAGTTCGACGCTCGTTTCCACGCCCAAATCGCCGCGGGCGACCATCACACCGTCGGTTTCCTTTAAAATCGCATCGAGATTTTCAATCGCTTCGGCTTTTTCAATTTTCGCCACGAGAAGCGGCTTGCCCCATTTGCGCTTGTGATTTTTCTTAATAATTTTGCGAACTTCCGCGCAGTCTTCCGCCCGCCGCACAAACGACAGCGCGATGTAATCTACGTTTTGTCCCAACGCCCAATCCAAATCAATGCGGTCTTTATTGGTTAAAGACGGAATCGGCAGAGACGTGTTCGGCAAATTGATTCCTTTGCGCTCGGCAAGCAGACCGCCGCTGACCACTCTTGTGACGACATCAGTTTCGGTAACGAATTCGACGACGAGTTCGATTGCGCCGTCGTCCAGTAAAATTCTGGTGTCGGGCTGAACGAGCTTCGGCAGTTCCGTGAAATTCGTCGCCACTTCTTCCGCCGTGCCGTCGGTTTCGCGGGAAGTAATAATAAATTTCGCGCCGGTTTCCAAGTAAACCGCCGAGCCGCCTTTCAAACCGCGCGTGCGGATTTTCGGACCCGACAAGTCAACTAAAACCGCCAGCGGCTTATTGAGTTTTGCGGCGGCGGCTCTGGCTCGTTTAATCGTTTCGATGTGTTGTTCGGGCGTTCCGTGCGACATATTTATTCGCACGGCATTTAGTCCGACGTTTAAAAGCGATTCGATGATTTCTTGGGTGTCGGAAGCCGGTCCAAGGGTAGCTAAAATCTTTGCTCTTCTCATTGATTATTATTCTGCCACAAAATTAAGAGAGAACACACGGTTCGCAAAAGAGAAATTAACCGTAAATCAACACGAAGAAGCGTAAAATTAAAAAACCTGCGTATGTCCGTGCGCATCTGTGGTTAAATTTCTCCTGTGTTTTCTATGGCTAATTTTTTTTGCAAATAATTCATTGTCGTCGCCACGAACGTCGAATGCGACCAAGTGAGCGGCGAAACGGAAATGGCTTCGCCCGTCAACGGATTGACTTGCTCGGCTAGGACGCCTGAGGGCAAAGCCCGCATCGTCGTCCATTCCAAAATTTCAACTGCCTTTTGCAAATCTTCTTCGGTTTGGGCTTGCGCAATGTAAAAATCTGCCAGCCAGAGCGTGCAGATAAACCAGGCATTGCCGCCCGCATCTTTTGTGATTTGCATATAATCGTCGGCTTCAAACCGCGCAACGCCGCCGATTTCCGTTTTAATCAAAAGTTTTTCTTCGACCGCTTGCATTGTATTTTTAACAAGTTCGTCGCCGGCTGAAAACGCGCCGAAATAAAATACACCGAAAAGGGAAGCATCAATTGTTGCATCAATCTCAAAATTCGCGTCGCCGTAAAATTGCAAACCGCGCAGAAATCTACCGAATTCTTGGCTATAAAGATATTCGCGCATTGCCGCGACAATTTCATCGGCAACCGTCTCATATTTTTCGGCGCGCTCGTGTTCGGCAAACAGCCGCGCAAAATTTGCCGCTGCCCGCAATCCACCGACAACTGTTGCACATGTAAATGTGTGAATGCCGCGCTGATTTTCCCAAAGATTCCACGAAGGAAGCGGCAATTTAGAATTTTCATCACGAAACGCGGACATAAATTCCGCCGCTTTGACAATCAGCGAGCGATAAAATTGTCGGACAAATTCAATCTCCCGAAACCGGTCGTAATGTTCCCACAAAGCCCAAATCACGAGCGCGGTTTCGTCTTCCTGAATCGGCACGAGCCGCTTTTTTGCCCAAACGTCCCACGCAGCGTGCCAACCTGATGCAACAGTGCCGTCGGAATTATATTTCTGCAAAAAATAACCGTCGTCGTGGATGATTTTCGCGCACAAATTGAAAAAATTGCGCGTCAGAAAAGGATAGCCGGCAAGGTCGAGCGCATTGACGACAAATGCGCCGTCGCGCGTCCAAAGATAACTGTAATGGTCGGTCGCGCGTTCAGTAACGTCTGAATCGTTGGCGGCGAGAATTGCGCCGTCGTTATCAATTTGTGTGCGGATTATGAGCAGGGAACGCTTAAAGAGGTTAATCACTTCGGGCGACAAATTCATAAAATCTTGTTCGTTTTTATTCACCCAAACGCGCCAGTAATTTTCCGTGTAATTCAAAAATTTTTCGGGCGTTTGTTCGTGAACGTGATTATTGAGGCGAACAATTTCATCGTGCGAAAATCCCGCGCAAATCCAATAGAAAAATTCTTTCGTTTCCTGCGGTTCGAGATTGAGATAAATTCCAATCGTCGAATCAACCGAGCCTTCGGTAATCGCGCCGCCTTTGAGTTCGCCGTCTTCCGCGTCGCGCCAAGTTCCTTCCTGGTCGCGAAAAGCCTTTCTGCCCGTCGAGAAAACGTCGAAATGCGGCGCGGTGTTTATCAAAAAATAACGATGCTTTTTGTAATGAACGAGAGCTAAACTTTCCGGGTCATAGAAAGCCGTGTCGCCGAATTTGTTTTCGTAGATGCGAAAATCGTGATGCAGAAAAACGCGGGTTTCTCTTCTTGTGTCGCGCAAATTTGAAACGCGAACGCGGCGCAAAAAGATGTTTTCGTGGCTGGCAATCGTGTCGTTGCAAACAACTTCAATGCCGAGACTTTCGTTGGTTAATTTAACATCGGTAACGAGCGTTTCCGAAACATAACAAAGTTTCCGCGTCCAATCGTCGGAAAAAATCCACGAAAATTCGCCGTCCGCCCAAACGCCGAAGCGAAACGGAAAACCTTCCGTGTGATTTTCCTGTCCGACATGCGGAAAATAGATGTCGCGGATTTGATACTTATCATCGAAGGTAACGAGCAGAGAGCCGTTGCCGACCGGAATATCACGCATAGTTTAAGTTGTGAGAATGTTTTTCACCGGATTTGGATTTATTTTGTCCAATCGATTATCATTTGTCCAAAACTCGTCGCAATTGTGATGAATGGCAGTGGCGAGATGTAAAGCATCAGGCGTTTTCAGACTGGGAAAATCTGCGCGAAAGTGCGCGGCTTGACGGAAAACTTCTTTACCGAGCAGAACGCTTTCCGCCTGTTTGAACCAGTCGCAGAATTTATCAATCAACAATTGATTATTTTTGCGAAAAGGCATCACAAAACATTCTATTTCCGACAAAGCGGAAACGACGAAAATCAAATCAGGTTGTGCGAAAATATAATTTTCCAGAAGAGGCGCAAAAATCGAATGCTCTTCGACAAGATAAATAACCAAACAAGAGTCCAAATAAACATAGATTGGTTTTAATCCCACGATTCTCGCGCCTCCGTAATTTGGGCTTCGATTTCTTCCGTGCTGGGACGAGAGGATTCAGGAAGGCGATTATTTTGCAGAAACTCCAAAATCCTTTTCGAGTTTCCTTTTTCCTCCGCACCGCCATTTGTTTCTTCCAAAACAGTGACAATCGCGCGGCTTTTTTTTGAAACGCGCAACGGTTCGAGTAACCTGATTTGACCGCTCACATCAATTTCGGCTTCGACGGTTTGTAACATAAATTTCCTCATTAACAAAACATTATCATTTGAATTGTAGCATCATTTTTGTCGCGTCGGCAGAACCCAAAACGCACTCGACTGAAAATTGCGCCGAATTGGTATAATCAAAATTATGACTGAAGAACAACCGAAGAAAAAACGCTTTAGCTTTTCAAAAGCATGGTTTGAGGCGAAAGATTTAGTTTATAAATATCGCTGGCGGCTCGCGCTTGGCGGCGTTTTGATGATTATCAGTCGGCTTGCCGGACTGGTTTTGCCTGCGTCGTCAAAATATCTGGTTGACGAAATTATTATCAAAGAGCGTTTCGAGATGCTCAAATGGATTGCGCTTGCCGTCGGACTTTCGACGCTCGTGCAAGCGGTGATGACATTCACTCTTTCGCAAGTGTTGGGCGTCGCGGCGCAGCGTGCGATTACCGAAATGCGAAAGCGCGTGCAGGCGAAAATCGAGCGGCTGCCGATTTCATATTTCGATTCGACGCAGAGCGGACAATTGATTTCACGCATTATGAACGACGCGGACGGCATCCGCAATCTCGTCGGCACAGGACTTGTTCAACTGGCGGGAAGCCTTTTGACGGCGGCGATTTCCGTCTGCGTTTTGTTTTACCTCAATTGGCGTCTTACGAGCATTACGATTATCGTGCTTGCCGTCTTTGGCGGAATGCTGGCGTATGCGTTCAAAAAACTGCGCCCGATTTTCCGCGAACGCAATCAGATAAATGCCGAAGTCACGGGACGGCTGACCGAATCGCTCGGCGGAATCCGCATCGTCAAAGCATACACGGCGGAAAGGCGCGAAGAATTATCTTTCGCCCGCGGAGCGCACAGACTTTTTCGCAACATCGCTAAATCTTTGACGGGCGTTTCCGCCGTCACCGCGTTTTCATCCGTTGTTATCGGCGCAATCAGCGTCGTGATGATTACTGTCGGCGGAAATTCCATGATGGCAAATCAAATGACTATCGGTGATTTGTTTATGTATATTTTCTTCACGAGTTTGATGGCGTTTCCGATTATTGAATTAACGTCAATCGGCACACAAATCACCGACGCTTTTGCGGGACTCGACAGAATCCGCGAGGTGATGGATATGTCAACCGAGGACGACGCGGACGAGCAGAAAAAACCTCTGCCGAATATCGAAGGCGGCATCACATTCGAGAATGTGTTTTTTGATTACGAATCCGAAACGCCCGTTCTGCAAGGCATTTCGTTTGACGCGCCCGCCGGCACGACAACCGCGCTCGTCGGCTCTTCCGGTTCTGGAAAATCCACGATTTTGAGTTTGGTTTTGAATTTTATACAGCCGAATAAAGGCAGAGTTTTGATTGACGGCGAAGATTTGCAAGCGATAAAACTGCGCGATTATCGCCGGCATTTGGGCGTTGTTTTACAGGACAACTTCTTGTTCGACGGCACGATTCTCGACAACATCCGATTCTCGAATCCGCAGGCGAGTTTTGCATACATCAAGGAAGTTTGCCGCATCGCTTACTGCGATGAATTTATTGAAAAGTTCGAGAATAAATACGAAACGATTGTCGGCGAGCGCGGCGTGAAACTCTCCGGCGGTCAACGCCAGCGGATTGCGATTGCGCGGGCATTACTCGCCGACCCGAAAATTTTAATTCTCGACGAAGCGACATCTTCGCTCGATTCGGAAAGCGAAGCGTTAATTCAGGAAGGCTTGCGGCAATTACGAATGGGCAGAACAACTTTTGTCATCGCACATCGGCTTTCAACGATTCGGAGCGCGGATAATATCTTGGTCGTCGAGCAGGGAAAAATTGTCGAAAACGGGACGCACGAAGAATTACTGGCTTTCGGCGGTCGTTACCGTCAGCTTTACGATAAGCAATACCAATTTGAAAAAAACCTTTTTATCAATCCGGGCGAAGATTTTACGACTGCTGCGCCGCCAATCAATAAAGGAAAATTGAATACATCGCGGTTATAAAAAAGTGTTTTGAGTATTTTCTTTCGCCTTAAAGAGAATACTCAAAACACTTAGAGTTAGTCCGAAAAGTTTCAAGTAGGCTTAAGTCGTTTAAGAAGAATACTTATCATTCTTACATGAATCATCGCTACGCTTGTTTCAGTAAGCAGTTCATAATCCTTAACTAATCTCCTGGCTCC
>MWVV01000039.1_pt1 | contig 46280 bp, 41 predicted proteins | sample 1047281 | NCBI WGS metagenome assembly MWVV01 (sample SAMN06349986, study PRJNA376086) | soil metagenome | isolation source: PT-2 sample Antarctic (ecotone) soil | place: Antarctica | collected 2015-01-13 | reverse complement strand
TTTGCCGGACATACTATGTGATACAGCAACACGCTGACATTGTGCTTCTTATGAATGAACTCGCTCATTCACACAGTATATTCCGTAGCAGAGCTACGAGGAATTAAACCTTTAAGGAACGATTAAAACCTTTCTCTAAAAATAAACTATCTTTGCCGTAACAAACAAACGAGCGGCAAGATTTAATTTTCTTGTCGCTCGTTTATCGGTTAAATTAACCAAAACTCATTGCCAATTATTGGGCGGCGGCGGCGGTGGATAATTATTCGCCGCATTTCCGCCCGAAAGATAAAATCTTTTTCCTTCTTCGCCTAATAAAAACCACAAGCCGTAAATACCGACTGCCGTTCCAAACGGAATGCTTATCAAGCAAACAAAGCTGGCGATAATTCCCCAAATTCTCGCGCTCGATTTTTCTTTGAGCAATTTCCAACCGCCGACAATTTGCGGAACGACGAATATCAAAGAAACCAACACGACGACAAACATCAGCGCGATAAAAATGCCGCCTATCATTTGTTCTTTGTTGCGCCGCGCATTGACAAGCATCGCCATTCCGAGTCCGCCGTAAATGAGCATGGCGATGACTACTCCAAATATTTGTAATCCGGCGTGAACCAGCAAAAATATACTGACAAGTTTGTTATGCTCTTTTCCCGTCATCGTGTCACCTCAAAATAAAATATTTGAATTTAATACGCCACTAGCAATCAAAAGTTTTTTGAATCGGGAAAAGAAAAATTCCTTTGAAAAACTCAATAAATCTTTTCCACTTTTCCACTTTTTCATCTTTTCACTTTTAATCTCTTTCGACCGCCATCGCCACCGAATTGCCGCCGCCCAAACACAGCGCGGCAACACCTTTTTTCTGATTGCGACGTTTTAATTCGTGAAGCAGAGTCGTCAAAATTCGTCCGCCGGAATTGCCGATAGCGTGTCCAAGCGCGACTGCACCGCCGTTGACGTTGACGTTATCGGTTCCCATTCCGAGTTCCTTCATCAGGCCCAAAGCCTGCACGGAAAACGCTTCGTTGAGTTCAAATAAATCAACGTCCGACATTTTCCAGTTAGCTTTTTTCAAAACTCGTTTCACGCCTTCGACCGGCGCGAGCATTATGAATTTAGGCTCAATTCCCGATTGCGCCGATGCGACAATTCTGGCAAGCGGTTCGATGCCGAGTTCCTTAGCTTTTTCGGCTGATGTTACGACTAACGCCGACGCGCCGTCGTTCACGCCCGGCGCATTTCCCGCCGTTACCGTGCCGCCTTCTTTCTTAAACGCCGCTTTTAATCTGCCGAGCATTTCGACCGTCGTGTCGGCGCGGACGGTTTCGTCGTGGTCGAGAATAACGGGGTCGCCTTTTTTCTGCGGAATTTCAACGGGAATGATTTCGTCTTTGAATCGTCCCGCCGTGTGCGCTTCGTTGGCTTTGCGGTGCGAATTGTAAGCGTAATCGTCTTGTTGCTCGCGCGTAATCTGATGTTTTTCAGACACGACTTCGCCCGTATTTCCCATATGCCAATTCTCGAACGGACACCACAGACCGTCGTGAACCATCAAATCAACCGCCGTTTGATTGCCCATTCGCATTCCGTCTCGCGCCGTCGGCAGAGCGTAAGGAATGTTTGACATTGATTCCATTCCGCCCGCGACGACAAACTCCGCATCACCCAACATCACGCTTTGCGCGGCAAGCGCGACGGCTCGAAGTCCCGAACCGCAAACCATATTTACAGTCAATGCGGAAACTTCCGGCGGTAGTCCGGCTTTCAAAGCCGCTTGTCTGGCTGGAGCTTGTCCGATTCCCGCCTGCACGACGCAACCCATAATTACTTCGTCCACATCTTCCGGCTTAATGCCCGCTTTTTCAACCGCCGCTTTGATAGCGATAGCACCTAATTCAGGCGCGGTAAAACTTTTCAATGCGCCTTGAAATTTGCCCGTTGGCGTTCTCATTGCGCTGATAATAACTGCATCTCTCATATTTTTATATATTCCCTTTTGTTTCGATAGATTATTGTTTAATTATAACAAATTAACTTTGAACAATCACAAGACTTATTTATTCTCCGATGTCCTCATTCCAAACTTCTGGATTTTCAGCAATATAGTCGCCGAGCATCTCGATACATTCTTGCGAATTAAGATTAATAACTTTCACACCGTTTTCCTTGAGCCATTCGATTCCGCCGTCGAAATTTACCGTTTCGCCAACCACGACCGTTCCGATTTTGAATTGCCGAATCAAACCCGAACAATACCAACAGGGCGCGAGCGTCGTTATCATAATCGTTTCACGATAATTTTTCTGCCTGCCAGATTTGCGAAACGCATCGGTTTCGCCGTGAATTGAAGGGTCGTTTTCCTGCACGCGCCGATTGTGTCCGCGCCCAAGCAGATTTCCTTGTGCGTCGAATAAAGCCGCGCCGATTGGTATTCCGCCTTCGGCTAATCCGATTCGCGCTTCTTCTATCGCTATGGCTAACATTGCTTCATAATTAATTGTTTCTTTCATTGTTGCTTTAATCTTAACCGTATCAGCAAATCATTTAAATCCGCTTTCGCATTTGAAGTTTCGGGTAAATTACTTCGTTTGTATTCTTTTTCTAATTCTAAAACCAGCCGCTCATATTCTTCCCGGTAAAATCCTATATTCGTATCAGGCAAAATTCCCTTTTCCGTGCCGACGATTTTTCGCTGAATCAATTCGGGTAAATATGACAATCTTAATTTCTTATTCAGAACAGTCAGATTTGCTTCGACTTCGCCTGTTTGCATTAAGTTTATTCCCGTCAGCAAAATCCGAAAAATATAAAGTAAAGGCTTCACACGCGGCGGCGTTTCCTTCTCAAAAAGTTTCCATTCCGTTTTCGCAAACCCAAAATAATGATGCGCGTGATGTTTGGTAACGCATCTTTTTCCGATCTCTTTTAATTCTTCGTGTTCGGGCGAAGTCTGGACAATCAGAGGCGAGAAAAGCTGCTCCAAAACATAACCGTTTTTCTTAAGCATTAAACCGAAAAACTTTTTCGCGTCGTGCGTTACCAAATCAAGGTCTAAACTTTCCCGAATCTCTTCGACTTGCACTGTTTCGCGCCCGACCTCCAAACCGACCACATCGCGCAACGGTAAAACGTGAACGCCTCGCAAATCGAAGTCCGAATCGGGCGAAGGAAAGCCGTAAAGATGCGCTCCGCTAATCGTCGCAAAAACAAGCGGAAACGGATGTTCGGAAGCAATTTTTTCTAGTCTTTCGTCTTTCATTTTCAAACCATTATCCGTCTGGCTTTAATCAAAAAATTATTTGCCGATTCGTAATTCGGTCTTTCAGGCAAATTTGTTTTGGCAAACGCTTCATCAAATTCTTTGTGCAATTCTACGCGCCATTCGTTGACTTCCGCCCATTCGAGTTCGCTTCTTTTGATGGAAAGAAGTTTCGCACGATTTTCCGACACGCGCACGATTAGATTTTCTTCGCGTAAAATTTCGATGCCTTGCAAAAGCAATCTTATCAAGTGCATCGCGTGTTTCCACTTGATTAATCCTGACGAGCGTAAATCTTGTTCGAGTTTTTTGAATTGCGACATCACATAACCGTTGTAAGTTTGATAAATCAGTTTCGATAAAAACATCCGGCGCTTTGAAAGAAGTTCTTCGGCGAGTTTGTCCGAGTATTCGACAAGCGGTGTAAAAAGACATTCTAAAATATTCGGATTCGCCTTAAGCGCAAGAATTAAAAACTTTCGCAGTTCCCAATAACATTCTTCTGTTTCCTTATTTTCGAGTTGTTCGGGAACGCCAAACATTGACCATTGAATCTCGGCAGGCGGCAAGTAAATTCCGCGCCTGTCAACATCGGAATTTTCATCGTCCAAACCAAAAGCGCGCGAGCCGACAATGCATCGATAAATCACAAAATCATAAAGTTGAAATTCTTCTAATGAATCAACCAAACCGCTCTGCTCGTTTTGAAAATGTTTGCGAATCGAAAAATCCTTGCGATTTGCCATTCCGAGACTTCCGTCCGAAAACTCTATTTTATAAGCGTGAAAAGCGTCGCTCGGCAAGCCGATGATTTTTCCTACCGCTCCTTTGGCGTGAAAAAAATTCTCGTTTAGAATTTTTGTTTCATTGAGCAAGACAATCTGCGTTCCCTTTGGAACAACTAGATTGAAGTCAATGTCTTGCGTTGTTTTCATTAATTCCATTTTAATGATAAAGGATTGTTTGTGCTAATTTAGAAAAAGGGAGATTTATTGTGTCGCAAAATTTTCAGGCAGGAGATTTTTTAATTTTTCAAATTGAAAGCGGTTATGGGCTGCTTCGAATTTTGGCGGTTGACGAAACCGAAGACGGAACGATTTGGCATCTCGCCGCTTATAATGAAATGTTTATGGATATAGATTCGGCGGACGCAGCAATCGAAAATTTTAATAATTTAACGATAAGTTACCCGCATCTGGCTTTGACGAACCGCGCTTTTGAAAGCACGCAGGTAGCGCGAATGAAAAATGAGCCGCTAGAAAATGAAGATTTAAAGGCGTTTGTAGAATGGCAAGACAATTTGCATCGAAAAGTTTCCGACCTTTCCGTGCGATTACTTCTCGGTTTGAGATAAATTTTTACTTTAACTTTCTTCTTTTCAATTCTTTTTTTATCAAATCAAGTTCGCGGCTGACCTGTCCCGTAACGCTCGTATTTTCCTGCGCCCGCCGAATTAAATACGGAATGACATCTTTGACCGCGCCGTAAGGCACGTATTTCGATACGTTATATTCGTGCTTTGCCAAAACGTAGGAAAGATTGTCGCTCATTCCGTAAAGCTGTGAAAAGAAAACGTGCGGATGAGCGTGTGATACGCCTTTTTCGTGGAGTTTTTCCGCCAACATACAAACGCTGTCCTCGTTGTGTGTTCCGGCGACGAATGCGATTTCTTCAAGATTTTCCAAACAATAATCAATTGCTGCGTTAAAATCTCGGTCGGTCGCGGCTTTATCGGGCTGAATCGGTGATGGATAATCCATCTCTTCTGCGCGGACGCGTTCTTTTTCCATATACGCGCCGCGCACTAATTTGACCGCTAAATGATAGCCGTTTTCTTTCGCTTTTGTGTGTGATTCCTTCAAAAATTTCAAACGGTCGTGGCGGTAGAGTTGAATTGTGTTATAGATTATCGGTCGCTCTCGGTTGTATTTTTCCATCATTTCTGCCGCTATGTTATCAATCGGGTCTTGTATCCAGGATTCTTCCGCATCAATAAATACCGGCTGACCGAGTGAATGCGCGTATTCGCAAATTTCATTGACGCGCTCTTTCGCCCGTTCCCAATCGGTCGCTTCACTTTTTAACAACTCTTTTCCCTGGCTGACTTTTTCGAGAACATCGAAACTTGCCATACCCGTTATTTTGAACACGGCAAACGGAACATCTTCGTCTTCTTTTGCGCGGGTAACGGTGCGGACGATTTCATTTTTCGTGCTGTCGAAAACCGTGTTCGAAGATTTGCCTTCAACCGAATAATCGAGAATCGTTCCAATCTTCGATTCGCCTAATTTCTCAATCGTCGTCTGAGATTCTTCGATTGTTTCACCGCCGCAGAATTGCCTGAAAACCGTGCGTTTTATCAAACCTCTGACCGGCATCCGAAGTTTTAATAACAATGCCGTGAACTTCGTTCCAAAATTGGTCAACAAAGGCGAGCTCATCAGCTTAAACATTCTGAATTTACGCTTGAGTTCGTCGTCGGTTTTGTCGGCAAACGCCGTTGCCGTGTCTTGAAAATTTATTTTAAATTCGCTCATTTGATATTGGCAATTTCTTCAAGAAATTCGAGTGCTTTTTTGGAAAACTTCACGCGGTCGTAGATTTCCGACAACTTTAATTCACATTCGATTGATTCGATTTTAAAGGATTTGTCCAGCCCGATATAAACAAACAGCTTCCAGTTGTCATCGTCTTGCCGTATGAAATGCTCGACAAGGGGTTTATCCTGTGAAACTAAAATATAATCGGTCAGCGTCGGATTGAACATTCGGTAGCGCGTAAATTTATCGCCGCGGTCGAAGTCGGCGGTTGATTCCGAGAGGACTTCAATGACGACGTGCGGATTGAGAATTATATCCTTCTTCTTGTCGTGATATTTTACATCGTCGCAAATTACAACCACGTCGGGATAAGAAAACATTCCTTTCTTCGATTGCCCGACTTTTCGAGTAAAGCCCCCGCTTTTTATTTTGGAATCTTTCGCCCGCACGCGACAGTCTTTGCCTTTTAATTGAAAACGAAGCTCTGCAATCAGATTCACGGAAATATCGCCGTGTTCGTCTGATTCGCCCGCCATCATCCAAACTTCGCCGTCGAGATACTGCCAGCGTTCTTCGCTCGTGCGGTCTAACTCCAAGTATTCGTCAACCGTGTAAAGTCTTTCGGTTTCCTGTTTTAATTTTGCAAGTGCCATACCTTGCAAATTTTACCACAGAGACACGGAGACACGGAGAAAAGAAAATTAAATTCACATTTTTCGAATTGTTTCTAAAATTGTTTTGCCGTATCATTTTTATTTTTATTGATTATCTCTGTGTCTCCGTGTCTCTGTGGTAAGAAAAATTTATGAGCAAAGCACTTCCAAAGCGTTCGGAAAATTACTCCGAGTGGTATAACGAACTCGTCAAACGCGCTGATTTAGCTGAACACTCGGCTGTCAAAGGCTGTATGGTCATCAAGCCCTACGGATTTGCGATTTGGGAAAAGATGCAGCGCGCGCTCGACGATATGTTTAAGGCGACCGGACACCAAAACGCATATTTTCCACTTTTCGTGCCAAAAAGTTTTCTCGAAAAAGAAGAGGAACACGCTGAAGGCTTTGCCAAGGAGTGCGCCGTCGTAACGCATTATCGCCTTAAGGCTAATCCTGACGGTAAAGGCTTAATTGTTGACCCCGATGCCAAACTCGAAGAGGAATTGATTGTTCGACCGACTTCTGAAGCCGTTATCTGGAACACCTATAAAGGCTGGATTCAATCCTGGCGCGATTTGCCTCTGCTTATCAATCAATGGGCAAACGTCGTCCGTTGGGAAATGCGAACCCGCATCTTTTTGCGAACGGCGGAATTTCTTTGGCAGGAAGGTCATACAGCGCACGCGACGAGCGAGGAAGCGATTGAAGAAACCGAAAAGATGCTCGGCGTTTATGCGACATTCGCCGAAGAATGGATGGCAATGCCGGTTTTAAAAGGCGTAAAAACTCCGTCCGAACGCTTTGCCGGCGCAGTTGACACTTATTGCATCGAGGCTTTAATGCAGGACGGAAAGGCTCTGCAATCGGGAACTTCGCATTTTCTCGGACAGAATTTTGCTAAATCTTTCGACGTTAAATTCGTCAACAAGGAAAATCAAACAGAATTTCCTTGGGCGACTTCGTGGGGCGTTTCCACACGTTTAATGGGCGCGCTGATTATGGCGCACTCTGACGATAACGGTTTAGTTTTGCCGCCGCGCCTGGCGCCGATTCAAGTCGTCATCGTTCCGATTTATCGAAATGAAGAAGATTTGGCAAAGATTAGCGAGCGGGCGAATCCGATAATTGAAAAACTTAAATCGCTCGGCGTTTCAGTCAAATACGATTTTGACGACAAATTTAAACCGGGTTATAAATTCGCCGAATACGAATTGCGCGGCGTTCCCGTTCGTTTGGCAATCGGGATGCGCGACCTCGAAAATGGAACGGTCGAAGTTGCCAGGCGCGATACGCTGTCAAAAGAAACGCTTGCGCTGGACGGCATCGAAGACAAAATCGTCGCTCTATTAGACGAGATACAAACGAACATTTATCAAAAAGCGTTGAAATTCCGCGAAGAAAACACTTTCCGGGTTGATACTTGGGAAGAATTTCAAGAGCAAATTGAAAAAGGCGGATTCATCCTCGCACATTGGAACGGCACGGATGATACGGAAGAAAAAATAAAGGCTGAAACAAAAGCGACGATTCGCTGCATTCCAATCGGCGCGGCGGAAGAATCGGGCACGTGCGTCTATTCGGGCGAACCGTCACAGAAAAGAGTCGTGTTTGCGCGGTCTTATTAAACTTCAAAATTAGATTGAGAATTGCGAGTTTAGCAAAACAGCAATATTCAATTTAAACACCATTTTAGAAAGATAAAAATAAAGGAAAGGCTCAAATCTTTTCAGGTTTACTCTTTGTTTTCAAAATCACTTCGCCCGCCTGCGTCATTGAACGAATCGGCGACAAATCTTCGGCATTGCCGCCGCGTTCCGCAAATCTGGTTGGCACAAGTAAATATTGAACGCGCGGCGCATTATCATTATTCTTGAAAATCTGCACGAGCGAATGCAGTCGCCGGTGTGTTTCATTGGCTAGGTTATGCGATGCGTCGCGCAGGGTTTGCAGAAAGTTCATCGCTCTCGAACGCTTATCAAATTCGAGGCGCGTATTTTTCATCGTCAGAAAATGGCTGATTTGATTGTGCGCCCTCAAAGGTTTGACCGCGCCGATAACAATGAGGTTTTTTAAATTGAATTCTTCCAGTATTTTTTTTACCGCGTTGATTTGCGGTTTCGCGCCGTCAACCATCAACAAATCGGGCGTTTCTTTTTTTGACGGCAACAGCCGCAAGCGTTCATGAACGGCGGCGGCAAGCGCGTCGGTTTCAGAAAGATTCTCAAATTCCCAAACCAAACTGTCTTCTCTTTGCAAAACGCCGTCAATCGCCACGACGCGGGCGGCGACGATTTCTTTGCCCGCTAAATGCGCGACATCGAAGCATTCGATGCGGCGCGGAATCTTTTTTAAATTAAATAAAGTCTTGATTTCTTCAATCGTGGCGGATATTTCAACGGGCGTTTGATAATTTTTATGTTTGAAAGAATGCGGAGCGAGTTTGTGCGTTTTGAAAACGGACGGCGGCAGTTTTTCCAGCATCTGCGCGACGATTTTTACGCGGTGTCCGAAATCGAGCGTTAGTTTTTCTTCGAGCGATTTTCTCTGCGGAAAATCAGATGGCACGAAAATCTGTTTCGGCGCGTAAAATTGATAAAAACCATTGATAAAATCCGGCAGAATTTGTTCGGGCAATTTCTTCTCAACTTGAAAATCTAATTTACCGACGACTTTCCCGCGCCGCAGCGTCGTCAGATTAATCCGCGTGAAATTATTTTCTTCGATCAAGGTAATAACATCGTTCATCGCCGACGCGTCAATCTGCCATTTGGCATTATTTGTAGTTTCTTCAATCGTCAAACGCACATCACGCCACTCAGCAGCCCGTTCAAATTCCAAATCTTCCGCGAGCAGTTCGATTTTCCGGTCAATTTTTTTCAACGCCGCTTCGTTTTGACCGGATAAAATCAAATGAACGATTTCCACTGCTTCAAGATAAGTCGCGCGGTCGCAGATTTTTTCGACGCACGGGGCGAGACAGCGATGCAGAAAATATTCAGGACACGGCGCGTCAAAGTCGCCTTTGATGTCGAGTTCGCATGGGTGCAAGCGAAATTTTTTTTGTAATAAATCCAGCCAACGGCGCACCATTCCGTTTGGAAGAAATGCGCCGTAGATGTTTTGTTCGGGCGATTTGTTTTCAGGTCGGCGCGTGATTAAAAGGCGCGGGAATTTTTCGTCGAGCGTGAGTTTCAGAAAAGGATAATTCGGATTTTCCATCGGAAATTTAAATAAGAACATCCACGAAGGAACACAAAGTTTTTTTTAGTATTTCTTCGTGTCCTTCGTGGATAATTTTTCTAGTTCTCCGCTTCCAGCATCCTGTGAATTGCATCGAGGGTGTCGGCATCTTCAATTTTTTTATCGTCGCGCCATCTTAGAATACGCGGAAAACGCACGGCAACGCCGGATTTGTGCCGCGAAGATTTTTGGATGCCTTCAAAGCCGAGTTCAAAAACGAGTTTCGCCTTAACACTTCTGACCGGTCCAAAAGTTTCAATCGTATTATCGCGCACAAAGCGGTCAACTCGGCGAATTTCCTTGTCGGTCAAACCCGAATAGGCTTTGGCAAACGGCACAAGCTCGCCGTTATTCCAAACGGCGAAAGTGTAATCGGTGTAAAGGCTGGCGCGTTTGCCTGTGCCGCGCGCGTAAATCATCACCGCGTCAACTGTCAGCGGTTCGATTTTCCATTTCCACCAATCGCCGCGTGGTCGTCCGACGCGAAACGGCGAGGCAAGTCGTTTGAGCATAAAGCCTTCAACTTTTCGGCTGCGGCTTTCGTCTCGGATTTTAGTTAACTCTTCCCAGCTTGCGGCTTTCACGACGGGCGAAAATTGAAGAGTTTTCTGCGCTTCACCCGGCAGTTTTTCTAAAATTTTAATCAATTCAGCCCGCCGAATCTGTAGTTCCTTCTGCCGAAAATCTTCGCCGCCTAATTCCAACAAATCGTAACAGAGAAGCACAACGGGAACTTCTTCCAATAACTTTTTGCCGATGGTTTTGCGTCCGATGCGTCTTTGAAGCTGCGCGAACGGCAATACTTTCGAATCTTTCCAAGGTAGAATTTCACCGTCTAAAACTGTTCCGTCGGGCAAGCTGAAACTTGCCTCTGTAATTTCGGGGAATCTTTCGGAAACTAAATCTTCGCCGCGCGACCAAAGAAAACTTTCCCCGCCGCGCCGAATTAGTTGAGCGCGAATTCCGTCCCATTTCCATTCGGCTTGCCAATCGGAAATTTCGCCCAATTCTTCGAGTGGAAAATCTAATTGGTGCGCGAGATGAAACGGAAAGGGGCGCGACAAATCTGCGTCTTCGGCGGATGCTTCAAGCAGATTCAAATAAAAATCCGTATTCGGCGACCAAGTTCCCATTAACCGATGTGCGATAATTTCCTTTTCGATTCCAGAAACCTGGGCGAGTGCGCGAACGACTAAAGATTGCGAAACGCCGACGCGAAAACTGCCCGTCACCAATTTATTCCAGATAAAACGCTCGTTCGCGTCAAGTTCGTTCCACGCCTGCACGACGGCTTCGCGCTGGTCATCCTCCGTCATTTCGCGGAGCGGCATAGTTCGATTTTCCACCCAAAATGCGAGCGGCAAATTGCTGCCTTCGGCATTTGTGTCAGGCAGAAGTAAAGCAATTGTTTCAGCTAAATCGCCGACCGCATCGTAAGATACTTCAAATAACCAATCTGGAACTTCCGAGATTTCCGCCGCCCATTCCCGAAGTTTCGCCGTTTTAATAATTTGGCGCGGCTTGCGTCCGCTGAGGAAATAAATCGCCCACGCCGCGTCCGCCGCGTCCGCCGTTTGAAAGTATTTAACAATCGCTTCAACCTTTTCGTTGGTCTTGTTCGTCTGGTCAAGAGCGAGGTATAAATCGGAAAAATTTTTCATTGCAAATTGTGATTATCCGGTTCTTTTTCGTCGCTAATTTCCGCTTCAGGCGCATCGCCAACAAATTTTGTTTCGAGCGGTCGTGCCTCTTTGCCAATACTTTTGAGATATTTTACGACCGTCTCAATACTGCCGTGCGTTACCCAAATCTGTTCGGCTTCAGTTGCGTTAATTGCCGTTAAGAGTTCGTCCCAATCTGCGTGGTCGGACAAAATAATTCCGCGGTCAACGGCGCGTCGCCGCCTGGCTCCGCGAATTCTCATCCAACCGGAAGCGAAGCCCGTCGAATGCGCTCCGAATCGGCGAGTCCAAGGCGTGTCCTGCGCTGAAGGCGGCGCTATTATCAGCGAGCCGGCAAAGTCTTTCCTATTCTCAACTTCGCCGACATATCTTGTCGGCGGAAGTTCAACGCCCATTTCTCGGTAATCTCTCGTCAATCTTTCAACTGCGCCGTGCGTGAAAATTTTGCCAATCGAAGCGTCAACGCTTTTCATAATTCGCTGCGCTTTACCCAAAGAATAAGCGAAAATCACCGTTGCTTTTCCCTTTTCAACATTGCCGCGCCACCATTCGTTAACTTCTTCAAATAAAATCTCCGGTTTAGTCCAGCGATAAATCGGCAATCCGAAAGTGGCTTCGGTAATAAATGCGTGACATTTGACCGGTTCGAAGGCGGCGCAGGTCGGGTCGTAAGTCAATTTATAATCGCCGCTCGCCACCCAAACTTCGCCTTTATATTCGACGCGAACCTGTGCCGAACCCAAAACGTGACCAGCCGGATGAAGAGAAACTTTCACGCCGTTGAGTTTTTTTGTTTCGCCGTAAGAAGCGGTTTCGATGTTACCTTCATTCCACAAACGAGTGCGAAAAAGACGCTCGCCTTCTTTGCTGACCAAATAATTTTTCGAGCCGCGATAAGTATGGTCGGCGTGCGCGTGAGTTAAAACTGCTCGCTCGACGGGCAGCCACGGATCAATGTAAAAATCGCCGGGTTCGACATAAAGACCTCGTTCGGTCGGTTTAATAAGTCGCATATACAGAGTAGGCAGTTGTTATTTTTTCCTGAATAAAACTATTAAGGCAAAGAAAGCGACACTCACCGCGCCAACAATGCCGTAAAAAGCTAGCGGAGAATCGGTAGCTTTAACGCTATTGATATTGGCATTTGCAACCAAATTCTTTTCTTCTTCGGTCTGAGGTAATAAATTAGCGCTGTTTAGTTTCGGATTCTCGACCGACTTATTTCTATTTTCCAAATTTGCGATAATCGTTGATTTGCCAGTCGAGGAGATTTTCAAAACACGATTTCCGGTGTGTATTGACGCTGTATAAGGTCTGACTTCCAAAACATAAACCTCGTCGCCAAATGTCGCAACGCCAATCGGCGACCAATCTTTTTCCGATTTTAAAAACGTTGAAATTTTACCGTCAGAACTTATTTTCAAGAGCCGATTATTAGCAAAATCAGCCGCCACCACATTGTTTTCTTTGTCAACATCTAAACCGTAAAGTCGTGAAAAAGGTTCGGGGTTATTCTGCTTTTGGTTTGTAGTCTCGTTGCGGTAAATTGTCGTTACCATTCCAAATCTGTCTATTTTTCTAACTTTATCGTCGTTAGTTAAATAAATCGTATTGTCTTTCCCAAAAGCCATATCCGTAATTACATTGAACTCGGCTTTTTCTTTTTGTCCGTCAAGATAACCATATTTTCCACCCGCAAAAACGCTTGTTTTGCCGTCAGTAGTGCGTTTGATGATTTTCGTTTCTTTCTTTTCATTATTCCACGGTTCAACAGAATAAGTATTTCCGTCCGAATCTCGCCAGATGCTTGTTCCCAAAGGTGGATTTTCGGTCAAAGAAACAATCTCGGTGTATTCTCCTTTCGGCGACATTTTCCAAAATGCACGTAAATGCTTTTCTGTTTGCGGCTCGTAGACATTCTCCCAACCGTAAATGTTTCCGCCCGCATCAATGGACAAATCGTGAACGTGCCTGCCGCTCACGCCCGCTCGAAAAATTGACAACTTCCCTTGCGAATCAATTTTGTAAATCGTTTCAAGGTCGCTGAAATAAATTTGCCCGTTTGTGTCAACGACTATTCCCCAAGCCGGATGCGATAAAACATCGGTCATCAACCCAATGAAAAATAAAGAAAAGAATAAAATCGCAGTTCTAATAATTTTTCTCATAATTTTAAAATTCCTCTTGAGATGACAATTCGCTGAATCTCGCTCGTACCTTCGTAAATCGTCGTAATCCGCGCATCGCGGTAGTATTTTTCGACGTTGTAATGACGCGAAAAACCGTTGCCGCCGTGAATCTGGACGGCTTCGGCGCAGACTTTGTTTGCAGTTTCCGACGCAAAAAGTTTCGCCATCGAAGCGTAAGTTCTCGTTTGTTTGTTGCCCGCGTCTTTCATTGAGGCGGCGCGTAAAGTTAAAAGTCTAGCGGCTTCGATTTCAGTCGCCATATCTGCGAGTTTGTGTTGAATCGCTTGAAATTCGGCAATTGGTTGTCCAAATGCGGTACGGTCTTTCGCATAATTCTTCGCTTCATCGAGCGCGGCTTGGGCGATGCCGACTGATAATGCCGCAATGCCGATTCTGCCGTTGTCGAGGCTGCTGAAAGCGACTTTCATTCCGCCGCCGCGTTCGCCTAAAACGTTTGCTTTCGGAACTTTGACATCAGTTAAACTCATCTCGCAAGTTTGCGAAGCGCGTTGTCCCATTTTATGTTCGACGGACGAAACCGTTAAACCTTCCGTGCCGCCTTCAACCAAAAACGCGGTGATTTCTTTGCGCCCGTCCTTTTCGCCGGTAACCGCCATTGTTAAATAAACATCAGCTTCGCCGCCGTTTGTTACCCAGGATTTTGTGCCGTTCAATATAAAAGAATCGCCATCTTCGACAGCGCGAGTTTTTTGATTCGTCGCGTCTGAGCCGGCTTGCGGTTCAGATAAACAAAACGCGCCGAGTTGTTCGCCTTTGGCTAACGGCACGAGGAATTTTTGCTTTTGTTCTTCTGTCCCGAAACTTAAAATCGGATAGCAGCAAACCGAATTTGTAACGCTGACAATCACGGCGACGGACGAATCCGCTTTCGCTATTTCTTCAAGCGCGAGCGCGTAGGAAACCGAATCGAAACCCGCGCCGCCATATTCTTCGGGAATTATCATTCCTAAAAGTCCTAGCTCGGATAGACCTTTTAATTGCTCGCGCGGAAATTTTTCCTGTTCGTCATATTCGCGTGCGACCGGCGCAATTTCATTTTGGGCAAATTCGCGCACGGCGTTTTGCACCATTTGTTGTTCTTCACTTAAATCGAAATTCATAAATTTTACTTTAACAGTTTTCAAGAGTTTAACGGGCTGGAAATTATAAAACAAACCGAAAATTTACTGCTTTTTAGATGGCATATCATTTGCTCAAACACGAATTACATAAACATCAATGTATGTTTTTGATTCACACTAAAAGGAGAATTCAAAATGGGAGATTTACTTCGCGGAGCGGTTGCCGGAGCGGCAGCTTGGAAATTAGGTGGCGGGCTTATTTCGACGATTATAATTTTTGTTCTCGTATTTTGGTTGTTAGGTAAATGCTAATTGAATAGAAATTAACTTTTTATATGGCGCGGCAGTTTTTATACTTGTTCGCGCCATTTTAATACCTCTTGCCGAAGAACTGGATTTTGCTGAAAACTTCCCGTCTGACCTTGCGCAGCAGTTGCACGTTGAATGTGCCAATAAGTTAATCCGAGTTTGCCGATTGCCTGCATATATTTGTTACGGGCTTTGAATTTTCCGCTAAAAACACTTCCCAAAATCCAAAACGAACTGCGAACAGCCGACGTCGCAATTTCCAGATGTTCTTTCGGAATCAATCCGCGCACCACATCAATCGCCAACATCTCTTTTAAGATTTTGTTTTGGCGATACATCGTATAAAACGCAAAGCCGACGAAAATTAAGAAAAAAGGCACTTCTAAAACTATGTAGCCGAGAATAAATCCGCCTAGTCCGCCGAGCGTCGCCATTCCGTTCCAAAAAGCGTGAAGCAAAACCGCCGCCCCGTAACCGATAATCGGCATAATTATGCGAACAACTTGGTTGTGCGATTCACGCGCAATTCCGCAACCGATTCCCGTCATCGCCGTAAAAGAAACGTGTGCGAACGGCGACATAATACCGCGCAAAACGAATAACACGACCAGTGCGTCCGAGCCGCCTTCTAAAATTCCGCGTCCGTAATAAAGCACATTTTCAACCGTTGAGAAACCGAGCGCAATTACGCCGGCAAAGACGATCCCGTCTAAAATATCATCGAAATACCGGCGAAAAAAGACAAGCAGCAAAACTAATCCTAAACCTTTCGAGCCTTCTTCAAAAATCGGCGCGGAAACGACTGCACCGAAAGCCTCTCCTAAAAATGAACCGAGGATTGTATTGACAATAAACGAAACAATTACCGCGACAAGCGCGCCCCAGGCAAACGCCATAGATAAAAGCCAGAGTGGTTCCGGATCGTATCGGTCAAGCCAAACGAGCGGCAAAAGGTAAACCATCGCCGGCACAAACGCAACCACCGAAGCAATCAATGCCGCGCCGATGCCAACGCTGGCAAACATCAGCAGAATTATAATCAGCGATAAAAAAACTGTGGAAAATATAGCAACGGCGACACCGATATATTTGCCGGTCTGGTTTGTTTGAACTTGTTCCAGGATGTGTCCCGCGCCCAATCCGGCAATCGAATTTCGCCAATTGTCCGATTGTTGTTGAGTAAATTGATTGGCAGGAGCAGATTGGAAATTACTCGGAACTTGAAATGCCGGCTTGAGAAACGTCGGCTCGCTCCGGTAAGAATCGCCTTCAATTTTAACGGTTGCTTCAATGCCGTTTCTACCGAACTGAACCAAGTCGCCGTGTTTCAATTTGGCGTTTTGAATTTTTTCACCATTTAAAAAAGTTCCGTTGCTGCTTTGGTTATCAAACAGGTAGAACCCGTCGGTTTTCGCTTCGATATAAGCGTGTTCTTTAGAAGCGATTCTTTCGTTCAACGGGTCAAATCTAACAGCGCAATTTTCGCCGCGCCCAACGGTTAAAACACCTTCCGTCAATTCGAAATTTCTGCCCGCCAGCGAGCCGAATCGGATGTTAAGCGTTAATTTCATTAACCTATATTATTCGGCAAATTAATTTTCGGCAATAAAAAAAGCCTAAAAGTTTATAAAACATTTTCGGCTTTAATTTTAATTCTTTTATTGGTTAGGATAAGGAACTCGTTCAAAAATAAGTGAACAATTAAAATAATAAAAACGGTTATAAACTTTTAATTTAAAGAACCGTAATCATCAGTTGACGATTACGGTTTTTCTCAAAGTTATATTAAAAAATTATTGCGCCTGCACAGATGAGGGCGAAGGCACATCGCCATTTTCTCCGAAAACTTTTGCGTTAAATGCTCCGCTTGCGCTGCCAAGCTGATACCACGCGTTGTTACTCGGTCTAAAAACAGCAATATCAGTTTTGCCGTCGCCGTCGTAATCGGCTGGAACCGGAACGTCGGCAGAGTTTCCGAATCGGCTCACCGTCAATGAATTGTTCGCTGAATTTAATATATACCAAATTCCTTCGCTGGAACGATAAACGGCAAAATCGGATTTGCCGTCGCCGTCAAAATCGCCTGCAAGCGGTTTATCCGTGCTGATTCCAAATTGACGGGCAAGCAGAGAATTAGAAGTACTTTGCAAAATATACCAAACACCGCTTGACGGTCGCCAAGCGATTAAATCCGATTTGCCGTCATTATCAAAATCGCCCGTCAAAACCTTATCGGAGGAAATTCCGAATTGTTGGGCGCGAAATCCGAGCGTACTTTGCTGGATATACCAAGAGCCGCTTGACGGTCGCCAAACAGCAATGTCGGTTTTACCGTCTGAATCATAATCAGCCGCCACCGGAACGTCGCCGTTTGTGCCGAATTGTTGGGCGCGAAAACCACTCGTGCTTCCTAAAATATACCAAGTTCCGTCATTCGGGCGAAAAACGGCGATGTCGGATTTGCCGTCGCCGTCATAATCGCCGGCGACATTTTTATCATTGGTTGCCCCGAAATAGGTTGAGTTTGAAGCATTATTCGAACTCGTTTCGATTTTCCATAAACCGGTTGTTGGATTGAAAGTAGAAAAATCGGTTTTGCCGTCGCCGTCGAAATCCGACACGTTATTTTTCGGAGCGGCGTTTAAGCCGGTTGCGTCCACCACGAATAAGCCGTTTTTCAAATCGCCCAATAAAATTTTGTTTTGTCCGAGAAAAGGATAGACCGCCCAATTTCCGTCAAAATCTGTCGGTAAATTGTTTTGCAGGCTGTTGGCACCGCAAACGACATCCCACGGTTCATCGGCAATCGAGTCCGGAGTTTCAATTCTTTTAAATTGCGTAGGATAAGTGTCGAATTGTGCGACTCGACGCGGCACGGCTGGATTGGTTAAATCGAAAACCTGCAGCCCGGCTTGATACCACGAAACGTAGAGATAATTTCCCATCACCACCGGATTGTGGGGCGAAACGGCATTTAATCCTAAATCGTTCATTGATTGCCGATTAACCAGAAGCGGCTGCGCCGGATTGGAAATATCATAAGTGCGAAGATCGGCGTTGCCGTCATTGGTTTCCCGGCAGCTATACAAATAATTTCCGTCTTCGCTCGACCAACTGCTATGCATACTGTTTCCAGCCGTTACGCTAGTCGCATCTTGGATAAATCCAAGCAGCGTCGGTGCTTGCATTCCGATATTTGAAACGTCGTAAATTTCCGTTCTGCCGCGCACCGTAGAATTTCCCCAGCCGGAGGTGAACATCCGATTGCCGCGAATGTGCATTGCGTGAACCCATGTAACTTCCGTCGGATTTATATCACGGACAAAAACCGGATTGGCTGGATTGCTGATGTTTATTACTTTTAGAATTTTGTTGGAAAAACCGTTGAAATTTTCAATCAGATAATTGCCGAAAACAACCATCTCGTGAATCGAATTAAAAGCGTTGCCGTTCGTTGAATTGACAATACCGAGAAGCTGCGGGTTATTCACATCCGTCAAATCAACGATGTGAACGCCGCCCCCGTTGCCGCTGCCGAAATAACCGCGATTGCCAATGACGACTGCTTCGAGAAATCGTTGATTGTTTCCCGGATTATACCAGGACGCAAGGCGCGGCGAGTCCGGGTTTGAAACGTCGTAAATAAAAACTCCGCGGCAATCATAACTTCCCTGCACCGCAATGTTGCCATCCGCGTAAATGTCGGCGAATTTTGCTATCGAATTTGTTCCGCAAGTCGGCGTAATCTGCGAACGAAGGCGTAATTTTTGAGCAGATGAATTTTCGTTCAAGCCAAAAACTAACACTAAAAGGCTCAATACAAAAATAAGATTTTTAGAAAAAGATGTGGGTGGATGATTCATAATTTCTCCAACAAAAATAATGCTAAGACGAACTTGTATTTTTACTTATTTCCCTATAAAAAACAAGCGTAAATGGAGTTAAACAATCTGTTGTAAATAATTTAAGAAGCCGCTTGAGATTGCGATGCGTCGCGCATTACTAAATCGAAAGTTCCGGGCGCGACTTTACGAAACCGACGGTTACGATTTAAAGATACGGCAATTGAAATTGTCGGATTATTGCCTTTGAATTCAAATCCGCCTTCGCGCAGAAGATTGTAAAGTTCGTTAACGTGAAGCGGCGAACTCGCGTCACGCAGCAACAAAGTGCAAGCCTGCGTGATTGTGCGGTCGACAAACCGATTACTTTTCGGCTCGTAATTCGAGGCAATCGAGTTAACATTTCGGCTATTGTTATTTCGAGAATTATTTAGATAGGTAACTGGATTGTTTCGATATTTGTTATTACTTGAAGAATTTTGATTTCTCAAATTTACCTGATTGTGCCTTCTCGATTCCTTCTCTAACTCATAATCATCTTCTTCATACTGCGGTTTTTTGCTGACCTTCCAGGAAGAATTTGACGAACCCATACTGGCTAAAATACTGTCAATTGCTTCTTTTGTTTTTTGCGCGCTGTTTTCCAAAGCATCAATTTCATTTCGCAGATTATCGGCTTCGGCTTCGGCTTCACGCAGTCGTCCCAAAAGGCGACCTTGCGCATTTTTTGTCTGCCGCAAACTTTGCTCTAAAGTGGCAACTAGATTTTCTTCGTTTAGCATAAGTTTTTAATGGATAATGGAAAACGGATAAATGGGATTTGCATTATCCATTATCCATTTTCCATTTACTTCGTTCGTTTAATCATATAACTCGGAATTTCTTCCAATGCAGAACGATACTCTGATTTCGGCAAAACTTCAAGGTTTTTTATCGAACGGCTGGCAAAAGTATACGCCATTTTCCTCGTTTCTTCCAACAAGCCGTAATTTTCGAGTTTTTCGAGCAGCATCTGCCGCGAAACTTTGCTGTAATTACCGTCGCGGATTATTGCTTCTAATTCAGTTCGCCATTTAGGTTCTTTTTTCACCAGTAAAATCAACGGCAGAGTCAATTTTCCTTCCAACAAATCCGCGCCCGAAGCCTTGCCTAAAACTTTTTCTTCCGCCGTAAAATCGAGCAAATCATCGGCGAGTTGAAACGCTGTACCGAGATTCATTCCGAAATTTCGCAAAGCAATTTGTTGGTCTTTTTCGGCATTACCCAAAATCGCGCCAATTTCACAACACGCGCTAAATAAAAATGCAGTCTTGCGTTCCAAAATATCAAAGTATTCAGTTTCGGAAATATCGGATTTGCCGAGTGTCGTCAGTTGAATTAATTCACCTTCGGTCATTTTCCGAGTCAGCCTGGTTAAAATATCAAGAATATCCAGCCTTCTCTCTTTCAAAGAAGTTTCAAACGCCGACATATAAAGCCAATCGCCCATTAAAACAGCCGCTTGATTGCCAAAACGAGCATTAACCGAATTGCGATTGCGGCGCGTGTCGGCATTGTCAATAATATCGTCGTGAACAAGCGTCGCCGTGTGAAGCATTTCCATCACGGTCGCCAGACTAATAACGTTTTCGCTTGAAGCCGTTCCGCCCGTCACACAATTGGACAAAATCAGAAGTGCCGGACGAACGCGCTTGCCGCCCGAAGCACGCAAATAATCTCCCAAATAATTTATGACTTGAATGTTTGAACTCGCTTGCCGCACAAACTCGGCTTCGACTAAATTCATCTCAGTCTTTATCAAACTAAAAATTCTTTGCGCCGCGATATTCGGATTTAATTTTTCCCTAATTGGTGCAAATGTCTGCATTTATTCTTTCTCTTTTGCATAAGTCATATAATATTTACCCTTAACCAATTCTTTATCAACCGTTCCCCAATATCTCGAATCCGAAGAATTATCACGGTTATCACCCATTACAAAGTATTGATATTCCGGCACTTTTCGCGGCGGATAATTAGCTTTGGCTTGATTATATGACTCATCAACATACGGCTCGTCTAAAACTTGCCCGTTAATATAACCCTTGCCTTCACGAATCTCAATCGTTTCGCCTGGCAAGCCGATAATTCTTTTAAAATATGACTTTGAACGGTCTTTCGGATAAAGAAACCAAATAATTTCGCCTCGTTTCAATTCGCCCAAATTTTTGTCCATTAGTATTCTGTCGCCGTTATTAAAGGCAGGCATCATTGCCGCTCCTTCAACAAGAACCGGTTGAGGTAAACAAGCTGAAAAAAAAACAGCGATTAAAGCAAATACTAAGGCTGACAAATATTTTTTCATCTTGGCATTTAATTACTTCGGTAATTATCAAACTGCATATCAATCCCAAAATCCTTAGCTTTCAACTTGGCAATTGTATCTTGCAGCGTATCACGGTCTTTGCCCGAAACGCGCACGGTTTCGCCTTGAATCGAAGCCTGCACTTTAAGTTTCTCGTCTTTGATAAATTTAACGATTTCCTTTGCCTTTTCAATCGGAATTCCCTGTTGAATTTTCACTGTTTGGCGAACTGTTCCGCCCGCCGCCGATTCGATTTTTTGATAATCGAGCGCCTTCAGGGAAATGCCGCGTTTGATAAATTTCGATTGCAGAATATCGTTCATATTTCTTAACCTAGTTTCGTCTTCGGCAGACATTATCAAATCTTTATCGGCGAGTTCGACGGTTGCCTTACTTCCCTTAAAATCAAAGCGTTGCGAAACTTCCTTGGTCGTTTGGTTGAGCGCGTTGTCAATCTCCGCGTAATCGGTTTTCGATACGATGTCGAATGAATTTTCCTTTGCCATATTTTATTAAGTTCGAGTTTTATTGAATTTTTTCTTGAATTCCTTCCGAAATTGAAATATATTTTTATTCGCCAACTGAAAAATTTTTGTCTTATCTTTACCTCCAAATTTCGCACTGATGGTATGTGAGGATAAAAATGCTGCCTTTTTAATATAAATGGAAGCGGCAAATCAGCTTTATTACAATTTCGGGTGATGTATTTATTATAAGTTTTGTCCAAAATTCTGATTATTTTTATCACTCGAAAAAAGTCTCCAACAACTTAGCCCGAATTTCAGTTTAGTTTCCCGTTTTTGCCAAGTTTCAGAAACGGCATATAAAATCTCGAAAGGACAATAATACTATGAAAACCAATCATTCTAAAATTCAAATCAAAAATTATTATTCTTTAATTTTCGTCTTGGTGTTTTCAGTTTCCGTCGTTTTCGGCTTGAATTTATTGGGAGTTCAAGCGGAAACAATCGAGAATTCCGCTAACGCACCGCAAATCGGCGGCGGCGAACATAAATTTCCCGACAACATTTGTCTGACGGAAGAAGCCCGCGACGAAATAAAAATCAATTTGCAGGAAAGCATTAATCAATTGCGGGCGGAAGGCGAACTTACCGAGGTAAATACTTTTTTACCGCCGCTATTCGCTTTTCCGATTGCGGGAAATGCCGTCGTAACGAATGATTTCGGCGTTCACGGCATTTCCAACTTTGTTGACCAAAACTTAAATTTCCCGAACCAACTGCTCGATTATAATTGCGGCGCGAGAACTTATGACACAGCCGCCGGTTATAATCACAAAGGTGTTGATATGTTCACATGGCCTTTCGGTATCAATAAATTGGACAACGACGAAGCGATTGCGGTTGCGGGGGCGAGCGGTCAGATAATTTTTAAATCAGATGGTAATTTTGACCGCAATTGTTCTTTTAACAGCAGCAATTGGAACGCGGTTTACCTGCGCCACGTCGACGGCACGGTTTCGTGGTATGGACATCTCAAACGTAATTCTTTAACGGCTAAAGCGGTTGGCGCACAAGTCGTCCAAGGCGAGTATTTGGGCGTGATTGGTAGTTCGGGCAACTCGACCGGCCCACATCTGCATTTTGAAATCTATAACGCTTCAAACATATTGCAAGACCCGTATCAAGGCTCTTGCAACACGATGAACTCAACCGGCTTTTGGCTTAATCAGCCCGCGTATCGTGATTCAAAAATCAATAAGTTAATGACGCATTCCGCGCCGCCGGCTTTTCAAACTTGCCCGAACCCGGACGTTATCAACGCTAAAAACACTTTTGCTCCGGGCAATCAATTGATTGTCGCCGCTTATTACCGCGACCAAGTAGCCGGACAACAAAGTCAGCTTTCTTTGATTCAGCCAAACGGCTCGATTTATCAAAGTTGGACGCACAACAGCCCGAATACTTATAACGCTTCTTACTGGTTTTGGACTTTTAATTTACCAGCCACCGTGCCGACCGGAACTTGGAAATTTCGAGTGGTTTATCAAACCCAAACTTACGAACATACTTTTTTTGTTCAACCTACGCGGTTTGATTTTGACGGCGACGGCAAAGCGGACGTTTCCGTCTTTCGTCCCGATACCGGCGCGTGGTATCTCCAACAATCAACCAACGGTTTCACCGGCTTGCAGTTAGGTTTAGCAACTGACAAACTCGTTCCCGCCGATTACGACGGCGACGGCAAAACCGATGTCGCCGTGTATCGCTCCGGCACCTGGTATCTGCAGCGCAGCAGTGTCGGCTTCACCAGCGTTGCCTTTGGTGACGAAAGCGCCATTCCGCAACCGGCGGACTTTGACGGCGACGGACGTACTGAGCTCGCCGTGTGGCGACCGTCGAACGGCACTTGGTATGTTTTGAATTTAGTGAATAATCAGTTCAACGCCTTCCAATTTGGAGCGGGCGAGGATAAACCCGTTGCCGCTGATTACGACGGCGACGGCAAAGCTGATTATGCTGTGTTCCGTCCGTCGAACGGCGTGTGGTATCTGCAGCGCAGCACTACCGGGTTCACCGGCATCCAGTTTGGCGAAGCGACGGACAAAGCAGTTCCGGCGGATTACGACGGAGACGGCAAGACGGATGTCGCGGTGTTCCGGGTGTCGAACGGCGTGTGGTATTTGCAGCAAAGTACCGCCGGGTTCACAGGCATCCGGTTTGGAATAGGGACGGATTTGCCGACTGCGGCGGATTATGACGGCGACGGTCGTGCGGATGTGACGGTCTTCAGAAGCGGGACGTGGTATTTACAAAGAAGCAGGGCGGGCTTTGCGAGTGTAGGATTTGGTACTCCGACTGACAAGCCTGTTCCAAACGCTTTTGTTCCTTGAAAACAAATGTAAATAAAAGGTGAGCGAAATTATGCTCACCTTTTATTTATAAAAAAGCTATTTTATTTTTTGGACGCGGATTGAATATGTTTACCGAATTTCGCCGATAGAAAATGTCTGACCACGATTGATTTAAAAATAAACCGTCCATATTAGCCCAATCCGTCAAATCCACTGAGGAAGTCTTATTCCATTTCAATCTTGAATAATTGTCGAAAATTTTGCGTTGTCGCCTTGGCTAAAACTTTTAAATCAACATTATAAAAATCCGCTAAAAACTTTGCCGTTTCCACCACAAACATAGGCTCGTTCCGTTTTCCGCGAAATGGTATTGGTGCGAGATACGGGGAGTCAGTTTCGATTAAGAGTTTGTTTAGCGGTACGACTCGCGCCGAATCGCGCAAATTATCGGCTTTTTTGAAAGTTACATTTCCCGCAAATGAAATTAGAAAACCGATGTTCATCAAGCTTTCCGCCATCTGCGGATTTCCGCCGAAACAGTGCATAATTCCGCCGCGAAAATTTTCGTGCGCACATTCTTCGGTTAAAATTTCTACCGTTTCGTCGTCCGCATCGCGCGAATGGATAATTATTGGCAAATTTAGTTCATTGGCAATTTTAATTTGCCTTCTAAAAATTTCTTTCTGCACTTCGGGCGGCGAATGGTCATAATAGAAATCAAGTCCGATTTCGCCCCAAGCAATCACTTTCTCGCTCGACTTTGCCAATTCAATCAAACGCCGCTCACTTTCCGCATCAAAAGTCTTTGCGTCGTGCGGATGAACGCCGACTGATGCGAAAATATTTTCGTGCTTTTCGGCTAATCGAACCACCCGTGAAAAATTTTCAAAATCCGTCGCATCGCCCGTGCCGACGACGAGCATCATTTTCACGCCCGCTTCACGAGCGCGTTTAATAACTACGTCGCGGTCGGCATCAAACGCTTCGCCGTCAATATGACAATGCGAATCAATAAAAATCATTTTTCTAACTTATCTTCGGAAAACCTTATCGTTTGCAGACAATCGAGCATGATTTTCAATTCGACATCGTTTCGATAATTCAACAATAATTGAAATGCAATACCCTTTCGATTTGCAACATACAACCTTTGTTTGAATTTCTTTTCGACGTTCTCAGTTTCGACCCATACAAAATCCGCTCCGCCTAATTTTATCGAGCTTGGAGTTTTCAAAATCTTCTCGCCATTATCAAGAAAAGTTTTCAAGTAATTTTCAGCAATTCTTAACGGCAGAAAATTTGGGAAGCTAACCTTTTCTGCAGCGATTGCAAATACCGCATTGTTGGCTGCTGAAGTTTCTAAATTCGATTTAGTCATAAACAATAAAATTTCCGTGTTATTTAATGATAAATCAAGAGATTTTCTTAATTTTTCCGTTGAATCTTCGGTATCTTGGACTGACAAGTCTTTAATAAGGTCGGCTTGTTCTTCTTTGACGATGTTCCAATTCTCAGGCAGGCGAACGGAAAATCTAAAAAAATCGCTGGTAAATAATGAGCCGTCAATTTTGATTCCAAAATCCTTGGGCAATTCGACCGCCGTTGTTTTCGGAGTCGGCAATTCGGTGACGGAAAACGAATTGATAAATTTTTCGACCGTTTTGTGATTAAAATCTCGCAATCGTTGGGTTGCTCTACTCAATTTGCCTTTTGTAACAACGGTTAATTGAAAAAATCTTTGTTTGATGAACAAGCCGCGAATCGTTGCAGTAGTAAGTTTATCTTCGATAACGTATTCTCTGCCCGGATTATCGCCAAAGAAAATTTCTGTCTCGCTTATCAAACGACTTTCTGCATTTTTAAGAAGAGCCGCCTTCACTCCATCGAAACGCAAATCAATTTCCGCTTTATCGCTAATGACAGTCGGAAAATCTATAAAGGTAACGCCGTAGTAGACGAGGTTGGTTGCCAACTGGTAATTGACCATATTCGTTTTACCAAAAGCCGTATCAATCGTGGAAACGGTGCGCGTCGGTCGGGAAGGAAAATCAATTTTGAAACCGTCCGTTTTCAGAACATCAACACGCTCTGCGGCGACTGTAATTTCACGCCGCGGCGATTCGTTTCTTTGAGGGTAAATGTTGATGCTTAATAAAATTGTGCAGATTGTTAAAGTGGCCAAGCGCATAGTTTTCTCCTAAGTATTTTTCCTTTTTATTTCAATCTCGCGCCAATTTTCACGTCTTCCAAAAACGAAGCGAGTGCGGGCGTGTCGTCGCTGTTTTCCAAACTCGCGGCGCAAATCATTCCCTGCGATTCGAGTCCGCGCATTTTTCTAGGCTTTAAATTGACGACGACGACGACTTTGCGACCGATAAGTTTTTCGGGCTCGTAGTATTCGGCTAAACCCGCCAGAATTTGACGCGGCTTTTCTTCGCCTAAATCAATTTCAAAACGAAGGAGTTTATCGGCTTTCGGAATGCGTTCGGCAACTTTGATTTCACCGACTCGCAATTCGACTTTCAGAAAATCTTCAATGGCGATAAAGTTCTTTTCTTCATTTATTTCTTCATTTATTTGTTGTTCGCCGTTATTTGCAGATTCCGTTGTAGTTTTTTCGACGGTTTCGTTTCCGCCACGGCTTTCGTTTGATTCTTCGCCTGACTGTTGACTGTTGACTGCCGACTGCTCATTTATTTCATTCATAATTTTCGTTTTATCGACGCGTGGGAAAACGGCTTGAGTTTCGCCGATTTTTGTTCCCGGCAGTAATTCTCCGTATGTTAAATTTTCAGGATTTATTTGTGAAACGTCTTCGCTCAAACCGATTTGCGCGTAAATTTCTCTGGTTGCTTTCGGCATAACCGGATAAAGCAAAACGCACAGCCAGCGCAAAGTTTCGGTGGCGCGGTATAAAACTGCATTCAAAGTTTCGGCTTGATTCTCGTCTTTAATTAATTCCCAAGGCTTCGCGTCGGAAATCATTTTATCAATTCGCGCGATAACCGACCAAAGCGTTTCGAGTGCCAAACTGAATTCAAAATTATCAAATTTCCGCAAGTATTCATCGCGGGCGTGTTCGAGAACCGAAACCAATTCCTGCTCGTCGGGATTGATTCCGGCACGCTTACCATAGAGATAATTATGTTCCTGAATTTTCCCGCTCGGAATCAAACCGTCGCGGTATTTGTTGATCATCGAAAGCGTCCGCGATGAAAGATTGCCCAAACCGCTCGCCAAATCCGCGTTCGTTCGGTCAATCAGATTTTCATAACCGAATTTCCCGTCTTGTCCGAAAACCATATCGCGCAGCAGAAAATAGCGAATTGCATCAATCGAAAAATTACTGTACAAAAATTGCAAATCAATCACGTTGCCGATTGTTTTCGACATTTTTCTGCCCTGTACGTCGAGCCACAAACCGTGCGCGAAAACGGTTTTCGGTAATTCCAATTTAGCCGCTTTAAGAATTGAGAACCAATAAACGGTATGTTGACGCGAAATGTCTTTCCCGACGAGATGCGTTACGTTTTGCCAATACTTTTCAAAACCGACGTTTTTCCTCTCCTCATTGCCGTAGCCAATTGCCGTAATATAGTTGGAAAGCGCGTCAACCCAAAGATAAATCACGTGGTTTTCATCATCCGGAACAGGAACGCCCCAACTGACCGATTTTTTCTCGCGGCTGATTGATAAGTCCTGCAAACCGCTGCGAATAAAAGATAAAACTTCATTTTGACGCGATTCGGGACGAACGAGATTCGGATTGTTTCCGATTGTTTCGAGCAGGAATTCATCGTAATCGGACAGCCGAAAAAAATAGCTTTCTTCGGAAACTTTATCGAGCGGTCTTTCGTGAATCAGACAAAGCGGCACATCTTCGCCTTCTTTTAATTCATATTCGGTTTCGGTTTTAAATTCGGCGCAATTCGGACAAAACCAACCCTCGTAAAAACCTTTGTATATTGTCTCGTTTCCCTTCGGCGTTTTGTTTTCGGAGATTTTTCTCCAAAGATTTTGAACGGCTTCGTAATGAAACGGTTCGGTCGTCCGCATAAAAATATCGTAACTGTCTAAGTTGAACTGCGCGAAAATCTTTTTCAATTCGCCTGAAATATAATCTACATATTCCTTTGGCGTTTGATTATTTTTCTCGGCAATACGCTGGATATTTACGCCGTGTTCATCGGTTCCCGTAAGAAAATAAGTATCAAAACCGCGCTGCTTTTTATATTTTGTCAAAACATCGGCAATTATCGTCGTGTAGAGATGTCCGAGATGCGGCAAACTGTTAGCGTAATAAATCGGCGTTGTAATGTAAAAAGTTTCGTTCATATAAATAAAAAAGATTTTGCCACGAATTACACGAATTACACGAATTAAAAACCTAAATTTTACTCGTGTGATTTGTGTAATTCGTGGCTAAATTTTCTACGCCCTAGAAATTATTTTCGATTAGGCTGCGCTTTGGAAAATTCATCAGTCGAATTATAACGCAGCATCGTCGGCGCGTCGGCGACTTTTAAACCGATGGCAAAAGAAACTTCAACCATTTGCACCAAACCGTCAAATCGCCAATTGCTGCGGAATTCATCGGACGGTTGATGATAATGATTTTTGTTAAACTCATCAAAAGTTTTCTGTGCAAAATCCTTTGGTTGTCCGACGTAATCCGTGCCGTTTCTAACGCTTATCGCCGGAATACCGGCTTTGGCAAACGGAAAATGATCGGAACGAAAAAAAGAACCTTGCTCCGGATGCGCGTCAGAGGCAAATGTCATTTTACGCTCTTCTAAAATCGTTCGAACAATGGGCATAATGTCAGAGCGCTCCGCGCCAAGCGCGCCGTAATCACTAGTTAAACCATAAAGATTCCCGCCGTCTATGTTGACGTTTGCCACCGTTTTATCAGGGGCGAAAACCGGAAATTTTGAATACCATTCCGCTCCCAAAAGTCCTTGTTCTTCGGCAGTCGTAAACAAAAAAACGGTCGAACGCCTGGGTCGTTCGGCAGCGGGCAATTTGGTCAAGGCTTCGGCGATTGAAAGAATTGAAGCACAACCCGTCGCGTTATCAAGTGCGCCGTTGTAAATCGTATCGCCTTTGGCGTTCGGAATACCGATGCCAAGATGATCCCAATGTGCCGTATAGACAACATACTCGTCTTTTAATTTCGCGTCGCTTCCTTCCCAGACGCCGACGACGTTGTTTGAATCGAGTTTTTTCAACTCACTTTTCAAATCAATTTTCGCCGTCAATCCCAATTTTATGGGCTGAAAATTTCTCGTTTTGGCTTGTTCGCGCAACTCATCAAGATTTTTCCCGGCTTGAGTGAACATTTTTCGCGCCGCGTCTTCCGTCATCCACGAACGCATCTGTAAAAACGGTGTTTTATCTGTCGCAGTTCGGGCAATATCAAAACGCCAACTGCCGTTTGAAGTTCGCACGACATTCCAGCCGTAGCCAGCCGAATCGGTCGTGTGAATCAAAATCACGCCCGCCGCACCTTTTCGCGCCGCTTCTTCAAATTTATACGTCCAACGTCCGTAATACGTTAATGCTTTCGCGCCGAAAAGATTCGGTTCAGCCGATGTTGCAGGCGGGTCATTAACCATCATCACGAGAATTTTGCCGCGATAATCTTCCGCGCTTCCCTTGTAATCGTTCCATTTCTGTTCGGACGCATCAATACCGTATCCGACGAAAACGAGTTCGGCATCGAGATTAACCGCGTCGGTTTGCGCTCCGGTAAACGCGACGAAATCATCGCCGAATTTATATGCAGCGTTCCCGACGTTCAATGTCGTACTCGGGTCGGCTTTGACGGCGACCAGCGAAACCGGCTGAAAATAAGAGCCTTTATTGCCGGGCTTGATGCCTATCATTTCCAATTGATTGGCGATATATTTCGCCGCGAGTTCGCCGCCGCGACTGCCCGGCGCACGTCCTTCAAATCCGTCGTCGGACAAAAACTTTATGGTTGATTTCAGTTTTTCTTCACTAAAAAGATTTGTGTATTTGCCGCTCGTTTGCGCGAAAACAGACGAGAAACATAAACAATAAAAAATGCTCGAAACTATAAATTTCTTTTTCATAACCTTTTCTCCTAAACTCGAAACTATTGTTGACATTCTTGCGGTCGTTTTGTGCCGAAGACCGGCTCAAGTCCCAAACTAAAGTAAAAAGTTACGTCCGTCGAATTTTCCTGCGGAACGTCAGTGAAATAAATACTTCCCTTAAACTTTCCTTTACAATAAACTATCGCTTTATCCTCTGTCATCCAAAAATGCCAACCTAACCTTTTTAATTCGGAATTAGCATGGCTTATTGCCTCTGTCTTGAATAATCTTGTTCGATAAGTAATAGAATCCAAGATGCTGGAACGAGGCTTTCCATCCTTCCTAAAGTATTTAATGGTAAATTGATTTGGTAATTGAATACTTTTCAAATCTCTTTCAAACGCAGCGTGAATTGCTTCGGTACGAGCGTAATTAGTCAAATCGGGGTCAGCATTTATTACAATAACAATTAAACCTGCAATTGCTAAAAATGGAATTGATAAGGGAGCTAAAAATTTGAGTATTTCTTTGTCTCTTTCTTTCATCCTTTAACCAAAATCATACTTTCTTTCGACAGACGTGGCTTTTTCCAATTGGACAGTTGGAGGATTGATAGTTTTGAGTTTTGAAAAGCGCACAAAACACAATCGATTATTGCCAGCATTACGTTACGTTTCTTTTCACTTTTGAATTTTTTCGATTTGCTCGACAAGTTCGCCAATATTGTCATAATCCAGGTTTTTATTTACGCCGAGTTCACGACTGCGAACGGAAAACTTTCCGAATTCCTTTAAGTTCATTTGGACTTGCAAATCAGATTGTGAAATTTTAATCTTTTTCTCTTCAAAATTTTTGTTGGTAGTTTCCTTCACGTTCACTAAATTTTACTAAAGCATCCATAGTAATCTCATTTAAATTATAAACGATTAACCTTTAATTAGACTCATCGCTTCCGCCCGCGTCCGCGCATCTTTGCGAAAACCACCGAGAACGCTTGACGTAATCGTTTTCGCCCCCGGCTTTTTTACACCACGCAAAGTCATACAAGTATGTTCGGCTTCCACGACGACCATCACGCCGATTGGATTGAGTTCGTCGAAAAGCGTCTGCGCGATTTGCTGCGTCAAGCGTTCTTGCACTTGCAAACGACGGGCAAAAATCTCTGCAATTCTTGCTAATTTAGACAAACCGACAATCCGTCCGCCTTTCGGAATATAAGCAATATGACATTTGCCGACGAACGGCGCGAGATGGTGTTCGCAGACCGAAGCGATGGAAATATCTTTGACGATGACCATTTCGTCGTGCGAATCGCCCGGCAACGGAACGATGTGTTCACGCGCGTCTTCCCACATTCCTTCAGTCAATTCAGCGTAAAAGTCTGCCACTCGTTCGGGAGTTTTCTGCAAACCTTCACGGTTTGGGTCTTCGCCGATGCCTTCTAAAATCAACCTTACGCCATCGGCAATTTTTTTCAAATCAACGTTTTTTCTCTTCGACAAAATAAACTCCTTTTAATGTAATTCGTCCGTTTTCAAAGCCATCACCGATTTTGTCAAACCGTATTTTTTTTCGCAAATTATTTTAGCTTCCGGAAACAGCTTTTGCATATCGGCTTTGCCTAAAAGATTAAAGTCAGGCGGCGTTTGTTTCACCCAGAAACGATTGCTTAATTTTAGGGTTGAAACTAGTAATTCTCTCGGAAAATATCCGACCAGCGGCAGCCACGAATGGCTTTCGATTGGAAAAGTTTTGCACGGCGTTTGCACAAAATACTGTCGTCCGAGCCTGACTATTTCATCGGCGAACATTTTTTGTCTGGAAAAGGCGGCTTCTCTGAATCGTTTGCCCGACTTCCAATTCCAAACTTCCGCTTTTGCAACGGTCGTATGTTCAATCACCGACGAGCAAAACACAACGTCGAAAAATTTGTCGGGAAACGGCAGTTTTCCCGACTCGCCGATTAAAACTGCGTGATAACCGAAATTTCTATTTCCTTCCTGGACGGCGTTTGCTTCAATATCCGCGATGTAGACATTTTTCGGATTGGCATCGGTTTCATTCAATATACTTGAAATGTTCTCACCGTCTTCCGAACCTAAATCCAAAATTTTTGTGTCTTGATTAATCGAAAAACTTTCTCTGAAAATTTTCGCCCGCTTGTTTCGCGAATTGCCGGAAAAATTCTTGAAAATTTTAACGATTGGACTCATTGACAAATTATTATTGAGAAAAACTTCTTTCAATTTCTTCAACTATTCGGCGAACTGAAACGCCCGCTTTGTTGGCGATTTCTTTCACTTGCTCAAATTCCGGTTTCGCATTCATAATTTTCTCGCCCGACTTTGCAACTTTAACATCAATAGCACCGAATTTGGTTTCGACTCGAACGATTTCACGCGGCAGACAATTTCTTTCAACAAAGGACACGCGCACCCCGAGCGTGGTCGTTTCCTTAAAAATCAATTCGAGAAACTTCTCTTTCTCATCGGATTTGCACAAAATCGAAAGTTTTGTTGCCGGACGATTTTTCTTCATTTGAATAGCCGTGAACCAACAATCGAGCGCACCGATTTCAAACGCTTTTTCCAAGATAAGTCCAAGAATTTCCGGCGAAAGGTCATCAATATTCGTTTCAATTAAAAGCAAGTTGTCGGTTATCAGTTGTTGGTTGTCAGTTTGCAAACTACCTTGAACTTTGAACTTTGAACTTTGAACTTCTCCAATCATCAACCTCAAGACATTTGGAAAATCTTGATATTCACGAGTTCCCGCGCCGTAAGCAATTTGCTTAGTCCGCATTTCGGGAATCGGTCCGTAAGAATTGCAAACGGTTGATATAATCGCTGCGCCGGTCGGTGTAATAAGCTCGCCTTCAATTTCCGTCGAATAAATCGGAATGTCTTTTAATAATTCGGCGACGGCAGGCGGCGGAACGGGAAAAGTGCCGTGCGCCATTCTCGCAAAACCGCTTCCGACGTGAATGCGCGAGCAAACAAATTTTTCAACACCTAAAATCTCAAAGCCGACGCACGCCCCGACGACATCAATAATCGCGTCCATCGCGCCGACTTCGTGAAAGTGAACTTTTTCGACGGAAATGCCGTGAACTTTCGCTTCGGCTTCGGCAAGCCGCGTGAAAATTTCTATCGCCCGACGCTTGATTTTGTCGGACAACCGCGAATCGTTAATGATTTTTTCAATCGTCGAAAGATGTCGGTGCGCGTGTTCGTGCGGAACTTTTACATCGGCGTGAACGGCGGCGATGCCGGATTTGTCAACGGTTTTGAATTCGATTTCAAAATCCGCCGCGCCGAGCAATTTTATTTGCTCGATTAACTCGTTTTCCTCCACGCCGAGCGCGACGAGCGCGCCGAGAATCATATTGCCGCTCGCGCCCGCGAAACAATCGAAATAAAGAGTTTTCATAGCCTTTTATTTTACAATAAGAATTTTAGCATATTCATTTTTCCCGCTGCCGCAACCGATTAAACTTTGCATTAAAATCATCGAGATTAGTTAAATCAGAACATTCCCTGCATTAGAAAAATACAAAACCATTCCGTTTTCCGCCGAAATCCCTGTGGCTTGGTAATTGCTAACAGATATTTGAAATTATCTCCCCGCAGAACATATTAGTTTTTGCGACATAAAAATAAATTCGAGAGGAGTAAAAAGAAATGATTAAAAAATATCTAGCTGCATTGATAATGATGTTTGTATTTGCCGGCGGATTAACAATACTGATGCCGGTGACCGCCGAAGCACAAAAACGCTATGCTCAACGCTATGTTGATCGCAACGGTCGCGTCCGTTACCGGCGCGTCGCCAAACCGAGTTTCTATCGTCGTCACCGTAACCGATCTAATTTAGCCATCGGAACAGGCGGCGGCGCGTTAATCGGCGCGTTGGCGGGCGGCGAAAAGGGCGCGTTAATCGGCGCGGGCGTCGGCGCGGGCAGTTCCGCGCTTTACACATACAAACTCAATAAAAAGAAAAGAAAATATTACAAAGTCCGTCGTCCATAATCGGCAGGCATCAACTTAAAATAAAAAAGACTTGAGAATTTAAATTCTCAAGTCTTTTTTATTTTCATAGTAAAGAGGCAAAACGCGATGTGATTTTTACCATATTATTTGGATTGATTGCAGAGCCTGAATTTTACGGTCTTTGGTAACAAGCGGCAAACTTAAATGCAAAGCGGTCGCGGCGATAATTCGGTCGGGCATATCGGGGACGATTGTGCGCGGGATTTGTGCGAGAGTTTGAGTAATTCCGGCGGTTAAATCTTGTGTAGTAAAACTGCTGTTAGGTAATTTTAAATACTGCCTCAAACTTGAGAGTGTCTGCGGAATGAGCCGACCTTTTTCAATCAAATAAACGATTTCGACAATTGAGATTGTCGGCAAAATTATCAAATTTCCGTTTGCCACCGCATTGTTCACGGCAGTTCTGGCGGTTTCCGACATTTTGGGCGATTTTGAAAAATACCAAACCGCCGCGTGAGTATCAATCACCAAATCACTCATTTATTTTTCTCATTATCAAAAAAATGTTCGCGCGGAAAATTGCCCCACATTTCTTTGCGGGCTTCGGTAATGTCTTCTTCGGTGATATTCACATCCAAATCCGCCCAGATTCCTTCAAGACTCACACGCGGAGTTTTTTTCTGAATCTTAGTCTGCAAAAACTCAACAAAATGTATGGCTTCTTGCTTCAAATCCGGCGGTAAAACCTTAATTTTTTCTAACAAAACTTCTTCCGATGTCATAATTTCACCTCGTTTGCGATTTTAACATATCTCTCAACGCATAAACTTCCGCCGAATCGCCAGAAAATCGTTTGCCAGACCTGCGAGAAGCGAGAACAGATTTTCGGGAATGCTTTCGGCTAAATTACTCATCGTAATCATTTTAACAATATTCTTATCCTAAAATATGTTTCATAAATTATCTCAAATATTTGGTTTGATTTATCGAGATTTTATCGCATAACCAGTAATGCTGTTTGCAATGAAAGGCAGCAATTATCAAACTCCAAAATGCTGAAAACCCGCCCAATAAAAAGGATGTGAGAAATTTTCGTGTTGCGACATCTCCAACTGGGCTTGTCGTAAGGCTTCCGATTTATTGTTCTTGTAATCTGCTTTGTTTAGATTTTGGTATGCTCTCTGCATTAAATCTGAAGTCGTATCGGCGCTTACCGACCACAGCGAAGCCCACACCGAAGGACTTCCTGCAAAGACAAATCCCAACGGCAAACCGAAATGTTCGTCAGTTGCCGACCAAGCATTAACCATTCCGGTTTCGCAAGCCGAGAGAACCGTCAGCCAATTTGTTTGCAAATCATTGTTCATTATCTCACTTAACTTCAAAACTTTATCAGCCATCTTCAAACCCGAATCAAACTGATTTCCCTCATCGTATTTCCCGTGACAATAGAAATGGATAAATCCGTAATCATCTTTCAATGCTGTTTGGACGTTATGCAAGGTTGCGACATCATTGGAAAGTTTTGTCGCTTCGATATTAAAATCATCGAGCAATTTAAGTTGTCTTTCATTAAATCTAGCCAAATCCTTGGTTGGAGTGATAATGCCGAGGGTTTTCTCAGAGCGCGGCTTTTCGTTTTCCAGACAGCGTTTGAAAACGGACACGCTCGGACAATATGAAACATTGTAATCTTCGAGAAAATAACGGGTTTTGCAGTTTTCCTCACGACACGCAACGTGCAAAGGCAACAGAGCAAGGCTTTGATTCGGGACAAACAAAACGTCTTTGACATCGGTTTTATCATTCAAAACTTCGCGGACTTTGAAAATTAGTTTCCCGTCAATCTCGTATAAAACTTCGACAATTGCTCTCAGCCACCTATGTAAGTCATTTCCAGATTCTTTATAAGGCTTCAGCCACTTATCAATATACAAATCAAGCAATTCTTTTTGCCCGAAGTTTAAAACTTCTTCAACCTGCAATTTGCCGTCGGGAAAAACAAAGATAATGGCGGTTGATTGGCGGAGAACACGAAACATTACGATTGTCCGATTGAGATTTTCGGCAATACCAAAAATGTTTTCGGGTTTGATGGCGATGGCTTTCGGCGGGAAATCAGGATCATATTTTTTGATTTCAGCCAAAACGGTTTTGAGTTCGGATTGCAAATTAAAGCGTTTTTGTTCCGCTTCCTCTTTTTGATGAGCCAATGGTTGTTTTCGTTCGGCAATTTGCGTGAACAAACCGAGTTTTGTTTCGTCATCATTAGAATCATCGTCTTCAATTTGTTTTTTATCAGCTTCAATTTGGTGAAGTTCTTGGCTCAAATATCTTTCGATGCTTTCAAGCTGCTGCAATTCCCTGATAGCGTCCGAATACCGCTTCCCCAAATCTTTGACGGTTGCTAAAGTATCGGGCGTTGGAGCTTTCGGCTGCAAATCTTCAGATTTCAGATTAAGCAAATCCACCAGCGAACGGCTTTTACCGAGTTCGGCAATTTCCAAAACCTTCTGCCATTCTTCCTTTTTGATATAACAAGCCAATAAGCCATCATAGACGTTGATATTTTCTTGCATTATTTGATTTCTTTCGTCAAACATCACAGTTTTTTCCCTTAATTCATCAACTAATTTTCTCGCTTCTTCATAATACTTTTCGGCTTTTTCGACATTAGTTTCTAATTGCAAATACCCTAAATTATTTAGCGTAGCAGCCACATCTCGCAAAAAAAGATGCGGCTCGGTTTTCGCTAACTCTCTGCTGATTTGCAGAGATTCGGTGAAAAAAATTTCCGCTACTACCAAATTTCTTTGCCAAAGTTGAGCAACGCCTAAATTGTGCAGCGTTCCTGCCACATTTTGCAGGAAAAGATGTGGTTCAGTTTCCGCTAATTTTCGATAAATTTGTAACGCTTCAGTAAGATAAACTTCTGAATCCTTCGCAGAATTTACTTGATAAACTTGGATAGTTCCTAGAGTTTGAAGCGATTTTGCCACTTTTTCCAGAAAAATATGTGGTTCTGTTTCAACCAACTTTCGATAAATTCTTAAAGACTCCTTGCAAGATTTTTCCGCATCCGCGAAATTACTTTGCCTACTTTGAGTAGACCCTAAATTCTCATGCGTAGCAGCAATAGATTCAAGGAAAATATGCGGCTCTTTCTCCGCTAACATTTGATAAATTTTCAACGCTTCTTTGTAAGAATTCTCTGCATCTTCCAATTTTCTTTGTCTGCTTTGAACATTTCCCAAATTGAGAAAGTTAATAGCAAGATCACGATTGAAAATATGCGGCTGTTTTTCTGCTAACTCTTGATGTATTTTCAAGGCTTCCCTACAAAATTCTTCCGCCTCTGCAAACTTTCTTTGGTTTTTCAGCACCGCACTTAAATTGTCGAGAACTCCAGCAACGTTTTTAATAAAAATATGCGACTCTGTTTCTATTAGCTTTAGATAAATTTGTAATGCCTCTTTATAAAAATACTCGGCTTCACGTAGTTGACGAGAGCTGTCAAATCCGAATGCTAATCCTCTAAGATAAAATGCTTGACAAGGTTTGTCTTGCAAAATCTCCGCGATTTGCAATGCTTTTTGACATGCTTGAATACCTATTTCACGGAGGTGGCGTTGTTCTTCTAGAGGAAACTGATTAAATAGTTCGACAAAAGCAGCTAGTGTATCAACATTAATTAACTTGATAGTCAAGACTTCTTCATCGCGGTTCGCTTGTTTCAATCTAGGAACAATTTGTTCAGTTAATTGGGCTATCTTTTCAAAATCGCTTTGCTTGAATGCTTCGAGTAAACGGACGATTTCATGTTCATTTCCTGCTTCGGCAATCGCTTGGTCAAGCAGTTCAGGTTTCCGCAGGGCAAGATGACGCCTCGCTTTGATTGCCCACACAACTTTCGGCTCAATTGGCGGAATTTGTTGAGTTAGCGTAGATTGAATGAATGCGGCAATTTTATTCAAGGATACCTGCAATGCTTCTGCAATTTCTGTTTGACCCGATTGCTTTGCGTGTTCCGTCATTGACATTATTGTCATCAGCGTTTCTTCTTTCAATAATTCGGGATGACGGCTTAATACCGATTTCAATTCCTGCTCGGACTGAGCCTGCAACACCTCATTTATTGCCAATATGATTTCGGAATAGTTCATAATATTCGTATTTTCTTTTTGTTGTTTTAATCAATCAGACTTAAATTATCGCCTTTGTTTCCGAGCCGCTCTTTTTGCTGTTGTTATTTCTACTTGGGCAGGACTTGGCGGAAGTTCGGTAATAGGATGATTGCTGACGGCGGATTTTGTGTCCGTTTTAACCTCGGTTTGGGTTGTTTCAGATGACGGTGATTTAAATTCAATTATTCCATAAATATAATCTTTGATGTCATTCACAAAAAGTATCCAGCACGGAATTATGATGATCGCACCGAGAATGAGTATCTTGGCTGTCGTGTCATCCCAATCGGTAAAACCTTTAAATAGCTGAAACGCTCCGATTAGCGTCAACAGACCGAAAAACCAAGCCAGCTTTCTGCCGTAAATACTTACCTGCAAATTTGACAGGTTGGCAATCTCCTCGCCTTGTATTTTGGCTTTATCATCATACAATTTGAGGTAGGCTAAATCCGCTTTTGCCTGCTCGATTTTGTGTTGCAACGGCTTAATCAAAATCTCATTTAGTTCGTTTTTTTTATGTTTCCAGAGGTTATGATTCAAAACATCATCGGCATTGCGGATATTTATTTCAATCGTATGTATATGCGTTTCAATCATAATTATTTTGTCTGCTAAATCCGCTCTGTATTTTGACAATTCATGATTGGCATATTCAATTTGCGAAAGTGTTTTCAACGGGTTGATTTCTAACCAGTCCAAAAAATCAATCAGAATCGTTCTCGTTTCCTTTGCTTTTAAACTTTTGATTGATGCTGTTTCGTTTGCAACTTTGGCGTATGACAAGAAATACTCTTGAAGCATTTCGCCGTATAACCTCGTTGCCAATGTATGTTTTTGAGTTTTAACCGCGTCCTTCGGAATAATGACGGCAACCGCCTGTTCACCTTGCAAGTTGGCGGCAAAATACGAATGCTCTAAATCTACTTCGACGAAGGTTGAATTCAGTAATTTTTCAAAAATTTCATTCTTGTCGGCTTCGGGTTGTTCCGATTCAACAAAATAACAAAAACAATCGGCTGGCAGTTTGCTTTCCCGGATATGCTTTGGCAGCAAATCTTTCAGTTCGTTGGCGATACCAATTAATTTATCCGCATCCGTGCCGGGTTTAATTTTTTTATAAACACTTTCCTTCAACAAATAAGCGTCAAGATAAATTCCAGCCGCAAGTTTTCTTTCAAAATCATCAAACTTGACGTATGAATCCGTTTTCCCTTTCGATTTCAGAATGCGGACAAAATGACCTTCTTTGCCGAATTTTTTTTCGATTTTTCCTTCTTCAGTATTTGCGAAACCATCACTTTTACCGTCTGAAAGATATGCTACGGAGGTTTCGAGAATATCGGTAAAACTTTGCCAAAGATTCGTTTGGTCTTGCAATACAGTTTGGCTTGCATAACTGCAAAATCGAGTAATTTCAATGTCGTTTAATTTCATCCCGAATCCGGTTTCTCAAAAATTATTCTTTTCCAGAATCTGAATTCTCCGAAGTCTGATCAAATTCTTTTGCTTTTTCGTCAATTTTTTCAATGACTTTTATCAATTCATTTTGTATCGGGTCGCTGTCTATTATTCTGTCAACCAAAAACAGATTTCAATAAATTTCACCTTTTCATTGGCACTTTCACATCATTCTTTTCGGCAAATTTAATCGCTTCCTCATAACCCGCGTCGGCGTGACGGACAACGCCCATTCCCGGATCGGTTGTTAAGACTCTTTCGATGCGTTTGGCGGCTTCGGGCGTGCCATCGGCGACGATGACTTGTCCGGCGTGTAGGCTGTAACCGATGCCGACTCCGCCGCCGTGATGCAGAGAAACCCACGTTGCGCCGCCGACAGCGTTTATCATCGCGTTCAGATATACCCAATCGGCGATTGCGTCCGAGCCGTCTTTCATCGCTTCGGTTTCGCGGTTCGGGCTTGCTACCGAACCACAATCGAGATGGTCGCGCCCGATGACTATCGGTGCTTTGAGTTCGCCGCTCGCTACCATTTCATTTAATTTTAATCCGGCTTTGGCGCGTTCGCCGTAACCGAGCCAGCAGATTCGCGCAGGTAAGCCTTGAAATTCGACATTCTCCTGCGCCATTGTCAGCCAGCGCGAAAGATGGTCATTGTCGGGGAAAAGATTCATTATCGCTTCGTCGGTTTTGTAGATGTCTTCTTTGTCGCCGGACAATGCGACCCAGCGAAACGGACCTTTGCCTTCGCAAAAAAGCGGGCGAATGTAGGCGGGAACAAAACCCGGATAATCAAATGCGTCTGCCACGCCGTTGTCTTTTGCTCGTTGTCTTAAGTTGTTGCCGTAATCAAAGACAATTGCGCCGCGCCGTTGATATTCAAGCATTGCTTCGACGTGCCGCGCCATCGAATCCATCGCGCGTTTTTCGTATTCTGTTTGATTTGATTGGCGTAATTCGTTTGCTTGCTGGATTGATAATCCTTGCGGAATATAACCGTATAAAACATCGTGCGCTGAAGTTTGGTCGGTAACGACATCGGGAATGATATTTTTTTCTAAAACCTGCCAATGAACTTCCGCCGCGTTTCCCAAAAGCGCAATTGATTTTGCTTCTTTTTTGTCGGTAAATTCTTTTACCATTTCTAACGCTTCTTCAAGGTTTTCAGTCGCTAAATCAATTTGTTTTAACTGCAAACGTCTATCAATCCGCCAACGGTCAACTTCAACCAGCAATCCGACTCCGCCGTTAAATGTAATCGCTTGCGCTTGCGCTCCGCCCATTTCGCCCAGACCTGCCGTGAGAACAAATTTACCCGCGAGCGTTCCCCAACCGTGCTGTCTGGCAAGGCTTCCAAAAGTTTCATAAGTTCCCTGCAAAATTCCCTGCGTGCCAATATAAATCCAACTTCCCGCCGTCATTTGTCCATACATCGTCAAGCCTTCCCGCTCGTATCGGTCGAAATTTTCCTGCGTCGCCCAATGCGGCACGATGTTGGAGTTGGCAAGCAAAACACGCGGGGCATCGGTGTGGGTTTTAAAAACGGCAACCGGTTTGCCCGATTGAACAAGCAAAGTTTCGTCTGCTTCAAGATTCTTCAAACTCTCTAAAATTTGGTCGAACGATTTCCAATTTCGCGCCGCTCGCCCGCGTCCGCCGTAAACGATTAAGTTATCGGGGTCGAACGCTACTTCTGCGTCGAGATTGTTTTGAATCATTCGATAAGCAGCTTCGATAAGCCAATTTTTACAAGTTAATTTCGTTCCGGTTGGAGATTTTACAATTCTTACCATAGTTTACGTTTCTAAAAAGTGCTGATTAATATTTTTTGACAATGCTAAACCGTTGTTGGCTTTGGCAGTAAAAGCAATCTTAAAAAGGAGATGTTATGATAGCAAAAAGTATACTTGAAGACGATGAATCAGCCGTTGTTTACTATGTTTGATCTTTTCTTAAATACTACACGACCAAAGCAAGATTCGTTTTTCTGTAAAAATGATGTAAATGATGTGCGGCTTGGCGAAATTGTGTCTTCGTCGTTTGAAAACTTTGAGAGGGCGGCAGTCGTAATTTTAGGCTGTCCGCAGGCTGAAGGTGTGAGGCGAAACAATGGAAGATTGGGCGCGGAGCTTGCACCCGATGCAATTCGCTCCCAATTTTATAAACTTACGCCTTTCGGAATCTCCGCAAAGATTTTTGATTTAGGCGATACACTTATCCAAGAAACTTTAGAGGAAACTCACGATTTGCATACAAAAATTGTCGAACAAGTTTTACGCGACGGGAAGAAAATTATCGTTTTAGGCGGCGGAAACGATGTTTCCTATGCGGACGGTTGTGCAGTAGCAAATGTTTTTGGGAGAAGAAACTGGCTGGCACTTAATATAGACGCTCATTTCGATGTTCGCGCTGACCAGCCGCGCAATAGCGGAACACCTTATCGTCAACTTCTTGATGAACAACATCTAAAGCCTGAAAATTTTTATGAAATTGGTTATCAATCTCAGACGGCTTCACCTGCTTATTTTGATTACCTAAAAAAACTAGGCGTTAATCTAATTAGTCTAGAAGAATTTCAAATCTCAAATCTTAAATCTCAAATACAGGACAAACTCTCCACTTTCAACTCTCAACTCTCAACTTTTTGGGGTTTCGATGTTGATTCGGTTCGAGCGTCAGATGCGCCGGGCGTATCTGCGCCAAGCCCGATTGGTCTGACGGCAAATGAATTTATAAACTTATCCGTTTTAGCAGGCATTTTGCCGCAAACAAAAATTATCGAATTTACCGAAGTCAATCCAAATTTTGATACTGATAATCGAACTGCAAAGTTAGTTGCTATTGCGATGCACAAATTTCTTTCAGCATTAAAATAAAAGAGTGGTCGAAAATTTCGACCACTCTTTTATTTTAGATAAATAATTTGTTAGTTGCTCAAACTTCTTCCCGTTATCAAACGATAAATCGCTAAAACGACAATCGCGCCGATAACTGAAAAAACAAAGCTGAGTAGCGAATTGCCAATGTTATCGAAGGAACTAACCATTGGAGTATTAAACAGTAATCCGCCAATGTAACCTCCAACAACTGCCCCGACTATACCAAGAATAGTCGTTAAAATAAAACCGCCGCCATCAGGACCCGGCATAATTGATTTTGCAATAAAACCAGCCAAGAATCCTAAAATAATCCAAATAATTAAAGAAATCATAATCTCATCTCCTGTCGCCCTTTTTATTTTTATTTCCCTAAGGCTTTTTCACCTTTGCATAGTATTTAGCAACCGGTATGCCAAAAAATATTTTACTCTCTTTTCTTATAAATATCCTTATTTTGATTGATTTATACTCAAATCCATTAATTAAAGTCTAATTGTGTTTCTAGTGAATGTATTAAATCCGCACACAAGAATTTAATAATCTAAAATCTTTAAATTGTGCGAACCAAGAATAGATAAGTTTTTGAAAATCGTTTTCTTTTTTGCGTCATCTGCGAAATACCCAAGAATCGTTAAATGATTTTAAATTTCTTTTTATATTTAACATAAATTATTAGATTTATTTACTAATTTTCTTTAACGGATTATTATCTATAGACAGAATATTTTGGAGATTTCAAATGATTATAAAGAAGTTTTTTGTACTTGTGATTTGTTTTGGATTATTTGGAAACGCGTTTGCCCAAACCACGCCAAAAAATCCTGCTTCGACCCGCGACGTTTCGCCTGAACTAAAAGAAAAGGCTTTGAGTTTATTGAATAATTTAGTTCGTGAAAGCGAGCAATTTTCATTGCCCCTCAACCGTATATCAGCGCGAATAAATGTGGCGGATTTGCTTTGGGAGAGCAACGAGAAACAAGCTCGAACGTTGTTTCAAAACGCAGTTGCCGAATTGAACACGATGCTCGGACAAATCCCTTCGGAAGTTCCAGAAGCCGAAGAGGAAAATTATGAAAGATACGCAATACTCAATGATGTAAAAAATTTGCGTAATGAACTTCTTGTCACGCTTGCCGCTCATGACCCGAAATTTGCGCTTGAAGCATTGCAAGCACTTAGTCGAAAAAATGCTGACGGTTTGAATTTTTTTGAGGATGACCAAGCCCTCGAACTTAGCCTAGCCGCAGAAATTGCCGCTAAAGACCCGAAACAGGCTTACGAAATCGCCAAAAAAAATCTTGAAAATGGGCTTAACTACAATCTTTTTTCCGCTCTTGAAGATATTTATAAAAAAGATACGGAACTCGGCACAAAACTCGCTCAAGATATTTCAAGCAAAATCAAAAATAAGGATTCGGCTATCAGTTCGCCGTATGATTATACGTCCAACAGTAATAAAATGATGAATTCCTCGGCAATGAATACGGCGACAGTCGGTAGTCAACGCGCTGGTTCCGTTATCAACGTTTGGGAAGTTCAATCGTTTCTCGATACAATTAAAAAACTTAATCGGCAAGCCGCGAAAGACAAAAAACCAAATTTATTAACTGATAACGAAATCAAGGAGTTGATTGGAATACTGGCGCAAAAATATGTTCGTCAGCCATACCTGTCATCTTATGAAGTATCGAAAATAATGCCTGAAATCACCAAGTATTTTCCCGTCCAAGCCCAAGCTATAAAAAACAAAATAGGACAGGCTGAAATGACGACATTAAATAATTTGATGAATGGACAAGCATTTCAAATTGAAATCGAAGACAAATCAGCCGATGAAATTTTGCAGATTATTGAAAAGAAACCTGTCGCCGAAAGAGATGAACTTTATCGGGAAGCCGCCCAGAAAGCCTTCACTGACGGCGCGGTTCAAGACGCTAAAAAATTTTACGGCAGGATTAAAACAAAGCGCGAGTATGATTATCTAGATAAACAAATTGACACGGCACTTCCGCTTGCGCTGGCGGAAAAAGGCGATTTGAGTGAAGTCCGGCAAACGCTCGCCAAACTAAAATCACCGGAAGAACGCATCGAAATTTTAACGGCGTTGGCTTTGACGGTTGCCAAAGGCGGCGACAGGAAAACCGCTTCAAATTTGCTGGACGAAGCCCGTTCGACGTATTCGGGCAGAATGAAAAATCGAAAGAATCTCGCTTCGATTCTGCAACTCGCGCAGGCATCCGCCGTTCTTACGCCAGACCAAAGTTTTTCGTTTTTGGAATCAAATATTAATTATTTTAACGACATAATCAGCGCAGCGATTTTGCTCAGTGAATTTAACGATTACGGCACGGTCAAAGATGACGAATTGCGGCTCGACACCGTTGAAGCGGAATCCTACCGGAATGCTCCGAAAGCTGTACAATTGATAAAAAATCTGGCTGCCGCCGATTTTGAAAAAACAGTCGGATTAGCTGGAAAATTTTCCCGTTCTGAAGTTGGATTTTTTTCGCGCTATCGCATCGCCGAAGCATTACTCGACCCAAACGCTGAAGAGAATGAGAAAAATTTTCAATCTAATTTGAGCGAAGAACAATATGACCATTAGATTTTAAAGATAATTGAATTTAATGGTCGGCAATCGGATAAAAAATCTGGTAGTTAATTGAAACCTGTGCGTAATTAAACATCAATGTTTCCAATCGTTTAGAGGCGGTCTTTGACCGCCGTTCCACAAACTCTTGACAACGGCGGTCAAAGACCGCCTCTTAACGATACAATAAGTTTTAGTTAGCAAAAATGAATTACGCACAGGCTTCAGTTAATTGGCAAATGCTGTTTTAAAGGAGTCAATAAAATGTTTCGGAATTTATTTTTATCGCCAGTTTTATTTTTATTTCTTGTTCAGCTAAACTTTTCGCAAACAATCGAAATTAACCGAGTCGAAACCGTTAAAAAGGACGAAATTTCCGCCGAATTGCGTAAGGAAAGCGTCGCGTTTTTGCGCGAGACTTCCCTTGAAGTGAACAGTTTGCGGACGCTTGAAAATCGTATAAGTTTTTCGGCGGAATTAGCGAGTTTGATGTGGTTCAACGATGAAAAAGAAGCGCGGACGATGTTTCAAACCGTCATCAACGATTTTCGGCAATTGTTAACCGAATATGATGCACAGCTAACTTCGCTTGGAGTTGCGCCCGAAATGGCTGACGTTTATTCGACTGATACAAGCTCGAAAACGCAAATTACCCGGAAGTTTTTCAAAGCCATTAATGTTCGCCAACAGATTGCCAAAGCAATCGCCGAACACGACCCGCAGCTTGCCTTCGAGTTTTTCACAGACACGGCGACCGCAATCTCTAATCCGACTTTTCGCAAGCAGATAGAAGGCAACGACATTTATTTTGAAACTCGGCTGTTGAATGCTATTGCCGAAAAAAATGTTGATACGGCTTTGAAATTAGGTCGCAAAACTTTGGCGAAAGGTTTTAACTACGAACTTATTAGTTTGTTAAAGAAAGTTTATGAAAAGGATGAAGAAAAAGGCGCGTCTTTTGCGGAAGATATTGTTTCTAAATTGAAATCGGATTCTTCAAAACCCGATGGATTTTATTACCTGTCTCGTATATTAGACATTATTGGAAATAAGTAAAATCGGTTAATCTATGTAAATGTTAAAATATGCGGAGTTAAAAGAAAAGCCGAAAGAGTTTCTTGCCGCCACCGGTTTGACTGATGAAGAGTTTCAATGTCTGT
>MWVV01000038.1_pt1 | contig 46375 bp, 38 predicted proteins | sample 1047281 | NCBI WGS metagenome assembly MWVV01 (sample SAMN06349986, study PRJNA376086) | soil metagenome | isolation source: PT-2 sample Antarctic (ecotone) soil | place: Antarctica | collected 2015-01-13 | reverse complement strand
CGAAAATTATCGCTCGTTTGATGATTCCCAAGAAGTTTGGTATGTTCTTCATCAGACAAAGCTTTGACAAATTTGGTTGGTATTTTCATTCCACCATTATACCTCATTACTTTGTCTTACCTGCTTATTTTACATGAACGTTCGACTTTCTGTGTTCAAACAAAAAATTCTACGAAATCGTCGCAAAGTTCAAAAAGGAGAACAAAAATACTTTGCAGAAAAATCTCGTAGAATTTAAAAGGCGCGTTGCTCGGCTTTTGTTCGCGCCAAACTTAATCAATTACGAATTTCAAATTACGAATGTCGGAAAATGTTCTTTAATTCGTAATTCGTAATTGGCTATCTGATTTGCGTTTCATACGCAGACTTGATGCGAAGCTGCTGGTCTTTGTTAAGATTGATGTGTTTTCCGCGTTCGACGACGGCTGCGCCGACTCCGAACGCAGCACCGACTCCGGCGCCGATTGCCGCGCCAGCCGGTCCGCCGGCAATCGCGCCGACAACTACGCCTGTGCCGGTTGCCGCGCCGATTTTAACCGAATCGCTTTTAACCGAACTTTTACCTTCAACCATGCCTTCGGTGTCCACGCGTTTGACGTTATCACCTTTGAGCGGAAGAACTTCCGTCAAAATCGCGTTGAAATTGCTCCAGCGATTTTGCGACAAAACGATGCGGTCGAATGAAAGTAAAACTTCCGCTCGTCGTTTAATTCTCCCCGGTTTTTGGATTTTTGAAATTCTTCCTTCGATAATTGCGCCGTTGAGTTCGTTCGGCGAAATCACCCGCGCTTTGAAGCGGTCGCCTTCGCGGTTTTTTTCAGTGTTGATGTCGTCAAGTAATTCGATAATCAACTCGGTTTCAGTCGGAATTAAAATTGCCGTTTCACTACTCACTCCGGAATTATTACTTTCCGTCCCCGTAGTTAAAATCGGCGGCTGTTCGGTTGCAGGCGTTGTTGGTGTGTTTGCGGTATCGGTCGTAGAAGTTTTATCGGTATTTTCGGAAACTTGTCCTTCAACATTATTCGTCACCACCGGTTCGACAACTTTGTCGGTTACAACCGTTTCGATGACTGCTTCGGTCGGCGATTTTTCCTCGACCGTCGTTTTAGTCGTCGTTGTGCCGACTGTCGTCGCCGAAACACCGCCACGCTTTGCCAAATTAAGCGGAACGGTCGCGTCAAACGAGCGTTTTTCAAATCCGGTGTCGTAACCGCGTTCAAAACCTTGCTGATAACCGTCGCGGTAATCTTCCACCGAACCATACTCTTTACTGTAAGCGCGATCGGCTTTGGTATATTCGTTATGTTTGTCATAACTTTTCGCCGCGTTTTCAATCGTATCGCGGTAGCCGGACATATAGCCGTCTGAATAACCGGTGCGGTAACCGCGTTGCAGAGCAATGCGCGATTCTTGGGCGAAAACAGTTTGGGTTGTAAAACTTGGGAAAGAAACGAAAAAGAGGGAGAAACTTAGGGCAAAAATAAAAGAACTTTTGGTTAACTTCATTATAATCTCCTTATCAAAAATCAAGAAATGGTTTGTCCGCTATAATTTATACAACATAAGTTGATAAATTACAACAAGAAATTTTAAGTTTTCCACATTTGTTTCGTATCTTTTTGAAAGTAAAGAGTTGTTTGCTATTCAGCAAGCAACAAAATAATCTGAAATTCATCCAAAATAAGATTTTAAAACACTTTTCAAGGAGCAGACAATGAAATTTTTTCTCTTTTTTCTAACTTTATTTCTGGCAGCTTCGATTTTGACAACCGCGGCGCAGACGCGCAAGGTCTTACCGTATCAGTATAAAACCGATGATTTGCCGAACGGCTTGCGCGTCGTAACCGTCCCGACTGATTATCCAAATCTCGTTTCGTTGTATATAGTCATCGGCACCGGCTCGCGTAACGAAGTCGAAGCAAACAAAAGTGGATACGCGCATTTTTTCGAGCATTTGATGTTTCGCGGCAGTGAAAACTTCCCCGCTGGGCGCTTTGACGAAGTTATGAAAAAAGCTGGCGCGTCTTCAAACGCATATACATCCGACGACCGCACGGTTTATCACGAAACTTTCGCTAAAGAAGATTTGGACGAAATTATGCGCCTCGAAGCCGACCGTTTTCAAAAACTCAAATTTTCCGAAGAGCAATTTAAAACAGAAGCCGGCGCGGTTTTAGGCGAATACAACAAAAACTCGGCGAGTCCGTTTTTCAAAATGTATGAAGTGATGCGTGAAACTGCTTTTCGTAAACATACCTACAGCCACACGACAATGGGTTATCTCGAAGACATCAAAGATTACCCGAATCAATACGCTTACGGTCTGGAATTTTTCAACCGCTTTTATCGTCCCGAAAACACGACAATTATTATCGTCGGCGATATTAACCAAGCGGAAGTTTTGGCAAAGGTGAAAAAGTATTGGAGCGATTGGAAACCGGGCAATTATAAACAAACGATTCCGGTCGAGCCGGCGCAAACCGAAGCCCGCAGCAAGCATATTGATTGGAGTTCCGCGACGCTCCCGATTGTGATGGTCGCTTACCGCGCGCCGGCTTTTTCTGAAACTGAAAAGGATAAAGCCGCGCTCGATTTGCTGAGCGCCATTGCCTTTGGCGATAATTCTGAATTGTATCAAAGGCTCGTGATTAAAGAACAAAAAGCTGTTTTCATCTCGCCTGATGCCGATAATCACATTGACCCGGAACTTTTCACAGTGACGGCGCAGGTCAAAGATGTGAAAGATTTAAATTACGTGCGCGATGAGATTGTAAAAACCTACAAACGCTTCGCCGCGGAAACGATTCCGCAAAAACAGTTGGAGGAAACACGCTCGCGGATGCGTTACGGTTTTTCGATGGCGATGAACAGCAATGACGCGATTGCCGGAACTCTGGCGCGTTACGTTGCGCTTCGCCGCTCGCCGGAAACGATTGATAAAAGTTTTGCCTTGTATGATTCGATTACAACCGAAGACATTCGCCAAATGGCGGCGAAATACTTCACCGACAATAACCAGACGATTATAACTTTGGCGACGAAAAAAGGAGGCAAATAATGGAAATCAGTAAATTGAAAATGAAAAATGCTTTTTTACTTTTGATGCTTTTCGCTTTGGCGTTTCCAGGTTTCGCGCAGGTCAAAGAATTTAAGGTAACGCCTAAATCACAGGGAAATAATATGAAATCAGCCGATTCAGCAAACGTCTTTCAGCCGAGCAAATCGCCGCTTGTCTCAATGCGCATCCAATTTTTGACCGGCGCGACGAGCGACCCGCAAGGCAAAGAAGGCGTGGCGAGTTTGACGGCGGCGATGATTGCCAACGGCGGAAGTAAAAATCTAACTTACGACGAAATTGTCGCGCAGTTTTATCCGATGGCGGCTGGTTTCGGTTGGCAGGCGGATAAGGAAATGACGACTTTTGTTGGGCAGACGCATGTTGACAATTTGCCGAAGTATTATTCGCTCATTCGCCAAATGCTGCTCGAACCTGGCTTTCGTCCAGAAGATTTTTCACGCCTTAAACAAGATGCGATAAACTTTTTGAAAACCGGTTTGCGCGAAGGTAACGACGAAGAACTCGGCAAAGAACGACTTTACAATATCATTTACGCCGGCACGGTTTACGAAAATCATTCGATGGGCAAAGTTTCTTCGCTCGAAAGATTGACTTTGCAGGATGTAAAAGATTTCTACGCGAAAAATTACACGCAGGCAAACCTTGTTCTCGGACTTTCGGGCGGGTTCGACCAGAAATTTTCTAACGAATTAACGACTGATTTTGCAAAATTGCCGAAAGGCGAGAAAATGGTGCAAAAAATTGCCGCGCCGAAACTCTCCGATGGAATGAAGATTGATATCGTTCAGCGCGAAACTCGCGCGACGGCGATTTCGATGGGTTTTCCGATTAGCGTCAATCGCGCTCACAAAGATTACGCCGCGCTCGCACTGGTCGCGTCGTATTTCGGGCAACATCGCTCGTCAAACAGTTATCTTTACGGACGGCTTAGAGAGCTTCGTGGTTTGAATTACGGCGATTATGCGTATATCGAATACTTTCCGCGCGGAATGTTTCAGTTCGACCCAGACCCGAATCTGGCGCGTTCGCAACAGATTTTTCAAATCTGGATTCGCCCCGTCGAACCGCAAAACGCTAACTTCGCGCTTCGTGCGACGCTTTACGAGTATGACAAACTCGTTAAAAACGGGCTCGACCAGCAGACCTTTGAAGAAACGCGCGGGTTTTTGACGAAATACGTCAACATTTTGACGCAGACGAAAGATGCGGAACTCGGTTACGCGCTCGATTCAAAGTTTTACGGCATTCCGAATTTTAACGAATATATGAAAATGGCTTTGTCGAAATTGACTTTGGCAGATGTTAATCAGGCAATCAAAACGCATCTCGCATCGAACAAAATGCGCGTCGTGATAATTACCAAAGACGCCGAAGGTTTACGCAACCAAATCGTCAACAACCAGCCGGCGACGATTTCATACGCCGCGCCGAAGTCAAAGGAAATTACTGATGAAGATAAGATAATTTTTACTTATCCGATTCCGGTTAAGGCGGCGGACGTGAGCGTTACTCCAATTGATAAAGTATTTGAGTAGAAGTTTAAAGTGAAAAAGTGGAAAAGTGGAGAAGTCGGTTGTTGAAAGTCAACAAACTTTTTCACCTTTTCACTTTTAAACTTTTCCACTTTAAAAACTTTTCCTAAACAGATACGACGCTCGAATAAAAAATGTGCGATTGTTACGTTCAAACCGCGGCTCTAACTGTCCGGTATACGGATTAAAACCGTTGTAATTGAAATTGTCATTGTAGCCGACGTAGAGAGCAGTTCCCGGACTTGGATTCCAACCTAAAAGCATTTGTCCGCTCACGTTTGAGCGGAGCGAATTATAATCAATGCGCGTGCGAGCAAAAATAAACCTCGTGAATTGATACGTCGAACGCAGAGTTACGATATTAGCATCGAACGCTGCTTTGTCTGTATCGTAGCGCGTCAATTTGCTTTTGGTGTAATCGAATGAAATGTTTAGCGGGTCAACAGGTTTGTATGTAAAACCGGCTTGCAAATCAAATTGCGTTCCTCTGCCCGGATCAAGCGGCGGCTCATTGGGCGGAAAATTATTCGGGTCATTCGGATTTAATGCCCGCAAACGCAGATATTCCAAGTATTCAGAGCTGTTTAAGTATTCTGAGAAAGCCGGGCTGATGCGCGGAAAGCGCGTTTCAAAACCGTTGCCGATTCCATTGCCGAAATCGAAATCGAAATTATTCCAGTTTAATCCGGTAAATGCACGCAGTGAAAGTTTTTTACTAACGGTTTTGTTGATGCTCACATTAACGTAAGGCTGATAAGCCGAGCGTTCCGGCGCGCCGAAAAATGCGCCGTTTTGAATCGAACCATCCGGTCTAATTCTGCGTTTTGGTCCGAATTCTTCTTCAAAAAGCCGTTCGTAACCGATGCCCATTTCGGTAAAGACGAACAGATTTCCCTGTAATTGAAATTGAAAGTTTGTGCCGATAAAGCCGTCCTGCGAACGTCCTTTCCAATCGTAATTAAGTCGTGCAAATTGTCGCCAATCAGTGCGAATCAATTTTGCTTTCGGCTTCGGTTCAGTGCTGAGACGATTGGCGAAGAAAATGCTGTTCGTATTTACGCGGCGCGTAAAACCTGCATCGGCTCGGTAGTAACGCGAGCGTCCGAAGGCTTCTAAAAAGAAACCGCGATTTTTTTTGGTGTAATCTAAACTCCAATAATAACCAAGTCCGTTCCCCGTGCGATACGGAGCGCGATTGGTTTCGGGATTGTAAAAGCTGCGCCGCGAGTGTGTTCCGACAACTTGAAAGGTCATCACGGTTTTCGGATTGAGCTTAAAAGTTCCGTCAAAACCGCTCGTGAAATTGCGTTGTCTCGGAAAGACGCGCATCGTGCCGAAAAAGCCGACGTTATTTTGTTCTCCAAAATCGCGTTTGACGCGAACAACACCAAAATATGCGTTTTTGTCTAAAAATTCGCCGAGTCGCGGTCTGATTCCCGGATCGTCGCGTTCTTCTTCCGAATAATTACCCGGCGCTTTGTCCGAGGCGACGAGAAAGCCGAACGAGTTTTTACCGATTTTGCCAGTCAGCTTGGTGGCAATGTCCGGGTCAACAATCGTTCGTGAATAAAAAGTTTGCAGCGGCGATTGAAAAATCTCCGAGCCTTCGAGAAAGAACGGACGTTTTTCTTGAAAGAAAATCGGGAAACGCTGATTTGCCGTAACGACTGGAGCGTCTGCTTCAATCTCGGCAAAATCCGGATTATAAGCGGCATCGAGCGTTACATTCGGCGTGATGTTGAGTTTAAAGTTGACACCGATGTCCTGCTTCAATCCTTCATTGAGAAAACGTCCCGGGTCGAGCATCGCGCCCGACGGCAGATTGTTAACTGTAGATTGAAAAATCGTGCGTCTTCGTCTTCCGCTTTCTGAAACCGTAATGCTCGGAGCAATTTCGAGCGTTCGTTCAACCTTGATGCCTTCCATTCCGGCGAGTTTTCCGTGTTTAATTAAAAAGCCGGAAATGTTGCGGTCGTCGGGCAGCCACGAATCGAATTCGTCGTTAAAACGGTCAATGTTTCTGGCTGCGTTAAAGCCCCAGAGTTTGTCTTTGCCGGCGGTGTAGCGCAGAGATTTGAACGGAATCTGAACTTCTACAGACCAGCCCCAATCTTCTATAACGCCTTTGGATTCCATCACAATATCAACCGAAAAATCCGGTCCTTGTCCTTCAGTAAAAATCCCATCCTGCTGAATTCCGAGCGGGTTAAAGCCGAGGACGTAAGCGCGGCGTTGGTCATTGTAAGTATCGAGCCAGACGCGCACATTATCTTCGCCGAAAACGTTATCGCGTTTGGCAACCGTCGCTCGAATTTTGTCTTTTTCATCAAAACAGCGAAACGCAATATAGAAATTTTTTTCGTCGTAACCGAGCATCACTTCGGTCGGTTTTGAAGGCGCGACGTTATCGCCCGGTCCGGTTTGAATAAAATCCTTTAAAATTTGTGCGGATTTCCACGCTTCATCGTCGAGCCTTCCGTCAATTACAGGCGCGGCGATGAATCTGGCGACTTTTACAGGATTCGCTTTTTCGGGCGGCAGATTAAATTTTCCGCCGCTTTTTAAGTCTTGCGATTTTTTTGCGTCAGCCGATTCTACTTTGCCCGCTTCCGCTGAACTTGTATCTTGCGCTTGGATGTAAACTGCAGAAATTAAAATAAATAAAAGAATGCACAGTTTTTTCATCGGTTCACCTGATGTTAAAAATAAATTGTCGGGTGGAGAACAAAGATAAGATTCTTTGTCTTTGAATAAACGTAGATATGGTCAGCAAGTTTCAAAAAATCGCGCGAAAGCCTCATAAACTTTGGCACGTATTAAAATTTTAATATGTCTTGATTGAGTTCGCCGCGCGAACAATCACTCGCCCGTCGGCGGTTGTGTAAAGCAGATGATTTGCGCCGCCGCTTCCGACCTTCCAAACGGAAGTGCTTCGCCCGTCGCCCTGATAATTGAGTGAAACGCCTTCACTGACAATATCTTTTCGATTTGATTCGATATTGACATTGGCGTTTTCGGGCAAAGTTAAAACAATCGTGCCGTCAATCGTTCGCGCCGAGAGATTTTGAAAATCGCCTTCAAGGTTCATCGCCCCGTCGGTTGTTTTCCCATCGAACGTGCCGCGAAAACCGATGACGCGGATTCTGCCGCGGGCGGTTTTGACGCTCAACTTCCCGTCTGCTTCGCGGACGTTGACCGATTCTTCCGTGCCTTGCAAATCAATTTCGCCCGACACGCCCTCAAGCCGAATTTCGCCGTTTGTGATGATGCTCAAGTTAGATTTTCTCGGAACGAAAACTTCAACGCGCACCTTTGTCAAATCTTCATAGACTCCACCGCCGGGCATTGTTGTTTCCTCCGAAACTTTGATACTGACTTCCGAATCCGAATTTTTGACGCTGACCGCCGAATCTCTCTCAAGTGATTTTTGACTGCCGCGGGAGATTTTTATAATTGAGTAAGTGACTTCCGGTTTATCCCAACCGCGCACCGAAACATGGGAATTTTTCGCTTCAACCGTCACTTTCGGCGTTCCCTTCACTGCAAAAGAACCGCTTTTTTTCTCGATGGCGGGCGAACCGACCGTCCAATTTGCTTCAGACATTCGCGTTAGTGCTTCCCGATATTTCTCCTGCGCTTGCCGGATTTGCGCCTTCAATTCTTCCGAGTTTAAGTTTTTGGCTTGTTTAATCGCTTCGGCATATTCCTTTTCGAGTTCGGGACCCATCTTCTCGAGTTCTATTCCCGCTTGTTTTAACCCTTCTTCGATAGATTTGCGAATTGCCTCGCCGTCAAGTTCGACGTTTGCAGGCGGGGTGGGCGGCTTCGGGGGTTTCGGCGGTTTCGGCGGCTTTGGCGGTTTAACCTTAGAGTTATTTTCATCGTCCCAATCTTCATCGTCATCTTCGCGTTTTAAGTTCAAAAGATTAATCGCCGGATTTACGTTTCTGCCGTCATTTTTGCGTTTGACCGACAATGCGCCGTTGACGCTGTTCAGGCGTATCTGCACATCACCGCTTCCGATTTTGCCGTATAAATCGCGTCCGACATATTCGCCTTTGCGAACGGGCAAACCGAAATCGTTAGTGATATTGCCGTTGAGCGTATCGGCTTTGACGGTGGCGTTTGCGTCTGACGGAATAGTTAAATTGACCGTGCCGTTGACCGTTTCGAGCGAAATTTTGCTGACCGCCTGCAGCGCTTCAAAATCCGCTTCGACAGTTCCGTTAACGGTCGAAAGATTTGCCGTGCCGCGCAAGTTTGTCGCTCGAACTTCTCCATTGACAGCCGACGCTTTGGTCACATTTCTCGCGCCCGTGATGCTGACCGAGCCGTTGACGGTTTCGATTTCATCTAAAATCGCGTTGCGCGGAACAATCAAGCGATACTGAATATCAAATCGGTTGTTTTTTTTCCATTTTCCATCATTGCGTTTCCATTGTTCAAAATCTGTTTCGACGCTAAACGAATCTTGTCGTGCCTCGATTCTGATTTGAACTTCCGATAAACGCTCGCGGCTGTCGGCGGTTTTAACATATTCGAGTTTCACCTCGTTTCTGTCCCAAGTTTCAACCGCAATCGAACCGTTGACGTTTGAAACGCTGACTTTGCCGTTAGCGTTGAGCGGATAAGTTTGCGTGAATTTTTCGGTTTCATCCTGCTGCACGATTGCTTGAACATTTGAATCCGTAAAATTATTGCTAACCTCCGGCAAATTGCTTTCGGAGGAAAAAATCAACCCGGCGAAAATTATTGTATATAACCAAGACATAATTGCATTCTCCATTTTCAAATTAACTTAGGAATTCTCCTTTTGTTAAAATGAGAACACCGCAAAAATTATTTTTATGACAATTTTTTTCAAAAGATTTTTTTATAAATTGCAAACGAAAGGTGAAAGTGTTCGTTAAATCTTTGTTGCTTTGAAAAATTGAAATAGTTTTCCCTCACAACTTATGTTAAACTTCTTCAAGTCAAACGGTTCTCCCTCCCTTTAATTGAATTTCAACACGAACGAATACAACAGTTTATTGTTACAAAACATCTGACGAATTTTACTTTAGACATTTGATTTGGTAGTTTAAAAAATTTGATTGAGGCTCTTCTTCGGAGAAATAAATGATTTTAAGACAAACCCGACTGCATATTTTGCATAAGCCGCAAGACTTGGGCAAAGAAGCGACAACAGGTGTTTCTCTCCATTGCCATACCGAACATTCTAAAGAAATGCTGGATTTTGTGCCGCATTACGCCGCCAAACTCCCGATTATCGCGTATTTTTGGAAGAAGGAACGCGAAAGATATTTGCAGCGTGAAGGTAAAGCCCCTGATTTTTCAACCGCTTACTGGTCGCCGCCAATGACTGCCCAAGAAGTTTATAACATCGAAAAGCGGCAAATTAACGAAGCTGGACTCGAAGCAATCACATCTATTTCAGACCACGACAGCATTGATGCGAACCTGCTTATCAACGAACACACGGCGAACGAACAAGCCCCGATTTCGTTGGAATGGACGGTTCCCTTTTCGTATGGATTTTTTCACGTCGGCGTTCACAATCTGCCGAAAGACCGTGCCGTCGAGCTAACTAAAACGCTGCTCGATTATACTTTTAACGAAGAAAATCAAAGCGCGGAAAAACTCAATGAATTGTTTTTGATGCTCAATGCTCTGCCAGAAGTTTTAATTGTTCTCAATCATCCGCTTTGGGATATTGAAATTGTCGGCAAAGAAAAGCACGCTCATTTGCTCAAAAATTTTCTGAAAGAACACGGACGCTGGATTCACGCCCTTGAAATCAACGGTTTTCGCAAATGGTCGGAAAACAAAGCCGTGATTGAAATGGCGGAAGCTCTCGGTTATCCGATTGTGACGGGCGGCGACCGCCACGGCTGCAAGCCGAACACGGTTCTCAATTTAACGAACGCGAAAACTTTCAGCGAATTCACTGAAGAAATTCGCGTTGATAAAAGAAGCGAAGTCGTTTTAATGCCGGAATATAAGCAACCGCTTCATTCGCGCCAACTCCAATCGTTTGGAGAGATTTTGAAACATTACCCCGAATTTTCCGAAGGTCGGCAAAAATGGTTTGACCGCGTTCATTACGACATCGGCGACGGACACGGACTGCGAAAACTTTCCGTGCATTGGACTTATGGCGGTCCGACGTGGTTGCGTTGGGCGGTTTGGACGCTCGGCGTTTCGGGCAGTTCGCGTCTGCGCCCGCTGTTTCGTTACGCGGTGAAGCGCGAAGACCGCGTGCCGCAAGACGCTTCGCAAACGAAATTTGAAATTCCCGATTTGCAGGAAATCGCTAGGTGTCTGGCGGCGGAACAAGCACCGGCAAGCTAACTGTTGAGTTCAAAGTTCAAGGTTCAAAGTTCAAAGTTGATTTTCGACCTCAAACTTTGAATCTTGAACTTTGAGGTTTGAACTTGTTGTGAATAAACCTTTGCGCGTCGCCTTTTTTCCCGATTCGTTTTTGGAAATCAACGGCGCGGCGATGACCAGTCAAAAATTAGTCGGATATGCCAAGAAAAACGGCTATCCTTTTTTGTGTATCCACGCCGGCAGAAAAACCGAAATTATCCAAGACGAAACGGTTACTTATCTCTCGCTCAAACGCTCGCCGGTCGCTATCAAGATGGATGAGGATTTAGCCTACGACCCGCTTTTCCAACGTCACTCAACCCGTGTTATACGAGAATTAGTAAAATTTCGCCCCGACGTTTTGCATATCACCGGATTAAATGACGTGAGTATTACGGGCGCGTATCTCGGCTGGAAAATGCAGATTCCGGTCATCGGTTCGTGGCATACGAACATCCATGAATTTGCCGCGCATCGCCTAGCAAAAATGTTTAGCTTTCTTCCCGCGTCTTACGTTTCCAAAATAACGAATTTCGCCGAAAAGAAAATCTTGGACGGCTCGGTTCTTTATTACAAAATCCCGAAAGTCGTGCTTGCGCCGAACCAGGAATTAATTGATTTATTAGCAAGAGGCACAAAGCGCAAGGCTTTTTTGATGACGCGCGGCGTTGATACGGAAACGTTTTCGCCCGCGAAAAGAACCGTGAGCGACGGCGTTTTTCGTTTTGGATTCGTCGGACGGTTACGCGCCGAAAAAAACGTGCGGCGATTAGTTGATTTGGAAAAAAAATTGCTCGAAGCCGGTCAAGTCAATTTCAAATTTCTCATCGTCGGCGAAGGCGACGAGCGCGGATTTTTGGAAAAGAATATGCGCTTCGTGGAAGTCACCGGTTTTCTCGACGGCGAGCAATTAGCCGAAGCGTATGCTAATATGGACGTTTTCGTGTTCCCGTCGGAAACCGAAACCTTTGGCAACGTCGTGCAGGAAGCCAATGCGTCGGGTGTTCCGGCAATTGTTACCAATCAAGGCGGACCAAAATTTATCGTGCGCCACAACGAAACCGGATTCATCGCCGAGAACTTTGACGAATTCGTCAAGTATTCTTTGGAATTGATAAACGATTCGGAAAAGCTGGCGAAAATGAAAAAGCTGGCGCGTAAATTCGCTCAATCGCGCTCGTGGGACATGGTCTTCAAAGCGGTTTATCAGGCATATGCGGAAACCTACGCAATCGCTTTGGCGGAAAAAGATATTAAATGACTAATTCAGAACACATGCATCGCTCAATTGCCGACGCCGATGACTTGGAAGAAATACGCGACGAGCGAATCTCGGTCGGCGATGTTTTCCGCAGTCTCGCGTCGCATCCGTGGCAGATTATCACCCGTTGGAACTGGAAAGCCGCGCTGCTCGGTGCACTTCTGCGGGCATCATTTTACGTGACGGTTTACAAGGCGAGCCGGGAAAATTGGCGGGCGGCAATGGCGGCGGCAATGGTCGAATTCTCTTTTCGTTTCTTAACTTCCGGTGCATCCGGCGCACTTGTCCAATCATTTCGCCGCGCAACACCGGCTTGGCTAGCAACTTTAATTGTCACGATTTCGCTTCCGACTATCAGCCACACCATCGAATTTTTTACGCATTATGCGCAGGAGTATTATTTCAGTGCGGTCGTTCCGGCTTCGAGTAACAATTCGCGGCAGATTGCCTTTGCCGTCTCTGTTTTGTTTTCAGTTTTCTCGGCGATGTTCAACTTATTTATTATGCGGCACGGCGTTTTGCTGGTTGGCGCAGGACAAGAAACGAAATCTTTATGGAGCGATATAAAACGATTTCCCCTGCTCATCGCCGAGTTCGTTTCGTTTTTGCCAATCGAAATTATTAACCACGTTAAAAACAAAAATTTTCTTTTTGCGGGCGGTATTTTTCTGGCGTTCGGTTTAACGGTCGGCACAATTTTAGGCGTTTTTCGCGGCAAATGGTCGTGGGCTTGGACAACCGCTCTGGGAGCGTGGGCGGTTTTCTTTGTCTTCACTTTGTTTGTTGCGTTCGTTTTACAAATTGTTGACCGGCGCGTTAAATGAAAACTGCTAAATCATGGTTTAATGGAACTCCAGCAGTTTGCTGGCAACAAACGCTTGAAACATTAAACCGCCTGCGTCACCGAGTGACGTTTGCCAGCAAGATGCTGGAGTTCCGTTTTAATTAGATGAACGATATTCCGCGAGTGGCGTTGTTTGCCGACACTTTCCACGAAACAAATGGAGCCGCCAATTTTTTACGCCGATTGGTTAATTTCGCAAAAAAAAAAGAGCATCCGTTTATGTGCATCCGTTCTGGCGAAAAGACGGGAAATTTTCAAGACGGAAGCGTTTCTTTTCTGGATTTAAAGCGCGGGCGAGCTTCAATTCCCATGGACGGCGCACTCAGATACGACCCGTTTTTGTGGAAGTATAAAAAGTTGGTTGGCAAAACTTTAGAAGAATTTGCTCCGAACGTAATTCATATTACCGGCTTAAACGATATCAGCCAATTCGGGTATTATTTCGCGCACTTCAGACGAATTCCGGCAGTCGCCACTTGGCACACCAACACTCACGAATATACCGCTCAGCGATTGATGAGCGTACTTCCATTTGTTCCCGGCAAGGCAAGAAAAAAGATTGGGAAATTTGTCGAATACGCCGTTCTGAAAGGATTGATGAAACTGTATTTTTTAGCGCAGATGCAGCTTGCGCCGAACGAAGAATTGGTTGACGATATTCGCCGTCTAACGCGCCGCCCGTCGTTTTTGCTCAGACGCGGAGTGGACACGGAGTTTTTTTCGCCGACCAAGCGACAGCGCGATGACGATGAATTTATTCTCGGATTTGTCGGCAGATTGCGCCCCGAAAAAAACGTCCGATTTCTCGGTCAAATCGAAACGGCATTCCGACAGGCGAACATCGAAAATTACAAATTCTTAATTATCGGCGAAGGAAGCGAGAGAAGCTGGCTGGAAAAAAATTTGCGTTCCGCGAGCTTGACCGGCGAGATTTTCGGTGAAGAACTGGCGAAAGCGTATGCGGATATGGATTTGTTCGTGTTCCCGTCGCAAACCGACGCTTTCGGTAATGTCGTGTTGGAAGCGATGTCGTCGGGCGTGCCGCCAGTGGTGATGTCCGGTGGCGGTCCGAAATTTTTGATTGACCACGGCAAAAACGGCTTCGTCGCCGACGACCGGAAAGATTTTATTGAAACGGTTATGCGGCTCATTAAAAACCGGGAGCAATTACCGGCTCTCGGACAGTCGGCACGCCTTTTTGCCCAAGCAAATTCGTGGGAGTGCGTTTTTGAAAAGATGTTCGAGTATTATAAAATGGTTGTGAACTTTCGCAAAGGTATTCGCGCTTAAAATAATAGGACGCTAATTGTTTAAGATTTTTATGATTTTTTAGGATGAGTAAAGTAATAATACATCTTAATCAATCCTAAAAAATCAGTGTTCTAATTATAGAAATCACCTCGCATTCAAATAAAATTATCAATCTGTGCCAATAAAATCAGTTCACATCACTAATTACTACCACAAAGATTCGGGCGGCATCAGTACCTCTTACAACAATTTGCTCGCCGCCGCCGAACGGCATCGGCGTTACATTCGCCTGATTGTGCCGGGCGAGACGGAAGAAGTCGAAGAAGTCAACGAATTTGCCCGAATTTATTACGTTCCCGCCAAATTCTCGCCCGTTTTCGACAAACGCTATCGAATAATTATGCCCTGGCAATATATGCCGAACGATTCAATCATTCGCAAAATTCTGCTTGCGGAAAAGCCAGATTTGATTGAAGTAACCGATAAATACACAATTAGTATGTTGGGAGCGATGATTCGCATCGGCAAATTTAAACAACTCGGCAGACCGTTGCTAGTTCATTTTTCGTGCGAGCGAATGGACGACAATATCGGTTCGTTTCTCGTTGGTGGCAACATCGGCAAATGGATTGCGCGGCGCGTGATGGGCAATTACAATTTTCCGAATTTCGATTTTCATCTCGCCAATTCACCATATACGGCTGGAGAATTTTATGACTCAGTCGAAAAATCGAAAAACCCGCGCCGTTCGGATTGGTTTTTTAATTGGTGCTGGCGCGTCTTCAAAGCTCCGAGAGTTCCTTTTGAAGAGAGAATTTTCGTTTGTCCGCGCGGCGTGAACGTCGAACAATTTTCACCAGCGAGAAAATCCGACCGCGTAAAACGCGAAATGAGAGAACGCGCCAGCATTCCAGCCGATTCAATCGTTTTGCTTTACGCCGGAAGAATTTCGCCCGAAAAGAACGTCGAACTGCTTCCCGAATTGATGGAAATTTTGGCGAAAGATTCCGAAAAAGATTACCGTCTTTTAGTGGCGGGCGCGGGACCGCAAGCCGATTGGCTACAGGACGAGACCGCAAAAAGAATTCCGAATAAAATTATTCAACTCGGACATCTCGATAAGGATACGCTGTCTAATTATTACGCTAATTGCGATGTTTTCGTGCATCCGAATCCGCGCGAACCGTTCGGCATCGCGCCGCTCGAAGCGATGGCTTCCGGCACCGCGACGCTCGCGCCGAACGCGGGCGGTTTGCTCGCTTACGCGACGAACGAAAACGCTTGGCTAGTTGCGCCGACGGCGGAAAACTTCGCCCGCGCCGTGCGTGAAATTATCACTGATGAAAATTTAAGAAACGGGAAAATCCAGCGAGCATTTGAAGCCGTCCGCGCCAATACGCGCGAAATTTCTACCGACCGACTGCTAGCGACTTACGACCGAATATACGAAGATTTTCAAAAGCGAAACGAATTGTTTACTAATATAGATAAAGCGAAGGAGTTTGATTTTGTAAAGGAAGTTTTATGTTAGAACTCATTTTAGCCAATTTAAAAACCCGTCCGTTCCGCACATTAATAAGTGTCGTCGGCGTGTCGTTAGGCGTTATTTTGATTTTGCTTTTTACAGGTTTGGCGCGTGGACTGTCCGAAAATATGGCGAATCGCGCTTTCAACTTGGATGCGGAAATTTTCTTTACGCGCCCGGGCGCGATGGAACCGACGAGTTCAAATGCTTCTGTCAGCACGACTTACGCTGAACGTCTGCTTGAAATCGAAGGAGTAAAATCAACTGTTCCCGTTATTCGCTATATCACGCCCGACACGACGGGACGCTGGGGGATTCGCCAACTCGACGGCGTGGAATGGCAGCCTTTTGCGGAAATGAACAATATACGAATCGTTGCGGGGCGCGGGACGGCGGCAAACGATGAAATCGTGATTGACGAACGGCAGATGGCAGACGATAAATTAAAAATCGGCGAGACGATGGAACTTTTCGGCGCCAAGCCGTACAAAATCGTCGGCGTGTTCGCGCCGCCGTCGGGCGCACGAATAAAAATGTCGCTCGCCGCGATGCAGGACGCGCTCGAATCGCCCAACAAATGCACGTATATTCTCGTTAAAATTCAAGACGGCGCAAACCCGGACGAAGTTGCCGCGAGAATAGACGGGCAATTGCCGGGAAATAAAATTAATTTAACGCGCGATTTGATAATTGACGCGCAAGACCGAATTCCCGCATTGAACACATTTTTGCGCGTTCTGGTCGGACTCGGCGCATTTGTCAGCATCGTCTTTGTTTTGCTTTCGATGTATACGACGATTACCGAACGGCGCAAGGAAATCGGCATTTTGAAATCTTTGGGAGCGTCAAAATCCTTTATCATCAGCGTTATCGAAGGCGAAGCGTTTCTCATCGGAATTCTCGGTCTTCTTCTCGGATTTTCCGCTTCATTTCTTACCGCTTACATTATTCAATCGAGTTTCGATTTGCAGTTTGAATTCAGCCTAATTTGGATTTTAACGGCAATCGTTATTGCCATCGGCGGAAGCCTTGTCGGTGCGCTTTATCCGGCGTGGCGAGCGTCTGACATTGACCCGGTATTGGTTTTGACCAATGAATAATCTTTCAATTTGTTATTGGGTTTCTTTTAATTGTTCGCTTTTGCTGACTTAACTCGTGCCGCATTGTTTATCAAAAGGTAGTTAATAAAAGTTCGGTAAGTGAATGATGAAAATTATTCGCTTACCGAACTAGCCAAAACACCTTTTTTGCGATATTGTTAACTTTGGTTAAATTTTTTTCTGAAGAAATTTAACCATCGTTCATTTTTAAAGATGGTAATGATTCGACTAAAAAAGTTGCGACTTTAAAGGTTTATAGGAAGATTATTTGAAAGCGAGTTGGAGTTTATCATAAGCCGAACAATTCAAAACATCACATTTCCGACGAATTTGAAGCGAAAATTGACGCGCTTTTAGGGTTTCCGAAAAATTTCCGCACGGCAGCCCGATTCCGAGCCGCGAAGGAGTTTTTTAGTTTTAAGAACGGATTAATTTTATGATGAAACGAAATTTGCAATTGCTGTTTATGCTATTGATTTGCGCGGCAGGAGTTTTCGCCCAAAACACGGAAGAAAATCCACCGATTCAGGACAACAGTTTTTTGATTGAAGAGGCTTACAATCAAGAAGCCGGAGTTATTCAACACATCAACACTTTTACGCGCTCGCGCGGCGGCGATTGGCTCTATACTTTTACCGAAGAAATTCCCGTTCCGAATCAAAAACATCAACTCAGTTTGACCTTGCCCGTGCAGAAAGTCGGCGGCTTTTCCGGCGGCGAAACGGGCATCGGCGACGTGGCAATAAACTATCGCTATCAACTTGTCGGCAATAAAAAAACAGCTGTCGCGCCGCGTTTTTCGCTTCTTTTGCCGACGGGAAATTTCCGCAAAGAGAGAGGCGCGGGCGGCATCGGTTTTCAATTTAATCTGCCCGTCAGCGTCCAGTTTTCCCGAAAATTTGTCGCGCATTCAAACGCCGGTTTCACGCTCACGCCACGAGCCAAAAACATTCTCGGCGAACGGGCGCGAACAGTTGATTACAATCTTGGTCAAAGCATCGTTTGGCTGGCAGCGTTGCGTTTTAATGTGCTGCTCGAATCGGTTTGGAACAACACGGAAAAGGTTGAAGGTTTTCGCCAAACAAGCCGCGAAAATGAAGTTTTAATTAATCCCGGCATTCGCTGGGCGCACAACTTTAAGAACGGTTTGCAAATTGTTCCGGGCGTGGCTGTCCCGATTGGAATCGGGCCGAGCCGCGGGACACGCGGAATTTTCTTTTACTTGAGTTTCGAGCATCCGTTTAAGAAACAGTCAAAATAATACTAAGTAATAGTTATCTCAACAATAAGCAGGAGATTTTATGGATAGTAATATAAGCGAAATAACACCAATAAACGGCTGGCGCAGACAATCGCCGCAGCCGAGTTTGCCGGAAGCGAATGCAACCGTTCCTATAAAAAAAGGCTTGGGTTTCTGGCGCAAGATGCTGGCTTTTTCCGGTCCCGGCTATCTGGTTGCCGTCGGTTATATGGATCCGGGCAATTGGGCGACTGATTTAGCGGGTGGTTCGCGCTTTGGCTACACGCTGCTTTCCGTCATAATGATTTCAAACTTGATGGCGATACTTCTGCAAAGCCTCGCGCTGCGGTTAGGTATCGTTACGGGGCGAGATTTGGCGCAGGCGTGCCGTGACCATTATTCGCCGCCTGTTTCATTCGTGTTATGGATTTTGTGCGAAGTCGCCATTATCGCCTGTGATTTAGCAGAGGTTATCGGCTCGGCGATTGCGCTTAATCTGTTGTTCGGTATTCCGCTGATTTACGGCGTATTGCTGACAGCATTTGACGTAATGATTCTGCTGCTCTTGCAGAATCGTGGTTTCCGATGGCTCGAAGCCGTCGTCATCACGCTCGTTGCCACTATCGGTCTGTGCTTTGCGGCGGAGATAATTTTCTCGCGTCCCGAAATCGGCGGCATATTGAGCGGTTTTATTCCTTCGGCACAAATCATAACCAACCCGCAGATGCTTTACATCGCCATCGGAATTTTAGGCGCAACCGTGATGCCGCATAATCTTTATTTGCATTCGTCCATCGCGCAGACACGAAATTACGAGCGCACGCCGGAAGGCAAACGCGAGGCGATAAAGTTTGCGACGATTGATTCGACCGTTGCGTTGATGTTCGCGCTCTTTATCAACGCCGCGATTTTGATTGTCGCCGCCGCGACCTTTCACACGAGCGGCAATACGGAAGTTGCGGAAATCGGCGATGCTTACCAACTGCTTTCGCCGCTTTTGGGCGTGTCCGGCGCAAGCACACTGTTTGCCGTTGCGCTTCTCGCTTCAGGTCAAAACTCAACTTTGACGGGAACGCTTGCCGGACAAATCGTGATGGAGGGTTTCTTAAACATTCGTCTGCGTCCGTGGCTGCGGCGGCTTATTACGCGCTTGATTGCGATTGTTCCGGCGGTTTTCGTGACGTTTTTCTACGGCGCGTCAGGGACAACGCAACTGCTTATTTTTAGTCAAGTGGTATTGAGTATGCAATTGAGTTTCGCAGTTTTTCCGCTCGTAATGTTCACGAGCGATAAATTAAAGATGGGCGAGTTCGTCAATCCGCTGTGGCGCAAGATTCTCAGTTACACTGTCGCCGTTATCATCGCATCGCTCAACGCCTGGCTGCTGGCACAGATTTTCCGCGAATGGTTTATGACGTAGAGCCGATTTAATATATAAGAAACATAATGCTTCTGCCGATTATTCTTGGGTTCACGGTTTGTTTGCTGACGGCAACGGTTACTCATTTGATTTTTAAAGCAAATTATGAAGAAATAAAAGAGAAATTTACCAGCCAGAGATTAAGATGAAGATTTCAACCGAACGAAAAAAAAGAGTTTCGCCATCCAAAGAAGATTATTTAAAAGCTATTTGGACGCTTTCCGAACGCGACACCGAACGGCAGGAAGTCGGGACGAATAATCTGGCGGAACAACTGCAAGTCAGCCCGCCCGCCGTATCAAAAATGCTCAGACAGATGGAACAGCAATCGCTCGTCGCGCACCTTCCTTATTACGGAGTTAGTCTGACCGAAAAAGGGCGTACTTTGGCGATTCGAATAGTGCGCCGACATCGCCTTCTCGAACTTTTCTTGTCGGAAGTTCTCAAATATCCGTCGGATACGGTTCACGACGAAGCCGAACATCTCGAACACCACATTTCCGACGAATTCGAGCAGCGCATGGACGCGCTACTCGGCTTTCCAAAAAGCTGTCCGCACGGCAGTCCGATTCCAAACGTTGACGGCGATTTTTAATAATAATTTATGAGTTCCGAACAACTTGTTCTCGAAGCCGTCAAGCAAAAAAATTCGTCAAAAACGCAGAGCGTGCTGCAGAAACTTTTTGCCCTCTGGTTCGATGCATTTGTTTATAATCAGATTTGGGAAGACCCGCGAGTTGATTTGCAAGCCTTACGATTAAACGAAGATTCGCGCGTTTTGACGATTTCTTCAGGCGGCTGCAACGCGCTGAACTATTTAATCGACAACCCCGAATCGGTAACTGCCGTTGACTTAAATCGTCATCATATTTTCCTGCTCAATCTGAAAATCTCCGCACTTAGATTTCTGCCGACTTATGAAGATTTCTTTAATTTTTTCGGCTTCGGCAAACACTCCAATAACGTCGAAAATTATAAAAAATTCATCGCGCCGAACTTAGACGAAAGCACCAAAAAGTTTTGGGAAGGCAATGGATTTTTTGGAAATTTATTTAACGGCAACCGAGTAAATTATTTTGCGAATGACGGGCTTTACCAACACTCGCGCAACGGTTATTTTCTGCGCTTTTTTCATACATTCGCGCGGTTCTTAGGTTGCAGAACCGACGAGATTTTAAAAGCTAATTCGCTTGAAGAGCAAGAAAAGATTTATCAAAAACACATCGCGCCGTTTTTTGATTCGTTTGTCATTAAAGTAATCGGAAAAATGCCCGTCACGATGTTCGGTTTGGGAATTCCGCCGCAGCAATACGACGAACTAAGGCGAGATTTGGCGGAAGGCGGAAGCGTGATTGACGTTTATCGTGAACGCGCCAAACGGCTCGCCTGCGATTATCCGATTAACGAAAATTATTTTGCTTGGCAAGCCTTTGGGCGAAAATACGATACGGAAAATCGTCGAGCCGTTCCCGAATATTTGAAAGAAGAAAATTATGAAACTCTAAAAGCTAATGCCAATCGCCTGCAAACAAAAATCGGTTCGATAACCGAAGAAATTAAGCAAAATCCGATTAAAACATTCAATCGTTTTGTTTTTCTCGACGCACAGGATTGGATGAACGCCGAAACAATGACCGAACTTTGGCAAGCAATTTGGGAAAAAGCCGAAAACGGTTCGCGGATAATTTTCCGCACCGCCGGCGCGATTTCGCCGATTGAGACGAATCTGCCGACCGATTTGCAATCAAAATTCGATTGTCAGAAAGAATTTTCCCAAGAATTATTCAAACAAGACCGAGCTTCAATTTACGGCGGATTTTATCTTTACACGTTGAAATAATGGGTGCTAAACAAATCCAAAATCCAAAATCTAAAATCCAAAATCGAAATGGTGTTTTCGAGAGAATGGACAAAATGTATCGTCGTCAGCGATATTTTTACGATTTAACGCGCAAATATTACCTGCTCGGACGCGATAAATTAATTGAAAAAATGAACGTCGCCGAAGGTGAAAATGTTTTGGAAATCGGCTGCGGAACAGGCAGAAATTTGATTATTTTAGCGAGGAAATTTCCAAACTCGCGCTTTTACGGTCTCGATGCTTCGGCGGAAATGCTGAAAACCGCCGAAGCTAAAGTCAGCGCGGAAGAATTAAAAAATATCAGTTTGAAAACCGCGCTTGCCGATGACTTTGATTACCGGAAAACTTTTAATTCAGAAAATCCTTTCGACACGATATACTTTTCGTATTCGATTTCGATAATTCCGACTTGGAAAGAATCAATCGAGAATGCTCTGGCAAATCTCAAATCGGGCAGAAGCGTTTATATCGTAGATTTTTACGACCAAAAAGATTTGCCCGCGTGGTTTCGGCGAATTCTAAAAAGCTGGCTCGAGCAATTTCACGTCAAATATCCAAAGGAATTATTGCCGCATCTCGAAAATTTGGAGGTGCAAAATTTGGGTAAATTGTCGGTAAATTCGATTTATAAAAGTTACGCCTTTATCGCTGAATTTCAAAAAACCGATTAATTTTTCTTTCTTTTTCCGAAAATTGCCAAACTGATTCCGCCAAGAATTAAGATTGTCGCCGACAACAAGCGCAAGGAAATAATTTCAGATAAAAAAATTACACCGCCTAATCCAGCCAAAGCCGGAACGGAAAGCTGCAGAATTGCCGCGCGGGTCGCCGTGTGAAACTTCAAAACAAAATACCAAACCGAATAGCCGATGCCGGAAGCAATCGCGCCCGACAGAACAGCAAAGATGATTCCCTTTTGCGACAAGTGAATTTTTGAAAGAAACGGCAAACTCGCCAAAATTATCATCGGAACGGTGCGGACAAAATTCCCGGTCGTTTCGGCTAAAGGATTCGCGCTTCCGCGCCCGCGCAGAGTGTAAAATCCCCAAGCAATTCCCGCCAGAGCCATTAACGCGGAACTAAAAAACGGCGGTGAGGCAAGTCCGGGAAAAACCAAGTAAATCAAACCACCGAGCGCGAGCAAAAGTCCGAGCCATTCTAAAATTTTCGGACGCTCGCCTTTAACAAGCGCACTAATAATCATTGTCGCCTGAACACATCCGAACAAAATCAATGCGCCCGTTGCGGTCGTCAGATTGATATACGCGAAAGAAAAACAGATGGCATAAGCGAAAAGAAAAAACGCAGAAAGCCAATTTCCAATAATTATATTTTCACGTTTTTTGTCAAAGAAATAATAAATGACCGCAAGCGTTGCCGTCCCGGAAATCAAACGAATCGTCGTAAAACTCGCCGCGTCAATTGTTTCTGCGCCGAGCGCAAGTTGACACAAAAGCGAATTGAGCGCGAAACAGACGAGCGCGAAAGTTGTGTAAAAAGGGGTTTTCATTCGGAAAAATTCAAGAAATTTATCGGTTAATAAAGTTTCTTAAATTGCGACTTTATAATATTATTCAAATTTTTCTCAATCCATTTTTTTGAATATAAAACATTTTCTTCATACGGTTGTCTATTGTCTTTTAATCGTTAATCATTGCAATAACTTAGTTTGATTTTCGGGAATAAAGATTGCGTGATTTTTTTACCGAGTTCTTTTCTGTCTTCGCTTTATCAAATTTAAACTTAGATTCAAATCTTTATTAGGAGAATTGTATGAACAAAAAAATTCATTTTCTTTTACTCGCCGCATTACTGATTTTGAGTAATATCGGATTCGCTTCGGCACAGTCAACTACCGGTTCGATTTCGGGAACGGTGTTAGACGCACAACAAGCAGTTGTTCCCAATGCAACCGTTACTGTGCGAAACGTCGAAACAGGATTTAACCGCACCAATCAAACCAATGATGAAGGTCGGTATAATTTTGTCAACCTGCCCATCGGCGGATATGAAGTTACGGTCGAAGCCGCAAACTTCGCCAAATATGTTCAAACAGGTATTACGTTGCTCGTCAACCAAAACGCCGTCGTGGATGTCGGACTGAAAACCGGCGGGATTCAGGAAGTTGTCACGGTAACGGAGAATGCTTCGCTCTTAAATACAACGACGGCTGAAGTCAGCACCAGATTTGACGAAAAACGCCTTTCCGAACTTCCAATTGCGACTAATCGAAATGTTTATAATGTTTTGCTCTCGGTTCCCGGTGTTAGTCAACTAAGTTCCGGGCAAACCGGTTTTGCCAACGGAGTCAGTTTTTCCTCAAACGGCGGTCGTCTGCGCTCAAACAATTTTATGATTGACGGGCAGGACATTAACGATCCGAGCGTTTCAGGCGGACAGATAGCGATTAATAACCCGGATGCAATTCAAGAAGTCCGAATTATTACCAATCAGTTTTTAGCCGAATACGGGCGCAATTCCGGCGCGGTCGTTAACTTTGTCGGCAAATCCGGCACGAACAATTTCCACGGTTCGACTTTTGTCTTTCATAATAACAACAGTCTAAACTCTTGCAGCAATCTTGATAAACGCGCCGGATTTTGCAACCCGAACGCAACTATCGAGGAAAGAAAACGGTCACCGTTTCGTAAAGAATTTCAATACGGCTTTACCTTCGGCGGTCCGTTAACCTTTCTCGCTTTTGGCGAAGGCGGTCCCACTTTTTGGAAAGGAACCGACCGGACGTTTTTCTTCGGCGATTATCAACGCTGGACTGACCGGCAGTTGGGTTCGGGTTTCACACTGCGCGGCGCGCCGACTGAAGCCGGACGGGCGATTTTGCAGGCTGCCGTCGGTAATCGCCCGCAGGTTGCCGCGCTTTTGCAGTTTCTTCCTGCAGGCACGCCAAACGGTCAAACACGCAGTTTTACTGCTAACGGACAAACTTATGTCGTTCCGCTCGGTGACATAACTGGTTCGTCATCGATTAAATTCGACGACGACCAAGGTTCGTTTAGAATTGATCATCGCATCAGCGACCGAAACCTTTTATATGGACGTTATCGGTTTGATTCTCAGGAATCGAGCGGCACAGGACAAGTTACACCGCCGGGATTGACCACAGTCAGCCCGACGAAAACAAAAGCCGCCACCATCGTGCTAAACAGTATTTTAAGCAGCAAACTATCTAATGAAGCACGTATCGCTTGGACGCGGTTCGATTCGGTTACCAATGCCGCTGACCCGTCATCCGAATCAATTCCATCAATTGAAATTTCCGATTTGGGATTGACTGGTTTTAACGCTGCCGCAAGCCGCACGGCTATCGGATTGGCGGTTAATTTACCGCAGTTTCGCATCAATGACACTTATCAAATTCAGGATTCACTCTCTTATACGACAGGCAATCACAATTTGAAATTCGGCGTTGACCTGCGCCGCACTGACGTCAAAAGTTTCTTTGTCCCGACTGTTCGGGGTCGTCTTGCGTATACTACACTACAAAATTTTGTGGATGATATAGCGCAAACCTCGACCATCAATCTTCCGTTGCGCGGCGGCGATACAATCGGTTTTTATCGCTGGAACGAATTTTATACTTATGTCCAGGATGAATGGCGCGTCACGCCGAATTTTACTTTAACACTCGGACTGCGCTACGAATTTCCGGGAGATTCTTTTAGTTACCTGAAAGAAACCAATAAACGAGTCTTGGCGGCAAACGGAAACGACCCGCGTTTTGCATTAACGCCTGTGCCGACGACTGATAAAAACAACTTTATGCCGCGCATCGGCTTTAACTTTAATCCGCGCACGAGCGGCGACGGCATACTCGGTTTTATTACCGGCGGCGATAAATTGGTTTTGAGAGGCGGTTACTCGCGCACTTATGATGCCAATTATATCAATCTTAATCTGAATATCGCCGGTGGATTTCCATATTTAGCTTCGGTAACTTTGCCGTCCGCTAGTGCTTTCACGACACTGAGAGCGACTACCGTTCCGAATATTTCAAATCCTAATCTTTTGACCCGAACAGTAGTCGCGGGCGATTTCCGCTCACCGGCAACTGATCAATTCTCGTTTGAAGTGCAGCGTGAATTAGCAAGTGATTTGGTGATGAAGGTTGGTTATATCAGAACCAAAGGAACAGGATTGTTTCAAACGATTGATGCCAATCCGCGCGTTGCTTGTCCAACTTGTAATGCGATTGGTCGTGACAATAACAATAATGTCGTGCCAATCGTTCTTGCGCCGCGGGCTGACCCGACACTCGGTATCATTCGTCTGCGAGGCAATAAAGCCAATTCGATTTATAACGCCTTGCAAGCTAGTTTGGAAAAACGCTTGAGCCGCGGCTTTAGCGCCGGTGTTAACTATACTTACAGTTCGTTTATTGATACGGCATCGGAAACCTTTAATCCGTCAAACGCGGAAGTTGCCGTTGCACAGGATTCTTTTAATTTAGAAGGCGACCGCGCTCGTTCGAGTTTCGACCGACCACATCGTTTATCGGGCAATTTCGTCTACGAACTGCCGTTTTTCCAAGAACAAGGAGGATTCGTCGGGCGACTTCTCGGCGGATTTCAAGTCAATTCATTCTTTACTATTCAGAGCGGTGCGCCGTTCACGGTTCTCAACGGTGAAGACCCGTCCGGTGCTCTGGCTGGGATTGACGGTTTGGTCGGAAACGCAATTCGTCCGAATTTAAATACAACTTTAAACCTTTCGAGTATGACGATACCGGATATTTTACAGGCGGGCGGCGCGAGTTTGTTTAGGCGTTTATCGCGCGGACAAGAGCGCGTTGGAAACGCTGGGCGCAATATCTTGCGGGCGCAGCGACTGGCACTCGTTGATTTCGGCGTTATCAAAAATACACGGATTGCCGAAAATGTTCGCATCCAGCTTCGCGCCGATATGTTTAACGTCTTGAACCATCGCAACTTCGGTGTGCCCGAAGGACGCATCAACGCGCCGAACTTCCTCGACCAATGGGGAACAAACGGCGGTAATCGGCGCATCGTATTGGGCGCAAGATTAGTTTTCTAATCCAAGTTTATCGTCCAATAATTAAAAGCGCGGTCGGAAAATTTCCCGCCGCGCATTTTTATGAAATTTTTCCTTGGCTTATTTCTCAATCATCTCGGCGATTTCCCTCTGCAAACTTTCACGCTGAATCAGTAGACGCAAAAACAACGCGCGTTGACGAATAAGAAGCCACGCCGCTTTGAGCCAGATGCGCATATCAATCAGCGTTTCAAAACTTCTGAGAGCGACATAACCGCACAAAATTGTCAGCGGAATCGAAGCGAGTGCAAATTGCCAACTGAAAAAATAAAAAATTGTGCCGGCGACAATCAGCCACGTCAAGGGCATAAAAATACAAGCGGCGAGAATTTTCGAGGTCGAGCCAGCCGCGTCGTCGCCGTGTTTGGTAACCATTAAACCGAGAAGATTTGAAAAAAGATAGGCGGGCGAATGAACAATCGCACCGACAATCGAAAACGGCGCAAGAAGAATTAAAATCACAATTCGCAAAATTAAATAGCGGAAAACATAAGCCGTCGGGTGCTGCAAAACCGAAAGGCTTTCGGTCGTTACGCCGCTCGTTTGCAGATTGTTTTCGTATCGCGTAACTTTTTCGCTCAAGCGCCGCATTTTTTCCGGTTCGTTTTGTCCGAGAAGTTTGTATTTTTCAGCCAGATTCTGTAATCTTTGAAAAGTTTGCGTTAAGGTTTGTTTGAAAAGCAGATTTTCATAAACCGACGAAAAAAGAGCTTCGGCTTTGACGACTGTTTCGAGTTCGCCAGCCGTTTCGAGATTCAGAGTTACGTTTTTTAAAGCGGTTTCGATTCTGCTCGTCAGACGCAACACAGCATCGCGCGGCGGTTCGCCGGCTTCGTCTAATTCGACCGGTTCGACATCTAATAACTCGCCGTAACGAATCAACGCTTCGCTCCGAAAAGCGGTTTTTGAAGTGTAATAAAGTCCGACTGCCATAATCTTCAAACCGTTTTTTCTCAAATCTTCGCCGACGGCTAAAGCTCCCAATGCAATCCGCGCCGCGCCCGTTTTTATCGGTTGAAGTTTAGTCGCATCGTGCGAAATACCTTCCGGGAAAATAGCGATACAGCGTCCGCGACCTAAAAGCTCGTGGCAATTTTCAAACGTCGAACGATTTTTCGCTATATCACCGAGCGCATCAATGCGCCGGTAAATCGGCAAAATTTCAAATGTCCGCAGGAGAAATCCGGCGATTGGATTGTCATAAAGCGTAGATTTGGCGAGAAAAGAAACGCGGCGCGGCAAGCTAACGAACACCAACGCGGGGTCAACCAAACCGTTCGGATGATTGAGAACAAAGATAATCGCGCCGTCTTGCGGGGCTTTCTCGACGTTGACGGCTTCGATGCGGCGAAAGAAAAGCCGCAGCGCGATGCTGATTAAAGCGTGAATAAATTGACGGACAAACGTGCCTTTACCGAGGAAAATCATCTGCCAGAGGCGCAAAACTTTTACGCTTTCGCCCCGTTCCAAAGGCTTGCTTTGTTCGTCGGAGTTTCTCAATTTTCTACAAAAATTTACAGGGATAACAGGATAAACAAGGATGTAAAATTTATCTTGATTCACCCTCGGTTCATTCCATTATCCCTGTAAATTGTTTTATCTTGATTTATTCTTCGTCTTCGTCTTCAAATTCTTCGTCACCTTCTTCGCCGCCGACTTCGCCGAATTCCCAGCCGTCATAGGTTTCGATTTCATATTCGTCGGCGAGCTTTTGAAATTCGATGTTGCGTTGCGCCAGCGATTCGGGCGTGTGCATTTCGACTTTATCAATATGCAGCAGATATTCGCCCGTCGGCTTGTCGGTGTCTTCGTCACCGAGTTCAAACACGTCTACGAAATCGTAGCCGTCAGCTTCGAGTTTCAAACCGAGCTTTTCGAGTTTATCAACACTCGTGTCCACAAAGTAAAAGCTGTAAAGCATTTCTTCGTCCAAGTTCCAGTTGTCTTCGCGTTTTGCATCGGCGAAAATTTCCTTAATGCCTTCGAGTTGCGATTCTACGTCTGTAAACATAATTTTATTCCTCATCATCTACGAGATGCGCCACGTCCGAAGTCGTATCGCTACCGCTCTGAATTGCGCCGACACCGCTCGTCGGCATCATATCTTCTCGGTTTTCAGTTGAATGGTCTTGTCCGGTTTTCTTGCGTTTGCCGCCGGAAATGGCATTCATATCTTCGTCGGAAACGGTGCCGTCGCCGCCCGGAATGTCGCTGCCGGTTCTAATCGTGTTTTTTTCATCGCTGTTAAATACGTCATCTTTTCTTTGTGCCATTTTTCTTGCTCCTTAAAACAAATTTAATTTTATTGTCTCATTTAATGATTAAATTTTCCGTAATCTTAGCGGTTAATTTAATCGGACGAGTAGGGTTCGGTTTTCAAAAATGCGGCGATGAAAAGTAATCCGAATATCAAATCAATCAAACCTGCCGCAAATAAAGGCATTGCCAGCCGATTCTGCAAAAATAAAACGACTGCGGCGATGCCGAAACTGAATTTTTCGATAACAGACGGAATCATCGCCGCGCGATATTGAACGGGACGGCGGGCGATAATCAAAAACAAAACCTGAAACGCGAGCGCGACACCAATAAAACCATAATAATATTCTGGATGCGTAATCGGCGGCGGAAAATCTTGACTGTTTTTCGCCTCCATAAAATACTGCGGAAACAAAACAATCAAGCCGTAAACGCCCGCCACGTAAAATATGATTTTGGCAAATTTCATATCGTTTGATTACTCGCGGAATTACGCCGCCGAACGTTTTTCCGCATCTATTCTACCGTCTCCCCTTCTTTCCTCTCCGGTCGCATATGCGGGAATAGAATCACGTCTCGAATCGAATGTTTGTTCGTTAGAAGCATCACCAACCTATCAATCCCGATGCCGATTCCGGCGGCGGGCGGCATTCCGTAAGCCAGAGCGCGGATGTAATCTTCGTCCAAAACCATCGCTTCCTCGTCGCCGCCTTCGCGCTCTTTCATCTGGTCAATGAGCCGCTCGTATTGTTCCTGCGGGTCGTTGAGTTCCGAAAAACCGTTGGCGCATTCCATCCCGTTGATAAACAATTCAAATCGCTCGGCGACGTTCGGATTCTCCGGCGACGCTTTTGACAAAGGCGAAATTGATTTCGGGTAATCAATGATGAAGATCGGTTGGATTAGTTTTTCTTCAGCTACTATTTCAAATAGTTCTACAACATTTTTTTCAAAACTTTCAAATACTTCGCTAGTATTCTCTTGTATTTCATCCGACACTGAAAACCAAATGTTTTTTGCCTCCTTTATTCTGGCTTCCATAGCTTTTTCATCAATAATCTTTTTAGCATCTTCAATGATGTATCTCGTAGGATTTGCACTTTGGACATACTCAACTTCTGCAACAGACATATATGCTAAGAACCTTCTAAGTCTTGCAACCTGAACAGGAGAATCAAGCCATTGAATTTCAAAAAATTCATTACCTAGTTGCCTATTCTCTTCTCGCCAATGTCTAACAATAGCCTTTTTCATCGTCAATCTTTCAAACTTTGAAAAATCAATTGCGCGTCCATCATAATTCACCTGCAAACTTCCGCCCGTCGCTTTCTGCACCGATTCCTTAATCATCGCTTCGGCGAAATCCATCATTCCGTTCACGTCCATATACGCTGCGTAGAATTCGAGCATCGTGAATTCGGGATTGTGTTTTTGGGACAAACCTTCGTTGCGGAAATTTCTGTTGAGTTCGTAAACCTTTTCAAAACCGCCGACGGTCAGGCGTTTCAGATAAAGTTCCGGCGCGATGCGGGCGTAAAGGTCAATGCCTAAAGCGTTATGATGCGTCTTAAAAGGCTTCGCCGCCGCGCCCGTCGCTTTCGGCGTGAGCATCGGCGTTTCGACTTCGATGAATCCGTTGTCGTCAAGAAACCGGCGCATTCCGCTGATTAATTTCGCGCGGCGTTCAAAAACCTCGCGCGTCGTCAAATCGTCGCGCTCGACTTGCAGACTCGATGCAATCAAATCGGCGTAACGAAAACGCCTTTGCAATTCCGGGTCGCTGATGCCGTGCATTTTGTCGGGCATCGGAAACATCGCTTTCGACAAAAACTGAATCGTCTCGACGTGAACGCTCAATTCGCCGGTTTTCGTCACAAACAAAAAACCTTCGACACCGATAAAATCGCCGTGGTCAAGCAGTCCGAATAATTCCCAAGCCGTGCCTTCTTCGTCAATCGTCTCGCCCGTGTCGTTATTCACGGCTTTCGCGTCCTGCTTGCGAACGTAAATTTGCAGACGCTCGATGCCGTCCGACAAATGAACAAACGCCGCTTTGCCCATTACGCGCGGCGGAACGGCTAATCTTCCGGCAATTCGAATGCGATATTGATTTAGTTCGGCGTTCGCCGCGTCGCGATGTTCGTCGGACGGTTTTTCGCCTTCCGGCAATTCCGAAATATGTTTGTCTTTTATCGGTCTGGCAAATCGGGCGACGTTTGTAATCGTCGCCTTTTGGTCTGGAATAATTACCTGTCCGTCTTGGAGAACTTCGCGCCTGTATTTATTCGGATAGACGTTGCCGATTAAATCTCTTAATCGTTCGAGATGCTCGCGGCGGGCTTCTGTTTGGTCGTTTGGTTCGACGATTTCATTAAATTCGGGAATGCTCATAGTCGTTCAAATGACAGAAAGTTGGCACATTCTTCACTTTTTAATTTTGCCTTTTTACTTTTTACTTTTTTACCGCCATTTCAAAAATTTCTTTGCCCCATTCGTTGATGCTTTTGCCGCGCCGGGCAGCAGCTTCGGCAATCGCGGCGTGAAGTTTATCCGGCAGACGAAAGAGCAGTTTGCCTGAATAACTCTTCTTTACTTTTTTGCCGGTTTTCGCGCAGACTTCAATGTGAAAATCAACTGCTTCCTGTAGGGCATTGTTTAATCCTTCAACTGTTTCGGCTTCAAACATCACGATGTCGTCAATACCAATCAGCCGCCCGACAAAAACATTGTCATCGGCGGAAAATTCAATTTTTGCGGTAAATCCTTTGTAATTCATTAAATTATTCATTTGTGTAACCCAACCTTTTCAAGAACTCACGAACCGATTCAACTTGATACTTTCTGGCTTCCTTTTGCGGATGCGGACGATGCTGTTCCCATTTTTCGCCGCCCGGCATCACAAAAGCCACGCGCGCGCCGCTGCCTTCAATCTTTTCCGCGCCGAGCGCAACGAGTAATTTTTCAATGTCAGAAAAGTTAATTGATGCCGCTGTCGGAACGCTGAAAACCGCCCGCAAAGTTTTCTGGTGTTTTCGGTTCATCTAATAAAATGATAGCCAATGGTGATAGCGTTATCAACACGCATCGTATCTTTTCGCTAAACCGCTGCGACTATGTATAATTTAACTTTTAACCGATGAATTTTGCCGCCGAAACAATCACTGAATTAAAAAGTCTCCGCGATGAAATCAGACGCGGAACGCGAATAATTTCTCTCAGCGGTCTGACTTCCATCTCCGCCAAGGCGTTTGTTTTGGCGGAACTGAAACGAGAAACGGACAAAACGTTGGTTGTCGTTACCGATTCAAACAAAGATTCGGATACTTGGGAATGCGACCTCGAATTTTGGAGTGGTCAGCGGTCAGCGGTCAGTGGTCAGTTGCAGAAATCAGAAATCCAAAATCCAAAATCCAAAATCTCGACTCTTCCATCGTTTGAATCCGACGTTTACGCAAACGTTTCGCCGCACACTGAAACTTTAGAAAAACGCGCTTTGGCTTTGTGGGATTTAACGCGGGTAAAATCCGATTTTTTGATTCTGTCAGCAAAGTCTTTAATTACGAAAACGCTTGCACCGAATGAAATAAAAAATCTCGGCGCGCATCTGAAACGCGACGAAGATTTTGCGCCCGAACTTTTAATCGAAAAACTCGTCGCTTCGGGTTATTTGCGCGAAGAGCCTTTGAAAAACATCGGTGAATTTTCTGTGCGCGGCGGAATTATTGATGCTTGGTCGCCCGATGCGGAATTGCCGGTGCGGATTGAGTTTTTCGGTGATACGGTTGATTCTATTCGGGAATTCGACCCGGAAACACAGCTTTCCACCCGGCAATTGAAAGAAATTTCCATTGCGCCGATGCGCGAATTCTCCGCGACAGCAAAAGATTTTCGAGATTGGGCGTTTTTTGCGCGAGAAAGATTTTCAGACGAAAGACACGCGCGAGAATTGAAAGACCGAACGCAATTTGCCGAGATGGGTGAAGACTTTTCGGGTTGGGAATTTCTGTTTCCGTTGGTGAATCCGCGCCAGTCGAGCGTGTTCGACTTTTTGGACAATTGCGTGTTTGCTTTTGACGAACCTTCAATAATCGAACGAACGCTTTCCACTTTTTGTGAAAATTTAGATAATCGTTTTGCGGAAATATCGGACGCGGGCGAAATTGGTTTAGAACCGAACGAACTTTTTTTAAGCGGCGAAGATTTACGCGGAAAATTTGAAACGACACAGCGCGTCGAACTTCGCGCACTTGGCAGAACGGCGGCGCAAACCGACGAACAGTTTTCACTCGCGGCGGAAAGCCCGAAGGAGAATTACGAATTACGAATTACGAATTACGAGAACAAGCCGTTGTTTCTTTTTTCAACCGCCGAAAAAGCCGTCGAGTTTGAGATTCAATCGCGCTCGACGCGCAAATATCACGGCAACGTCAAAGAGTTTGCAAGCGAATTGAAACAAAAAAATGATTTTCCCGCAAAGGCGCAAAGTTCGCAAAGTGGAATCAAAGGACAAAGAACGAATGACGAAGGACGACTTTTCGTTCTTCAATCACACGGATTAGCTGAACGCTTGAGTGAAATTTTGCGCGACTATGACATTTCTGTTCCAGAAACTTCTTTGCTCATCGGCGATTTGTCGGGCGGTTTTGAAATTCCCGCGCTCGATTTAATTGTTCATACGGAAACGGATATTTTCGGCGAAACAACCGGGCAGGAATTTCAAAAAACAAAAATCCAAAAACCAAAAACCAAATCAAATCTCGGCGCGTTCATCTCGGATTTTCGAGATTTGAAAGCCGGCGATTTTGTTGTTCACGTTGACCATGGCATCGGGCGGTTTGAAGGTTTGCAAATTCTTGAAACAGGCGGCGCATCGCGTGAGTTTATGCTTCTCTATTACGCCGAAAATGCAAAGTTATTTGTGCCGGTTGAGCGATTGGATTTAGTTTCGCGTTTTTCTTCGGGCGAATCGGCACAGCCGACGCTTGACCGTCTGGGCGGAATCGGCTGGCAGAAAACAAAGGCGAAAGCGAAACGCGCGATGCGCGATATGGCGGACGAACTGCTGCGGCTGTATGCCGAACGCAAACTTGTGGAGGGCTTTGCTTTCTCCGGCGACACGCCGTGGCAAATCGAATTTGAACACGCTTTCCCTTATCAATTAACTGTTGACCAAGCGACGGCGATTGATGATATGAAGGAAGATATGCAAACCGCCGTGCCGATGGATAGATTGATTGTCGGCGATGTCGGTTACGGGAAAACGGAAGTGGCGATGCGCGGCGCATTCAAAGCCGTGATGGACAATAAACAAGTCGCCGTTTTAACGCCGACGACCATTCTCGCATATCAACATTTTGAAAGTTTCAAACAACGCTTTGCTGCGTTTCCCGTGAAAATCGAATTGCTGTCGCGCTTTCGTTCGGCGAAGGAACAGAAGGAGGTTGTCAAAGCGGCGGAAGACAGCAAGGTTGATATTTTAATTGGCACACATAGAATCTTGTCAAACGATGTGAAATTGCCGAAACTCGGTTTGGTCGTCGTGGACGAAGAACAGCGGTTCGGCGTGGCGCACAAAGAGCGATTAAAACAATTAAAAAAGAAGGTTGACGTGATGACTTTGAGTGCCACACCGATTCCCAGAACTTTGAATATGAGTCTTTTGGGAATGCGCGATATGTCGGTGATTGAAACGCCGCCGCGCGACAGATTGGCGATAAATACGCAAGTTGTTCAATTTTCCGAAGGCGTGATTAAATCGGCAATTGAATTGGAACTGGCACGAAACGGTCAAATATTTTTTATTCATAACCGCGTCGAATCAATCGAATCAATCGCCGCGCACATCAAAAAAATTGTGCCGCACGCCCGCATCATCTTCGCGCACGGACAGATGAACGAAAAGGAAATGGAACAGGCAATGCTTGATTTTATTGATTATAAATTCGATATTTTAGTGGCGACGACGATTATCGAAAACGGAATTGATATTCCGCGAGCGAACACAATTATTATCAATCGCGCCGACAATTACGGCTTGTCGCAGCTTTATCAATTGCGCGGTCGCGTCGGTCGGTCGAATCGCCGCGCTTACGCTTATCTTTTGATTCCGTCGGAACTCGAATTAACGCCGATTGCCAAACGCCGTCTTTCGGCGATTCGTGAATTTTCCGACTTGGGCGCGGGTTTTCGCATCGCCGCGCTCGATTTGGAGTTGCGCGGCGCGGGCAATATCTTGGGCGGGCAGCAATCCGGTCAACTCGACGCGCTCGGTTTTGACCTTTACACAAAAATGTTGGAGCGCACGATTCAGGAATTGAAGGGCGAAGAAATCGTCGAAGAATCGAGTGTTTCAATAAATCTCGGCGCGGACGTTTCAATTCCGAACGATTATATCAACGAAACAGCCCAACGTCTGCGGACTTATAAACGTATTTCATCTGCCGAAACGGAAGAATCTTTGCGGCAAATCTACGCGGAAATCGGCGACCGTTACGGCAAAATCCCCGAATCAGTTGATAATTTATTCGATTACGCGAGGCTTAGAAAAACGGCGGAACAGATGCGTGTCATATCGGTTGATAAAACGCGCGATGGTTTGGCAGTTAAGCTAGGCGAAAACGCACGAGTTGCGCCTGAAAAATTGATGCGGTTTTTATCGGAGAATCCAGAATCCTCTTTCGCTCCGAGCGGCGTTTTAAAGGTAGTTACCAAAGAAGAGAATTTAATTGAGACGGCGCGAATAACATTGCAAAAAATAGGCAACAAAGAATAGAATTTTTTTATGATTAGCAGCAAAGAACAGTTCGTAGTTGATGAGAAAGGAAACCGCACGGCGGTTTTGATTGATGTAAAAAGATACGGCGAATTTCTCGAAGCGTTGGAAGAAATTGATTCAATTCGCGCTTTCGACCGGGCAAAATCGGCAAATGATGAAGCGATTCCGTTTTCGCAGGCAATTGAGGAAATTGAAAACAGCCGAAAATGATTTACAAAATTTCTATTCTTCGACGCGCCCAAAAAGAGTTGGCTGATTTGCCTAAAACGGACTTTGAGCGCGTTCGTGACGCAATTCTCGAACTTTCCGAAAATGCCAGACCAATTGGTTGTAAAAAGTTGGTCGGACGCGAAGGCTGGAGAATAAAAATCGGAAATTACCGCGTCATTTATGAAATAGAAGACACTGGCAAAGAAATAACCGTTTTGCACGTTGGACACAGGCGCGACGTTTACTCATAAATTATTTCAGCAATTACGAATCTTGCTCTTTCCCGCTCTGTGCGCTTTTTTCAGTAGCGGCGGGCGGAGTTTTCGCCGGTTGCGTTGTCGGTTTCGGCGCGGGCGTCGGTGTTTTTGCCGGCGGCGTTGGTTTTGTTTCCGCCGTCGGAGTTGGCTGCGGCTGCGCCGTGTTCGCCGGTGCAGGTGTCGGTTTGCCGGTCGGTGTTGCCGCCAGTTTTACATTGGCATTTGTGTTTGTATTCGTCGGCACGGGAACAAGCACCGTTCCGTCCTGCATAAAAATGCTGTTCGCGTTGTTCGGGTCAATCGTATAAACTTGTCCGCCCGGCGCAACCGGATAAGGCGGCGCACCCGGCGGCGGAACGCCGCGCGCCCAAGGATTATAACCGTCGCCGAAGCCGTCGCCGTTCGGCATCGCCGGCTGCAAACTCGACGTATTTGAAACACCTAACATCTCCGGCGAATAAGTCATCGTGTTCGCCGCGCCGAGTTCGTTCATTCCGGTCGCCGGATTCAGCGGTTGAACCGGCTGACCGTTGAGGTCGGTTTGCATTTGCGTTGGCGGATTAGTTTGCTTACTCGATGTCGCGTAAATCAAGCTGATTGCCAACAAAGAGATTCCCGCCAAAACAACAAACGCGGTTTTCCATAAATTATTATTTACATTGTCGGAGGTGCCGGCGACTTTCGGGACGACGATTGTTTCCATTTCATCCACATTATTTAAAATGCTACTTAAGTCGCTGGCAAATTCTTGGGCGGATTGATAGCGCATTTCAGGATTTTTCGCTAACGCTCGGATAATAATCGGCTCGACGTTAGCGATTAAATCCCCACGAAAAGCCGAGAGCGGCGGCGGCGGATTTTGCGCTTGCTTCATCATCAAATCAATCGGATTTTCCGCCATGAATGGAACTTCGCCCGCCAGCATTTCGTAAAAAATCACGCCCAAAGAATAAATATCCGAGCGTTCATCAGCTTCGGCGACCGAAGAGTTTTGTTCGGGCGAGCGATACGCCAGTTTATTCGAGTTAAATTCATTGTCCGCCAAATCACTCTCGTTTAATGAACCTGCGCCGAAATCCAAAATTTTAACGAGTTCAGTATTATTAATTGTTTTGGTGAGAAAAATGTTTTCGCTTGTTAAGTTGCCGTGAACAATTTTGTAAGCGTGCGCGGCATTAAGCCCGGCGGCAATTTGGCTGGCAATTTTGGCGGCGCGTTCAAATGAAAATTTCTTCTCGCGCCCGATTGCTTCCTTTAGAGTTTCGCCGTCTGCGCCTTCCAAGACGATATAAACCGAGCCGTTTTTGTCCGAGCCGAAGTCGGTTACGTTTAAGATATTCGGATGCGAAATGTGCGAAACCGTGCGGGCTTCGGCGGAAAAATCCCTGGCGATTTTTTCGTCAACGGCGAGCGCAGGTGAGAGAATCTTGACCGTTACGGGCTTTTCCATCAAAAGATGCGTGGCGCGATAAGTTTTACCCGAACCGCCGCCTTCGCGCATTACAGAATCAATCCGGTATTTCTCCTCTATAGTTTGTCCGATAAATTGGTCTAACATTTTACTTAAAAACCGAACGCTGATTTACCAGGATTATTACGATTAGTTAAGTTTTAAAAATCATAATCAATCCTAAATAATCCTAATAAATCAATGTCCCAATAATTTCAAAATTTATTATCGCAATAATTTGCTTTGTTAATTATACGCCTCAAATAACGATTCGATTCAAAAATCTTGCGTCAAGTTGTAACTCGAAGTCTGAAGCAAAGAAAATGCGGACGAAGTCGTTTTACAAACTTCATCCGCAAAAATTGAGTTTTCGCTTTTTATAATTTGACGAAAACAATAAGCAGCGCGAACAACACGAGCGACTCGATAAGAGCCAGCGCGATAATCATCAGCGTCTGCACTGTGCCAGCCGCGCCCGGATTGCGAGCCGCGCCTTCCGCCGCCCGCGAGCCGACCAGACCTTGACCGATGCCCGCCAAGCCCGCCGCCAAACCGAAACCGACACCCGCACCGATTGCTTTCGCGGCGTTGACGGTTGATTCGTTGTCCGCCGCGCCCGCTTGCGCGAGAGCGGGAATCGCCATCATCATCAAAGCCAGAACGGAAAAGAAAATATATTTAAATTTAATCATTTTTTGTCTCCTGTATTTTATTTTTTAATTAGCGAAGACTTTTCGGCAAAACTTATTTCGTCAAACTTGCGTCGGTTTATAATTTCGCCTCACTTCCGGTATGCGCTCGATTTCTACTCCGTGGAGTCGAGGCTCCTGTCGCGTGCGGGCATATCTCGTATTAAATGCAAGTTTTCAAAATCAATTTGGCTTTCCAGCCTTCAAAAAACTTTTTAATAGTTTCAGATTCGATATTTAATCCAAAATCTAAAATCCAAAATTGTTAGACGTGCGCCGTCGCCAAGGCTTCGCCGGTCGCTTCCGAATGTTCGCCGCCGTGAGTGTCGTCGTGCGGCGCGTGTGAAACTTCGCTGATGTAGATCATCGAAAGCAGCGTGAACACGAGCGTCTGCACAAAAGCGACGAAAACCGCCAGCGGCATCAGCACAACGGGCAAAAGAAATTGCGTAAACGGCGGAGCAAGACCGGAAATCTGGCTCGAAATCTGCTCGTCGGCAAACATATTGGCAAAAAGTCGCACGCCGAGCGTAATCGGGCGGATCATATTGCTGACGAGTTCGATGGCGAAAATTAAAGGCGTGATGATTATCGCCATCAGAAGAGGCAATCGCGGTCCGGCGAAATGCGCCAAGTGGTTGACGAGTCCGTTTTCGCTGATGCCTATGTAGTTGTAATAAATGAACGACGAGATGCCGAGCGCGAAGGTTACGTTGACCGAAGCCGTCGGCGACATAAAAAGCGGGAAAAGTCCCATCAGATTGGAAACTAAAACCAACACGCCGAACGTGGCGACTACGGGAAAATACCGATAACCGTGATTGCCGACAACCGAGATGATTAAATCTTTGAGCGCGAGAAATCCGGCTTCGAGTGTGAGTTGTCCGGGCTTTGGGTCATCCTCCGATAATTTGCTTTTGAAAATCCAAATGAGAATCATCGTTAAAACACAAGCGATGACGAACATAACCGTGTACCACGGAATCGCATTTTCCGGCGTATACTCACCGAAAACGACAGCGGGAGTAGTTTTCACTCCCAATTTATCGAAAAGCCATTGCCACGCCGGATAAGTGTAAGCCAGCTGAAAATCGTAAACCGGTTTGCCCAAATAATGATTAATAAATTCGACAATCAACGGCGTATGATGCCCGCCGCCTTCTGCAAATAAAAACATTTTTTATAATTCCTTGCTGTTAAAAACGGATGAAAATAAACGTATCAAACCTTCGACAACAATCGCTAAAGCAAAACTCCCCAATCCTAAAATCACGGCGACAATCGGCACGGTTTTAGTCAAAAAAATAATTAATAAAATTACGCCGAGCGTCAAATAACGGGCAAAATATCGAACTGCTAAAAATCGCGGTTTCGAGCCGCTAACGGCTTGGTCGAAAATCTTTTTGAGCGAAATTTTCAGCCAGTAATAATTAATTAAAGATAAAATTCCGCCAAGAACAACACCAAAACCAAACTGCCACGAAATAAAAATGAATCCTGCCAAACTGGCGAAAAGCGCGACTACACCCATCGTCCATAAGATTCGCCGATGCGAAATCACGGTCGGTGTCGGTTGTTCGGTTTCGATTATATTGTCAGCCTCGCTCATTGCGAAACTTAGATTTTACAAAGGAACGGAAGAAAAGGCAAAAGGTGAAAAGGTGAAAAGGGAAAAATGTGAAAAAGTGGAAAAGGGCGACGTTCAACAACTTTTTCCCTTTTCACCTTTTTCACTCTTTCACTTTTTAAAGATTTGCGAAGTGATTCTGAAAAATTGGAAAAACCCGATAACTGCTCCCAAAACAATTCCGCCGACAATTCCCCACGGCTGAGTTCCAAGAAGCAAATCGGCAAACCAACCGAGAATCAACATAAAAACTATCGAACCGAATAGCGTTATCGCCGCCCCGTAAGCCAGACCGCTTTTGCGTGCGGTTTCGGCGATTGATTCCGGTTCGGCGGCTGTTTGAAAAAGCCTTTCATTGCTGTTTTCTGATTGTGATTCTCCGAATTTAGTTTCAGCAAACGATTCGGCATTTGCCGCGTCCGCCGTTTCTAAATCGCTCGGCGCATCAATCATCATTTCAGGAACTTCGTGCAGATTTTCCGTTTCGCCTGTTTCAAAAAAATGTGAATCGGCTATTTTTTCAAACCACGGTTCGTGCGCCGCTTTTTCTGTTTCTGATTTTATTTCGCTCGACTGGTTTTCGTCTTGTTCAAGCAAATTCTTATTCACCACCGGCTCTCCCACTTCAAATGATTTTCGGCATTATTATTAAACGCGATTTTCGCTGGCGGCGCAAAGTATAGTTATCCACCGACAAAAAATCAACCGCTCCAAACTGCCTTTGCAATTGATGGAACGGTTGGGATTTATAAACTAAGTCGGTTAATTTTTGTGCTTTTCGCCGCTGTTATTTACTGACTAAATCGATAAACAATCTATTTTGAACTTCCGCATTGCTCAAAAGCTCATTGTGAACACCGCACGCAAAAGAAACGTGCTGTGCGAGCAGAGCCGTTTGAAAACCATCTTTTCTGGGTTTTGCGCCCGTCAGCGTCGAAGTCAAAAATGAGCGTTGGGTAACCACGCCGTCGCCTTTGACGAAAAGTAATTCTTTCAACTCTTTGCCGGAAACCTTTGTGCCGTCGCTTCGCTTAAATTCATCGGCATCAAACAGTGTCCGCCAACGAAATTTCTCGTCGCGGTAAATCACCATTCCGTCAAGCGTCGGTTTGCACTCCGAACCAAGCAGATAAATCGGAACCGCGCTTTTCGCGTTGATGTTCGCGTCCAAGGCTTGATGAAAACGCTTGGCACGACTCAGAACCACGCGAAAATACGCTTTTGCTTGCGCCTGCTCTTGAATGGTGAATTCCTTTGAAAATTTCGGGTCATCATAAACCGCCCAACCGTATTTTTCCCACGTCTCCGGATTATAAATATCAATTTTCAGAGGCTTTAGATTTTCATCAAAAACGCGAATCGTCCCGCTATGCGGCAGCAGTTGGAAAATGGCGGGAAGCGTGAACATGTCGTATTTCGAGAGGCTTTGAATAAACGGTATGTTTATTCCGCCGCCGCCCAAAGCGTAGCCTTTGACCAACGCGTTGAATTAAACGCGATTTTCGCTGGCGGCGCAAAGTATAGTTATCCACCGACAAAAAATCAACCGCTCCAAACTGCCTTTGCAATTGATGGAACGGTTGGGATTTATAAACTAAGTCGGTTAATTTTTGTGCTTTTCGCCGCTGTTATTTACTGACTAAATCGATAAACAATCTATTTTGAACTTCCGCATTGCTCAAAAGCTCATTGTGAACACCGCACGCAAAAGAAACGTGCTGTGCGAGCAGAGCCGTTTGAAAACCATCTTTTCTGGGTTTTGCGCCCGTCAGCGTCGAAGTCAAAAATGAGCGTTGGGTAACCACGCCGTCGCCTTTGACGAAAAGTAATTCTTTCAACTCTTTGCCGGAAACCTTTGTGCCGTCGCTTCGCTTAAATTCATCGGCATCAAACAGTGTCCGCCAACGAAATTTCTCGTCGCGGTAAATCACCATTCCGTCAAGCGTCGGTTTGCACTCCGAACCAAGCAGATAAATCGGAACCGCGCTTTTCGCGTTGATGTTCGCGTCCAAGGCTTGATGAAAACGCTTGGCACGACTCAGAACCACGCGAAAATACGCTTTTGCTTGCGCCTGCTCTTGAATGGTGAATTCCTTTGAAAATTTCGGGTCATCATAAACCGCCCAACCGTATTTTTCCCACGTCTCCGGATTATAAATATCAATTTTCAGAGGCTTTAGATTTTCATCAAAAACGCGAATCGTCCCGCTATGCGGCAGCAGTTGGAAAATGGCGGGAAGCGTGAACATGTCGTATTTCGAGAGGCTTTGAATAAACGGTATGTTTATTCCGCCGCCGCCCAAAGCGTAGCCTTTGACCAACGCGTTGAGCGACGAAATTGAACCTTCGTTCGGAGTTCCGACGAGAAAAATTTTGTTGATGTGCTTTGCGCCCGCCCACGTCGGGATAAGTCGGCGCGTGCCATTGGGCAAATCCGTATCGCCATACATCGCGGCATACCGCGCAATTAAACCGCCCATCGAATGGGCGACGATGTTAAACTTCAAACCGGGACGCTTCAGTTTTGTTTTTAATTCAGCCAATCGGCGAACCAGCAAGCGAGCATTTTCAACATTATCGAGCCGCCAATCGTATGGGAAAACGTAATAAGTATCTTGAAAGCCGTTCTCGCTTGGCGCATCCCATTTTCCTTCCTTATAATCACCCGGAATTTCCAGCGATGCAGCCAGTTTTTGATAAATTTCAGTTTCGGGCAAAAACCTTAAATATTTGATATTTCGCAGAATATCGCGCGGCACGAGATTGTCTCGATTTTTCTCAAGATTTGTGGAAATCGGAAGGCGCAAATCGTCGGTTTTCGACCGCTGCAAATCAAACCAAACAACTTCATCGGTTTCTTTATTGACAAGTTCCGAACCGATTAAACCCGGAATGACGATGACCGGCGGCTTGCCTTTCTGTCCGGTCGGCGGACCTTGCGCGATTGTTTGAGCCGATGCCGTTTGATAAAAAACGGCGACCGAGAGGAAAGCTAAAAAAGCTAAAAACGAAAAGGAGCGAATTGTTTTTGAGTTAAACAAAGCAAAAATTTCAAATCTCATTTGATTAATTTAAATTACAAAATCTTGAATAAAAATTAGAAAAAATATTTTGAGAAAACTTTGACGACAAACTTTTCTATTCTATTGATTCAAGTTGACGATTGTTAGTTGATAAAATTTCGGTTTCGGTTGCCGATTTCAAATTATATTCGATGCCGCGCCAAACAATTTTTCGTGAAAACAGAGCGCAGAGGCAGTTGTAAAAATAAAGAAGTGGTGAAATTGTCCAAAGCGTTAAGTGTGATAAAAGTTGATGGTTTAATTCTTTTTCGTAATCGTTTAAAGCTAACTTGACCGCTTTCAACCGCAGCCACGCCTTCACAAACCCGAACGCGAAAATCACAAGTAAAAACGTTAACGTCAGCCAAAAATGAAAATTTGAAACGAAGAACAGAAGCACAATGCCCGACCAAAAGACTGCAGTGAAAAGAAATGAACCGATTAAAGATGCTTTCCAAAGGTGTGGCGCGTAAATGCGCGTAATTTTCATTTGTCTGGTCGTAAATTCTAAAAGTTCGCGCCCATTGCAATCTTCAACGTTCGCCGTCAAACACTGCGGCACAAAATGAATCGGCAAATTCGCTTCGCTCATCGCCCTTGTTACAGTAAAATCATCCGACAAAGTTCCTCGCCATTTTTCGCGCAAATTTAATCGCTCAAACACATCACGCCGAATCGCCGTCGAGCCGCCCCAACAGAAATTTCTTTTCACATTTGCGCCCAAAGCTGAAGCAATCGAAGCGTTCCAAACCGAGCGCAAACGGGAAGCGAAATTATTTTTCTTCGAGACGAACCAGCGATAACCCGTCGCGCAGCCGATTGTTTCATCTTGCAGAGGCGCGACTAAATTTCTGAGCCAGTTTTTGCTTGGTCTTGCGTCAGAATCTACAAAAACGAAAATTTCGCTCTTTTCTGAAACTTTCAAAATGGCTTGGCGAAGATTATGAACTTTCTGGCTCGAACGGGTTGCTTTGCCCGCAACCACCAACTTTGCGGTTTTTGCGCCTTTGCGGGAAACTTCTTCGATAACTTTTACTGCTTCGTCTGCTTTATCATCAATCACAAACAAAATCTCATAATCAGGAAAATTTTGCTGGAACAGCGCCGATAAATTTTCGTGCAAATCTTGGTCAAGTCCGCGACATGGCACGATTATCGAGCAAAACGGTGTAAATTTTGATTCGGGCTTGGCAAGTTCGGTTTCAAAGAATTTTAGATATTCAATTCCGCCACGCAAAGATTTGTAGCCGAGAAAAACGAGAACGGCGGCGAAAAAGTAATAGAGGAAAATCATTTCGGTTGCATTAAAATTTTGAGATGTTCGACGGTTTTGTCAGTCGCGCCGCGATTGGACTGCAATACTTGAAAAGCATTTGCCGCTAATTTATCGCGCCGTTCCGAATGGTTAATAAGTTCGGCAAATGTTTCGGCGAGTTTGGCGGAAACATCTTTTTCGGCTAGTTTCGGTAATTGAATCAAAGCGTTTTGAGATAAAAATTCTTTGATGATGGCTTCAAAATTCATCGTGTAAAATCCGCTGACGATTGCTTTCCGCGCCGCCGCCGGTTCTAAAATGTTTTGTCCGCCGTGCGGAATAAGGCTGCCGCCGACAAAGACGATTTCCGCCAGCGGGTAAATCGCCCGCAACTCGCCGATGCTGTCAAGCAGAATTATTTCGGCGACTTTATCGCGTGATGAAGGTTCTTCGCCGCGCCGCGTCCAATTGAAACCGGTTGATTTTATAATTTGAGCGACTTCCGCAAACCGTTCGGGATGGCGCGGCGCAATCAGAAGGCGCGGCAGCTTTTCAGGCGCCGCGTTTTTATAAACCAAATTGAAAGCGTCCAAAACAAATGATTCTTCCGGCGCGTGCGTGCTTGCCGCGACGATGAGCGGCGCGTCTTTTGAAACCGCGAAACGCTGGCGAAATTCCTTGGTCAAATCGCTTTCCGCGTCATTGGTTGCTTGGTCGAACTTGATGTTTCCCGTAACTTTCACCTTCGGGCTGCGGATACCGAGATTGATTAAACGATTTGCGTCTTTTTGATTTTGCATTAACACTAAATCAAAATAATGCAGAACGCGCTGCATCGTTTTCGGAATCAAGGCGTAACGGCTTGCCGATTTTTCCGACAAACGTCCGTTGACGACAACGACTTTCGCGCCGAATTTTCCGGCTTCGCGCACAAAATTAAACCAGATTTCCGTTTCCATCAGCAGAACAATGGCAGGATTGATTCTCCGTAGAGCGCGGCGCACCGAAAATTTCCAATCAAACGGAAAATAAAAAATGAGTTCCGCATCTTCAGTGTAAATCTCACGGGCGAGATTTTGACCGGTGAGCGTCGTGGTTGAAATGACTAATTTGTATTCAGGAAAGTTTTTTTTAAGTTCTCTCACTAACGGGCGAGCGGCGTTTGTTTCGCCAACGGAAACGCAGTGCAGCCAACAAACGGATTTCCCTTCCGCGTCAAAAGCCGGCAGATTTCCGAATCGTTGTCGAAAACCCGCCGCGTATTTTTTTTGAAACAAAAAACGCGGAAGCAGAACGAGAAAACCAACGGTTAGAAGAAAACTATATAAAAGGAACATTAAGAAGCGAAAAGTGAAAAGTGAAAAGTGAAAAGTTAGAGTTAAAAATTAACTATTCACTTTTCACTTTTCACTTTATTTAACTCTTTCCATATATTTCGACTCGCTCGGATTAACGCGGATGCGTTCGCCGACGGTCATAAACGGCGGGACATAAAGCGTTACGCCGTTTTCCAGCGTCGCCGGCTTGTTGGAATTGGAAGCGGTTGCGCCTTTCATTACGGGTTCGGTATCGGTAATCGTCAATTCCATCGAAGCCGGAAGCTGCACGCCGATCGGCGTTCCATTATAAAACTCGACTTGAATTTTCAAACCCGGCATCAACCACTGCACCGCGTCACCAAGTTCATCTTCGGTCAAGGAGATTTGCTCGTAGTTTTCCGTGTTCATAAAATGATGGTGCGAGCCGTCCGAATAGAGATATTCCATATCGTGCTGTTCGAGAACAACTCGGTCGAGCGTATCGTTCGAGCGGAAACGATGCTCGAATGAGCTGCCCGTCAGCAGATTTCTGAGGCGCGTTTGCACCATTGCGCGAAGATTGCCGGGCGTATGGTGGCGAAATTCCATCACCTTGCACGGCGTTCCTTCAAATAAAATAACCATTCCTTTTCTTATATCGTTTGCCGATTGTGCCATAAAATTTTATTTAATCTCCAGCTATTAAAATTTGTTTGATTTTATAAAGTTTTTAGTTTAGTTTTTGCCGTGTGTCTTTGTCTAGTCGCTCTGAAAATCGGATGAAAATATCAATCGTCATTCCCGCTTACAATAGACATTATTGGAAATAAGTAAAATCGGTTAATCTATGTAAATGTTAAAATATGCGGAGTTAAAAGAAAAGCCGAAAGAGTTTCTTGCCGCCACCGGTTTGACTGATGAAGAGTTTCAATGTCTGT
>MWVV01000037.1_pt1 | contig 47553 bp, 42 predicted proteins | sample 1047281 | NCBI WGS metagenome assembly MWVV01 (sample SAMN06349986, study PRJNA376086) | soil metagenome | isolation source: PT-2 sample Antarctic (ecotone) soil | place: Antarctica | collected 2015-01-13 | reverse complement strand
AAGCAGATTCGCAACGTTATTTTAACTCACGCGCACCTTGATCACATCGCCGGTTTACCGCTGTTTATTGATGATTTATTTGTGAATCTCGAAAAGCCGTTTGCTGTCCACGCGACTGAAAAAGTAATTGATATTTTGCAAAAAAATATTTTCAACTGGGAAATATATCCACGATTTTCTGAACTGAAAAACGAATTTGGAGAGGTTCTCAAATATTTTCCTTTTGACATCGGCAAAGAATTCTCAATCGGTGAGTTCTCGATTACGGCGATTGAAGTTAATCACAAAGTTCAAAGCGTCGGTTTTATTATCTCAAAAGGAAAATCGAAAATCGCTTTTAGCGGAGATACGGCGGAAACGAGTGAGTTTTGGGAAATTGTCAACGTACAAAAATTTTTATCCGCGGTTTTTATTGAATGCGCGCTTCCCAATCAACTTTGGAATCTAGCCGAGGCTTCTCACCACCTGACTCCAAAAAAATTAGCCGGGGAATTGAAAAAGCTTAAAAATTCGCGTTGTCCGGTTTATGTAATTAATCTGAAACCAATGTATCGGAAACAAATTAAACAGGAAATAGAGGAACTGGCAATAACAAATGTAAGAATTCTAGAAGTTGGAAAGGTTTACGAATTTTAGAAAACAGTGGATTTTAGAAAAGCAAAATACTTATAATTTTTTGTTTCTGCTAAAGTTAATCGGTTCAAAAGTGCTCTCCCGGTGTTCACCGGTGAAACCGTGTAGCAAAACTCTGCCGCTTGGCAAAACTTTTTTGATTCGGAAAGGTTTTGCCGGACGATTTTTTTCGGGCATTACTACGGCTCGAAACGTAACCTGCATTTCGGGTCGCGCCCAGACATCACGGGAAGTAAATTTGCGGTATAATTTGGTTATAAAATTCATCTCAACTTTTTTAAAGATTAAAGTAGCTTAAAAGTTTAACGAGTTACGCCGTTGAAAAGAAAATTGCAGAAATACGCATTTCGTTAAGTGTGTTTCGGATTACCTTGCGTCCTTACTTTGTGCGGGCTTCTACATTCAACTGCGTAACCTCTAAGTTTGACGAAAGTGCAAATTAAGGACAAATAATGTTTTGTTCGAGACAGAAAAAATATATCACGGACGATTCTTTTATCATTCGCGCCGCATATTTATTGACAATTTAATAATAAAATTTAACTATTTGTTAACGTTCAAAATGGCATCGGGGCGGCAGAACCCGGTTCACAGACAAATATTGTAGGAGAAAACTTGGCAAGAAAAGCGCACGGAGCAAATCAAATACAAAGATTTTCACCGAAAAACAATACTGCTTTGTCTAATTATAAACATCCGTTTTGGCTGCCCGCACCGAATTATTATTTGGCGATGGCGGTCTTAACTTTGTTGATTTTTTCTGTGGTTTGGGGAATTCTTTCAGAGGGAGAAGAAGAACTTTCCTGGTTATCGGCTATTATTATCGCTCTTTCGTTTTCATTCAGCGGCGTTTTCCTGCGCGAGGTTCTGTTAAAAAATGTTCGCAAGCGTTATCTGATAAATCAAAAACGACTTGACGATAATCTGGCAAATTTAAGAATTCCGCACAAAACTGATTTCAGAGACGGTAAGTTGACGATTGAAAAAAATACTGAAATTATTGCTAAAATTAAGCAGATGTCCGAAGCCGTCAAGGTTTTATCACATCTGCCTGAAGGACATTACGAAGTCTTTCAGACATGCAACGAATACCTTTCATTAAACAACAAAGAACTTAAAGCAGTCGGCGCCGGTTCACCGCGGATTGTGGTTTTGATCAAAAGTCGAAAGTTAATTCAGAGAATGCATAAGTTTCATCTCCTGAAATGGGCTGAAATTCAATCGCGTTTATTGACTTCGCAAGCTAATCAAAAGGTGAAGGCGGCTGATAAAATAGCGAAAGCCGAAAAGGCTTTGAATGTTTTGGAGTCGGCTTTACAATTTTATTCAGACGAAACACAGCTTATCGATTCGAGAGATGCTGTCAATAAATTTATTGTCTCGATAAATATTTCGCATCTTATCGAACAGGCGCGGCAATCGACTGTTGAATTTGAATACGAAGACGCGATAAATTTTTATCAGGAGGCGTTAATTCTTTTGTCGAAAGAAGATGCGGCGGATGACAGGCGGCATCTAACCGACAATATTAATCAGGAAGTTGAAAAAATTCGACAAATTGAAATCAAAAAAAGTAAAATAAGGCGATTCACGCCTGAAATTAGTTCCAGAAACGAACATCAAAATGATTAGTCAAAGTTGTCCTAAATGCCGCAGCAAGCGCGTACGGGGAGGTTATCGTCCGACTCCTGTGTGGTCTAAGATATTTTTTAGATATCATTTGTTGTGTGATAGCTGCAATTTGCAATTTACGGGTTTCGCTGTTCCAGGAACTGTTTCCTCAAGACCGCCGCGAAGCTCAAAAAAATCGTCGAAGAGTGTTTCAAAAAAGTTTTAACCCAATGACAAATAACAGGACGCGTTTTTTTCTATGCTTTTTGGCGGTGCTCATTTTTTGGCGCGATTCTGTATTTACGCAAATCCCTCGCGCTGAAGTACCCCTTGAGAATGAAATTACCGAAAAAGTTAATGAGGCGGATTTAGTCCATTTTGGAGATTTAATCGATGTCGATATTGTCGGAAGTGTCGATTACGACTGGCGCGGAACTCTCAATCCGGAAGGTTTCTTAAACGGTGTAAATTTTGTTGAAAATCAGGTTAACGGGCTTTGTCTGACAGAAACTGAAATTGCTCGTGAAGTCGCCGAATCATACAAAAAAATTTTGCGCGATCCGGTGGTGATCGTCAAAATTCTTGACCGGTCAAACAGACCATTAACTGTTTTAAACGGAGCGGTCAAGACGCCCCAGAGATTTCAAATTAAACGTCCCGTAATGTTGAATGAATTAATCGTTTCCTCAGGCGGTTTGACCGACAAAGTGAGCGGCGAAATTCAAATTTTTCGTCCGCGTTATTTGAATTGTTTATCAAAAATTAATAAGGAAGCAGCCTCGAATATTTTAATTGATTCAAAAAGCGAAAAGTTTATCGATGTCAGTCACACAAACGAGTCGGAATTTATAAAAGTTCAAATCAGCAATTTGTTAAACGGGAAAAAGGAAGCTAATCCACAGATTTACAGCGGTGATATAATAATGGTTTCCGAAGCGGAACTAATCTATATTGTCGGAGGTGTCGTCAATCCGACCAATATTCTGGCGCGCTCGCAGATTTCCCTGACCCGCGCGATTGACAGCGCCGGCGGCTTATCAAAAGATGCGGATGAACAAAATGTGGTAATTTATCGTAAGGAAAAAGAGAAGTCTGAAATTATCAACATCGACTTAAAAAAAATCGAATCAAAACAAACGGAAGACATTTTGTTAAAACCACTGGATATTGTCGAAGTCGGGCAAAAGGGTAGAGATAAAAGTAAATTCGCGCCGCAACTAAAAAGCGCGAATCAAAATAAAACAAGTTCGGGAAGTCTGCCAATTAAAGTTATTGATTAAATTCTTTTTGAAATTTTGACTTAATTGTCCAAAGAAGTAAAAATCTGTTATCAGTAAAATAATTATTTAAGGACTGGAATTAATAATAAGAAAAAATATGAATGAAAATAAACGCGCATACAGCCGACGAATGATTGCGCTTTTTTGGTTTTTGTTAATTGGCATCGCGCTCAGCGTGTTGGTTTATCTTGAGCAAATAGCGTTGCTTTATGTCTTGGCGACGGTTGGCTTGGTAGCTTTACTGCTCGTTGTTGGTTTTGCGGATTTAGAAAAAGTTGGAAGGGAAAATCTGGAAGTAAATAATTAAACGAATTTTTAGCTCTGTTTGAATGTCGAAGCTTTTAAGAACAATTTTAATTTTATTTTGGCTGGGAAGTTTTAATTTCTTTGCCAACGGCTATCATCTGCAATTTGCTGATGACGCAAAGTTGGTTCGTCTGCGCTGGAAAGCCGGAAAAATTCCTATATCACTTTCAACTTCGCTGATTAAGCAAAATCAAAGTTTAAAGTTCGACGACGACATTGCCAAAACAGTTCTTAAAAGTTTAGAAACATGGGAAAAAATCGCCAATATAAAATTCGAAATAAGTTGGACGGACAAACAAAATATTAGTCCGCAGGGAAAAGCCGGCGACGGCGTTTCCTTGATTACAATTGCCCAAACTCCGGAAAACCTGACACTTTTTGGAGATAATTCCGAGGATGTTTCGGCGCGAACCCGCGTTTTTTTTAATCGTCGCGGCGTTATCAGTGAAGCCGATATCGTTCTGAATTCTTATCAACAATTTTCAATCGACGGAACAATCGGCACTTTTGATTTCGAATCAACCCTGACACACGAAATCGGGCATCTTCTGGGACTCGAACATTCCACGATTATCGGTGCGACGATGAATGCGCATCAAGGAAAAAACGGAGTTTATAATCTTCAGAGTTTTAGCCCAAGAACACTCTCCGAAGATGATATTGCCGGTGTTCGGGCGCTTTATGGCGTGAATGATGCGGAACAAAATTGCTGCGGAAAAATTGCCGGTAAACTCGTTTTAGCCACCAATAAACCAGCCAAGGATTTCGATGTGTGGTTCGAAGACGCGCAAACCAGCCGCATTTCCGGCGGAACCGTGACGGATGCGACCGGAAATTTTTATTTCGAGGGCTTAAGTGAGGGCGTATATTCTGTCTATGCCAAACAAAATAATTTAACAAACAAATTATTTTCGGCTGAAAAAATTGGCGATGTCGAAGTTGTCAGGGGAAAGACTGCTAGTACCTATAAAAAATTAAAAAATAACGTAAGGAACTTTAATATTCAATACATTGGCTTTAACGGTCACTTGTCGCATGTTCCGGTCACTGTTAACAGCGGAAATTCATATACAATTTTCATCGGCGGCAAAAACTTTGATGTCAAAAATATAAAAGTCAATTTTAATACTGCAAATATTAAAGTTGTTCCTGAAAGTTTCGTCGCGCACAATTACGGAGATAACCTTTCGACAGTAAGTTTTGAAATTATGGTTAATTCAAAAACAATGAACGGAGAATATAGTTTTTCTGTTCTAAACCAAAATGATTCGGTCGAATACGTTGTCGGCGGATTAACTGTGGAAAATTTTTCGAATCTTTGGAGCAGTTCGCTGCTTCCCGAGTAAAACTCTCTAAATTTCCAAATTAAAAATTTGCAATTTAAACCTGTATAGGACTAATCTATAAATGTTCACCTCCCCGGTGAACAAATGGTTACAAGTGGTGAGGACTTGTGACCGAAAGGGCAGCGGCGTGGAAGACGTTGCCCTACTAATTTGAGAAACGATAAAAAGCTGTACCGTCAAAATGAGGCGAATATTGCAAGGATTTTCCTCTCCGCTTGTATTTGTAATTTAACAAGAGTATATTTTCAAATTTGACAAACTGTTTGCCGAAACTGCTTTGCTGAGAGAGCAGTGCGGGGGAACCAAATTTTGGGGCTAATCATTTTCTAAATGAAGAACACTTCCTTTGTTCTCGCCCGTCAGCTAACCTCGCAGGCGTTTGGAAGAACAAGTTACTGGCTTTTGATACAATATCGAGACCATAGACGTAATGACTTGCGTTTATGGTCTTTTATTTTTGATTTTTAATAAATGCCGAATAAAGAAGAAAGCCGCCTGAAACATTGGTTATATGACGGCGTTAACGAAACTGAAGGACCGCACGAAAAAGAAAACGGTCATAAACATCATCAACAACATCCCTGGTGGAAAGTAATGTGTTTAACGGGAGTTGATTATTTTTCAACGCTCGGATATCAGCCTGGGATCGCATTTGTGGCGGCAGGTGTTTTATCTCCGCTGGCAACTTTGATTTTAGTTTTGCTAACCTTATTCGGCGCACTTCCTATCTATAATCGTGTAGCGGCGGAAAGTCCAAAGGGCGAAGGCTCGATCGCGATGCTTGAGGCTTTGTTTTCGCGTTGGAAAAGTAAACTTTTTGTTCTTGCGCTGCTCGGTTTTGTCGCCACTGATTTTATTATCACCATCACGCTTTCGGCGGCGGACGCGACGGCGCATATTGTCGAAAATCCGTTTGTCATTGAACATCTCCCGTTTTTGGAACATCCCGTTATTGTTACGCTCGCGCTGATCAGTCTGCTGGGCGCGGTTTTCCTCAAGGGTTTTAAGGAAGCCATCGGAATCGCAGTAGTTTTAGTAACCGTCTATTTGTTATTGAATTTGGTTGTTATCGGCGTTGGGGTTTATGAAATCACAACGCATCCGCAACTCTTAAATAATTGGCAGACTGCTCTTTTTAATTTTACAAATTCGAGCGGAGAGTTGGAGCCGCGCAGTTTACTGCTGATTATTGGTCTCTCGTTGCTGGTTTTCCCGAAACTTGCGCTCGGTTTATCAGGATTTGAAACAGGCGTGGCGGTAATGCCTCTGGTCAAAAGCCCGAACCGAATTGCCAATACCAGAAAATTATTATTTACGGCGGCTTTAATTATGAGCTTTATGCTTATCTCCAGCAGTTTTATTACCAGCGTAATAATTCCTGAAAAAGAATTTTGTCCGCGCATTACCTGCGGTTCGGTTGATGAAGGTCACGCTGTTCCGCAATTTTGCGTCTGCAGTCCGGAAGAAATCGCCGGCGGCGTTGTCAAACCTGCCGGTAAAGCAAACGGACGCGCTCTGGCATATCTTTCACATCAATATCTGGGCGATTTATTTGGCACAATTTACGATTTAAGCACTATTCTAATTTTGTGGTTTGCCGGAGCCTCGGCAATGGCTGGACTTTTGAATATTGTCCCGCGCTATTTGCCGCGTTACGGTATGGCGCCGGACTGGGCGCGCGCCACACGTCCTCTGGTCGTTGTTTTTACAACAATTTGTTTTATCGTGACAATCATTTTTGAAGCTGACGTTGACGCGCAGGGCGGAGCCTATGCGACAGGTGTTTTGGTGTTGATGAGTTCGGCGGCAATTGCCGTCACCATTTCTTCGAGACGGAAAAAAAGCCGTTGGTTTTATGCCTTTGCAGCAATCTCGACGGTTTTTGTATATACGACTATTACAAATATCATCGAGCGTCCGGACGGCATCAAGATTGCTTCGATTTTTATTTTTTCAATCATCGCCGCCTCGTTTATTTCAAGGGCTTTGCGCTCGACTGAACTCCGCATCGACAAAATTGAATTCGATGATAAAGCAAAAGAATTTCTCAATGAATTAGCGGAAGGTGAGATTCGAATTGTGACCAATCGGCGCGAAACGGGCGATGTCGAAGAATATCGATTTAAGGAACACGAAAAACGGGTCGACAATCACATCCCGTCGGGCGACCCGATTCTTTTTTACGAGATTACGCCGGGCGACGCTTCAGAATTCAAAGGCAAGCTGAAAATTCACGGTGTTGACATCGACGGCTACCGAATCTTGCGAACTTCCGCGCCTGCTGTGCCAAATGCGATTGCCGCGCTGCTGCTTCATTTGAGAGATAAGACCGGAAAAATCCCGCACGTTTATTTCGGCTGGAGCGAAGGCAATCCGTTAATTTATTTAGCCCGGTATATTTTATTCGGCGAAGGCGACACCGCGCCGGTAACGCGCGAGATTTTGCGCCAAGCCGAAGACGACCCCGAACAGCGTCCGAACGTTCACGTCGGCGGTTAGACGCGGAAATAACTAAACGCATATTCTTGGCGTATGAAACTTTTATTCGAAAGTAATGCCTTCCTGATTATTTTAGGTATTTTATTAACGACCTATTCTTTGTCCGATGTCGAAGGCGGGTTAATTGAGAAATTTGTTTTGTTTTACGTTAAATAAACTCGTATCGGTTTTGCCGCTTGCAAATTCAAATAAGTGAGCGTATATTCCGAAGTTTGATAATTTTGTTGCCGAAGCCGCTTGATAAAAAACGGCGCGGGGGAACCACTTTTTGGGGCGAATCGTTTTTATAAACGAAGAACACTTCCATTGTTCTAGTCCGACAGCTAACCTCGTAGGCTCGATGGGAGCGAAAATTAGAATTTCCGACTAAAAATTTGTGTGTCCGCAAAGCGCGAGCCTGCTCGCCTTTGTGGATTTTTATTTTTAAACAAAGATATGGGAAAAGTAGAAACTATCGTCGACAATCGCTTTAAACGTTGGTTGCTGCAAGGCGTAAAAGAAGTTGAAGCACCTTACGAAAAAGAAGGACAGCATCATCACACTCATACGTGGTGGAAGGTGATGTGTCTGACGGGAGTCGATTATTTTTCGACGCTCGGTTATCAGCCCGGAATTGCATTTCTTGCTGCCGGTGCGCTCTCCCCGATTGCGACTTTGGTTCTGGTGCTTTTGACCTTGTTCGGCGCGCTCCCGATTTATCGTCGCGTGGCGGCGGAAAGTCCGCACGGGCAAGGCTCGATTTCGATGCTTGAACAGTTGCTTTCGCGCTGGAAAGGGAAACTTTTCGTGCTTGTACTGCTAGGTTTCGTCGCTACCGATTTTGTCATCACGATAACGCTGTCAGCCGCCGACGCGACCGCGCACGTTCTGGAAAATCCGTTCGTTCACGAACATCTGCCGTTTCTCGAACATCCGATTCCGGTTACGCTTTTTTTCATCGCGCTGCTCGGCGCGGTTTTTCTCAAAGGTTTCAAAGAAGCCATCGGGCTGGCGGTTGTTCTCGTCTTCGTTTATTTGACTTTAAATTTAATAGTCGTCGGTATCGGCTTTTACGAAATTGCGTTGCATTTAGATAAACTTCCGGCGTGGAAAACGGCATTGACGACTGTTACAAATGCCAACGGCGGAACGGATTCGCGCAGTATTTGGATGGTAATCGGTTTGTCGCTCCTTGTTTTTCCGAAGCTCGCACTTGGACTTTCGGGTTTTGAAACCGGCGTTGCGATAATGCCGCTGGTAAAAAATCCGAATCGCATCGGAAATACGCGCAAATTGCTGACGGCTGCCGCGTTGATTATGAGCTTTATGCTCATCGCCACCAGCTTTATTACAACCGTTTTGATTCCGGCGGAAGAATTTCGCTCGCCCGTTATAGGCGCGACTGGAGCGATTATTGAAGAAGGCGGCAAAGCCAACGGACGCGCTTTAGCTTATCTGGCGCATTTGTATCTGGGTGATTGGTTCGGCACGGCTTACGACATCAGCACGATTGCGATTTTGTGGTTTGCCGGTGCCAGCGCGATGGCTGGGCTGCTGAATATCGTGCCGCGCTATTTGCCGCGTTACGGAATGGCTCCCGAATGGGCAAAGGCGACGCGCCCGCTCGTGCTGGTTTTTATTATTATTTGTTTCGTCGTAACGTGGATTTTCAAAGCAGATGTCAACGCGCAGGGCGGCGCGTATGCGACCGGAGTTTTGGTCTTGATGACCAGCGCGGCGATTGCCGTTACGATTTCCGCCTGGCGACGCGCCGAAGTTTGGCGGTGGGCTTTTGCGGCGATTGCCTTAGTTTTCGCTTACACAACCATCGTCAATGTTTATGAGCGACCGGACGGCATTCGCATCGCTTCGGTTTTCATCCTTGCTATTGTAGTAACGAGTTTCATTTCACGCGCGGCGCGAACAACCGAATTGCGCGTTGAGAAAATCGAATTCGACGAACGAGCCAAAGAATTTCTCGACGATATAAACAAGGAGGAAATTCGCATCGTAACCAACCGGCGCGAAATCGGCGATGTCGAAGAATATCGTTTTAACGAACACGAAAAACGCCTCGACAATCACATTCCGTCGAGCGACCCGATTTTGTTTTTTGAAGTCGAACTCGGTGACGCTTCCGATTTCAAGGGCAAATTAAAGGTGCGCGGCATCGAAGTCGAAGGTTACAGAATCATGCGAACGCAAAGTCCGGCTGTGCCGAACGCGATTGCCGCGCTGCTGCTTCATTTGAGAGACAAAACCGGAAAAATCCCGCACGTTTATTTCGGCTGGAGCGAGGGCAAACCTTTAAATTATCTAATACGTTATGTTTTATTCGGCGAAGGCGATACTGCTCCGGTTACGCGCGAGATTTTGCGGAAAGCTGAACCGATTCCAGAACGCCGTCCGCATGTTCACGTCGGCGGGTAATTTTCTACTCGACCTTGAGTACTGAAGGATTCATCAGAAGAAAGCACGACCGACAATAAACCGGGCGACCTTGTGACGGATAAAATGGAACTGTCGTGAGAGAATTGCACTTGGCACAGTGAACGGCAACCTCGATTTTTTGCTTTATGCCGGAAGCCTGCGCGGCAGCGATGGATGCGAGCCGTTCATTCTTTGCCTGCTTGCAGTCCTTACAGCGTTTGGGTGGATTTTTAAGTTGCTTGTCCCGAAAAAATATCTGTTCGCCCGCCGTCCAGATAAAACTTTTGGCGCAGTCAATACAGACAATTGGTGTATCTTCAAATTCTGAATCGGCTTTTAAAATGCTTTTACCGATTTCCTCTTGGTTTATAAAGTCAACTTTTAACACTTCTTACTACCTTCCCATTGGTTCTTTAAAGTAATTAATAAAATTTCTTCAGAATATCCAATTTCAAAAACAAGTCAATACGTTACAATAATTAAAGAATGAATTACGCGGGAGGAAGCGATTAATTTTTAAGTTAAGTATAAAACCCGATTGTTATATTCAAAGAAATTGAAGAAAACTTATTTTTTGAAGTTATAATTATTAACATTTGGTGTCAAGTTTTTGTTTCGGGAAATTTAATTTAAGATAAATCGAGTAGCGAGTTACAAAAAAAATCAAGATTATAAATTCAAGAGCGAAAGATTTTCGCCGAGGGATTATGTTTTTATCCACACATCTCTCTTTTCTGAATCTTCGCACCTGGTGGGTGAAAAATATTTCTCCGGCAGTTCAAAATAACAAAATATGAAAATTTTAGTAGTCGGCAGCGGCGGACGCGAACACGCGCTCTGCTGGGCGTTTGGCAAAAGTCAGAAGGTCGATAAAATCTTTTGCGCAAATGGCAATCATGGTATTTCAGAACAAGCTGAACGCGTCGATATTCTGCCGAATGACATTCAGGGGCTGCTAAATTTTACTGTTCAAAATAAAATTGATTTAACTTTTGTCGGCAGCGAAAATCCGCTCGCGCTGGGAATTGTCGATGAATTCGAAAAACACGGACTTAAAATTATCGGCGCGTCAAAGGCGGCTTCACAACTTGAATCAAGCAAATCTTTTGGGAAGGATTTTATGGCGCGCCATAACATTCCGACCGCCCGATATAAAATTGCAAATTCGGTAAAAGAAGCATCGGAAATTCTGGAAAGCGATTTTCCGGGTGATAAAAGTTTACCAATTGTTGTCAAAGCTGATGGATTAGCGGCGGGCAAGGGTGTCATTGTGGCGGTTAATCGCGCGGAAGCGATGAAAGCTGTTAATGAACTAGCTCAAATTGCGGGAAAAGTGGCGGCGCAAAAAATTATTTTGGAAGAATGTTTAATAGGTAAAGAAGTGTCCCTTTTGCTTTTTACCGACGGAAAGAATTTTGTGCTAATGCCGCCCTGTCGCGATCATAAACGTATCGGCGAAGGCGACACGGGCGCGAACACCGGCGGAATGGGAACGTTTACCGACAACAAGCTTTTAAGCGAACAACAGATAAAACAGATTTGCCGGGAAATTGTTGAGCCGACATTAAAAGGCGCGGCGGCGGAGAATTTTCCGTTTGCCGGAATTTTATTTCTCGGCTTAATGCTGACCATTGACGGTATCAAAGTTCTGGAATATAACGTTCGTTTTGGCGATCCCGAAACGCAGGTCATTCTCGTTCGTCTTAAAACCGATTTGGTAGATATTTGCGAGGCGATCGACAGCCAGACACTTTCTCAAATAAATATTGAGTGGGAAGCGGGAAGTTCCGCCTGCGTGATTTTGGCTGCCAAAAATTACCCGCAAACGCCGGTCACAGGAAGTATTATTTACGGATTGGACGAATTTGCTAAAACAGATGACCTGAATATTTTTCATTCTGGAACTTCAAAAGACTCTAAAGGCAATGTTATTACCGCCGGCGGACGTGTTTTAGGCGTAACGGTGAAAAGCGGGGATTTAGATTCGGCTCTGGAAAAAGCTTATCAAAGTGTCAGCAAAATTAATTGGAACGGAATGCGGTTTCGGCGTGATATCGGAAAATAAATTTGCAGATTAATTATTGTTAACAGCAATTTTCTTTCTGGTAAATTCGTCAGATTCTTTTTTCAGTCCACTTTTTTTAGAAAATTCAGCTAAATGTTCATACCGTTTTTGAGGCTCGTAACCGGTCATCCAGCAAATTTTAGCCATGCATTCGGGACACGCGTCGATTGGACGTTTATAAGTTTCAGCCAGATGATTTGTTCCGCTCATCACGCATTCGTATTTTGTGCAGTGTTTTATCGAAAAAAGATGACCGATTTCGTGAACGGCAATTTTTAGAGTGCGCGTTAGAAACTGTTCAAAATCAGCAAATTTTTGAAGTCGAAAAAGTGACCAGACGCCAACCCGGGTTTCAATATTTACCTGTCCGAATACGTATCTCACATCATCTTCCGGATATAAATCTTCATTTGTGAAAGCAATTAGAGCGGCGGCGTCCGCGGGTAATTCCGGCTGTAATACTTCGTCCAAAATAAAACGGGTGCGAATTTGTGTAATTTTTGAAAACTTATCGACGCGATGATTTTTTAAGGAAAGCTGTTTGGCAAGTGCTTTTTCTTTTAAAGGTTTAACCGGCAGATTGAAAAACACGCGCATATATTCGGCGGTCATTTCAATAATTTTCATCTGATTTTGATCAAATTTTCCGAGCGGCTGAATGTAAAGAATTTTTCTGTCTGCGGTTGGCAAAATCGGACTGCTGTTAATGTATTGTTCAAAAGTTTGTCCGTCTTCTTTAAAATTCGCTAGCCACTCATCCGGTTTTGGTTTGCTCATTAATTGAAAAAAAGGTTCAACCGCTTTTAACGCCTTGACCAGATTTTCAGGTGGTTTAACTTTTGTAGAAGATTTTATCGGCTGGTTAACAACTCCAGGTGTAGAATTTTGAGGGGTATTGTTTTGTTCGCAGCTGAAAAAAAGGAAACACAACGAAAATATGCCAATAAAATAAATTTTTTTCATGTTTTAGAAAGCCCGCAGAGATTCGCTGTAACTTTCAAAATTACGCTGCATTTCGACGATTGAATCGCCGCCAAACTTCTCGCGCATCGCGTTTGCCAAAATAATGGCGAGCATCGCTTCGCCAATCACTCCGGCGGCTGGAACCGCCGTGATGTCCGAGCGTTCAAAAGCGGCGAGGTCTTCTTCTTTTGAATTAATATCCACCGAGCGCAGCGGTTTTCGCAAAGTGGATATCGGCTTTAAATAACCGCGCACGCGGAGTTCTTCGCCGTTTGTAATTCCGCCTTCGAGTCCGCCGGCGCGGTTCGTCGCGCGCTGAAATTTTTCGTCCTGGTAAACGATTTCATCGTGCGCGTTTGAGCCGAAAAGAAATGCGTTTTCAATTCCATTACCGATTTCGACGGCTTTGGTCGCCTGGATCGACATAAAAGCCTGCGCGATTCTCCCGTCGAGTTTTTCACTCCAGGACACGTGCGAACCCAAGCCGACGACGACATTTTTTGCGACGACCTCAAAAATACCGCCGAGCGTATCGCCATTTGCTTTGGCGGTGTCGATCAATTCAATCATTTGATTTTGAACAGTTTTATCGGCGCAGCGGAGCGGTTCATCTTCATCGATAACGGAAATTTCCGCAAAAGTTTTTTGCAGAGGGTTTGGCGGGACATTTCCTATTTTTATAACGTGACTTTTTATTTCCACTTCAAATATTTTTAAGAGTTGTTTGGCGAAAGCTCCGGAAGCGACGCGGGCAGCTGTTTCGCGTGCCGAAGCGCGTTCGAGAATGTCGCGTAAATCTCTGGTCTGAAATTTCTGACCGCCCGATAAATCTGCGTGACCCGGACGCGGGCGCGTGACAAGGCGCGGGTTCTTCGGCGCGGACTCAAGCGCGACGCTGGACATCACTTCCTGCCAATGCACAAAATCACGATTTTCGATTGTCAGAGCGATTGGCGAGCCGAGTGTTTTTCCGTGCCGGACACCGGAGAGAATCTGAACTTCATCTTTTTCAATTTTTTGCCGTCCGCCGCGCCCGTAACCTTTCTGGCGCCGCCAAAGTTCAAAATTTATTTCTTTAACATCGATTTCTAAACCAGCGGGCAAACCTTCGACTACGGCAACTAATGCTTTTCCGTGCGATTCTCCGGCGGTTGTAAACTTAAAAAACATAAAAATTAAATTTCCTTAGCGATAGGCTGAAAGTTCGCGCCATCTTTTATTTTTCCCTTAAAAACGATTAAACCGATGCCGGCTAAAATTAAAACTCCGCCAAAAACGGTTTGCGGCGGCAGTTTTTCATCTAAAAATATTCCACCGACAACGACCGCGATCAGCGGAGTGACCAGCGAAATCATCATTGCTCGGGTCGATTCAATTTTACTTAAAAGCCAGTAATAAAGCCAAAAGGCTAGAATTGTTCCGAAAATTGTTAAATAGAGAATTGAAATTAAAGCCTGCCAGGTCCATCTAAAATGAATTGGATTGCCTTCTTTAATGGCGCCGTAAATAATCAGCGGCAGAATTCCGCACAACATTTGACCGAATAACATTCCGGCGGGATGAATCCGGCTGCCATAAGCTTTTATCAAAATTGATGCGTGCGCCGCGGCGTAAGCGCCGAGGACAATCGCCGCGCAGCCGACAAAAGCTAAAAAGCTTGTCACTTGCAGTTGTTCGATAAAAATTATTGCCACGCCGATAACGCCAAGCAAAACCGCTAAAATTTTTAGCCATGTAATTTTTTCTTCCGGCAGATAAAACCACGCCAGTGCAAGTCCGAAGACTGGAATCATTCCCTGAAGTACTGCCGCAAGCCCTGATGAAATATGTTGTTCGCTCCAGAAAACGAGACTGTAATTGATTGAAAATTGCATAATTCCGGTCAGCGCGAGCAGCTTCCAATCTCGAATTGTTTTCGGCAACTCGATTTTTTGAACCACAATTATCGCTGCCAAAATTATTAACGCCAGAACAAATCTGGCGGCGGCAAAACTGATGGGCGGTAAATCTTCAAGTCCCACTTTGATAAAAAACCAGGTCGTTCCCCAAACCAGGCAGAGGATCAGCCATATAAATATTTTCATTTAAAGATTTTCAGGCAATTCCTCTTTTTCGTAAAAACTAAGCTGTGTTTCCCCTTGCCTGATAATTCTACCGCGCCGCAGACTTCCAATCTTTTCCGGTAAAATTTTCTTAAAATGGTGTTCAACAATTAATTTACCTTCATCCCGAAGCAATTTGCCTGCGTTCGCAGCTATTTCAGATAAAATTTTTGAATAATCAATTTTGTAGGGCGGATCAAAAAAAACCAAATCCCAGGCTTCCAAATTTTGACGCGATACGAATTTTTCCGCTTCCAGGCAGATGATTTCAGCTTGTTTTTCAGGTATTCGCAAAAGGTCAAGATTTTCTTCGATTAAAACACAGGACCGGCGCGATTTATCGATAAATGTTGAAAACTCACAGCCGCGTGAAACAGCTTCAATCCCAACAGCTCCCGTCCCGGCGCACAAATCGAGAAATCTTGTTTCCGTTGAAATCAGAGGGTTTAAGATATTAAATAAAGTTTCGCGCAAACGGTCGGAAGTCGGGCGCGTTTTTTGACCCGAAGGATTCTTCAGAATTCGTCCGCGATATTCCCCGGAAATAATACGCATTTTATCAGTGACCGCTAAACGGATAACAGTTAGCAATTTTACGCAGCGATAACAATTGATCACCGAATAACTATTAACTATTCACTACTTATCTTTTTTTCTCGTAAAAACTGAGTGAATTTTCGCCTTGTGTTACTACGCGCCAGCGTTTCAGGACACCTAAACTCTCGGGGGAAAACATTTCCGAGTGGTGTTCGACAACCAGAATTCCAGATTTTTCGATTGCCATTCCGCGTTTGAAATATTCCAGGACTTCTTCAAAATTCGCGCCGGATGCGGGATCAAAATATATCACGTCCCAACGACGATTGCGTATACTCATTTGTTTCAGAAAAGGTACTGCTTCCATTTCAAAAACTTCGCCGTGTCCTTTCTTAATTTGGCAGATTTCAAGATTTTTCCTGATCAAGCTGCACATTTTCGCGGAACGATCAACAAATGTACTGACGACCGACCCGCGAGAGACGGCTTCAATGCCGATTGTTCCGATTCCGGCGCATAAATCTAAAAATCTCCTGCCGCGTACAGTCTTGAAAAGAATTTTGAACAATGATTCTCGCAGATGCCGGGAAGTTTGGCGTGTTTTGGGCGAGTTTGAACCTTGCAGATATTTTCCGATGTGTTTTCCGTCCGTAATCTGTAAATCCGAAACTATTTTCGGTTTGACTATGTTTTCCGATGATTTTGCGACTTTTCCGCGCGGATTAAAATTGCTTTTTGACTGGAACTTTTTGTATTTTTGAAGCTTTGAATTTTGAGGCGCTTTTTTTCTTTTTGCTTCGCTGGTTGTCTTGTTATTTTTAGAATTAAACTTATCTTCTTTTTTTAAAAACTCTCGGACGAATTGACGATTGTTGGGAACGTCAGGTTTTGTATTGTCAGAAGGCTTTGAAAATCTTTCACTATTTACCGCTTTTGAAAAATTCGATGTCGAACGCCGGTTTTCCATTTTAATTATCCTGCAAATCGGTTAGTTAAATTGTTGGATTAAAATTTGAATGTATTCAAACTATAACTAACTATCCGCCAAAGATAAACTTAAGTCTATAGAAAATATATGATTAATATTTTTAGCCGATTCCGGCAAACCTGAATCGCCCGTCCGCCTTTGCAACTTCAATCAGCGTTGAAGTTTCTTTAGTCAGACGCTTTGACGTTAAATAATACTCGGCTTCCAGCCGGGCTTTATCTAAAATTTCCAAGTCGCGGATAATATTTCCGATTTTAAATGTTTGCGCGCCGGATTGACGCGTTCCGAGAATTTCGCCCTGACCTCTGATTTCTAAATCTTTTTCGGCAATGCGAAAGCCGTCGGTCGTTTCTTCCATAATGCCCAGGCGTTCTCGGGCGACAGCAGTTTTTTTGTCGCCCGTCAGAAGCACACAGAAGGATTGTTCGGCTCCGCGTCCGACTCGTCCTCGAAGCTGATGAAGCTGCGATAAACCGAATCGTTCGGCGTGTTCAATAATCATTAAGCTGGCGTTCGGAACATCCACGCCAACCTCGATGACCGTTGTTGAAATCAAAATATTTGTTGCGCCGCCGGTAAATTGATGCATCACTTCTTCCTTTTCAGCTGCTTTCATTTTGCCGTGCAGAAGTCCGACCGCATAATTCGGGAAAATTTTGTCGCGCAGTTCTTCAAACATCTGCGTTGCCGCCTTTAAATCCATCTTTTCCGATTCTTCAATTAAAGGGTAAACAATATAAACCTGCCTTCCAAGTTCGATTTCGCGTTCGATTCCTTTGTAAACTCCCTCGCGCCGGTCTTCGCCGACCACCACCGTTTTGACGGGCGTCCGCCCGGGCGGAAGTTCGTCAATCACGGAAACGTCCAGATCACCATAAACCGTCATTGCGAGGCTGCGCGGAATCGGAGTCGCCGTCATTACCAGAATATCCGGGTTAAATCCTCCGGCGCGCAACTGTGCGCGCTGCAGAACTCCAAACCGGTGTTGTTCGTCAACAACCGCCAATCCGAGTTTTTCAAATTCAACCGAATCCTGAATTACAGCGTGCGTCCCGATGACCGAGTTTATTTCACCACTGGCAATATCCTTGTGAACTTTGCGCTTTTCGGCGGCACGCAGACCACCTGTCAAAAGCTCGACGCGGTAGGGCGAACCGGCAAATAATTTTTTTGCGTTGCGTGCATGCTGTTCGGCAAGGATTTCAGTCGGCGCCATCAGAGCCGTCTGGTAACCGTTTTCCATCGCGGCGAACATCGCCAGAAAAGCGACGATTGTTTTTCCGCTGCCGACATCGCCCTGAACAAGCCGGTTCATCGGCGCGTCAGACTGCATATCTTCAAAAATTCGCTTTGTTACTTTTTCCTGCGCGCCCGTCAGAGTGAATGGCAGAAGCGCTTTCATTCGTTCAAAAGTTTTGTCGCTGATTTCAATAATCGTGCCTTTCGGTTCTTTGGTTCGCTCGCCACGTTTTAATTGGAGGGCAAATGAAACCCAAAAGAATTCTTCAAAAATCAAACGCAGGTGAGCATTACTTCTTGAAACTTCATATTCCGACAAACTCGCGTCTTCCGGCGGGAAATGAATTTCTTCGACCGCCTGGGCGCGTGAGGTTAGGTTTTGCCGCTGGCATAAATCTTTTGGCAGAGTTTCAATAATCGTCGATTTGTCCAAATTTTGCAGAATGTTATAAATTATTTCGCGCAGACGTTTGGTTTGAAATTGTCCGAGTTTACGATAGACGGGAACTCTGCGCCCGTTGTGAATCATCGCAAATTCAGGATTATCAATATCTTCGAGCAATTCTTCATCGGTTTCATCGCTCACCTTTCGCGCTTTTTTGCCCGGAATAATATTCTCCGGTTCGCCCGGTTCGTCCTCGTTTAGTAAATTGCGCAGTAAACCGAACGACTCGGTATCGACTTCGGTCGGTAATATTTCCAGCTCGTCAGGTTTGTTTAAACGAAGTGCATAAGTGTTTCTTCTGCCGTCCCACTCCCACCTGCCGTAAGCGACAAAACGTGTGCCGCGCTCAAATCTCGTTTGATAATAATTCGCGATCCGGTGAGCTTGTTTGCCGGAGATAAACCACCAGATAACGACCGGTTTCATCGTCCTTTCAACATCACCGCCCGTGATTTCAAAAATATAAAGCGGAGGAGCTTTCGCGCCGCGATTTTTGCCGACCCGAAAACCGCCGGAAACTCTGGTGTATAATTCAACCGAAGCCTCCAGTCCGTCGCTCAATTCGTCAATCTGAGCCAGATTTGAACGATCTTCATATCGCATCGGAAAATAATTAAACAAATCCTCGACCGTCGCTTCCGACAAATCATTTTTATATGCAAAACCGGCAACCGCCAAAGCTAATTTACGCGCTAAAGCCAGCGATAATCTCACATCAGGATAGGCGGGAAGTTCGAGAATCGGTGTATTTATATTAAGTTTCATTCAAGGAATGGAGGTGAATTTTTTTTCGAATCAAGACGATTTTGTTTCTGATTATAGCAAATTTTGACTTCTGTTTTATCAATGAAGCGTAAAAGATGTAATATTCAAAACAGCCCGCTTTTCGCTGTCTGTTTAGTAAAAGGAAAAGTTGATTTTAAAAAATTTAGTTATCACAAGAAATTTACAGAGTATAAATGGATTTGAATAAAGAAGAGGAGTCATTAAATGCTGAAGAACAATCTGAAATGTTGCTTCGGGAATTTAACAGCACGTTTATTTTTGACCGGAGACTTTTTTATGCGGAAGCAAGCGTTAGTTTTATTTATGCCGATGCACTTTTTAACGCCGGTATTTTAACGAGATTAGAATCGGAGCGGATAAAAAACGGCTTACAGACAATCCTCAAACGGGCTGAATATGACCCAGACTATTTTAACAATGCTCCGTCTGAAAATGTTCAGACTTTCATTGAAGAAAAATTAGTTCAGTTAATCGGCGAACCGGCAAGAAGAATTCAGATTAATCGAAGCCGGGCTGAACAAATATCGACCGCATTCAGATTTTGGCTGCGCGACGAAATTGAAGAAATATCCGTTCACGCCAAAAAATTTCAGCAATCATTAATTCAGACTGGTGAACGGCAGATTGAGGGCGTTTTGCCGATGATTAAATCTTCAAAACAAAAACGCCCGACGCTCTGGGCGCACTGGTGTCTGGCATTTTACGAAATGATTTCGCGCGATCGGGAAAGGCTCGACGAGGTTTGGCGGCGCGTCAATATTCTGCCTTTGGGCGCGGGTAATAACGCGGGAAAATATCTGGAAATCGATTTTGAAGAAACGGCAGGAGCTTTGAATTTTGAAGGAATAATGGCAAATGAACTGGACGCGGTTTCGGACCATGATTTTGTCGTTGAATTTGTTAGCGCCTGCTCAATTTTAATAATACATCTTTCACGTTTCGCGGCAGATTTGCTTTTATATTCTTCGGGCGAACTTCAGGTTATAAAATTCAAAGAAGAAAAAATGACTAACTCTACCCTAACGTTAAATGAAGTCTGCACGACAGCTTTAGAAACTTTGCGCGGAAAAGCAGGGCGTATATTTGGACATCAAACCGCGATTCTTTCCAATTTGAATGGACTCCCCTTGAATTCCAAAAAAGATTTTCGCGCGGTCCTGGAAGCTGTTTTTGATACGGTCGATACGATAAAATCCTGTCTGGAAAAGTCTACAATCGTTTTAGATTTAGTAATTGTAAATAAACTACAAGTTAAATTCTTAAATTCTGACGAGCCGCCGGTCTCCGAAAATGATATTTCCGAATTCAATGAATCTGAAAATACTCTGAACAAGGGGAATTCGTCTAAAAACACTGTTTCTGAAGAAATTTACGAGGCTTTGGAGAATGCGAAAAAGAATCTGATTTTTGAAGAAAATTAAGTTTTAGAGTGAGTCCGGCATTTTTTATGCACGAGTTTTCCCGCAAATTCATAACCCAATGGCGCAAACTTCAACTGCCTTTTAGAGATCAAACAGTAATCGCGGCTGTTTCCGGCGGCGCAGATTCGATCGCTCTTTTGCTTGCTCTGGATGATTTAAGAAAACGAAAAAAATTAAATTTGCGGTTTATAATTGCTCATTTTAATCACAATCTGCGTGGATCAGACAGCGAACGGGACGCGCATTTTGTTCAAAATCTAACTGAAGCCCGCGATTTTGAGCTTGCATTGCGCATCGGGAATATTTCAATTCGGGGAAATCTCGAACAGAATGCGCGGGATGAACGTTATCAGTTTTTGAGAGAAACTGCGGAAAACCTGCATGCCTCAATTATTTTAACCGCCCACACGATTAACGATCAGGCAGAAACAATTTTGCTAAATTTAATTCGCGGAAGCGGTTTAGACGGTTTATCGGGAATTAAACAAAAGCGTAAAATTGGTAAAGAAAGTGAGGTAATACTTGCACGCCCGCTGCTGAATTGGGCAAAACGAAGCGATACGGAAAATTTTTGTCTGGAAAATAAAATTGAATTCAGATGTGACGCGATGAATGAAGATTTATCATTTGGGCGCGTGCGAGTCAGAAAAATCTTACTTCCGAAGCTGAAGGAATTTAACCCGAAAATTATCGAGACATTAGCCAAAACCGCTTGTTTGCTGCGCGAAGATTTGGACGTAATACAAAAAGTGGCGGCGCAAAACAGCAGAAGTTGCGCAAATAAGTCGGTCAAACAAAAGGAAAAGTATTTGTTAGTCAAAGATTTAACAGATCTATTGCCTTCGATTCGCCGTATGATTTTGCGTCAATGGCTGAAAAATGAGCGGGGAGATTTAAGACAATTGACCGCTAAACATTTTGAATCAATCGAATATTTAATTGTCAGTCGCAAAAGCGGAAAGATAATTCAGTTGCCGGGCGGCGAATTTGTTGTTAAAGAAAAGGGTAAATTAATATTTAACACCAAAATATAAAGTGCGTTTGAAAACGGGATTTAATAACTTTCGGAGTCAAATAATTCAGACCTAATTGCTCTATCTAAATTGGAAGGTTGAAAAATGTCGCCGCGCCAACTACAATCAAAATTTAACTTTTAAGCAGACTGTTTTTGAACACTATCAAGAACAACGTATGAAAAGAAACTTTCATCAAAGAAACGTATATCAAAGTTGAGGAAAACTTTCAATTGTCGAGATGAAAGTTATTTTGGAGGAAAGATTTGAGTTCTAAATTGAAACAAGTTTTGTTGTGGGTAACGATTATTTCCACTGCACTGTTGTTTGTTTATTTTTTAAATAGCAAACAAACCAAGAATCCGCAGGAATTAAGCTATGACATAGCTTCAACTCGGATTGAAAATAAAGAGGTTAGTGAAGTTCTCTTTAAACAGGATTCGGTTGAATTGACCGATAAAAATAAAGACAAATTTTTCACCAAGCTTGATACGAGCGACGCGCCGCGTGAAGCGCTCCTGAAATCCGCGAAGGATGCAGGAGCCTCGGTTAAGTTTGAACAGGCTTCAAACGGGCTTTTTTGGATTGTTTTAATCAATGCGTTACCATTTCTGCTGCTCATCGGTTTGGTGTTGTTTACGATGCGCCAGATGCAGGCGGGTGGGAACAAAGCCTTGAGTTTCGGAAAATCAAAGGCGAAACTTCTCAACAATCAACAAAAGCGAATTACATTTAAGGATGTCGCCGGTGTTGAAGAAGCCAAAGAAGAACTTGAGGAAATCATCGAGTTTTTAAAAGATCCGCAAAAGTTTCAAAAACTAGGCGGAAAAATTCCGAAAGGCGTTTTGATGGTTGGACCTCCGGGAACCGGCAAAACCCTGCTTGCCAAAGCAGTTGCCGGTGAAGCCAACGTTCCGTTCTTCTCAATTTCCGGTTCGGACTTTGTCGAGATGTTCGTCGGTGTGGGTGCAAGTCGCGTGCGAGATTTATTTGAACAGGGCAAGAAAAATGCCCCATGCATTATTTTTATCGACGAAATCGATGCTGTCGGACGGCATCGCGGCGCTGGTCTCGGCGGCGGACACGACGAACGCGAGCAAACCCTTAATCAACTTCTGGTTGAAATGGATGGTTTTGAATCAAATGATGGTGTAATTTTAATCGCTTCGACAAACCGACCGGACGTTCTCGACCCAGCGCTGCTTCGTCCGGGGCGTTTTGACCGCCGAGTGATGGTTGGAAGACCAGATGTTAAAGGTCGTGAAGGCATTTTGAAAGTTCACACCCGCAAAATTCCGCTTGATGAAAATGTGGAAATTAACGTTATTGCTCGCGGGACTCCCGGATTTACGGGCGCTGACCTGGCAAATATTGTCAACGAAGCTGCGCTTAACGCGGCACGCTACAACAAGAAGGTTGTGGCGATGAGCGATTTTGAAATTGCTAAAGATAAAGTAATGATGGGCGCGGAGCGCAAAAGTATGGTTCTTTCTGATGAAGAAAAGAAACTTACCGCTTACCACGAAGCCGGACACACTTTGGTCGGTTTGAAGGTTCCGAGCGCCGATCCAGTTCATAAAGTTTCGATTATTCCCCGCGGAATGGCTCTTGGCGTAACTATGCAACTGCCGGAAGGGGATCGCCACAGTTACACCAGAGAACATCTAAACAGCCAAATTGCGATTTTAATGGGCGGGCGTATCGCTGAAGAGCTTTATTTGGGTGCGGAAAACATTACAACCGGAGCCTCAAACGACATTGAACGCTCGACCGAACTCGCTCGTTCGATGGTTTGTGAATACGGAATGAGCGATCTTGGTCCGCTGACCTTCGGAAAAAAGGAAGAGCAGATTTTTCTCGGTCGGGAAATTTCCCAACACAGAGATTATTCTGAAGATACGGCAATCAAAATTGATCAGGAAGTTAAAAAAATTATTGCTAAACAATACGAATTCGCCAAGCAAATCATCAGCGACAATAATGACGCGATGCTGCGTCTGACTGAAGCGCTGATCGAAAGAGAAACGCTCGACGGAGTCCAGATTCGGAGATTAGTTGCCGGTCTTCCGCTTGATGACGAAAACAGTTCAACCGATTCAGATAGCGGAAATAATCCGCAAGTTTCTGAAGAAACCGCTAAGGCTACATTTAAAAAGCCGATCTTACCGCCGATCACGGGGAACAATCCGGCAACAGCTTGATAAGTGTTAATTTAGAAATTTGTGGGCATAAGTAAAAAATTAAATTTTTTACTTATGCCTTTTTTTGTTCCGAAAAAGGCAATGAAAGATTTCTGGCAAACTTCACAACGTAAAATTTCTTACAAGTCGAAAACTCTTGTGATGGGAATCTTAAACGTGACACCCGATAGTTTTTCAGACGGTGGAAATTACACGTCCGTAGAAAAGGCTTTGTTTCAAGCCGAGCGAATGATTGAAGAGGGCGCGGATATTATTGACATCGGCGGTGAATCGACCAGACCAAACAGCAAAAAAGTTGAAGCCGCGGAAGAAATTCGGCGCGTCGTTCGGGTAATCGAAGAAATCGCGCGAAAATTTGATTGTCCGGTTTCAATAGACACCAGCAAATCCGAAGTTGCATTAAAGGCTCTGGAAGCCGGGGCGGAGATTGTCAATGATATTTCAGGTATGAAGTTTGATGAAAACATTGGAAAAGTTGCCGCTAAACATCAGGCAGGAATTGTCCTAATGCATTTGCGCGGCAATTTCGAGACAATGCACAGCCAAAAAATCCAAGACGATATTGTTTCCGAAGTGATTTTATCTTTTCGAAACGATATAAAAAAAGCTTTCAACTTTGGACTGAAAAAGGAAAATATCGCACTCGACGTTGGTTTTGGTTTTAGCAAAAGTTTTGAGCAAAATCTCGAATTGATTGCTAAAATAAATAAAATCTGCGAAGAATTCTCCGGCTTCCCAGTTTTAGTCGGAACTTCACGCAAATCTTTTATCGGGAAAATTCTCGGCGGAGCGCCAGCCGAAAATCGCCTGAACGGTTCAATTGCCGCGGCTCTTGCTTGCGCCATACACGGCGCAAACATTGTTCGTGTCCACGATGTTAAAGAAACCGTTGAAGCATTAAAAGTCGTTGATGAAATTAAGAAATTTTTATGAAACAAATTCAAATATTTTTAATAGCTGTGCTTTTTCTGGCTGTGTCGGGTTTTACTGAGTGCTACAAACCGGTTACCAATTCCGGTCTGCCTGAAAAAATAAAAATTGTTGCCGTCCCGGCTTTTCAATTTGAAGTTTCCGGCGCGCGCTACCGAGTTGAGACACGTTTTACCGAAGCCGTCACTAAGGAAATAATCAAACGCGGTCGAGGGCTTAAAGTGCAGGGTGCTCGCGAAGGCGCGGACGCGGTGATCGAGGGAACTATCCGCAATTTTTATTTTACGGGCGTTCTGCTTGACCGCGACGGTCGGGCGCGAGTTTATGAGGTAACAATTGTGGCGGCAGTGACAATCCGCGATTTGAAGGAAAATAAAATTCTTTATGATAACCAAAATTTTATTTTTCGAGATTCCTTTGAGTTTTCCGCCGATCCGCGTTCGTTTTTTAATGAAGAAGACCCGGCAGTTGAAAGAATGTCGCGTGTTTTTGCTGAATCGGTGGTTTCAACTGTCATCAATGGTTTAGGCGTCAAGGACAAACGCGGTAAATAAACGTTTTCGGTCTTTTTACTAAACCATATATTCAATACCTCTAAACAAATTTTGAGATGAATATTTTAAGTCGAGATGATCTGAAAAACCAATTAAAAAAGCGCGAGTTCGCGCCGGTTTATACGCTTTTCGGAGCGGAAACTTATCTTCGGGATTTAGCCGCTAAGACTATTACTGAAATGGTTTTAGCTGATTCAACTCTACGCGAATTTAATGAGACGGAATTTTCTCTCGGCAGTCTAAATCAACTCCGCTATGCCTTTGATTCTGCCGAGCAGCTACCGATGATTTCCGCTTTCAGAGTTATTTTGGTAACTAATGTTGTTGTTTCCGCAAACTCAAACAAAGACACGCTTCGGGAAGAAGACGAAGATATTTTAATCAAATATTTAGATCATCCGTCTAAAACTTCAATTGTAATTTTTCTCGCTAATGAGCTGGACAAACGTCGCAAAATTTCTAAATTATTGCTTTCAAAGAGTGTCTCGGTGGAATTTGCGGAATTAAGCGACAATGAATTAGAACATTGGGCGAAAACAAAATTGAGAGAACTCAACACTCAGGCGGATGAAAAGGCTCTGAGGCATTTAGTCGCTTTGACCGGAAACAATGTTCGTCGGTTAACAAACGAAATTGAAAAACTTTCGGTCGCGGCTTTGCCGGACACTCTGATTACGTTTGAACTTGTCGAATCGCTTGTGCCAAACTCCCGCGAACTTTCGAATTTTGAATTGACCGATTATCTTTTGTCTAAAAATAAAGTTAAGGCACTGGAAATTTTGCAAAAGATTTTAGACGACGGAGCGGAACCTTTAATGCTGCTCGGATTAATTGCCGGCAATTTTCATCGCCTTCTAATGTCAAAAGAATTAATGGGACAGGGCGTTGAACGAAAGGAAGTCGCGCGAATTATGAAACTACCGTGGGGCAAACAGGAAGATTTTCTGGCAACGGCACGGCGGGCGGATTCCGGAAAACTTACCAAAATTTTACAAAGAATTTCTGAAACCGACCTGGCGATAAAAACTTCAAAAGCAACACCCAGGCTGCAAATTGAAATGTTGGTATGTGAACTAGCGGCATTTTGATGCAAAAAAAATAGGAAGCGAGACTAAGGAATCGCTTCCTTTCAAATTAAAGGAGAAAAATTAATGAAAAGAACATTGTTTAAGCTAACTTCGCAATATGCGCCGTCAAACGTGACTTATGTCGAGCTGCCGTATTTTTATGAATAATGCCTTTATTAACCGCTTTATCAATCATTGAAACTGTCGGACTTAAAAGCTCCTGACTTTCGGTTTTGTTATTATCCGCCAATGCGAGACGAAGTTTTTTGATTTGAGTTCGCAGACTCCCGCGATTGCCCCGATTAATGGCGCGACGCTTTTCGTTTTGTTTAACTCGTTTGATTGCAGATTTATGATTTGGCATCGATTGCTCCGTTTTATAATAAAATAAAAATAATTTCTGTTTGTTAAAGAAACTATGAATTGTAAAGATTGTGCTAATTAATGTCAAGCAGAGACATTTTACTCGAATCGGGAAACAAATGCGTGAATCGCGTCAACCAGCAAAACAAAAATCGGCGGATAGAAAACAAACTCCGGCTTTAGAGTCGAAGAGAAAAAAGCGGGCATCGTGGCAATCGTGAAAAATTGTAAATAATTTCCGATCAAAAGTCCGGAAGCCAAACTAATACCAAAGCCAAATATTAAAAAACAGACGGCGGTTAAGCGAGTGTATGGCTTTTTCTCGGTCTCGGTTTTTTCTAAAATTGAATCGCGAACGTTTTCGCCGCTGTAAGTATATTTTTCAAAAGCGGCTTTCAAACGGCTGAATAAGTGAAACAATCCGATGACAAAAAGAGATATTAAAATAATTTTTCCAATCGGGTGTAAATTGATAAAAATTACCGGTTTGAAAATCGCTATAAAACAGGTTGAAAGAAACAAAGCCACCAGAGGGAAAATGATTTTCTGTAAAGCCATCGATTCACGTCGCTCATCGGCAATCATTCGATCGATGATTTCATTGTAACGCCGCTCGTAAGCCATCTGCCGCCAGCGGCGAGCGTAGGCGTTTTCTGAAGAAAAAACGGTATCGCCCTCCGAACTGTTTTTGTATTGAGCTTTTAATAGTTGCTTGTCATAATTAGCGCGCTCCTGTGGATTACCCAAAATCTCATAAGCAGCGGTAATTTTTGTAAATTCGGCGGAATTATTATCCTGATCGTTGTTAATATCCGGGTGCAGTTTTCGCGCGAGACGACGATATGCGGATTTTATTTCCGCATTGGAAGCTTTTGGTGAAATTTTCAGAACTTTGTAATAATTCACCATTTACAAAAAAACATTTGTGGAAAAAATTAATCGAATTGTCAGAAAATATTTTAAGTTTGAGAAAAATTATAACACAAAAAAAGCTCTAAAAAGAAGATCTTAGAGCGAAACGCTGATCGCAGATGAGTAGCTTACAATAATATATTCTATTTCAAATCATCAATTTGCAGGCTGATTGGATTCGCTCCAGCAATTTTTACCGCGTCGATAATTTTTACGACGCTGCCATAATCAACCGACTGCGGAGCTTTGATAAAAACTGTTTTTTGAATTTTTTCATCAATTGATAAATTTTTAGCCATTTGGCTTTGATCTGTGTAAACCAAATTTTCGGTTCTTTCCTGAAATATCTGTCGAAGCCATTCAACCAGCATTTTTGGTTCATTTATTGTTCCGAAATTATTTTGATTATTTAATTCCAGAGTCGAATCAGAATTGAGCGAAACCACTAAAGTATATGGGTTGGGAATTGCGGTATTTTGGGACAGCTGCGGGATTTGAGCCTTGAAATCAGTTGATTTGGTGGGCGCGATGACCATAAAAATAATCAGTAAAACGAGCAAAACATCGATCAGCGGCGTGATATTTATATTTGGTTTAGCATCCATTAACTTTTCCTCCTGAGTAATGATTATTTAGACACCAAAAAATAAAATATGTTCCCGTTTTAGTTAAATTTATCCGAACGATTTATAAAAAACGAAGGTTTCTTTGTAATTACGGTTTAAGGTTGCAACTTGATCGGTTTTTATTAAATGACTAAATAAAAGTTTTATCAACTCCCAGAGCGGAAAAAATTGCCTGCGCTTTAACCAGCGTTTCTTCGTATTCGGATTCGGGATCACTGTCAATTACAATGCCGCCGCCGACATTGAAAATGGCTTGGTTATTTTTGATTGTCAAGGTGCGAATCGCTACGCTCATTTCTAAATTTTTATCAAATCCGACGTAACCGATCGCGCCCATCGAAAGTCCTCGGCTAGCGCTTTCGAGTTCATCAATAATTTGCATTGTGCGAATTTTTGGTGCTCCGGTTATTGAACCGCACGGGAAAATTGCTTTAATAATTTCGCCGAAACTTAAATTATTTTTTAATTCTCCGCGCATTGTCGAAACCAAATGATGATAAGTCGGATGAGTTTCCAGGCTACAAAGGTTTTCAACTTCAACGGAACCGTAACGACAAACTTTTCCAATATCATTGCGCAGCAAATCAACAATCATGATATTTTCGGCGCGGTCTTTTTCGCTGCTTAAAAGTTCGCGTTTCAAATGTTCATCCTCCGCAGCCGATTTTCCGCGCGGTCGCGTTCCTTTGATCGGTGAGCAAAAAATAATCTGATTCTTAACGGTGCAAAATCTTTCCGGGGAAGCGCTGATCACTGTATCGTCAGATCTTTTGATGAAAGCGGAGAATGGGGCTGGATGATCCTTTTTCAACTGCCAGAAAATTTTTTGAGCAGTCAGGTTTTTTGGCAGTTTGGCGCGAAACTGCTGAGTCAAATTTGTTTGATAAGAGTCGCCGCGAGAGATGTATTCCTGAATTTTTTTAACTGTCTGAAGATAGTTTTTTTTGGTAAAGTTTGATTTGATATTGATTTTTGCGCGAACTTTTTCGGTAATTTTATTATTTTCGTGAATTTGATTTTGTAAAATTCGTTCAATTACTCCGTCAAACTTTTTAGCATTTCCGTCCAAAAAAGTTTGATGGGTTCGATAATCGTGAATAAGCAGGCATTCAAAGAGCGCGAGAAAAATGTCGGGTTGTGAGAATGAATCTAATTTCTTTGATCCGGAAGCAATTTTTTCAAGTTTTAGACCGAAATCATAATCGATTGTAAAGATTCCGGCGAGATTAGACTGAGCGATTTTTTTATCAAAATTTTCGAGCGTTTGTTCGGCGTTATCTTCGGAAAATTGCAGCGATTCCACTGGATTTATGCCAGCAATTAAAAGATTTGAATTCGCATAAAAATCGTTGCAGGCGTCCAGAATACAAACATTTGCAGATTCTGAAATTGAAAGCAGTGACAAAACTAAATTGTCGGAAGAAATTTTTATTTCGCGCATTTTATTTGTTTCAATCTTAAATTAAATCAAATCCGGTCGCATAATATAAAAATATGATTTGGCATTTATTTCAGACGTGTTAATCTGAATTTCAAATTTTATAAAAAACAAATTTATGGTTTCAGATTCAATAAATAGGAATACTTTAATCCGCGGTCTCGGGTTAATTGCGGCAATTTCGATAATTTTAGGGAATGTTATCGGGACAGGCGTTTTCCTCAAGGCGAGAGTTATGACGTGCAATGTCGGCAGCCCGACCTGGGTTATTTTCGCGTGGGTGGCAGCCGGAGTTTTGTCCCTGGCAGGCGCGCTCACCTACGCCGAACTTTCCGCAATGAAGCCTGAAGCGGGTGGTGAATATGTTTTTTTGCGCGACGCTTACGGACGCCTCTGGAGTTTTCTTTATGGATGGATGCTGATTTTTGTCGGCAAAACCGGTGCCCAAGCCTCGGTTGCCGTCGCATTTGCAATTTTTCTCAATGATTTTTTAGGCGGCACTCTGAAAAGAACTCTACTTGAGACCAATATTTTTGGCTATCAATATGAACTAACATCTTTGCAGGTTATAGCCGTAATGATGATTGTCATAATTACAACAATCAACTGCGCTTCGGTTTCTGTTGCCGGTCAATTAGCAACATATTTTACGATTATTAAAATCGGTTTAATTTTGCTCGTCGGATTCGGAGCGTTTTTCTTAGCAGACGGTAATTTCTCACACCTTTCAATGGTCAATTCCGGCGGAACGTGTGAAAGTGTCGCGGATTCAGTCAAATACGGAACTGCCGGATACAGTTTCGCCGCTGGTTTTGGCGCGGCGATGCTTGGCGCGCTTTGGGGTTACGACGGTTGGAATAATTTAACTCTAATTGCCGGAGAAGTGAAAAATCCGCAGCGCAACATTCCGATTGCTTTAATCGGTGGAACGATTCTCATTGTTTTATTGTATGTTTTTGTCAACTTCGCATATTTTTATGTGCTTGACCCGACACAAATTGCCAGCGTTTCAAAAGATTCTTCAGTAGCGAGAGAAGTTTCGATTCGGTTTTTGGGTGCCGGCGCGATTGTTTTGATGACGGCAGGCTTAATGGCTTCTTCGATCGGAACGCTGCACACCTCAATTTTAACAGGTGCGCGTGTGCCGTATGCGATGGCGCAGGACGGTTTGATGTTTCAATCTTTGGGCAGACTTTCGGAAGGGACGCGCGTCCCGATCGGCGCTTTGATAGTACAGGGTTTATGGGCTTGTCTTTTAGCGATTTCCGGTTCGTTCGACACCCTGACCGATTATGTAATATTTGGTTCGTGGATATTTTACGCGCTCGTCACCGCGTCCGTTTTTGTTTTCAGAAAGAAATTTCCTGATGCGGAAAGACCGTACAAGGCTTTCGGTTACCCGGTTGTGCCAATTTTGTTTTTACTCGTCGCCGGCTGGCTGCTTGTCAATACTCTGATCACCAATCCGTTTCAATCTTTTGCCGGAATTTTCTTAATCGCGCTTGGTTTGCCGGTTTATTATTTTTTAACAAAAGGAAACAGACAGCCATCGAGCGAATAATCTGTGTAAATTAAGAAAGCGGGTAATTATCAGTCATTAATTCTATTTAACGCCTCAATGGCTATCTCTCGGTCGTCAAAATGAAATTTGTCACTGCCAATCATCTGGTAAGTTTCGTGACCTTTTCCCGCTATTAAGACTACGTCATTTGGATTTGCCGCTTTTATTGCCTGGTAAATTGCTTCACGCCGGTCGGAAATTGCTAAATAAGAGCAAGTAGTTTTCTTTAAACCGTTTTCAATTTGTGAAATTATTTTCAGGGGATCTTCGGTGCGGGGATTATCTGAAGTAATAATTACCAAATCACTAAGTTTTCCAGCCACCAAACCCATCGGTACGCGCTTTGTTTTATCCCTGTCGCCGCCGCATCCAAAAACCGTAATAATTTTCCCCTCTGTTAATTCACGGGCGGTTTTTAGAGTGTTTAGAAGCGCGTCATCTGAATGCGCGTAATCAACGACGACCGCGAAATCACCTTCGTGCGGAACGCGCTCAAATCTTCCCGGCGCGCCGATGCAGGTTTTCAATCCGTCAACGATCAAATCTAAATCGTAACCGAGTTCAAGAGCGACAGATACGGCGGCTAACATATTATAAACGTGTGGCTTGCCGATTAGAGGAGAGTTTATCTGAAGCTCATTTGTTTGAGTTTTAAGTAAGAAGGAAGTGCCTTTCAATAGAGACACTTCAATGTTTTTAGCGGTTAAATCCGCTAAATTATTTTGCGCGAAAGTAACAACCTTCTGATTTTGAGATTTTAATTCATCAGCAAGTCTAATACCCCATTCGTCATCGATATTAATGATGGATGCAATTGGTTTTTCGCCTAAGCTCCCATCAAACAGACGTTTCTTGGCGGCAAAATAATTTTCCATCGTTAAATGATAATCCAGATGGTCGCGCGTTAAATTGGTAAAAACCGCTGCCTTAAAACGTAAATTATCGCAGCGATGAAGGTCAAGCGCCTGCGATGAAGTCTCCATCACCGCCATACGGCAATTTTCATCAACCGCGCGCCGCAAAAATTTGTTCGTGTCGGAGGCTTCGGGAGTTGTCCGAACCGCCGGTTCGCTTTTATCCCGGATTCGATATTCGACCGTTGTCAACATCGCGCTTTCAATTTTGTTTGCCTCTGCCAGCGCAAACATTAGATAAGTAGTTGTTGTTTTTCCGTTAGTGCCTGTAATACCGACTAAATCCAAGTCGTGAGACGGATTCTGGTAGATAACGGCGGCAGCTTGCGCCAGCGCCCGACGTGAATTTTCAACTTTTAGCCACACGCCCCGAAAATTTACGGGCATTTCAGATTCGGAAATAACGCCAATTGCGCCACGCCGCATAACATCCGGGATAAATCGATGTCCATCAACGGTCAAACCTTTGACGGCGACAAAAAGCGAGCCAGCCCCGGCTTGCCTTGAATCGTGCGTAACGTTAGAAATTAAAGTATTTTCATCGCCCTGAATTTCAACTTTCAATTTTCTGGCAATTTTTTGGAGTTTAATGTTTTGCAAAGTGAAAAATTAATCCTCGAAAAGATAAATAGCAAACAAAATAGATTATACGACAACCAATGAAAATGAACGAATTTATAGAAAAAAAGCGTCACGCTCAAAAAAAATATTCAGAGGAGCAGAAGTAAAATGAATTGGTTTAGAGTTATTATTTTTATAATCGGTTCTGTTTTAGCATTGATGCTCGTCTCTTCGATTATTGGGATTGTTTACAGCGTTTTGTGGTATCTGCTTTTAGTCGGCGTTTTAGTGATTACCGGTTTTGGCGTTTACCAATTATTTGGCAAAAAAGATTCTACAAAGCTTGCAGGAAAAAATACGGTTGCCGAAATTGATATTCAGAGCGCTCGCAAAGCGTTGGAAAAATACAAGCGCAGATTGAAAATAAAATAAATTTTTAATGAATTCACCTTGCTAGACAAACTTGTTCTAATCCGATAAATTCAAATGAGTTTTAGTATTTTGAAAAAAAGCCGAGGTGGTGTAATTGGTAGCCACGCTGGTCTTAGGAGCCTGTGTCGTAAGACGTGCGAGTTCGAGTCTCGCCCTCGGCACCAACTTTAGCAAAATTACAAATCAAGCATTGAGGGATTTTATCTTTTTGCGATCAAAATTTGTAATTTATATTTTTATGAAATGGCTCGTCTCGAATTTTCGGACGGGCTTTAAGTTTATTAAATGAAAACAGAAATTATCGAAGTGTCTCCGACACAAAAAGAAATAAAAATTGAAATTGAAGCCGAAGCCGTTAAAGAAGTTTTTAACAAAGTCAGCAAGAAATTCGCGCGGGCGGCGCAGGTTCCGGGCTTTCGTAAAGGTTTCGCGCCGGTTGATATTGTACGTCTGCGCTTCAAAGACGAAATTAAATCGGAAGTTTTGCAGGAACTCGTATCAAGTCGAGTCAACGAAGCGATTCAGGAAAATAATATTAACCCTTTGACCGAACCGCATCTGCATTTGGACGACGCGGAGAATATTAAAATCAATGGTTCGCAGCCAATTTCTCTACACGTTAACGTAGAAGTTATGCCGGAAATTCCGACACCGGAGTATAAAAATTTGGAAATTACGCGGCGCGTTCGCCCGCTCGGAGAAGGCGAGCTTGAAAGCGTTATCGACGAACGCCGCAAACAATATTCTTCGCTGATTCCAGTTGAAGATCGCGCGTCTGAGGAAGGCGATACAGTGATCGTCGATTTAGAAGGCGCCTTTGAAGGTGAGCCTGATTCCGAACCGATCACGGCGAATGATTTAGAGATACCTTTGGGCGACGAAGTAATTGAGAAGGCTTTCACCGAAAACCTGATTGGCGTTAAAGCGGATGAAGACAAAGACTTTACGGTTTCTTACGCCGAAGATTTTACGTCGCCGGCGCTTGCCGGGAAAACAGTCAATTATAAAGCTAAAATCAAATCTATCGGTAAAGTTGAATTGCCCGAACTTGATGATGAATGGGCGCAAAGTTTGGGCGAAGATTTTTCTTCGATAAGTGATTTACGCGAAAAATTAAGTAAAGATTTAGAAATTGTTTCAGCATCCGAAGCCGATATTCGCCTTCGTTCAGAACTTATCGCGCAGCTAATTGAAAAACACGATTTTGAAGTTCCAAATGCCCTGATTGAAAGCCAGGCGCGGATTCTTTTAAACAACTTCGCACAGGATTTAACTCAGCGCGGAGTTGATTTAAACAAAGTAGAAAATGATTTTGTTCAGATGGCATACACGCAGATGCGGACTCAAGCGGAGCGCGATGTCAAAGGCGCTTTACTGCTCGAAAAAATTGCCGATGCGGAAAATGTGGAAATAAGCGAAGAAGAAGTTACTGATGAAATAAATCGAATGGCGCAGCAGTATCGCGTTTCACCCGAAGAAATTCGCGCGTCCTTCAATAAACAGGGCGGTGAAGCCAACATTTCGAGCAGTTTGCGCACCCGCAAAGCCGTCGAAGCGCTGGTTAAAAATGCTAAAATTACAGAAGGCGAGTGGATTGATGAATCCGAACAAATAAAAGCTGGAAAAAAGGAAGAAACAGAAAATAAAAATTCTTCCGAAACTGAGAAAATTGTTGAGGAATCAAAAAGCGCTGAGAAAAAAACTGAAGTAAAAGAAGTTAAAAAGAAATCTGCAAAAAAGGACAAAGGTTAGTTTTTGCAAAAAAACATTCTAATTTTAATTCGTCCGGGAAGTTGCATTTTTGGAGATAAGTTGTAAAATCAAAAACCGAAACTCTAGCAATAGCTATTTTTTCAATAACTTATCTTCTCCAAGTTAAAGTAATTTATAAAACAAACGGTTGATATCTGAATTATATTTAAAGAGAGAAAAATTATGGCTTTAGTTCCAATGGTCGTCGAGCAGACATCGCGCGGCGAAAGAGCATTTGATATTTATTCGCGTCTTCTGAAAGACAGCATTATTTTTATCGGAACTCCGATTGACGATATGATTGCCAACTTGATTGTGGCGCAGCTTCTTTTTCTGGAAGCTGAAGACCCGGAACGCGATATAAATTTATATATTAACTCGCCGGGCGGTTCGATCACGGCTGGGATGGCAATTTACGATACAATGCAGTTTATACGAAATGACGTGACCACCATTTCTGTCGGTCAGTGCGCTTCGATGGGAGCTTTGCTGTTGGCGGCGGGAACAAAAGGCAAACGATTCGCGCTGCCGCATTCGCGTATTTTGATTCATCAGCCTTCCGGCGGCGCTTCAGGACAAGCAACAGACGTTCGGATTATGGCTGAGGAAATTTTGCGAATGCGAGAGATGACCTCCAGGATTCTTGCGCATCATTCCGGTCAATCATACGATCAGGTTGAATTAGATGTAGAGCGCGACCGCATAATGTCGGCGATTCAGGCAAAAGAATACGGCTTGATCGACGAAGTTATCGAACACAGAGAATAACAAGTCGAGATTTTAGAGAGTCTGGGAAGTCAAAAAGATTGTGCTGACTCTCCGGACTCCCCAAACTTTCCAGACTCTTCAAACCCTTTATGATAAAACGCCCCGAAGAAATTTTGCGCTGTTCGTTTTGCGGTAAATCGCAAAATGAAGTCAAAAAGCTGATTGCCGGACCGAGTGTTTACATTTGCAATGAATGTATCGACATTTGTAACGAAATCATCAACGACGATGAACAAACCGAAGCCGCGACCGTTCGTTCCGCGCTCCCGAAACCGCAGGAGATAAAGTCCTTTCTGGATGAGTATGTCATCGGTCAGGATGAAACGAAAAAGCGTTTATCAGTTGCCGTCTATCAACATTACAAACGCATCGAGATGGCGAAAATTCGTTCGGATGTCGAACTTCAAAAATCTAATATTTTACTGATTGGTCCGACCGGAACGGGTAAAACGCTGCTTGCGCAAACGCTGGCTCGTATCTTAAGCGTACCTTTCTGCATAGTTGATGCGACGACTCTGACTGAAGCGGGTTATGTCGGTGAAGATGTGGAAAATATTCTTCTGCGATTGATGCAATCAGCTGGCGGTGATGTCGAGAAAGCGCAGCAGGGAATAATTTATATTGACGAAATTGATAAAATTTGCCGCAAAGATGATAATCCTTCGATTACGCGGGACGTTTCAGGCGAAGGCGTCCAGCAGGCGCTTCTAAAAATTTTGGAAGGAACGGTGGCGAATATTCCAACCCAGGGTGGACGAAAACATCCGCAGCAGGAATTTTGTCCGGTTGACACAACCAATATTTTATTTCTCTGCGGCGGCGCGTTTATCGGTCTTGAAAAAGTCGTTGAAAAACGCTTTCGCAATAAATCTCTCGGCTTTCACGCCGAAGTTAAACCGAGCAAACAAAGGCAGGACGAAGCGATTGAAAAGCTTGAACCCGAAGATTTGATTCATTACGGATTAATTCCTGAATTCGTCGGTCGGCTGCCGGTTCTTGCAACGCTTCATGAACTTGACGAATCCGCGCTGATTCAAATTTTGACTGAGCCAAAAAACTCTTTGGTCAAGCAGTATCAGCGAAAATTTGAATTTGATAATGTGCGCCTTAAGTTTACCGATGACGCGATCAAAGCGATTGCTGGTCAAGCATTTAAGCGAAAAGTCGGAGCGCGTGGTTTGATGATGATTTTGGAAGAAATTCTTCTACAGCCGATGTATGTTTTGCCATCACAGAAAAAGGTTAAGGAATTAGTCGTAACCAAGGAAATGGTTGAACGTAAAGCGCCGGCGCTGGAAGTAATTCGCGAAATTGAAGAAGCGGCTTAAAAAATAAATTAGCTTGAACTAAGAACAGGTTTTCGCCTGTTCTTTTTTTGCGGAACGCGCGCCATCTATTTTAATTGATAACCATTAAGTAAAAATTTGAGTCTTGTTTGATTAAATCTATTTTGAACGTCATTTCGTCTAAAATCGATTACTTTGAAGCTATTGATTTTAATGTTATGCTCAAAAAAATCATATAATAAAAAGAACAGGAAAAATTGTGGCAAAAGAAAATTCATTCGACATTGTTTCAAAAATTGATTATGCCGAACTCGACAACGCGCTTAATCAAACAACCAAAGAAGTTGCACAGCGCTTTGACTTTAAAGGCAGCAAGGCAAGCGTCGAAGTACAGGATAAAGACCTTCTTTTATCCGCTGAAGACGAAACACGTTTGCGTAATATGAACGATATTCTTCAAAGCAAGCTTGTTAAACGAAATATTCCGCTCAAGGCATTAAACTACGAGAAAATTCAACCCGCAGCAGGCGGAAGTGTTCGCCAAATCGTTAAAATTCAGCAGGGAATTCCGATTGAAAAGGCGAAAGAAATCGTCAAATTTATCAAAGACGCGAAAATCAAAGTGCAGGCTTCGATTCAAGGCGAAACAGTGCGTGTTTCCGGCAAAGACCGTGACGTTCTGCAGGAGACAATAGCGCAGCTCAAGTCAAATGATTTTGCCATCGATATGCAGTTTGATAATTATCGTTGAGAGTTGAAAAGCTTGTGAAAAAGATTACTATTGGATTTTTATTTTTGTTGATAACAACTGTTGGTGGCATTCTCGCATTTGATTTTCTCCAAATGCCCACTGATGTTTTCGTGTCGCCGAATGGAAAATATAAGGTAGAACTCTACGGAAATAAAGAGCGTGCCTGGTTGCCATTTTTTGAAAATCCAATAACGGCAAAAGTATTTTCAAACAATGAAGCACTCATCTCGACGACTGTTCACACAAGTTACTGGTTGGAAAATAGTTTTGAACAGTATTATCAAAAATATGTTTGGGTTGATGATAATATATTGAGTTTTCGCGGAGTCCAGAATCACGAAATTGCGAACGACAAAAACGGCGATTCGTTACTGATAACCAATAAAACCGAAAGAGATATACGTTTTTTGAATATTGGTTTTTCAGTAAATAAGTTTCTTGTTATTGAATTAGTCGCTGGCGCATCGCAGAGAATTTATATTAATCATTCAAAGTCTCAACGATATATTTACGGAACAGGCGAATTTGCTGATGGTGGGGAAATTGAATTTGAAGGAGTGAATTTTCCAGAAAAGTCTATTCAAGGGACGGATGCATTACTCAAATATTGCGCTACAGTGGAGAATGATAAACTTTCAATAAATAGTCGTCTGATGGAAGGCTACAAAATGGATCCGAAAATAATTATTATTTCCAAAACCGCAAATTGTCCTCAATAATTTTGAAGCGTTAATTAATGAAGGCGAGTGAAAAGCGTATGAAAAGAGAATTTAATATTTTAATTGAAGAGGATGAAGATGGCTTTTTTGTCGCATCCGTTCCTGAAATTCACGGTTGTCATACGCAAGCCAAATCTTTAGACGTTTTAATGAAACGCATCCGCGAAGCAGTCGAGCTTTGTTTGGAAGTTGAAGAAATGACAACAAGCAATTCACGTTTTATTGGAATACAAAGAATGACGGTTGAAATATGAGCAGCCTGCCAAGCGTTGACGGTCGGAAAATTATCAAAGCGTTACGAAAAGCCGGTTTTGAATTGATTAGAGTAAAAGGAAGTCATCATTTCCTGCGCCATTCAGATGGACGTTCAACGGTCGTTCCGGTTCACGGAAAAGAAAATATCGGAATCGGATTATTTTATAAAATCCTGAAAGACTGCGAATTAACGACAAACGAGTTTTTGAATTTGCTTAATAAATAATGCAGACATTTGCGCCGCTTACAGAAAAATTAAATTCAAACATTTTAGCAAAGAAGATCTTTAGCTTGATAAAGGCAGAAATGACGCTTGTCGAAACCGAGTTTGAATGGCAGGCGAGTTCCAATATTGAGGTCATCAATTATCTGGGAGAATATTTGCGCGCGTCGGGCGGCAAGCGTGTGCGTCCAGCGCTGCTTATTTTATCGAATTACGCTTCTGGTTTTAACGCCTCTGCTGAAAATGTGATTCGGCTGGCGACGGTGATGGAAATGCTTCACACCGCGACGCTGGTTCATGACGACATAATTGATAATGCCGACACGAGGCGTAATCGGAGTTCGATCAACGCGCGATTTGGTAATCAACAAGCTGTTTTAATGGGCGACTGGCTTTATATGTCGGCGTTTGAAACGAGTCTGCAGGAAAGAAGTCTTGAAATTCTTGATATTCTGACCCGCCTAACGCGCAAAATGACTGAAGGCGAAATTATTCAATTAACTACGCTTGGTCGGACGGATCTCTCTGAAATTGAATACTTTGACATTTTGCAAAGAAAAACCGCTTATTTATTCAGCTCGTGCTGCGAAATCGGCGCGATTTTGGGTAAAGCCGAAAATGTTCAGCAGTCCGCACTGCGCGAATACGGAATGAATCTCGGAAAAGCATTTCAGCTTGCCGACGATTTGCTGGATTTTACGGCGGAAGAAGAAGTTTTAGGCAAAGCCGCCGGAGCTGACCTGCTCGAAGGAAAATTAACTTTACCCTTAATTTTGTTAATCGAAAAAGAACCGACAGTCAAAAAGGATTTGGAAATCGTGATGCTTGAAGGCAACTACGAAAAAGTTTCGCGCTTCGCGCTTTTAGAAAAACTGGAAAAATATAATCTCTTAGAAGAAACTAAATTGAAAGCTTATGATTTTGCCGAAAAAGCAATAAAAAATCTTGAAGTATTACCGAAAACAGAGTATCGTTTAGCGTTAGAAGAGATTCCGACTTATATGATTGAGAGAAACAAATAATTTGTTGATCGAAAATATAAATTCTCAAATGCGAAAATAATTATTTATTATTTGTTGTTTGCTCTAAATTGCTATGTTAAACGAAGAAAATCTGGTTGCGACGCTCGAACAAAGTTTGCGACAAACACGCAACGCTCAAAATCGACTTCTCGGGCGGCTTCACGAAGTTGAAACCGAAGCTGACAGTTTGCGAAACGAAATTGAAGCGCTCGGCAACAGTGCGGAAAAAACCGAAGAAGCGATTTACAGCATTATCGCTACGATGGGGGTTGGCAATAAAACCCGACAGATCAAAAAACAATCGCAGTATGAAAATGATGATTATGAATTGCAGAACGAAGCGCGTCTAAATTCTCGGACGAATGTCAACAATCAAAAAAGTTCGCAGTCAAACTCGAATAATTATCGAAACAATTCGGTAGCTTATATCAATAATAATTCACGCAATTCCCAACCGGTAAACCAGAAGTTTGAACCGGTCAGCCATCGTTTCACTGAGCGAACGATAACGCAGGCTTGCACTTTATTACTGAGGGAAACGAATTCTCCGTTGCACGTTAACGAACTCTACAATCTTTTATTGGATGGCGGTTTTGAATTTAAGGGCAATAATCCGACAATTTCAATTGCCGTCTCGCTCAATCGCAATCGACGGTTTCGCAAAGTTGCGCCCGGAACTTTTGATTTAGTTATGCGAAACGCTTCGCAAGCAGTCTCTTAAACAATTTTTCACGATACCAAATTTTTTTAGGCTTGTATTTTACTTTTTATCAAGTAAAATACAAGTTTGCGCTAATTTTTTAAAAAGTATTTTGACAGGTGTATTTATGTTTTGTAAATCAACGTTCAATGTTAAGAGAATTGTTTTTATTTTCAGTCTTTTATTTGTAATTTCATGTTTGAGCGAAAATCTCTCGGCGCAGAAGGTGCGTCTGCGTTCTCAGATAACTCCTGATTGCCAGGCATCTTTCGGCAATCCCAAATGGAAATTTGCCGATATTTACGCCGACGGAAATATTGCCGTTCAGGGCAGTTATAATTGCCGGGGCGCTTTTATTTACGATATTTCAAACCCTGACGCGCCAAATCTTTCAGCCTGGTATAATCCCGGAAACAATCAGCAATTTCTTGAAGCAATCGTTGTCGGAACGCGCGGCTATTTTGGCAGCGGCAGCGGCGGCGGCGTACATATTGTCGATTTGACCAATCCCACAATGCCGAAACTTTTGGGTATTGTCGATTCAAATAACGGAAATGGTCATAATTCGATTCACGAAATGCTCGTCTGGGGAAATTATCTGATCGAAAATTTCAACGGCTTTTCGAGCAAAATTATTAAAGTAATAAACATCAGCAATCCGTCGAATCCGGTTTTTATTCGCGATATTAATCCAACCGAAGTAAATTGGGTTCACGCGATGCACATTCGGGGAAATCGTATGTTTACATCAGGCTGGGGAAACTCTTCAGCCCGCGGCAGAACGGAAATTTACGATATTACAAACATTAACACGCAAGCGCCGACGCTACTCGGTTTTATTGAAGACCCGGGAAGCGTCACCGGCGGCAACAATATGCACAGCAGTTGGACGAGCGAGGACGGAAATTATTTATACAGCTGTCGTGAAATTAGCGGAGGCAGCGGAGATGTTCGCACCTATGACATCCGTAACCCGGCGCAGCCTTTGCTTGTTAACCGGATTTCAATGAACGATTTAGGGCTTAATGCGATTACTCCGCATAATCCGGTCGTGGTCGGTAATTTTTTGTATGTTGCGTGGTATCAGGCGGGATTGCAGATTTTTGATTTGACAAATCCCGCAGCGCCGAAACGAGTGGGTCAATATGATACTTTTCAACCTGCGCTGTATGAAGCGGAAAAAATAAGTCAAACTGAAAATTTAACAAATGAACCGTGGGATATTGTTTGCGCGGGAGATAGTCTGCAAAATAATCTCCCTTCAAATTATGACGGTAATTGGGCGGTTTTTCCGCTGATCGGTCAGGACAAAGTGTTACTTGGTGATATGAGCAATGGCTTGCTGATTGTTGACGCGACCAAAGTAAACGCGAAAAATAAAAATCAAATTTCCGATTTTGACGGCGACGGACAAACTGATTATTCAGTATTTTCAGTTAATTCCGGGCGATGGCAGATTGAAAACAGTTCAAATAATTCTTCAAGCGCGCTTTCTTTTGGCGCACAAACAGACAAAATAGTGAGCGGAGACTACGACGGTGATGGTAAGACGGATATCGCCGTGTGGCGTCCTAATGAGGGGATTTGGTATATACAGGGAAGTTCAAGCGGTTTTCGGGCAGTGAATTTTGGCGCAAACGGTGATGTTCCAGTTGCCGCCGATTATGATGCCGATGGTAAAACCGATGTGGCGGTGTGGCGCCCTTCACAGGGCGTTTGGTATATCTTAAACAGCACGTTGGGATTCAAAGCTTTTCAATGGGGAGCCGCCACCGATAAAGTTTTTACAGGTGATTATGACGCGGACGGCAAAGCGGACGCGGTTGCCTTCCGACCTTCCAATGGAACCTGGTATGTTTTACGGAGTACTTCGAGCCTGCCGCTTTACCAGCAATTTGGTCTCAGCACAGACAAGCCCGTATCAGGCGATTTTGACGGCGACGGTCAATCAGATTTTGCGGTTTATCGTCCGTTGGAAGGAATCTGGTATCTGCTCAATTCAAAAAACAACTCGCTCAACGTTTTTGTCTTCGGGGCGCCGGAAGATTCTCCGGTTCCCGCTGATTATGACGGAGATGGTAAAGCTGACATAGCAGTATTTCGCCCAAGCAATAACGCTTGGTATCGCTTAAACAGTTCAAATGGCGCTTTTGTAGCGAAAGTATTTGGACAAAATGGAGACATTCCGTCACCGGCATCCGCTCATCCTTAATTTTTTTGATTCAAAAAGCGTGTATAAAATTTAACACTTTCCAAGAAACCAAAAGACGAGAACAAAAATAATAATTGTCGAAATCAAACCGCCGCCTAATTTCCAGGCGGCGAGTCCGGCTAAAATGCCGCGAACAGGACCTTGCATAGTTTTTCCTCACTTAAAACGAAATTTACTCTCAAAAAATTAAATTGTTTTAATTTCAATTTGTATAAAAATGTTTATCATATTGTTCTATCAATTTTCAAATTTTTATAAAGTAAAAATCTTCAAATAAATATTTATGAATTTTGAATTGACTGAAGAGCAGCGAATGGCGCGTGATACGGTGCGTGAGTTCGCCCGGAATGAAATCGCGCCCGTCGCCAGAGAATTTGACGAAGCGGAAAAGTTTCCGCACACGCAAATCAAAGGTTTAGCGGAACTCGGACTTTTAGGGATGATTATTCCGGAAGAATACGGCGGCGCGGGTTTCGATTCTGTTTCTTATGCCCTCGCGCTCGAAGAAATTTCAAAAGCGGATGCTTCGGTGGCGGTTATCGTCAGCGTGACAAATTCGGTTTGCTGCTATCCGATTTTGAGTTTTGGCACGGAAGAACAAAAACAAAAATATCTCGTGCCGCTTGCCCGCGGCGAAAAACTCGGGGCGTTTTGTTTATCCGAACCGCAAGCCGGTTCCGATGCCGCCGGATTAAAAACGAGCGCTGTTGAGGATGGTAATTATTTTATTTTGAACGGCACAAAATCCTGGGTCACAAATGGTTCGGAAGCAGAAGTTTTTATCGTGATGGCAGTCACGGGAGAAACGGGCGGCAAAAAAGAAATTACATCGTTTATTATCGAAGGCGGGACAAAGGGTTTTACCGTTTCATCGCACGAACACAAAATGGGTCAGCGCGCTTCGCAAACCAATGAAATGAGTTTGGTTGATGTCCGCGTACCGAAAGCGAATGTTTTGGGCGACATCGGCAGAGGAATGCGGGTGGCTTTCGGCAGTCTGGATAACGGACGAATCGGTATCGCGGCATTGTCAAACGGCATTGCGGAAGCGGCGCTCGAAGAATCGACGAAATATGCCAAAGACCGCGTCGCTTTTGGCAGACCAATTGCTGAATTTCAGGCAATCCAATTTAAACTCGCGGATATGGCGACGCAAACCGAAGCCTCCAGACTTTTAACTTTACGCGCCGCCGCCGCCAAAGATTTGGATTCGAAACAAACAGGCGTACACGCTTCGCAGGCAAAACTTTTCGCTTCGGAAAATGCCAATAAAGTTTGCGCCGAGGCAATTCAGATACACGGCGGAAACGGTTATTCACGTCATTATAACGTCGAAAAATATTACCGCGACGCTCGAATTACAACGATTTACGAAGGCACGAGCGAGATTCAAAGAATTGTCATCTCGCGCGGTATTCTCCGGTAAAAATTGAACGCGAACAATGAGAAAGTTCGTAATTTTAGTTTTGATATTGGCATCCTTTTTGATTGTTTTTGTTGTACAAAATTATTCGCATCCGGCTTGGGGAATGTCGTTGACCGCCAAAAAGAAATTTGCCAGTTAATAAGCCCGTGCGAAGATTACGCGCCCATTTGAAGGCTCGCCTGAAAAAATACAGTTTCCCGATTCTTCTACCGATTCAAAAGGAATACAGCGAATTGTCGCTTTGGTTTCCTGCTTAATTTTTTCTTCAGTCTCGGAACTTCCGTCCCAGTGCGCAGCGATAAATCCGCCTTTTTCAATTTGTATTTTGAATTCTTCCCAACTGTCAACGTGAAAAGTATTGTCATTTCTAAATTGCAGAGCCTTCTGGTAAATGTTTGTTTGAATTTCCTCCAGAAGATTTTTGACATATTCAGTAATGCCTTCCAGTGGTCGTGATTCTTTGGTCAGAGTGTCGCGCCGCGCTACTTCGATTGTCCCGTTTTCTAAATCCCGCAAGCCGATTCCCAAACGAACCGGGACGCCGCGCAGTTCATATTCGGCAAATTTCCAGCCGGAACGCTGGTTGTCATTGTCATCATATTTGACGGCAATCCCCGTGGATTTCAACTCTTCAAAAATTGGATTAACACGTTCTGAAATTTTGGCTAAATCTTCAACGCCCTTGTAAATCGGTACAATCACAACTTGAACGGGAGCGAGTTTTGGCGGTAAAACTAAACCTTTGTCGTCGGAATGCGCCATAATCAAAGCGCCGATCAGACGTGTCGAAACACCCCACGAAGTCGCCCACGCATATTCGAGCTGATTTTCCTTGTTGACAAATTTTACGTCAAAAGATTTTGCAAAATTTTGTCCCAAAAAGTGCGAAGTTCCGGCTTGCAAAGCTTTTCCGTCCTGCATCAAAGCCTCGATGCAGAGCGTATCTTCCGCGCCCGCGAATCTTTCGTTTGGCGTTTTTGCTCCCTTGATGACGGGCATCGCCATCCATTCTTCCGCAAATGTTGCATAAACATCGAGCATTTGATTTGTTTCAGCAATCGCTTCTTCCGAAGTGGAGTGGGCGGTGTGTCCTTCCTGCCACAAAAATTCGGCGGTGCGCAAAAAAAGCCTGGTGCGCATTTCCCAGCGCACGACATTCGCCCATTGATTAATCAGAAGGGGCAGATCACGCCATGATTGAATCCAATTTTTGTAAGTGTTCCAAATTACTGCTTCAGAAGTCGGGCGAATGACAAGTTCTTCTTCGAGTTTCGCGTTTTCGTCAACGACCAGACCCTTTCCGCTCGGGTCTTTCTTCAGACGGTAATGCGTAACAACGGCGCATTCTTTAGCGAAACCTTCGGCGTGTTCTTCTTCTTTTTCGAGAAAAGATTTGGGAACAAAAAGCGGAAAATAAGCGTTTTCGTGTCCGGTCGCCTTGAACATATCGTCAAGCGCCCGCTGCATTTTTTCCCAAATCGCGTAGCCGTAAGGTTTAATCACCATACAACCGCGCACGGCGGAATTTTCAGCTAAATTGGCGCGTTTAATAATTTCGTTATACCACTCTGAATAATTTTCACTGCGGGTTGGAAGTCCTTTGCTCATAATTTTTAAAGTGTATGAAAAAGATTTTTGAAATTGATAAAAAAAGAAATGATAAATCAAAAAAGCGAAAGAAACAATTTTCAACTCATTTTACTTCCGGGTTCAGGCTTCGGCTGTGGTAAATTATTACTAAATCATTAAGCAGAAAAAGGAATTAGATGAACGAATTTAAGTTGGATTTTTACGACACAAAAACCGCTTTTGCCGACAAATCAAATGAAGAGTTAAGGAAAAAATACTGGCTTTTCAAGCTTCTGAACTCAACTTTGATAACCAATCTCGGAACAAAACTGACCGAATTGGCTTTTAGAATGAAATTACCAGTTAAAGGTTTGGTTAAAGAAACAGTTTTCAGACAATTCTGCGGCGGAGAAACGATCGAAGAATGCGAAGCGACGATTCAGAAATTGGGCGGCTCGCAAATCGGCACGATTCTCGATTATTCAATTGAAGGAAAAGCCAGCGAATCGGTTTTTGAACGCACGAAAAACGAAATTTACCGAACAGTCACCAGAGCTAAAGAAGAGTTAAATATTCCGTTTGCGGTTTTTAAAACAACCGGCGTGGCGCGCTTTGAAATCCTAGAAAAAATCAGCGCTCAAAAAGAATTGCTCAAAGGCGAAGCCGCCGAGTGGGAACGCGCCAAAGCCCGAATTTACGAAATCTGTAGTCACGCTTATTCCCTCGAACAATCCGTCTTTGTTGACGCGGAAGAAACTTGGATTCAGGAGGCGATTGATAATTTAGTCGTGGAAATGATGCAGGAATTTAATCTCGAAAAACCGATTATATTTAATACAATCCAACTTTACCGGCACGACCGTCTGGAGTTTTTGAAAGAATTGCACCAAAAGGCAAAAAGCGAAGGCTATATTTTGGCGGTTAAGCTTGTGCGCGGCGCGTATATGGAAAAAGAACGCGCCCGCGCCGATGAAATGAATTATCCTTCGCCGATTCACAAGGACAAACAGGCGGTTGATCTCGATTTTGATTTAGCGGTCGAATATTGTCTTGAAAATATCGAGGAAATCGCTTTTGTCGTCGGCACGCATAACGAACAGAGCGTTCAAAAACTCGCTCAACTGATGGAACAAAAAAATATTCCGCATAACCACCCGCATATCTTTTTTTCACAACTCTACGGAATGGGAGACAATCTTTCGTATGTTTTGGCGGATAATAACTTTAATGTTTCTAAATATGTGCCGTATGGTCCGGTTAAAGACACTGTGCCTTACTTGATTCGCCGTGCGCGGGAAAACACTTCCGTCACTGGGCAGATGAGCCGCGAACTCGATTTGTTAAGCAAAGAACTCGAACGCCGTCGCGTCATCAAGCACTGAACATTGTTTGACCTTTTTGCATTTAGTTGAGCAGCGAAAAGGATAATAAATTTTTAGTGTTAAAAAAGATTAAATTATGTTTTGTCCAAAATGTGGAACAGCCGACCAGAAGAAAAATACTTACTGCCGAAAATGCGGCGAGTATCTGCCGGATTTGAGTAAGAAAAACAATACGACATTTGGCGGCAACACGCCCGAGGAACAAATAAGAGTTTCGCAAACCTTAAATGCCTTAAGCGCAGTTGTCAGTTTTGCAATGGCAGTTTTGCTTTATTGGAATCACTGG
>MWVV01000036.1_pt1 | contig 47770 bp, 37 predicted proteins | sample 1047281 | NCBI WGS metagenome assembly MWVV01 (sample SAMN06349986, study PRJNA376086) | soil metagenome | isolation source: PT-2 sample Antarctic (ecotone) soil | place: Antarctica | collected 2015-01-13 | reverse complement strand
ATTACAATCGAATCAGACTTCATTCAAGTTTGGGCTATTTGAGTCCGATGGAGTTTGAAAAACAGTTGAAAATTAAAACTAAAAGGAGCAGAGAGAGTTTTGTGTCCATTTAAACTTGACCATCTCAGACTGCCTTCTACGTTCCTACCTGTGCAGAGGATGTGTAATCGGCGACCGCCCACATCCACTCGCTCCTCGAATGAAGAAGACACGCGCGTATCGTTTGTCGCTCGTTGGGCGATAGCACATTGGGCAAAGACACCGGCACATAGGAAAAACAGTAAAACTTTATTAGTGACAGGCATCACCAGTTTCCTCGCAGTTAATTTTATAAATCCAACTGCATTCCATACAAACAGCCTCATCTTTGGTCGGCAAGCGAAGCGCATATCTTATAAAGCCATTGAACAGTTTATGAATATATAAATTCTTACAATACCTTTCAAATGCTATCGGAACACGTTACTTCAATCCTATTGTGTTTCAATCAAACATTTTATAATTGAGATTGGACAGATTCGTGCGAAAGAATGACAAATTATTTCTCTTTGGCATTTTGTTTGATGATTAAAAGTTTATTGATGCCGTCAACCGGAAAGGTTTCGGTTTGCCCGTTCGCCCAAATGACTTCGAGTTTATCAATTACAGACGTTTCGCCAAGTCCGATGTGAATCGTCTGCTCGTTCTGCGAAGCGTAATTTCCGCCGCTCGTTAAATCGAAACGCTGGCGAAGTTTTCCGGTCATCACGAAAACTGTCGAACCGATGGCGTCCTTGGGCGTTTTCTTTGAAACATCGCCGACGAGTTTGATTTTCAGCCAATTGTTTTTCGCCTCCGACACATTTTGTAAAAGCGTCGGCATCGAACCTGCGTTCGCGGTGATGACATCGAGTTTTCCGTCCCCGTCGAAATCGGCAGTCGCCATTCCGCGGGCATTAATTGAAAGTGCGAGACCGCTGTTCGGCGCGGCGGCGACTCGTTCAAATCTGATTTGTCCGCCGTTTGCGGTTCGCGTGTTTTTGAAAAGCAGCAATTGCTGGGCGTAACTCGTTCCCCATTGAAAATTATCAACTGCCGGATAAACGTGACCGTTCGCCACAATTATGTCCTTCCAGCCGTCGTTATCGAAATCTAAAAACGCAGTTCCCCAGCCTAAAAACGGTATGGTCGGCTCGCCGATGCCGGCTTGAAAAGTCACGTCGGCGAAATTTCCGTCGCCGTCGTTGCGATAAAGCGTATTTGAATCGTCGGAAAAATTCGTGATATGAAAATCAACCAGCCCGTCGTTATCATAATCGCCGACCGCTAAACCCATTCCGGCTTGCTCACGCCCGTTTTCGTTAAGCGCGATGCCCGAAGCATAACCGGTTTCTTCAAACGTTCCGTCGCCTCGATTGATGTAAAGCTGTTTCGGCGTGGAATCGTTGACGACCAGCAAATCCAAATCGCGGTCGTCATCAATATCAACGAACACGGAAGAAAAACCGTAATAATTGCCTTCATCCGTCACGCCTGCTTTAACGGAAACGTCTTCAAACGTGCCATCCGTTTTTTGATGAAACAATCGGTCTTTCGCGCCTTTCAATCCGCGCGGTCCGCACATTACGGGCTGTCCGCGAAACTGGCACGGATTTTTGTCGCCGGTGCTTTCTTTACCGTCAACAGACGGGCTCGGCGGCAGATTTTGAAAATCGAAATCTAAATAAGCCGGCACGAATAAATCGAGCCGTCCGTCCTTGTCGTAATCACCGAACGTTGCGCCCGTGTGCCAGCCTTTGATTGCCAAACCGACTTGTTCGGCGACATCGGTAAAAGTGCCGTTGCCGTTGTTGCGGTAAAGCCTCGATGTGCCGTAGTTCCCGACGAACAAATCCGCGTCCCCATCATTGTCATAATCGGCTACCGCCACGCCCATTCCCCAACGCTCGTTAGCGAGACCGGATTTTTCCGTTACATCTTCAAATTTCCAGTTGCCCAAATTTCGGAAGAGCGCAGATTTCGCCGTTTTTTCCTTGCCGCGTCCGGCGTTCATCGTCGAGCCGTTAAGGAGAAAAATGTCCGGTTTGCCGTCGTTGTCGTAATCGAAAACAGCGACCGTGCAGGCGGTCGTTTCAAGGATGTAGTTTTTTTCTCGGCTGCCCGAAACGCATTGGAAATTTTTGAGCGCGGTATTTGCCGTTACGTCTTCGTAAACTTTGCGGGCTTTTTCGTCAATGATTCCAGTGGTGCGTCTTGTGGCGTAGGTTTTCGCTTCGCCGGTGGAGGCGCCGCCCATCTGAGGTTTTTGTGCGAGGAGGAAACCTGCTTCGCCGATTATCAAAATTACAAAAAATAACGTCTTTTTCATCTTGCTTCTTTAATCGAGTAAAGATTTAACTTTATTTTCACAAATTAATCGTTTGTTAATGAATTTTTCCTAAATTCTGTTGACAGTTTAACACAGTCAAGTTTACTATTGATTCACTTAGTTAAACGGTTACGCAAACGATTAAATTATAATTACATTTGAACAAAAAATAATGGTTTGAGCGTGCAGACTCGCCCGAAATTCATTGGAAAGGGTCATTATATCTCGTTTTTGAAAAACTTTTTTGCCGACTAAAAGTTGAATTATAATGGCGAACCAAACATTTATCATCTTCTTTAACGAATTTTGTTAAAGAGAAAAACCTTTTTCCTTATAACCGAACTAAGTTTTTGAATTAGGCATTCCTGCTTTTTTAATTTTTATTTCCCTGTTATTTTTCATTAAATTTGTAAAGGAGTTAAATATGAAGTCGTTTAATCTGTTTGCTGCACTGCTTCTATTGTTCATTTTAGGAACCGGAGCCGTTTTTGCTCAAAGCGATCGCGGAACAGTCCGCGGGACGGTAACCGACCCGAGCGATGCCGTCGTTCCGAACGCGAAAGTCGTTTTGACCGGCGTTGATAATGGCGAGAGCCGCGAAACCACCACCGGAGAAGAAGGAATCTATGTTTTCCCCGAAATCAAAGCCGGACTTTACCAACTAACGGTTGAAGCACCAGGCTTTTCGCGGACTTCCGTTGATAATATCAAAGTTGATGTGCAGGGTATTCAATCAATTGTTGTCAAACTACAACTCGGCGAAGTAACGGGTAACGTTGTTACGGTAAATGCCGAGGGCGTAACTATTAATACCGATTCCCCAGTTCGCCAAACAACCGTTGACGAACGACAAGTCAGAGAACTGCCGTTGCTGACGGGTGGAGAATCTGACGGGCGCACGCCGCTTTCGTTTATCTTTTTGGACAGCAACGTCAGCGGAGCCAATAGTGAAGGCGCAACCAACTCTTCCAAATTCAGAGTCAGCGGCGGTCAGGCGAGCGGCACGGAAATTTTGATTGACGGAGCCAGCGTGCGCCGCACTCAAAACGGCACGTTTTTCAGCGAAACCGCGCCCAGCCCAAACGCTTTTCAGGAATTTACCATTTCGACCAACAGCTACTCGGCTGAATTCGGCAATTCGTCGGGTGGTGTCGTCAACTTTACTTTGCGATCCGGCACCAATGAATTTCACGGCGAAGCCTACGATTATCTGCGAAACGAAAAATTTAACGCCGCCGACATTGACACCAATGCCCGGTGCGCCCCCACCAGGGATGATTGTCGCAACCGCGATAACCGAAACAATTACGGATTCAACATCGGCGGTCCGATTTACGTTCCCAATTTCGGCGAAGGCAATCCTGGAGGGTTTTTCCGCAGTTTGAAAGACCGCGCATTTTTCTTTTTTCACTATGAAGGTTATCGCCTGCGTGAAGGTCAAAACAGTACTACTACCGTACCAACATTGCGAATGAGGAACGGCGATTTTAGCGAATTGCTAAATACCAGTGACCCGAATGTTAGGCGAATCAATGGTGGAAACCCTGTGTTGATTTATGATCCGCGCCAGCCGGCGAATACGCGCACCGCATTTGCTGGGAACATTATTCCGCAATCGGCAATTGACCCTGCGGGTTTTGCGATTCTGCAGCGTTATCCGCTACCAACTCGACCCGGTATTTTTAAAAACTACGATTCCTCCGCCATACGTCCCACCGACACTAATCAATATACAATCAAAACTGATTTCGTTTTGACGACCAAGCAGCGTTTGACGGTCAGCTTTTCGCGGCGCGATACGGAAAGATTCGCCGGAGATTTTCCCATCTTACCTTTGCCATTTACCAGTTTTAATGTTTTTGCGCAGAACTTTAAATCGAATATTGCGCGAGTTCAGCACGACTACACAATTACATCGAACCTCCTCAATCATTTGAATATTGGTTATACCTTTTTCGATGTCGCAAATGCCAATACAACCACCGGATTTAATACTTCTTCACTTGGAATTCCGGTGAATTCTACGCAAAATATTGCGTTTCCGCGTATTAATTTTCCTGGCTATGGTCAACCGCCGGGTACAGAAGATTGCAGACCTTCCTCTGATCCGCGTTGCGTCCAAAACATTGGGTCTTCGTTTTTTGATGACCAAATCCGCGACGGAACACTTGAACTCGGTGATTTCGTGACGTTTGTCACCGGACGACAAACCTTTAAGTTCGGTGCCAATGTGCGATTTGCACAATTCAACGTCCGGCAGGACATTGATCCGGGCGGCTCGTTCAACTTCCGTCACGACCAGACTGCTCGTGATGGCGACCCGAACAGCGGTTACCCGATTGCAAGTTTGATTACAGGGGCGACTGAGTTTGCTTTCAATTCAAATAATTCGATTGACCCGGCTTTTCGTCAATTAACGCAGAGTTATTTTATTCAGGACGACATTAAATTGACCCAGAGGCTAACGGTAAATATTGGACTTCGTTATGATTTACCAGGCTTGAGAACCGAAGCAAAAGACCGGTTTCGCGGTTTTGACCCGACTGTTGCTAATCCACAGGCAGGCGGCAGACTGGGCGCGTTGGTCGGCGCAGGCGGACAAAGCGGATTGCAAGCCGAAAACCGTACTCTGGCAAAAAGCGACAGATCAAATATTGGTCCGCGCCTTGGCGCAGCATATTCTTTGGATAACAAAACCGTCGTTCGCGGCGGCATCGGGCTTTATTACGCGCCGGTTTTATATGGAACAAACGGCGGCGGCGATATTAACACTGGCACCATCGGTTACAATACCACCGGACAGTTGTTCAGACCTTTTGAGCCACCTTGCCCATGCTTTTTATCGAGTTTTCCAAGTATTCCGGCAACTGATCCGAACAGCCAGTTTGTCGGAAATACGGGAATTCCAATTCTGGCTTTTGGTCAATTCGGCAACGGTTTCCGAACCGGACGAACGCTGCAATACACGATTGACGTGCAGCGTGAATTGCCATACAGTCTGGTTGTCTCCGCCGCTTATATCGGACACCGCGCCGATCGTCTGCGCTCAAATTTCGGACGACCGAACGCGCTGACGCTCGACCAGCTTAAACTCGGCAACGATATTTTGCGAACAAATATTAACGCCGTAACGCCTCAACAACGCACTTATGCGGCAAGTATCGGAGTCAACATTCCGGCAAACGCGAATGCCGTCTTTCCGAGATTCGGCGGCAATGTTGCACAGGCTATTCGACCGTTTCCGCAATACGGGCGAGTGACCGATATTTTAGAAAGCGAAGGCGAAAGCAACTATAACGCTTTACAGCTTAAAGTTGATCGGCGTTTCTCGCAAGGCTTCCAATTCGGTGCATCCTATACATTTTCAAGTCTGATTACCAATGCTTCTGAAGACATACTGGGCGGTTCACCACTTGACGGCGTTCTGCAAAATCCTTATGACCTTGACGGATTGAAAACCGTTTCCCCGACTCATTCACCGCATGTTTTTGTCACCAACTTTTTGGCGGAAATACCATTTGGCAAAGGCAGACGGTTTCTGGATAAAGGCGGAATAGTAAATGCGCTGCTCGGCGGTTTTCAAGTTTCGGGTATTTTCCGTATTCAACAGGGAACGCCACTTGTTTTCTCGCTTGATGAAGAAAACGATGGTTTTCTTGGACTTGCTGGAATTTTCGGCAGGTTGCGTCCGAATTTAACCGGACAGCCGATTGCTTTAGATACCCGAACTACAGTTCCGGGAGATGTGAACGGTGCTACTCCGGGAAGATTCTTTGTCGTCAATCCCGCCGCGTTCGCCGCGCCGCCGAGATACAACGCGGCACCGCCGTTTCTTTTAAACGGAGCGGTAAATCCAGCCTATGCGGCTTATTATTCCGATCCGACCAGGTTTTTCGGCACAGCGCCGCTCGTCAATACAGATTTCCGCGCTGACCGATTTTTCACGGCGGATATGAGCATTTTGAAGAAAACACGCTTCTCAGAAACAGTTGCGTTTGAAATCGGCGCGGAATTCTTCAATGTCTTTAATCAGGTTCTTTACCTGCCGCCCGATACTTTACTAGGACGACAGGAAGGTGCTAACGGCAACATCAACCGGAACTCAAATTTTGGCGCGGAAGGTTTTACGTCGAGAATTGGATCAGCCGGAAACCGCGTTATTCAACTGAGGGCGAGACTTATTTTCTAACAATTGCCCTTGACGGCTTACAGTACGGCGCGGAGAATGTTTCAAAGCAGTTTCCGCGCCGCTTTTAACTAAAGAAATCTAAGTTTTGCCAATGCGTCACGAGTTGGAGAAAAACACAAAAATTTTAATCGCAACAATTGTCTTTTTGTGTTTTTGCCTCAATAGCAGTCCGGCGCAAACAAAATCTTCTACGGTTAACACTCAAAAAATCGAACAACTACTGGCGGAATCTACTGCCGCTCTTCAGACGGGAAATTTCACTCGGGCGCAAAAAATTCTGCAGGAGGTTTTGTCAATCGCACCGCGCAATCAGGCGGCGAATACTTTAGCGGGCATTGTTGCCGACAAAGAAAACGATTTAGCCAAAGCGGAAAAACATTTTGCGTTGGCGGCAAAAATTGCGCCCAACGCGCCGGAGACGAGAAACAATTACGGTGCCATTTTGCTCAGATTGGGACGCAAAAAAGAAGCTGCCAGAGAGTTTACGGCATCGCTTGCCGTAAGTCCGAAGCAAGCCAGCGCACTTGTCAATCTGGCGCAAATACGGATAGCCGAAGGCAATTTAATGGCAGCCCGCGAACTGTTCGGCAAAGCCAAAATCATCGCTCCTGACGTGGAAATTCTGCGTGCGCTCGTGACGATTTCACTAGGATTGCATGAGAAAGAACGCGCCGCTCAAGAATTTACGGAATACATCGCCGCGCTAAAAGCGGAACCCGCGCCACTCGGAACCGATAATAAAACGCGGGACGTTTTGTTTGCTGAAGCGTTGCTAGCAGGCGGTTTGCCGGATGAAGCCAGACAAGAATTAGAATCGGTTCTCTCGAATGAAAAACAAAATATTAAGGCGTTAGTTTTGTTATCGAAAATTTTCGTTCAACAGAAAAATATCGCCGCCGGCGGGCGCTTGCTCGAATCGGCAGTTGCCGGCGGTTTAGACGACGCGAAAGTTTATCTCGCGCTGGCGGAAGTTTATGAAGCGGGTGGCTACCCGGAAAACGCGATTCCGGCGATGCGGCGGGCAATTGAAAAAGAGCCGAAGAACGATTTTTACCGCAGCCGATACGGTTTGTTGCTGGTCAATTCAAAAGCTCCGGCAGCGGCATTGGTTCGCATTGAAGAAGCATTAAAAGAATTTCCTGAATCAGCCTCTTTGTGGTTTGCGCTCGGCATCGCGCAGTTCGACAACAACAAAATTCCCGAAGCTCAAAAAGCGTTTGAAAAGGCTTTGTCAATTGATTCGCAGCTCATTCCTGCACTGGCTTATTTGGGCGCGGTGTTTGTCGAGCAGGCGCGATATGCCGATGCCGTGAGAATTTACGAACAAGCTATCGGATTAAATGGTAAAGTCGCGCTTCTGTATTATTTGCTCGGCGATACGCTTTTGAAAATGACGGATATTGACGAAAAGCGCATCGAAGCCGCGCTCAGGCGAGCCGTCGAACTCGATGCGAATTTGACTTCGGCGCATTTAACGCTCGGCAGACTTTACGTTCGTCAAGCGCGTTGGACGGAAGCCGCCGTTTCTCTGGAACGGGCGGTGAAACTCGCGCCCGACCGCGCCGAAACTTTTTATCAACTCGGACGAGTCTACACGCGGCTCAAACGAACTGACGAATCGAAAGCGGCTTTGGAGAGATTTAAGCAATTAAACGATTCGCAGAAAGAACAGAAAGAAGTGAGTCGCCGCGAACTCGTCCGGCGGCTTGCCAATGTTCGTTTTTAGGAGCAATGAAATGAAAAAGTATCTAATTGTCGGAACGATTATGATCGCCGCGCTCGGTCTCAAAGGGCAAGTTCGGGCGCAGGAAACGAAGCCTTCTCCACCATCGCCTTCGACGCAAAACAGACCGCAATTTGAAGAATGGAGCGACGATTTTAACGGCGACAAACTCAACGAAAAAAAGTGGGAAAAATTTACGTTTGAAGGCGGTTCGGGCGGCAAACTCGAAGTCAAAGACGGTGCGGTGCAGATTCGCAGCGCGAGTAAAACCCGCGCCGGAATCCGCACGAAAAATTCTTTTTCCGGCGACCGTTTCGCCGTCGAAGGCAGGTTGTCGAAAGTCGGAGCGGCATTTCCCGAACCGGGAAGCAGCATTTCGACGCTCGGTTTCGGAACTTTGACCGTTTTGTTTGACGGTTCGGGACGCAACCGAATCGAATGGATGCTGACCAGCGAGGGAACTCTCGAAGCGTGGTCGGTAGTTGACGGACGCGGCGAACGCCTTGACAACAAAAAACTCGCCACGAAAATGAAAAATCCGGTGCTGCTCGTTGTTCGCAAAGGCGACGAGTTCAGTTTTTATCTCAATGAAGCGAAAGGCGCGCCGCAAGATGCTCAATTGGCTTTGACGAAGACCGTCAAAAATCTTCCGAAATCGTTTCACGTAATGCTTTACGGTTACGGGTCGTCGGAAAACAATTGGGACGGCGTTCGCGTTACGGTGCCGAAATAATTTTTAAGCGAGGGGTAACTGAGGTAGGAATCGAACGAATTAAGAGCGGCTAAATTTTAAATTTAAAGATAACGAAAAAAACGAAAAATTTTGATGAATTTCAAAAACAAATTGCGGATTTTATTTTTGATTGCTGCGGTTTTGCTGTTGAATACGGAATCGTTCGCGCAGCCTTCAAACGGGCTGAACCGAAAAACGCCGCTATATGAAAATCCGATTTTCGATTTCGACTTTCCCGACCCGACCGTTATTCGCTCGTCGGACGGTTATTTTTACGCATACGCGACGCAATCAGTCGTGAACGGCGTTTGGCAAAATATTCAAGTCGCCCGCTCAGTTGATTTGGAAACCTGGGAACGATTGCCGGATGCGCTGCCGGTGAAACCCGTGTGGGCAAATCAAACACAGAATTTTTGGGCGCCGCACGTAATTTATGCCAACAACAAATATATTATGTATTATTCGGCTGACCCGAATCCGCGCACCGGGCTGTGTTTGGCGGTGGCGACGGCGATTAATCCGGCGGGACCTTTTACCGACAAAGGCACGCCGCTTAAATGCGGCAGCAACTTCGTCAATATTGACCCGATGGCATACGACGACCCCGTTACCGGCAAACTTTTATTGTATTGGGGAACCGGGCTGTGTTTGGCGGTGGCGACGGCGATTAATCCGGCGGGACCTTTTACCGACAAAGGCACGCCGCTTAAATGCGGCAGCAACTTCGTCAATATTGACCCGATGGCATACGACGACCCCGTTACCGGCAAACTTTTATTGTATTGGGGAAGCGGTTTCGAGCCAATTAAAGTGCAGGAATTAGCGGCAGACCGAATGAACTTTGCGCCGAATTCACAGCCGACTAATCTTATATTTCCAATTAATAGTCCTGACCCGAATATGTATCGAGACCTCGTTGAAGGCGCGTGGATAACTTACCGCAACGGATTTTATTATATGTTCTTTTCAGGCGATGATTGCTGCACGAGCGCGCATTACGCGATTATGGTAGCGCGTTCGACCAATGCAACCGGACCGTTTGAAGTTTTGCCGGAAAACAACGGCGTAATCGTAAAGGGAAACGACAAATGGCTCGGTCCCGGACATAATTCCGTCATTCGTGATGATAAATCAATCGACTGGTTGGTTTACCACGCTTTTCATCCGAACGACAGAGCGAGAGGGCGCGTGATGATAATGAATCGCCTCGTTTACGGCGGCGACGGCTGGGTGCGGGCGGAAACGAACGCACCGACCAAAGAAGTTCGTGTTGCACCGTTTATCAATCGGCGCAGGCAAAAGTTTTGAATTAAAATCGAAGTTTTGGAATCATATATTCGATGAGCAGCATCAAGGACATTGCCAGCGAAGCCGGTGTCTCGACCGCCACGGTTTCGCACGTTATCAATAATACGAGATTCGTCTCGGAAGCAGTGCGGGCGCGTGTTCTGAAAGCCATCGAGCTGCATGATTATTACCCGAACGCGCACGCGAGGAGTTTGGCTTCGGGCAGCAGCCGAATTTTAGGTTTGGTAATTTCCGATATTGCCAATCCGTTTTTTCCCGAACTGGTTAAAAGCATCGAAGCGGCGGCTTATGAACACGGTTACGATGTCGTTTTGTCAAACACGAATTATGATGCCGAACGCACGTCGCATTACGTCCGGCGATTTATCGAGCGCAAAGTCGCCGGTGTCGCAGTGATGACCTCGGAAATGGACAAATCTCTGATTGATGAGTTGGCGCGGCGCGAAGTTTCCGTCGTGTTTTTGGATTCGGGCGCGGCAGGACTGCATATGAGCAATTTACGCGTCTGTTACGCCGAAGGCATTAAACAGGCGATTTTGCATCTCGTCGAACTCGGACACCGCAATGTCGCATTCATTAGCGGGCTGCCGCATCTGCGCTCGGCAAAACGGCGGCTTGAGGCTTTTCGTCAGACGATGCAGACGGTTTTGCCCGACGCGCCGGAGCAGATTTATACGGGTGATTTCCGGATTGAAGGCGGCAGACGCGCCGCGCTCGAAATTTTAGCCGCCGCCGCCTTGCCAACTGCCGTCGTTGCCGCTAATGATTTAATGGCGTTCGGCGCGATTAGCGAATTTCGCCGCGCCAGTTTGAATGTTCCGCACGACATCTCCGTCGTCGGATTTGACGACATCGCTTTTTCATCGCTGATTGAACCGGCGTTGACGACGGTAAATTTACCGCTCGGCGAACTTGGACGGTTAGCGGTCGAGGCTCTGGTGACGACGCTTTCGAGTCCGACCCAGCACGGCATCGAACTGTCGATTCCGACGCAGTTAGTAGTCAGGAATTCAACCGCCGCGGCGCGAATTGGCAAGTTACAGTTTGTTTAGTGTTTCCAATTTTGAAGCCATGCAAATATGCCGAAAGAGCGGCTCTGAGTTCAGTTGAATTTAGATTGTTTGGATTCTAACTTTAAAATGATGTTAAAAACGCAATTTTCACACTTCAAAAAAGTCGGCATTGGATTGTTTGTTCTGCTTGGTATAACCGCGCAGATTCTCGCGCAAGGCGGGGCGACTTATACCAATCCGGTGCAGGCGGGCGACTATCCTGACCCATCGGTGATTCGAGTCGGAAAGGATTATTATGCGACCGCAACGTCAAGCGAATGGGGACCGGAATTTCCGATTCTGCATTCGACGGATTTAGTCAATTGGAATATCGTCGGCGTGGTTTTTCCGAAACGTCCCGAATGGTCAGTCGGCAATTACTGGGCGCCGGAAATCTGGCAGGAGAACGGTAAATTTTATATTTTTTACGTGGCGCGTCGGAAAGATGGACCGCTTTGCATCGCCGCCGCGACCGCCGCGAAACCGACCGGACCTTATACTGACCACGGCGCGTTGGAATGTCAGGAAGTCGGCTCGATTGACGCTTCCCCGATTCGTGACGAAAACGGAAAACTGTTTGTCGTCTGGAAAGAAGACGGCAACAGCGTTAATAAACCGACACCGCTCTGGGCGCAGGAACTTGACGAAAAAAATTGGAAGCTCGTCGGAACGCGCAAAGAAATTTTGCGGAACGACCCGGAAACGTGGGAAGGAAATCTCGTCGAAGGACCCTTTATAATGCGTAAAGACGGCTATTTCTATATGTTTTATTCGGGCAACGCCTGCTGCGGGCGCGGTTGCAATTACGCGATGGGCGCGGCGCGTTCTAAAACTCTTTTGGGAACTTGGGAAAAAGACCCGGCGAATCCGATTTTGAAAGGCAATGAAAATTTTAATTGTCCCGGACACGGTACGGCGGTAACGATGGAAAATGGGCGGACGTATATGCTTTATCACGCCTACGACCCGAAAGACACGAATTACGTTGGCAGACAGGCGCTGCTCGACGAAGTGAATTGGACGAAAGACGGCTGGGCGACAATCAACAATGGCAAGGGAGCGAGCAAAACCGCCGCCGCTCCTCTCGGAGTTGCCGAACGAGATGAAGAATATCGCTTTGTTGATGAATTCGATACGCCGACTTTGCGTTTCGGCTGGCAATGGCTGCAAAACAGCATTCCGACTTATCGTATCAGCGGCGGATTTTTACAATTATCGCCGAACGCCGCGCAGATGATGAATCCGATTGGCGGCGTAATGGCATATTACACAACGAACGGTAACTACATGGCGACCACACAGATTGAACGGAAAAGTTTGACGAGCGGCGCGGTTGCCGGAGTTTCGGCGTTTGGCGACGGTGAAAACGCGCTCGGCTTCGGATTGAAAGACGATAAAATCGTCGTCTGGCGACGCGAGCGCAATAATCACCGAACCCTTTCGACGCACGATGCGCCGCCGGGTAATGAAATTTATTTACGAATGACGGCGCGTGACGGAGCTTTTTACAGCTTTGCCGCGAGCGGCGACGGGAAAACTTATGTTTCTGTTGGCAGCGAACAAAACGGCGATTATTTGCCGCCGTGGGACAGAGGAGTGCGAGTCGCTATGACGGTTGGCGGAGCGGAAAACGCCGCGGCGCGTTTTGGATTTTTGCGAATCGAGCCGACAAAATAAGCAGAAAGGCAAAAGTAAAAAGGTAAAAGGCAAAAGTAAAAACGCACGAAATAACGTCACTTGAGCGATTCTTGATGCCTGAAAATTTTTACTCACCCGCTTAAACTTTATTTCAGACAGGCATTTTTGGAGTGTAAAAAATTATGAACTTTTTATTAAAAAATCGAAGCGTTTTAGTTTTTATATTGCTTTTCGCCGTCGCATTTATCGGCTGTAACCGCAAACCCGCGGGCAGCACTGGCGGAAACGGCACGAGCGGCAGTGAAGGCGGCGGCAAGAAAACAGTCGCCTTCGCGCAGATGGAAAACACCGGACCGTGGCGCATCGCGGAGAGCGAAAGTATGAAATCGGAAGCCGCAAAACGCGCCGCCAGTTATAATTTCGCTTACACCGACGCGCAAGGTACAACCGCCAAACAAGTTTCTGACGTGGAAGATTTGATTGCCCGCAAAGTTTCGGCGATTTTTCTCGCGCCGCGCGAAGCCGAAGGTTTTTCCTCGACTTTCCAGGCGGCAAAAGCAGCGAACATTCCAATAATACTGATTGACCGCGAAGCAACCGGAACGCCCGGAACGGACTTCGTAACGGTTATCAAATCCGATTTTATCAAGGAAGGACAACGAGCGGGCGAATGGCTGGCGAAACAAACCAATGGCAGAGCGGGCATCGTCGAACTCAAAGGCACGACCGGCTCAAGCGTTGCGAATGACCGCAGCAAAGGTTTTATGGACGAAATCCGCAAAAGCCCGGATATGAAGGTCATCGCTTCGCAGGACGCGAACTTTACCCGTGCTGAAGGGCAAAAGGTGATGGAAAATATTATTCAGGCGAAAGGCAAGGAAATCACCGCCGTTTACGCGCACAACGACGAAATGGCTTTGGGCGCGATTCAAGCGTTGAAAGCCGCCGGAATGAATCCGGGCAAAGACGTGATAATTGTCTCGATTGACGGGCAAAAATCAGCACTTCAAGCTATCATCGCGGGCGAGATGAACGCGACCGTCGAATGCAATCCGCGTTTCGGTCCGATTGCTTTCGACACGCTCGAAAAACATTTGCGAGGTGAAAAACTGCCCGCGCAAATTATCAACGAAGACCGCTTTTTCGATGCTTCAAACGCGGCGCAATTCGTTAATGAGGCGTATTGATATTTGTTATTGGTCATTCGTCCTTTGTCCTTTGCAGTTTAAATCAAGATTGCAGATTAGAGACGAATGACCAATGACGAAGGACAAAGGACGAATAACCAATGACTAATGAACCGCTTTTGCGGATGCAGAATATCAGGAAAGTTTTCTCCGGCGTGGTTGCACTTGACGACGTAAATTTTACGCTTGAGCGCGGCGAAGTTCATTCGCTTGTCGGCGAAAACGGCGCGGGGAAATCTACGCTGATTAAAGTAATGACTGGCGCATACAACCGCGACGGCGGCGAGATGTTTTATGAAGGGAAGTCGGTTAATTTTCGGACGCCCGAAGAAGCGCAGAACGCCGGAGTCGTTGCCGTCTATCAGGAAGTCAATCTTTTGATGTTTCGGTCAGTCGCCGAAAATATGTTTCTGGGACGCGAGCCGCGCCGGTTCGGTTTGATTGATTGGGCGCGAATGTACCGGGAAGCCGGCGAAGTTCTGCGAAATTTGGGTTTGCAGGTTGAGCCGAAAGCGATTTTGGGAAGTTTGAATATCGCGTCCCGTCAAATGATTGCGATTGCCCGCGGCGTGTCCTTAGGCGCGAAAATTCTGGTTCTTGACGAGCCGACAAGTTCTTTGACTGAGCGCGAAGTCGGCCTTCTTTATGACGTGATTCGCCGTTTGAAAGAGCAGGGAACGGGCATCGTTTATATTTCGCACCGCTTTGATGAACTTTACGCCGTGTGCGATAAGGTAACGATTTTGCGCGACGGAAAATTTATCGCCACGCGCTCGCTTGCCGGATTAGAGCGAATTGATTTGGTTTGTTTAATGCTCGGCAAACAGCGCGAAGATTTGGAAAAAAAAGGTGCAACCGCTTTCGGCGAACACCACGAAGCGCAAACTTTAGAAACGCTTTTAGAGACTGAAAATTTAACACGCGGCAGGCGTTTGAGAAATGTTTCGCTCCGCGCAGGACGCGGCGAGATTTTAGGAATGGCTGGACTTTTGGGCAGCGGCAGAACCGAAGTGGCGCGAGCCGTTTTTGGTGCGGACACGGTGGACGCGGGCAAAGTCTCGCTCGAAGGAAAACCGTTGAATCTGCGTTCGCCGAACGATGCAATCCGCGCCGGAATCGCGTTTTTATCCGAAGACCGCAAAGCCGAAGGCATCGTGCCCGAATGGTCGGTGAGGGAAAATATGACGCTTGCCGCGCTGCCCGCGCTGACGAGTTTGGGCGTGGTTTCCCGCGCCAAACAAACGGAAATTGTCGAAAAATTTATGAAACGGCTCGGCATTAAAGCGTCGAGCAGCGAGCAGAAAATCCGCGAACTTTCCGGCGGCAATCAGCAAAAAGTTCTACTGGCGCGGTGGCTTTGCAAAAATCCGAAATTCTTAATTCTTGACGAGCCAACGCGCGGCATTGACATCGGCGCGAAAGGGGAAATTCAAAGTCTTATCAACGAACTGGCGAACGAAGGTTTGGGCGTTTTGATGATTTCATCGGAACTCGAAGAATTAGTCGAAGGCAGTTCCCGCATCGTTGTAATGCGCGACGGCGAATGCGCGGCGGAACTGCGCGGCGCGGAAATTTCGCAGGACGGAATTATCAACGCGATGGCAACTGAATAAGTCGTGAGTCTGGAGAGTCCAGAGAGTCTGGAGAGTCAAAATACTTTCTTTAATCTCCACACTCTCTGGACTCTCCGAACTTTCTGGACTACTTTATGGCTGAAGCAATTACACAAATAACGCCGAAACGCTCGACTTCGAGTTTTGCCGATTATGCGCCGACTTACGGTGCGGCGGCGGCACTCGTTTTGCTCGTTTTGGCGAACGTCGTTTTTACGCCGAATTTTGCCGACATAGATAATTTCCGCAACATTCTCGTGCAGGTTACCCCGACGATGCTCGTGGCAATCGGAATGACGTTTGTGATTGCGACGGGCGGCATTGATTTGTCGGTCGGTTCCTTGATGGCGATTGCGTCGGCGGTGGCGGCGATTTCGCTCGATTACGGAGCGTATCCGGCGATTCTGGCGGCTCTTATTGTGGTTACTTTAACGGGAGCGTTCAGCGGCTGGCTGATTTCGACTTTTAAGATTCAGCCGATTATCGTCACGCTCGCGCTGCTGATTGCCGGGCGCGGCATTGCGCAGGTGATTAGTAACGGCGGACAATTGATTCCGTTTAGCAACGAAAGTTTCGAGTTTTTCGGCAAAGGCTCGCTGTTCGGCGTTCTGCCGATGCCGATTTTGGTTATGGCTTTGATTGTTGGGCTGGCGATTTTCGTCCTTCGGGCGACGATTTTCGGGCGGCACGTCATCGCCGTCGGCGGCAACGAAAATGCGGCTCGGCTTTCGGGAATCTCGGTCAATCGCACGAAGATTATGGTTTATGCTTTGAGCGGATTGTTGGCGGGAATCGCCGGTTTGATTTACACGGCGCGTTTGGGAGCGTCGGACGCTTCAAAGGTCGGCGAAACCATCGAACTCGACGCGATTGCCGCCACGGTCGTCGGCGGAACGGCTCTGACGGGCGGACGCGCCACGGTCATCGGCACGGTCATCGGCGCGTTGATTATGCAAATCATCACGACGAGCTTCAATATGAACGGCATCAAGTTTTCATACGCACTCGTGATAAAAGCGGCGATTATTATTTTTGTCGTTTATTTGCAGCGTCCGAAATCGAATTAAAGGAACGCTGTCATCACGGGCGGCAATTTTTGCCTATATGATACTGGCGTTCCAACAGGGGGCTTATTGTTTATGTCAAAAATTCAGAAAAACTTTCAATCGCTTGGTTTGATTTTGCTGTTTTGCTTCGCCGTTTCTGCTTCGCCGAAATGGACGGAAAAGCAAGCTAATGATTGGTATGCGAAACAGCCTTTTCTGGTCGGTTCAAATTACGTTCCGGCAAGCGCAATTAACCAACTTGAAATGTGGCAAGCCGACACTTTCGACGCAAAGCGGATTGATCTCGAACTCGGCTGGGCGGAAAGTATCGGTATGAACACGATGCGTGTTTTTCTGCACGATTTAGCTTACCAGCAAGAACCGCAAGGCTTCAAAAAACGGCTCGACACATTTTTAACAATTTGCGAAAAACATAAAATCAAACCGATGCTCGTTTTTTTCGATTCGGTTTGGGACCCGAATCCGCAAATCGGCAAACAGCGCGTGCCGCGCCCGGGCATTCACAATTCCGGCTGGGTGCAATCGCCGGGCGCGAAGGGTTTATCGAATCCGGCGGAATACGCGCGGCTGGAAAAATACGTTAAAGATATAGTCGGCAGTTTTGCACGAGATAAACGCATCAATTCGTGGGACCTTTGGAACGAGCCTGATAATCGCAACGGCGGCGAAAATGCGCGCCAAGACCCGCCGAATAAAGTCGAATTAGTCAATAAACTTTTGCTGTCGGTATATCAATGGGCGCGTTCGAAAAATCCCGAACAGCCCATAACTTCCGGCGTTTGGAAGGGCGATTACGCAAACAATGAAAAATTCGATTCGACCGAGCAAATTCAAATCGAAAACTCTGATTTTATTACCTTTCACACTTACGAACCGGCGGACGAATTTGCCAAGCGTGCCAAATTTCTGCAAAAGCTCAATCGCCCGATAATCTGCACCGAATATATGGCGCGTCCGCGGGGCAGCACGTTTGTCGCCATTTTGCCGGTCGGCAAACTCTACAATGTCGGAATGATAAATTGGGGTTTTGTGCAAGGCAAATCGCAGACGAATTACCCGTGGGACTCGTGGGAAAAACCTTATGTCGAATACGAGCCGTGGATTTGGTTTCACGATGTTTTTCGCACGGACGGTACGCCATATTTGCGCGAAGAAACCGAATTGATTAAACGCATTACCGGCAAAACAAAAGGGCAGACGGCTGGAGTGCGTTGAAAATAAAAATAGAAGGAATTAACCACAGATGAACGCAGATAAACACAGATTAATTCAAGAAAAAATAGAAAAAGTGAAAATTGAAAGCGTAAATTTACATAAAAAAATATCTGCGTTCATCGGCGTTCATCTATGGTTAATTTTTCTTGTTTTTAATTCTCCCGCACAGACTTACACGAATCCCGTTATTGCCGGAGATTTCCCCGACCCGTCGGTGATTCGTGTTGGCGAAGACTATTACGCGACGGCGACGACCGGCGGCTGGTCGCCATTTTTTTCGATGGCTCGTTCAAAAGACTTGGTTAACTGGAAAATCATCGGCGCGGTTTTTCCAAAAAAACCAACTTGGGCGAAAGGCGATTTTTGGGCGCCGGAGATTTCCGAAGATAAAGGAAAATTTTACATTTTCTACACGGCGCGACGCGATGACGGCAAAGGCAAAAAAGGAACTTTGTGCGTCGCTGTCGCCGTCGCCGACAAACCTGACGGAGTTTACGTCGACAAAGGCGCATTAGTTTGTCAGGAAATGGGTTCGCTCGACCCGTTTTTTATCCGCGACGAAAACGATAAGCCGTTTCTGATTTGGAAAGAGGACGGAAACGACCGCCAGCAACCGACCTGGCTTTACGCGCAAGCGTTGGACGTTCATCGGCGTTCATCTATGGTTAATTTTTCTTGTTTTTAATTCTCCCGCACAGACTTACACGAATCCCGTTATTGCCGGAGATTTCCCCGACCCGTCGGTGATTCGTGTTGGCGAAGACTATTACGCGACGGCGACGACCGGCGGCTGGTCGCCATTTTTTTCGATGGCTCGTTCAAAAGACTTGGTTAACTGGAAAATCATCGGCGCGGTTTTTCCAAAAAAACCAACTTGGGCGAAAGGCGATTTTTGGGCGCCGGAGATTTCCGAAGATAAAGGAAAATTTTACATTTTCTACACGGCGCGACGCGATGACGGCAAAGGCAAAAAAGGAACTTTGTGCGTCGCTGTCGCCGTCGCCGACAAACCTGACGGAGTTTACGTCGACAAAGGCGCATTAGTTTGTCAGGAAATGGGTTCGCTCGACCCGTTTTTTATCCGCGACGAAAACGATAAGCCGTTTCTGATTTGGAAAGAGGACGGAAACGACCGCCAGCAACCGACCTGGCTTTACGCGCAAGCGTTGGACGAGAGTTTGACCAAACTCATCGGCAAGCCGAAAAAGTTGTTTCGCAATGAAGGTTCGGGTTGGGAAAATCACGTTATCGAAGGCGCGGATATTGTGCGGCGTGACGATTATTTTTATATGTTTTATTCAGGTAACGCTTGTTGCGGACGGTCCTGCAATTACGCTTTAGGTGTCGCGCGGAGCAAAACTTTGCTGGGAAAATGGGAGAAGAATCCGGCGAATCCGATTTTGGCGGCAAACGATGCTTGGCAGTGTCCCGGTCACGGCACGATTGTCAAAACGCCGGACGGCTCGGATTTTTTGCTTTACCACGCTTATCGAAAACGCAGCGATGCTTTTAACATCGGACGCGAAGCCTTGCTCGATAAAGTCGAATGGACTAAAGACGGTTGGGCGACGATTAACGGCGGACGCGGCGCGTCAAAAACGGCGAATCTACCTTTTACTTGGGCAAAGCAGGAAAAGAATTTAGGCTTCGTTGATGAATTTAATGTTTCAATTTTAAGCCCGAATTATCAACTGCCGATCTCACCATCCGAAAACGTTGATATAAAAGCCGGAACTTTAGCTTTCGGCGCAGAAGATACAAGCGAAGCCGTCATCGCCACACGCACCGTTTCGGGCAATTACACGGCGACGACTTCGGTAAAATCGGCGAATATGGAGACGGACGAAATCATCGGACTCGCCGGTTACAGTTGGCGCGGAAACGCCGTCGGAATCGGTTTCGGTTTGGGAAAGGTTTCCGTCTTTCGGCGCGAAAACGGCAAACAGGAAATCGCCGCGAGCGCGGACGTTTCAAACACGCAAAACATTTATTTGCGGATGACGGCGACGGGCGGCGAATTTTATCAATTCGCTTACAGCTTGGACGAGAAAAGCTGGACGGATTTAGGAAAATCAATCGTCGGTAGCCACGTCGAAGGCGCGCGAGTCGCATTGACCCATGTCGGCAAAGCGCAGACGGCGCGATTTGATTGGCTGAAAATCGTGCAAAACTGATTTAACGGTAAACGATAAACGGTAAATGGTAAATAAAATCTGTTTACCAAATTGCTCTTCGTTTACCACTTACAATTTAGCATTTACTATTATTGATTATGAATCAAACCGAAACTTTAAACGACGTTAACACGGATGCGAGTCGTTCAATGCGGGCGAAGGTCGGTTCGTTTTTGCAGCAAGAAGGCGCACTCGTGATGCTTGTGTTAGTCTGCATCATCGGCTTTACGCGTTACGAAGCGTTTCTCACGCCGGAGAATCTGCTGAATGTTTTGCGCCAAAATTCGATGCTCGGACTCGTCGCGCTCGGGATGACGTTTGTGATTTTGACCGGCGGCATTGATTTATCGGTCGGCGCGCTGCTTGCGGTGGCGGGCGTGATTGCCGCGAATCTCGCTGAACGAGGTTTAATTATCGCGCTTGTCGCGGCGGTTGCGTCGACAACCGTTTTAGGTTTAATCAATGGTTTGGTAATTGCAAAGGCGCGAATTCAGCCGTTTATTGTCACCCTGGCAATGATGATTGCGGCACGCGGTTTAGCTCTGGCGGCGACGGGCGAGCAGTCGGTCAGAATTACCGGTGCGAACGAAGGTTTTAACTGGCTCGGTCGAGGTTTAATCGCCGATTATTTACCCGTTCCGATTGTCATTTTGATTGTTGCTTTTGTTATCGGATGGCTCGTTTTGAATCACACGCGATTCGGGCGAAATGTTTTCGCCGTCGGCGATAATGATGAAGCCGCGCGCCTGATGGGATTGAATACCAATCGTGTCACAATTGCAGTTTACGCGATTAGCGGAGCATTGGCGGGGCTGGCGGGCGTGATTCTCGCATCGCGTTTGGGAACGGGACAACCAGTTGCCGGTGTCGGCTGGGAACTTGACGCAATTGCGGCGGTCGTTATCGGCGGAACGCTTTTAACGGGCGGACAAGGCAGCGTTTTATCGACGCTCGTCGGTGTTCTTCTGCTCGGCGTCATTTTTAATTTATTCAATCTCGAAGGACAAATCAGCCCCTGGTGGCAACTCGTTTTGCGCGGCGTGATTCTGTTGTTTGTCGTCGTGGTGCAAAACCGTCTGACAAAACTTAAATAATGGAAAATGGATAACGGATAATTGATAATTCCTCCGCCGTCTATTTTCCATTATCAATTAACAATTATCAATTATCCGTTTTTAAAATTATGCGTTACAGCCATTCTGAAATCGAACAATATACTCACGAAGCCATAACGCAAGGACTGTGCGTTTTGCGCGGACATTTTCCGGCGGAAAAACTGCGGCGTTGGAACGAAGAATTTAAGCCGCTTCTCGAAGCGCACATCGAGCTTGAAGGACAAAACGAAAATCGCGGCTCGAATCGTTATTACGTAACTCTGCCGTTCGTCGAACCGTTTGCCGACGAGGAAATTTTCGCCGACCCGGACGTTTTGGCGATTGTCGAAAATCTGGTCGGGAAGGATTTTGTGATGTGCCAACTTGCCACCGACACACCGCTCAAAGGCTCGGATTATCAAGATTTGCACCGCGACGCGCCGCCGCTTTTTCCCGAACTCGCACGCGAGACGCCGTCGTTTCAGCTTGCCGTCAACTTTCCGCTAGTTGATGTGACGGAAGAAAACGGACCGTTCGAGACAACCTACGGCACGCATCTGATGACGAAAGAAGAAGGTTTGCGAAAACTCGAGGCGGGCGAAATCAAGCTCGACCGGCTGATGATGAAAACGGGCGATTTAATGATTCGGGACGTGCGGGCGATTCATCGCGGAACGCCAAATAAAACGGACGAGCCGCGCCCGATGTGCGTTATCGGTTACAGTCGCCGCTGGATGTTCCGACCGGAAGTTTCTATTAGAATTCCCCGGAAAACTTGGGAAAATCTTTCCGAGCAGTCAAAAAATCTTTTGCGATTTAACCCGCGTATCGAATCGCTCGACGAAATTGATACGGCGGAAGTTTATCAGGCGTTTGCTTACTAAAATTTAAATGGAAAACCAAGAAAAACCACCGGATAAAGCAGTCGGCGAAATGCACAAACAGCGCGAAACGATGGCAGACGGACGGCGTTTTATTATTTATTACACATTTGGCAATGAAGAAACCGAGCTGCCAAAAGAGGTGAGCGAAAATGTCTGAACTCAGGTGGAATCCACTGCTTGGCGAATGGACGGTGACGGCGACGCATCGCCAAGACCGCACGTTTTTTCCGCCGCCCGGTTATTGCCCACTTTGCCCGACTGCGCCCGGCGGTTTCCCGACAGAAGTTCCCGAGTCGACTTACGACATCGTAGTTTTTGAAAATAAATTTCCGAGCCTTCAGCCCAACCCGCCCGAACCCGCCGTCGAAGGAAGCGAACTTTATCCGGTGCGTCCGGCGCAAGGCGTGTGCGAAGTCGTTGTCTATACGCCCGAACACAATTCGAGTTTGGCGCAGCAGCCAACGTCGCAAATTTATAAATTGATGCAGGTTTGGCAGGATAGATTTAATGATTTGAGCAATCACGATTTCGTCGAATACGTTTTCATCTTCGAGAATAAAGGCGAAGCCGTCGGCGTGACTCTGCCGCATCCGCACGGGCAGATTTACGCTTATCCGTTTGTTCCGCCGCGTATAGCGCGTAAGGTGAAACAATGCAGCGAGCATTATGAAAAAACTGGCGTAAATTTGATTGCAAGCATTTTGAAAGACGAGCGAAAAGACGGGCGCAGAGTCGTCGCCGAAAACGAATCTTTCACCGCGCTGATTCCGTTTTTCGCGCGTTATCCGTATGAACTGCACATTTATCCGAACGCCCAAGCTCAAGCATTATCCGATTTTTCGCTTGCCGAGCTGGGCGATTTAGCCATTATTTTCAAACAAGTTCTGAGGGCATTTGACAAACTTTTCGATGTGAGTTTTCCCTATATTATGGCGATGAACAATCGCCCGTCCGATGGCGCAAATTACAATTTTTTCGATTTTCACGTCGAATTTTACCCGCCGATGCGGACCGCGACGAAGCTGAAATTTCTGGCGGGCAGTGAAGCCGGGGCTGGAATGTTTATCAACGACACTTTGCCCGAAGAAAAAGCGGCAAAGCTTCGGAATCTCGTCGAGCCAGTCGTTTGGTAAGTAACTAACTACAGAGCCCGATTAGAACAGAGAAAAATTAGCAGCGATAAACGGGAACCGAGCAAATTCGATTTAATTTTTTTTCTCTTGGCGATTTATACTGTCTTCGCGTTATGAAGCGTTTTTGTAATGCCCATTTATGTTATCAAGCCTTGAAAATTTACGCGCTGAGTTTCAAAAAATTTATCACCGCGAGCCGCGATTTTTCCGCGCTCCCGGCAGGGTCAATCTTATTGGTGAACATACCGATTATAACGGCGGCTTCGTGTTGCCGATGGCGATTGAGCGCGGAACGACGGTTGCCGCCGCCGTACGCGAAGACAGAAAAATTCGGGTTCGTTCCGTAAATCTAAACGAAGCGGGCGAAATAGATTTGGATGTGCCGGAGCAAATGCGGCGCGGCTCTTGGCTCGATTTTATCGAAGGCGTGGCGCGGATTTTGGAACGCCGAAACGTAAACTTGCGCGGCGCGGAATTATTGATTGATTCGGATGTTCCGAGCGGCGCGGGACTTTCTTCATCCGCCGCGTTGGAGATTTCTGTCGGGTTGGCATTGACTGAAATTGCCGGAAAAACGATTGATAAAGTTCAGCTTGCGCTCGTCGGGCAAACCGCCGAACACGAATTTGTCGGCGCCAAAGTCGGTATTATGGACCAATACGCTTCCGCTTTGGGACGTAAGAATCACGCCCTTTTGATTGATTGCCGGAGTTTAGAAGCTGTACAAATTCCTCTTGCAACGAGCGACGTGGCGGTTGTGATTTGCGATTCAAAAGTCAAACACGAACTTGCCGCTTCCGAATACAACACGCGCCGTGCTGAATGCGAAAAAGGGGTCGAGATTTTGCGGGAATTCCTGCCCAAAATTACGCAGTTGCGTGATGTCAACACTAAGGATTTTAAAAAATACGCTACACATTTGCCGGAAATTATCAGAAAGCGTTGCCGCCACGTCATCACAGAAAACGAACGCACTTTGAACGCTGCCGGGGCCTTGAAGAAAAATGATTTGACAGAATTCGGGCGTTTGATGTGGCTGTCGCATGCGAGTTTACGCGACGATTATGAAGTTAGTTGCCAAGAGCTAGATTTGCTGGTCAAAATTGCTTCGCGGTCCGAAGGTGTTCTCGGCGGGCGAATGACCGGCGGCGGATTCGGCGGCTCGACGGTTAATCTGGTGCGAAGACCAAGGGTCGAGAATTTTACGGAAAGAATTTCGGACGAATACCGGCAACAAACAAATATTGAACCTGCAGTTTATGTTTCTAGTCCGGCGGACGGAGCAAAAGAATTGGTTAATGGAAATTATTGGGCATTAAATGACAGCATGTAAATTCACATTGACAATTTATGAATTATTCACGGATGAGAAAATGATATTAAAATCCGCGACTGCCGAGCAAAAACAATTACTCAATGCACTGCTGGCAAAATCTCCCGCCGCAGATTCAACCTTGAACATTCATTCATTGATACCGTTTGTGGGTTTTAAACCAATTGTCTACAATAGCTTATGATAATGACCGATGCCGCAGTTCATCAAATTACGGAAATTGACTGGACGGACGCGACACGCGAGCTTTCGGAAATCAAATACACGGGCGGCGGCGGGACGGATTTTCGCCCGCTGATTGCGGCGGCGGCAGAATTCAGCCCGGATGCGCTCGTTTATCTCACAGACCTTTACGGTGACACGGGCGACGAGCCGGACTTTCCGGTAATTTGGGCGACGCACGGTGTAGCCGGAAATGCGCCGTGGGGCGAGCAAATCAAATTAAAATAGCGATTTCCGAATCAAAACTTCATATAGCCATCCGGTTGCCCAATTCAATCAAAAAATTCAAGCGGCAAGTAGAAGCGCGAATTCCAAGAATAAATTTGCCGATTAGAAATTGCTCTCGCCCAAAATGGAAAACAAAGTCAACCTTTCAGCTTTGCGCGAGGAGTTCCACCGTTCGCCCGTTCGCCCGAAAGGACTGCGGTTTTTCTCCGAATTCGGCGGGGAAGCGAGAGGATTTGCCGTGTCGGAGGAGCGCGAGCGTCACGACCGCTTCGACTGGGACGATGCCGAATTTTTAACCGAAGATTTCAAAACGCAATTGGCTGAATTCGGTTTTGAAGAGGCGAAAGTTTATTGGAGTCTGGGTTATTGTCAGGGCGACGGCGTGGCGTTTTACGGGCGCGTTCACCCGGAAAGTCTGAAAGAAAAAGACCGACAAGCAAAACCTCTGATTGCAGCACTCGAAGGGGCTGGTGATGCGCTCTACATCGAAATTACGGGCGAAAGCGGTCATTACCATCACTGGAACTCGATGACGGTTGAAATTGAGTTTGAAAACGAGATTGACGACGAGGATTTGCCGTCGCGCCTGAAAATAGCGCGTCCCGCGTTGCGCCGGGAACTCAAAGAATATTTGGCGGAAAGAGTCAGGGAAATCAGCCGCGAACTCGAAAAATCGGGCTACGCGGAAATCGAATACCGCACGGGCGAAAACACGATTCGTGATGAATTACTGGAACGCGAACATCTCTACGAAAAGGACGGCGCGCGGGCGATGACGGAATTCGATTTCTACGAGTGGGCAAGAGCGAAAAACACGATTGCCCAAACGATTTAATCGAATGTGGGCGCGAAGCCGAAAAAACTACAGATAGGCAAAAATAAAAAATTATGGAATTTATCATTAACCCTTCGCTTCTCAAGGAAGAATTGGGACTCTTGACTCCGGTTATCGAGCGCAAGGCGACGATTCCGGTTTTAAGTAAAATCAAATTGGAGACGAACATTCAAGGCGAGTTGGCGTTGACGGCGACCGACCTTGACGTAACGATGCGTTCCTTGCAAATAGCGGATGTTTTACAGACCGGCTCGATTCTCGTCGAAGGCAGAAAACTCTACGACATCAGCCGCGAGTTGCCGAACGAGCCGATTCATTTTCAGCTTAACAAAAACGGTCAAATCGAAATTCGCTACAAAAAAGGACGGCACAAACTCGGAACAACCGAAAGTTCGCAGTTTCCCGAAGTTCCGACGCAGAAACAAGCCGGAGTCCGCGTTCCGGCGATAATTTTGCGCGAAGCGATTCGCCGCACGGCCTTCGCGGTAACGACCGAGCAGAGCCGTTTCACCATCAGCGGCGCAAAACTTGTAATTGACGAGGGCGATTTGACGCTGGTGGCAACCGACGGGCATCGTCTCGCTTTCGCCCGGTTTCCGCTCGTTAACTCGACCGGACAAAAATTGGACTTGCTCGTGCCGAAAAAGTCGCTCTCGCAGCTCGAAGATTTGCTCGACCGCGAGATCCGGCGCGATGCCGAAAGTGCGGTTGAAATCGGCGAGACAAACAACCAGCTTTGTTTTGCGGCGGGCAGCCGCAGTCTGTTTTCGCGGAAATTAACCGGCGCGTTTCCGAATTGGGAAATGGTTCTGCCGAAATCTCTCAATTTCGCGGCGGAAATCAGCACCGAAGATTTTCGCCGTTCGCTCTCGCGCGTTACTTTGACTGCCGATAACCGGAATTACTCGGTGACGATGGAAATCGAGCCGGGACGATTACTTCTTAAATCGAACACGCCCGACGGCGAAGCGCAGGAGGAAATGCTTGCCGTTTTGAACGGGGAAAACCGGCAGAATGTTCACTCTTTGCGGTTCAACAGCCGCTATCTGATGGACTTTTTGCAAGTGGTCTCGAAGGCGGGCAGCCCGACGTTTTCGCTCGGATTTAACGACTGTAATTCGCCGTTCGAGTTGTTTTTGCCCGACCAGCCGGGCGGCTACCGCTATGTGTTGATGCCGCTCAGAGGCGAATAACCAGCGAAGAAGTTAACTTATGTTTGATGTTGCTGTTCGCAGTGAAGAATCGCAAACCAAAATTGCAGGATGCGAAAAACACAATGACGGAACGAATTTGATACTCCTCGAAGGCAGTTTTTCATCCGGCGATAGTTCATATAAATTCAAGCTAAAAAGCGACGGGACGGGCGAGATTTTTTACTCGGACTTTTCGACTGATTCTGAAGAGTTCGCGCATGAGGTAAAAGTCGAAAAACTCGTCGCGCAAATTGAAGAAGCGATCAGGGAAGAGATTGCTTTGCAGTCGCAGCAAAATGCGCCTGACGTTTCGGAAATCCAAAGCATCCGTGAGGAAACTTTTTCCGAAATGCTTGAAGAAGTTTTCTGGGAAGAGATAAATCAGACGCTCGAAGACCCGTTTTTTCGTTCGTTTTACGACGACGGCGAATGGGGCGAGGAATTCGGGTGTGAGCGCGGCACGGTCGACGAGTTTGTCGAATTTCTGGAATTGTGCGTGTTGACCGAAAGGGAAATTCTTCCCTCAAACGAAGATTATCTGGTTGTCGAAGCGGAAACCGATTTTGAAGTGGCAGGTATTAGTGAGTGTAGCTATTACACCGAGCGATTAGGCGAACTTGTGGAAATCGCCTGCGAGTATTTCAAGCCGACCGGATTTCGCTACGACTATAACGACGGTTGCTACGACCGCAGTTCCGGCTATTCGATGTCGTCGGAGTCGGTCAGCGTCTCTTTGCGCGAATCGTCAAATGCTCCGGCGCGTGAAAAAATGCTCGGAATGGTTCAGCTTAAGGAAAAACTCGCCGCGATGGAAGTTCCGGCGGAGACAATTGATAAGCTGACCGCTTTTTGAAGACTCAAATTCAAATATGAGCGATACGATTGTCTGCAAGCTGAGTCCGGTCAAAACTTTGTCTGTTTCCCGTGCGCCGCTCACAGAGTTGTTAAATTTTCTGATATATGGTCGATATCCAGAACTACTAAACGAACGGGCGCGACGGCAGCCGTCCGTTTCTTTAGCGATGATTCCCTCGACTGTTAAGGAGTTGAAAAACATTCTCGGAGCGGAAAAGTGCGACAAGAATGAAAAATTCTTTTTTGATTGCGAACGTAGCGGAAATCACGTTGCGGTTTTGCTGCACAATCAGGGAGCGCAGTTTTGGGTTCATTATTTCCGCTCGGGAATCGGATTGGTCAGTTTGTCGTTTTTCAGCCAGCTTGCCAGTGCGGAAGGTTCATTGTTGAATCGAACGCGTAGCATTACGCACTCGAACGAGTATCAATGGTTCACGCACGACTTGGAACTGAAATTTTTCGATGGCGGAGTTTCAGAAACGCCGGTAGATAAGTTAGGCGATTATTTCGTCGAGCGGGTAAATCCGAGGCTCGTCAGTCCATATTCAATTTATTTTGAAAGTCCGCAAATTAATGAGCCGTATAAATTCGTTTCCGGCAGTCTTGAACGGCTCAAAGAAGTTTTGACGTGGACGCGCTTCGTTTGCGAAGGGCTGGAGCGTGAAAGAGAGCCGAACGGAAAAACTTGGGTCAGCCCGCACGTCACGATTAATTGCGGCAATCTGAAAGATGCCCCGACGTTTGAGCATTCGACCGAAACATTCATTAATGTTGTTGGCGCATTAGCCGTCAAAGAAAATGCGCCTTACACCGTTTTACAGCGCGAAGGCTTCGGGCGACGCGCCGGCGGCTATACTCACGATTGGGAGCGGAAGAATAAACATCGAATATTTCTGAATCTCGAACAGGAAAACAGGGAAGTTCCCGTCCGTTTGAAAATTGCCGCCCGCTCTCATTTGATAGCCTGGCTCAACGAACAAGGTTCAAATGGAGAGCGGGTATTAAAGGCGTGGAAGATTGGAGATTGTAAATTGCATTAAGGAGTGACTACTATAAAGGTGTCTTTCGCGCCTTGACCAAACTCCGATTGAAAATGAATCTGCGGAATCGGTTTGCCGACGAGTTCGCCACTAGCCCCAGCCATCTACCAATGTATTGAATTCAGCTAATTTGAAAAAGCCCTATAAACTTCTTTTTTAGAAAAGAGTAATTCGGAGCTGCCTTTTTTCCGTTTACAAACGCGCTTTTGGAAATGATTATACTGAATTGAACGCGCCTTGATTGACAATAAAGATTTATCAGATGCTTGTATGTTCAAAATTAGTTATTTCGGTAAATAGGTAATTTACCCTTAAAACACTAAAGTAAAGGTTTAAGAAAATCTAACCGCAGTTCAAGGGAAGGCTTGTCCGTAGCTGAAGGGAAGTAAACACCGTAGTTCGAGGGAAATAAAGACGGTGCTTTAAGGTAAATATCAACCGTAGTTGAAGGGAAATCAGATCGTAACCGAAGGAGAGCGTCAACCGTAGTTCAAGGGAAATGACCGTAGTTCAAGGGAAGAAACACCGTAGTTCGAGGGAAGTTTGACCGTAGTTCAAGGGAAGGAATACCGTAGTCGAAGGGAAATTTAACCGTAGTTCAAGGGAAATTTGCTTACTCATATCTGTTGTAACTACTCGTTTTAGAGGGATTTCCACAGTCTTCCAACATTCTTAGACAATATTTAGACATATTTTAGATAACAACAACAGCAAAGGGTTCTCGTTCGAGCCATTAAAGTAATCATTTGTTGTTGTTAAATGATATATTTTATGCAAAAATCTTTTTAAATCCGAGCCTCTTAAATTACCGACATTTATGACCGTCAGAGCTAAAAGAAAGGCAACCGATATGTTACCGTTTGGCGAAAATCAAGAAAGCCGGGAAGACCAAAATCTCTCTGCCGAAAGTCTGACGAAGAAAGACCAGTCTTTGACCGACCCGGAATTTGTTCGGATGGAAAAAAACATCGCCGCGTTCGGTTTTTTTACTCCGACCAGCAAACGATCAAAGGGAACGCCCCCGAAGATAATTCAGTTTACCCAAATCATTGACGGAAATCGCGCCGAAGCCAAAGTAACGATTGCCGGCAACACTCTTTACGGAATGCCGACGACCGCCGATCAGGATAAATACCTCGCGTTCCAAAAAATTCTCGAACGAATCAAAAGAGAAAAAGGAAAAATAGAAAATCCAATTGCCTTTACTTCCGCCGAACTCCTGCAGCTTCTCGGACACACGGACGGCGGAGCGAATTTCAAAGAAGTCGAAGAATGGTGTGACGTGATGGCTTCGACTTATATTAAATCCGAGGGTGCGATGTGGATTGCGGGTAAGAAAAAATTCGCTTCCGACAGTTTCGTTATTTTTCAGCGCGTACGCCGCACCGGACAGGAACTCGACGACGGCACGACCGCCGATAAAAATTATATCTGGCTTTCTGATTGGTATCTGGAGAACATCAACGCTTATTACCTTTTGCCGATTGATTTCGACAGCTACAAGCAGCTTAAAAACAATATTGCCAAAGCCTTGATTCCGCTTCTGCAAATTTGGCTTTACGCCAGCCGCGAACAAGGCGTTTTCGAGAAACGCTACGACGAAATTTGTCAGATTCTTAATATCGCTCAATACTCGTACCCGTCGAAAATAAAAGAGAAACTCGCGCCGTCTTTTAACGAACTTATCAAGCAGGATTATCTGTCCGACTGGGAAGTTGCCGAAACCGCAGATAAAAAGGATTACAAGATTATTTTCTGGCACGGCAGAAAGTTTTATCAGGATCAAACTAAAAGACTGTCAAAAGCGAATAAAGCTCGCCGCACCTCGCGCTCGGAAAAGGATGGAGGTCGCAAACTAAATCGTAAACATCAGCTGCCGCCTGCGAGCCGGGAAATCTTCAACCGTCTCCAAAATGAGTTTGATGTCGCCGAATCTAAAGCCTTGGAGCTGGTACGAAATTTTTCAATCGAAAAAATCAAAGTTCAGATCGAGTCTTTCTCCTACCGTCGCGAGAAAGTAGAAAATATATCCGGTTTTATTATCCGCGCGATTGAAAACGATTATTCGTTGCCTGAAGGTTATTTGGAGCTTCTCAAGAAGAAGGAACGCCTCAAAGCTGAAGAAGCAAGAACAGTAGCAATTGTGGCTTGTTCGTTTTGTGATGATTTTGGATCACGTAACGTCAAAAGCGAACAGGATACGTTCTACGGAGTCATGCACGAATGCACGCATGACTCGGAAGTTGAGAAACAGTTTGAAGACCATACATTCTATTAATATTATATATCTAAAATTACTCAGAACTCCCTATTTTACTAAACAAGATTAAATAAATTGGTAACCGTTCAGTTGGTGGGCGCAATCATATGAATCTTGGCACTTTATCTTCACCAATGTTTTCCAATTAAGGCTCAAATAACAAAGCAGTTGCCGCTAACAAAGCGGCAACTGCTTTTAACCAAAACTGAATGACTTTTAGACGGCTTGCAAGTTAAACTCAATCAGACTTTCCCCGGCTACGCCCGCTGTACAAGACTTTTTTAAATAACCAAGCACACTTCGGCTTTGCTGTCGCAAAGTCGTCACAACGGTTAAAATTCGCTCGACAAATTTACTTCCAGTTTCGCTCTGAGTCCCGAATGATTTTCGTCGCCATAGCACCGCTCGCCGCAAGGCTCTCTCAGCTTGATTATTGGTCGGCTCAACTCCTTCGATTTGGCTAAACGTCCAGAGTGAAACTTCTAGTTTCAGAATCTTTGAACAAGTATTCCTGGTTTTTGAATAACTTGAAAGCGTTCCTTCAAATAATAGCTGGCTGACATGCCCTTTAATTGGCTCAAGCAGTTTCCGGAAATCCGCCATCCCCAGCGTTCCATCCCGAATCTGTTGCCATAAGCGAAAAAGCTGTTTTGATTGCTCCAGAAGTCCCTCGCCGATAACTTTTGAATCGCCATCCCGTTCGGTAAACGCCTGAAAGTCCCGTTTCAGATGCGCCCAACAAATCTGCCGGTTCGCATCTGCCAGATGATTGTATCCCGGATAACGGTCGCTGGTGACGATGCCGTTCTCATTTTTGCCGATGATCGCTTTGGCATCCTGTCGGCTACGACCAGGTAATACTTTAAAGACGGTCGCCCGCGCCGTTGCCTTGACCCACAGCCAAGGTCGCGCGCGCTTTTCTCTCCACGATGTTTCATCAACCAAAGAAACCGATTGCTGCTCGACAAATTCGTGCAGCGCGGCAACCGGCTCGACGAGAGCTTGGCTCAATCTTTTTTGCGCGGCGGCAATGCTCCCTAAACTGATTTTGACGGTGAACAGTTCCTGCATAGTTTCCGCCGCGTCACGGTGCGAGATGCCGAGTCTTCCAGTTAAATATCCGATGACGGCGATGACTTTTGCGCCGAACGCGCCGTTTTGCGCTTGTTCCGACCACTCGGCTTGATTGATCTTGCGACAGGACAAACAGCGCAAGCGATGACGGCGATATTCCGTCAACAAAGTTCCGGCGGCGGTAATCTCAACCATCTGCCGTCTCGCCGGGGATTCGTCATCGCCCAAGAGCAAAGACCCGCAGTTTGAACAGGCGGAAGGGCGCAGTTCAACCACGCGATCAACCTGGTCAATTGGTTTGAGGTTGCGCCCAACTCCGCTGTGTCCCACTTGCGCTCCTTGTTTACTGCCTGATGGTTCGCGCTTCGCTGCCGGTTTGCCAAACGGAGAATCAGAGGACGGTGGCAAACTCGAATTGCGCGAGTTTTGTCCGAGCTTTTCTTTTAAGACAGTGATTTCGGCGTTGAGTCGGGCGATTTCGACGGATTTCTGTGCGGTTTCAGTCAATTGTTGTTGAAGCTGAACAATCTGTTTTTGTTGACTGACAATTCGCTGATTGAGCTGCTCAATCTGAGCGGCTGATTCGCTTAGTGACGCAAGTTGTTTTCGAGTGGCAACCGAGCGCAGTTTTAACGAGTGAGTTTCGTGATACTGTAAGCGCAGTTTAGTTTGAACAGCAAAAGGTGTGTGCTGCCAATCCGTTTCAGTAATGTCAAGAGTGCGCCACATCAGTTTCAAGCATAAAAATAAATCTGGCGATTGTCCAAAATGAGAGGTAAATTATCGTTTGACCAACTGAACGGTTACCCTTGCAGTCAATTATCTCTACTCGAACAATTTCGAATGACAAAACTGAAATGAGCAAAATCGCCCTTCTGAAATGAACAAAGTCAAATATTAACCGCCGCAACTGTCGAAAAGACTCTTAATAGACGGAATAGGATTTTCAACACGGCGAAGAAAACTTTATTTGCATTGACTTTTACCTTAACCTAAAAAATTATGTCTGCGGATTTGCGCGAACAGCCTATTTTGAAAAGGGCGCGGCTTGAAATTTACGGCGTTGTGCAGGGCGTCGGTTTTCGCCCGTTCGTTTATGCGGCGGCAGAAAAATTCAATTTGAAAGGCTTTGTCGGCAACGCGAGCGGCGGCGTGTTCGTTGAAGTCGAAGGCGAAACCGCCGATTTGAGCGATTTCCAAAACTTCTTGAATTCAAATTATCCGCCGCTGGCACATATTACGGCAATTCACACCAAAGAAATCCCCACGCAATTCTCCACCGATTTTTATATTGCCGAAAGCGAGAATCAATCCGACCAAAATACGCTTGTCTCGCCGGATGTTTCCGTTTGCGAAGATTGCCTCCGCGAATTATTTGATAGCAACGACCGCCGTTTTCGCTATCCGTTTATTAACTGCACCGATTGCGGAACTCGTTTCACCATTACCAAAGACGTTCCATACGACCGCCCGAAGACGACGATGAATGTTTTTGAAATGTGCAAAGAGTGTCAAAACGAATATGACAATCCTATCGACCGGCGTTTTCACGCTCAGCCGAACGCCTGCGCCGAATGCGGTCCGACAGTTTGGTTTATTGGTAAAAACGACGAGAAAATTCGTGGTGAAAATGCGATTTCCGCATCGCAAAACGCTTTGCTTAACGGTGAAATCGTCGCGGTCAAAGGCATCGGCGGTTTTCATATAGCTTGCGACGCAGGAAATAATGAGGCTTTAGGTAAATTGCGGTTGCGGAAAGGCAGAATTGACAAACCTTTTGCCGTGATGTGCAAAGATTTGGAAACCGCAAACTGCCTGGCGGAAATAAGCGATGCCGAACAAACGATTTTAATGAGCAAAGAGTGTCCGATTGTTCTACTCAAAAAACGGACAAATGACTTGAGCGAACTCATCGCGCCGAACAATCAATTTCTGGGCGTAATGCTTCCATATTCGCCGCTTCATTATTTGTTATTCGATGAAAACTTGAATGTTTTGGTGATGACATCGGGAAATTTTTCAAACGAACCAATTATCAAAGACAACGCGGAAGCATTAGAAAAACTGCCGATTTTAGCCGATTCATTTTTACTTCACGACCGCGACATTTTCGCGCCGTGCGACGATTCGGTTACTAGAGTTTTTGAAAACAGGGAATTACCCGTTCGCCGCTCGCGCGGTTACGCGCCGTTTCCCATCGAGCTGCCGTTTAAGCTACCGCCGATTTTAGCGGTTGGCGGCGAATTGAAGGCGACGTTTTGCGCGGCGAAAGACGAATTCGCTTTCATGTCGCAGCATATCGGCGATATGGAAAATCTCGAAACACTTCACGCTTTTGAAAAATCGGTCGAACAGATGCGGAAACTATTTCGCATTGAACCGGAAATCGTCGCGTTCGACAAGCATCCAAATTATTTGTCGTCTCGTTGGGCAAAGGATAATTTAACAAGGCTTTTTCAGCCTGAAACTAAACTTGTCGCGGTGCAACATCGTCACGCGCATATCGCTTCGGCGATGGCGGAAAACGGTTTTGACGGAACGGAACGAGTTATCGGTTTCGCGTTTGACGGCACGGGCTACGGCGACGACGGCGCAATTTGGGGCGGGGAAGTTCTGCTTGCCGATTATCAAGGATTTGAGAGATCCGCGCATTTAAAGTATTTTCCGCTCGCGGGCGGCGATGTTTCGGTTAAAAAACCGTATCGCGTCGCGCTCGCGCATTTGTGGCAAGCCGGAATTGATTGGAATGAAAATCTGCCGTGCGTCGCAACTTGTTCCGAAACTGAAAAGAAAATTTTGCTCAAGCAGTTTGAGAGTAATTTCAACGCCGTTCCGACGAGCAGCTTCGGGCGGCTGTTCGATGCGGTCGCATCCTTGGCGGGCGTTCGGCAAATTATTACATACGAAGCGCAGGGCGCGCCGGTAGTTATCTTCGCTGTGCCGACGCAGATCGCTCGTCTTCATTCTCAAAGCCGTCCCCACGCCTTGCACGACGGCTTGAAAGCGCGACGCTTTAACGCCGAGGAAAATTCCGATTCCCGTCATTCCTTCGTTTCCGACTATGCCGACTTCCAATGTCGAGCGATTATCAATTTTTGAGAGCAGGGAAACGAGGCTGTCGAGCGGGAAATAAACGTGGCGGATAATGTCGCCGCTTTCGTAGAGAATTTGCGTCAGAGCGAGCGAAACCGTTTCCATATCCGGCAAAAGTTCCCGAAATTCTTTCGGCGTTAAAGCGGCGAGCAGGCGGTTTTCGGTGAGATTGTTGCGTTTTTTGGTTTCGGTAAAAGTCTTGAGTGTTTTGGCTGCAATCATTTCGCTTCTCTCCTTTCGCATTCAAAAATGAACGGCACAAGGAGGAAGCCTTTTGACTTGGGTCCCGATGTCTAAATATCAATCGCGCGGCAAAGGCGCGTCATTAACAGTAACATACAAATGCTTCTTAACTGTCCGCTTCAATTACAACATTAGCAGGCGTTCGTATTCGTCTCTGACGACCGCGTAACATTCGCAGGCGCAGGTTTCGAGTTTCTGCCGGTCAAGTATGTGAATATGACCGCGCACGTAGCTGATGACTCCCATATCCTGAAGTCGTCCGGCGGCGACCGTTACGCCTTCGCGCCGCACGCCGAGCAGGTGAGAGATAATTTCCTGCGTCAGAACAATTTCGTCCGATTGCAGGCAGTCGTGGCTGAACAGAAGCCAGCGGCAAAGTCGCTGCTCGAAAGTGTGCAGACGGTTGCAGACGGCGGTTTGCGAAATGTGCGTAATTAGCGATTGCGTGTAGCGCAGCAGCAGCATTTGCGCCACGCCGCCGCGATTAAATTCGTCGCGCAAAATGTTTGCTTTGACGCGAAACGCGCCGCCCGCAATCTGCACGACGGCTTGGTTGGGCGTGGTATTGCCGCCCATAAACAAAGCGATTCCGACCGCGCCGCATCTGCCCGCCATTCCCATCTCGGCGGTCGAACCGTTTTCGGTCGTGTAAATAAGCGAGACAATCGCGCTCGTCGGAAAATAGAGATATTTTATCTCGTCGCCCGAATTGTAAAGAAATTTTCCGACGGTTAAATCAACGAATTCGAGCGACGGCGACAGCCGCCGGTAATCTTCGCCGGGCAGTTTTTCAAGCAATCGGTTGGCAAGCGCGTCGCGCGGATTCAAAACAGCAGACATAAAATTTTTGGATTTTTTTGACGATAGAAACGCTAAATATAAAGAAATAACACTAATTATAAATCGAATTACGTTAGTTCGCTAACGTAATAAAAATTTATTTTTTCGATAATCTCCGGGAATAATAAATACCTTTTCGGCTATTAACTGGTCAAGCGATATTTTTAAATGTGTAAAAGCGCACAGGTAAACCGAATGTCAAAAGGCTATGCTCGCGGTTTAAGCAGAAACAAAAATTTCCGGCGAGTGATTTGATAAGAAAAAGTTTATCGTCAAATTGAAATCGCTGCGGAACGGTAATTAAAATCCGTTCAAAGTTAAAAAAGTATTCGCGGTGAACCTTCAGGAGAAAATTATGATAAATGAACGAATGAAAGTCGGTGTTTTATATTCGGCAATTGGCATTTTAGCGGCATTCGGGGCGGCTTGTTCAAACGAGCCGGGCAAGGAGACTGCCAACAGCGCGCCGATAATCAAATCTGAGCCGGTAAAACCAGCAAGCGACAAAGGCGACGCGGTAGTAACGGGCGGCGACCTCGCGTTTATGAACGATGCGGCTCCGGGCGGAATGGCGGAAGTCGAACTAGGAAAAATGGCGGCAAGCAAATCACAGAATGCCGAAGTCAAAGCGTTCGGGCAAAAGATGGTTGATGACCACACGAAAGCGAACGACGAATTAAAACAGCTCGCGGCGCAGAAAAAAGTTACGCTGCCGCCGGACCTTATGCCCGCGCACAAACAGTTGATGGAAAAATTGTCGAAACTCTCCGGCGCGGATTTCGATAAAGAATACGTCGCGGCGATGGTCGAAGCGCACGAAAAAGATGTCGCGGCGTTTGAAAACGTCTCGAAAACCGCCGCCGACGCGGACGTAAAAGTATTTGCGACGAAAACTCTGCCGACTTTGAAAATGCACCTCGAAATGATAAAAGCGATGGCGGAAAAAATGGGCGTGAAGATGAAAACATAGCTGCGAGAAATTTTTATAAAATGATTTGTCCAAAAGAAACGGCAAATAAAATAAACCGACGTGCCGCCTGTGGTTTTCGGCGGCGGTCAAAGGAGAAAATAAAATGGCAACGAATGTAGAACGAATGAATATGGCGGAACAATCCGACTGGGGACTGACGCTGGAAAACATCGGGGCGAACATTATTCGCTACGGTTTGGTCGTAATTCTGCTGTGGGTCGGATTGTTGAAATTTACCGCTTACGAGGCGGAAGGCATTCAGGGCTTAATCGCCAACTCGCCGCTGATGTCTTGGATGTATAGCGTGATGAGCGTGCGGACGGCTTCGGCATTGATTGGCACGATTGAAATTATCGCGGGATTGCTGATTGCGACGCGCCAGTTCGCGCCGAAATTGTCCGCCGTCGGTAGTTTTATGGCAATCGTCATATTTTTAACGACATTACACTTCCTTTTGACAACGCCGGGCGCGTGGCAGCCGGGCTACGGTTTCCCGTTTCCGTCGCCGATGCCCGGACAATTTATTGCGAAAGATTTGGCGCTGCTCGGAATCGCCGTCTGGTCGGCGGGCGAAGCTCTGCGGGCGGCGCGGCGCGGAGAAGTCGTTTCAAATCGAACCGCGGCGGATTAAATTTTTGTATAATTATTGAGATTTCCAAGTGCGACTCTTTTGCAGAAGCCCGCACGGAACTAAGGGCGTAGAGTGTCGCTCCCTTATTCCGTGCGGGCTTCGACATTACTCCGAAAACCGCGTATGAATCGTTCCTCTTTTAATCAGGCAACCGTCATCGGTTCGGGTCCGAACGGGCTTGCCGCCGCCGTCGAACTGGCGCGGAACGGCGTTGCGGTGCGCGTGCTTGAAGCGCAAAAAACAATCGGCGGCGGAACTCGGTCGGGCGAGTTGACGCTGCCCGGATTCGTTCACGACATCTGTTCGGCGATTCATCCGCTCGGCGTCGCGTCGCCGTTTTTCCGCAAATTACCACTTGCCGCGCACGGTTTGGAATGGATTCAGCCGCCCGCTTCGATGGCGCATCCGCTCGATGACGGAACGGCGGTGATGCTTGAAAGCTCGATTGACGAAACCATCGAAACGCTTGATAAAAGCGACGCGAAAGCGTATCGCAATTTGATGAAGCCTCTTGTTGACGATTGGGAAAATCTCGTGTCGGATTTGCTCGCGCCGATTGGTTTGCCGCGTCATCCGATAACCGCCGCGCGTTTCGGTTTGCGCGGACTGCGCTCGGCGGAAGGCTTGGCGAAAAGTTTTTTCAAAGGGACACGCGCCCGCGCAATGTTTGCGGGAATTTGCGCTCATTCACTACTGTCGCTCGACCAAAAAGGAACTGCGGCGTTCGGGCTGATGCTCGGTTTGACCGGACACGCGGTTGGCTGGGCGATTCCGCGCGGCGGCTCGCAGCGAATCGCCGACGCGCTCCGTTCATATTTGCAAACGCTCGGCGGCGAGGTCATCGCCGATTCGCCGGTCGAAACGATTGACGATTTGCTATCGTCCGAACGCGCCGTGTTGTGTGATTTATCCACGCGCGGACTTTTGAAAATCGCCGGACATAAATTGCCCGAAAATTTCCAGCGCAAGCTCGAAAATTTCAAAGTCGGCAACGCCGTTTTTAAAATTGATTGGGCATTAAACGCGCCGATTCCGTGGAAAGCCAAAGAGTGCGCCCGCACCGGAACGATTCATCTCGGCGGAACTTTCGAGGAAATCGCCGAATCCGAAGCCGTGCCGTCAAAAGGGAAAAACCCCGAAAAGCCTTATGTTCTCGTCGCGCAGCCGAGCCTTTTCGATGCGTCTCGCGCGCCCGCAGGCAAGCACACGGCTTGGGGTTACTGCCACGTTCCGAACGGCTCAACGTTCGATATGACGGAGCGAATAGAAAATCAAATCGAGAGATTCGCGCCCGGCTTTCGAGATTGCATTATCGCTAAAAAAGTTTCGCCGCCAACTGAACTGGAACGGCACAACGCCAACCTCGTCGGCGGCAACATCAGCGGCGGCTCGCAGGACATCGCGCAGCTTTTTCTGCGACCGACGCGGCGAATGTATTCCACGCCGGTAAAAAATTTATATCTCTGCTCGGCTTCGACTCCGCCCGGCGGCGGCGTTCACGGAATGTGCGGCTATTACGCGGCGCGGGCGGCTTTGAAAGGATGAGGGATGAAGGATGAGGGATGAATAAAAATTTAGAAATTCTGTTTGTTTATCCTTCGGCTTTCTTGATTAAAAATTACGCGCGAACTTTCGATTCCGCCGTCGGGTAATTTATGTTCACCTTATTTGAACCGTCCGAAAAAGTAATTGAAAATTTTCTCGCGGCGCAGCGCGATTTGCCGTTTTCATACGAGGAAGTCGGCGCGACGCAAGATGAAATTCCGTCAGGTTATCCGATTAATCATCACCGCGTTCAAATCGGAAACGGCGCGGACGTTTTCGCCTCGGCTAAAAACGCGATTCAGAATTGGACGATGTATCAACTTGAATGGACGCGAATTTATCCTGATAGTGTGCCGATTGCCGTCGGCGCGGTCGTCTGCGTCGTTGTCAATCATCATCTTTGTTGGTCAATAAATCCTTGCCGAATCGTCTATATTTTAGAACAAACCGATATAGTCGAGCAATACGGTTTCGCGTTCGGAACGCTGCCCGGACATTCCGAGGAAGGCGAAGAAAGATTCCTCGTCGAATGGAATCGCGCCGACGATTCGGTCTGGTATGAACTGCTCGCCTTCGCCCGCCCGCACCACATTTTAGCCCGCGTCGGCTTTCCGTTCGTCGGATTATTTCAACGCAAATTCGCCCGCGATTCGGGACGCGCGATGCTCGAAGCCGTTCGCCGATAATAACCTGCCAAAACTCTTAAATATAAAAATAAAATCTTATACGTTAGTCCACTAACATATAAACATTTCTTTTTTCCCGTAATCTTCGGGAATAGAAACTGTTTGTCCGAGCATCTTTCGATTAAGAGAAACGAATATTTCCGACAATCGAGAACGGCTTACCTGATTGAAAAATAAATCCGGCGGAAATCGGAAAACAAAATTCTATATGTGTAATCGCGCACAGATGAAGAAGTTATTGAAGTTTATGCTGACTTTCAACTAAAGATTTAAAAATTGCGGCTACGGATAACCCGTCGTTCAATTAAAACGCGACGAGAATTTTACATTTTGTAACCGAAACCGTTTCGGCGGTTTCAAGAAAGAGAGGAAAAAAATATGATTCAAAAAAGAAGCAGAAAACTCGCGTTCGGCGCATTCCTTGCGCTCGCGCTCGTTCTGGCATTTCAAACGCTGCCGCCGACGCGCACGACAAGCGCGTCCGACCACATTGATTCGCCGATTATCACGCAGGACAGAGGCTCGGATTTAGCCGATACATTTGCCTTTTTAGACCCGAACGACAATTCAAAAGTCGTTTTGATAATGTCAACGCAAGGCTTCGTCGTTTCCGGCGAGCATTTTGGAATGGCGATTTTCGACAGCAATATCCGTTATCGTTTCGAGATTGAAAACACAGGCGACGCTAAACCCGACGCATACGTTGACGTTTATTATTCAAAAGGCTTGGGGCGCGTAACGCCGCAGACGGCGACGATTGAACTGCCGAACGGCAAAAAATTCACCGCGCCGACGACCGTTTCCGACCAGGAATACACCGCGCCGGAATTTGTCATTACCAACAACAGCGAAAACAACGCTTCGTTTTACGCGGGCGTGGCGGACGACCCGTTTTTCCTTGACGACACGGGCGCGAACCGGATGGTCGCCTCGGCGATTATGAATCCCGGACATCCCGACTTAAAACGCCTTTCCGAACGCGGCGGGCGCGACACCTACGCCGGACTGAATACCTTGATAACGGCAGTCGAAATTCCGGTTTCGATGCTCAAAGACAAAGGAAACGTCATCGGCATCAACGCTGTTACGCAGCGGCGCGAACGGATGAAGATAAAAGACAACAACGTCGTCGAAGCCGACGGCGATTGGGTTACGATTGACCGCGACGGCAATCCGCTGGTCAACAACGGCTTGATTCCCCCCGCGCGCAAAGATGAATACAACGCCGCTTCGACCGAAGACGACGCCAAAGGCAGATTCAAAGACGACATTATCAAATCGTTGAAAGCCTTTAACACCGACGACGCGCATATCGCAATGCTGGCAAAAGTCGCGGTCGAAAAAGGCGATATTCTGCGCCTCGATACGACCGTCCCGAACAAAGGCGCGGGCGGCGGAACGAACAAAGACGGCGGCTACGGCAAAATGGGCGGACGCAGGCTTCAGGACGACGTGGTTGACGGAACTTTTGCGATTATCAACAACGGCAAGCCGCTCGGCGATAAAGTTGACGGCAACGACAAACCATTTCTCAATCAATTTCCGTTTGTCGCCAAACCGAACCAGCCGTCGCCTCCGGGAAGCTCGCTCGACGACAGAACGAGGCAGTAGCTTATGAATAATTGCCCGTAGGTTGAGCTTCCGTTGGCGGACGGGCAAAACCGGATAAGGAACAAAGCGAAAAGGTGATTGCTTTTGCAATCCGTTATCTTTATCACTTGTTCCTTATCTTTTGGAAAAAATTAGGAAAAACGATATGAATTTTTTGAAAAAAGCTAAACACATTCGACCGCTGATTTTATTTTTCATAATCGGCGCGGCGGCGATAAATCTTTCAGCGCAGACCGTTTCGCAAATCATCGGCGAAGCGAAAGAACCCGGAAGCGCGAATGTCGAGGTCGAAACGAAAAATAAAGATAAAGCGGGTAAAGATAAAATGCCGGACGAAAAAACGGAAAGAGACAATACGGTAAAGGAAGAGAAAGCGATGAAACAAGCCGACCCGAAACCGCCGCGTTTCGGCGGTCACGTCGGCATCGTGATTCCAATCGTGACGCGCGGCGACGGCAGAACCGTCAGCATCGCGGACGATTTTATCATCGGTTTTCCGGCGGCTCTCGTCGTCAAAACCGATAGCCCCGTCGCCTTCGATTTCGAGTTTGTTCCGACGATTAACACGCCGTCGAATCAGGATTTCAGGTTTCTGATACATCCCGGAATCGTCTATGCCTTTAAGAAAAATTACTTGGTCGGCGTGCGCGCAGCCTACGAAGTCGGAACGGGAAATTACGGTTTTACGCCGATTGCCCAGCGCAGCTTTAAGCTCACGAAAAAAACCAGGTATTTCGTCGAAGCCGACTTTCCGGTGCGATGGGAAAAACGTCCCAACAATTCTCGCTTTACATCATTTCAGTTTGCTATCCATTCAGGCATCAGTTTTTGATTTTTGAGCTATGGAAATATCGAAAAATAGATTCATCGCTTTATCAATGCTTTGCGCCGCGCTGCTGACGGGCGCGTGCGGCGGCGCGCAATCGGCGGAAACTAAATTCGCGCCGCCTCCGCCAGCCGCGCCGATTGCGTCCGACAGCGCGAGAGACGACGGCGCGATTCGCTTTCTCGAAAATAAATTAAAAAACGACCCGGAAGATTTCAGCGCGAACAACAAACTCGCCGGACTTTATCTGCAAAAACTGCGCGAAACCGGCAATGTTCAGTATCTCGATTTAACTTTCCGCGTCGCCCGCGCATCGCTCGCGTCTGTGCCGGAGGTGCGAAATGCGGGCGGACTTGCCGCGCTCGCCCTTGCCGAATACGCCGCCCACGATTTTGCAAACGCCCGCGACCACGCCGTTCGTCTGACCCAATTAGAACCGACGAAAAGTTACCCGCAGGGGATTTTAGGCGACGCGCTGCTTGAACTCGGCGAATACGAAAAGGCGGAAATCGCATATAAAAAAATAACGCTGCTCGACGACGGCGCGAGTAGCGGCAGCGAAACCCGATTCGCGCGTTTATCTCAGCTTCGCGGCGACAACGCGGCGGCGCAAAAACATTTTGCAGCCGCTTTGACTTACGCCTTAAATCTTCCCGCGCCGCCGCGTGAAACCGTCGCGTGGTGTCGCTGGCAATTAGGCGAAACCGCGTATTCGGTCGGCGATTACGAGACAGCCGAAAAACATTACCGCGATTCGCTCGTAACTTTCCCCGATTATTACCGTTCAATCGCCTCGCTCGGACGAGTTCGCGCCGCGCAAAATGATTTGCCGGGAGCAATCGAAAATTACGAAAAAGTTGCGCGCATCTTGCCCGACCCATCGTATGTCGCCGCGCTCGGCGATTTGTATAAACTCGCCGGACGCGAAGATGATGCGAAAAGACAATACGCGCTTGTCGAACAAATCGGACATTTGAGCGAGCTAAACGGCGCGCTTTATAATCGTCAACTCGCGCTTTTTTACGCCGACCACGATATAAAATCGGAAGAAGCCTATAAACTTGCGGCGAAAGAATACGAAGTGCGAAAAGATATTTACGGCGCGGACGCGCTCGCGTGGACTGCGCTCAAAGCAAATAAATTGACCGAAGCGCAGGCGGCGATAAAAGATGCTTTGCGATTGAACACGCAGGACGCGCGCCTTTTCTATCACGCCGGAATGATTAGCGAAGCCGCCGGAGATAAAACGGCGTCTCTTGATTATTTGCAGCGCGCGCTCAAACTTAATCCGCAATTTGACCCGCTGCAATCGGCGAACGCGAAAATGTTGCTTGAAAGCCGATAAAAAATTAAAATTAACAAAATAAAAATTTGCGAGGAAATTTATCAATGAGCGAAACGGAAGAAAAACGCCCGATGGCGGAAGAATTTGAAGGCGAGAAATTACCGTATCCGGCGAAACAGTCGGAAATGAAACGGCAGCCGGATTCGGATTTGTCCAACTACAAACCCGCAGGAAAGTTAAAAGATAAAGTTGCGATAATTACCGGCGCGGATTCGGGAATCGGGCGCGCCGTGGCGATTGCCTTTGCGATGGAAGGCGCGAAGGTGGCGATTGTTTATAACGAAAACGACGATGACGCGGCGGAAACAAAACGCCTGTGCGAAGCAAAAGGCGGCGAATGTCTGGTCATAAAATCGGACGTGCGCTATCGCCAGATGTGTTTCGACGCGGTTGAAAAATGCGTCGCCGAATTCGGCGGTTTGAACATTCTGGTCAACAACGCGGCGTTTCAAAAGGCGCAAAAAAAGTTTGAAGACATCGAGGAAGAAGATTTGCGCCGCACGTTTGAAACAAACATTTTGGGCTACTTTTTTATGGCGCAAGCCGCCTTGCCGCATCTTGAAAAAGGCGACGCGATTATCAATACGGGCAGCATCGTCGGGCGCGTCGGCATTCCGATTTTAATTGATTACAGCTCGACGAAGGGGGCGATTCATTCTTTTACAAAATCGCTGGCGATGAATTTGGGCGAAAAGGGAATCCGCGTCAACTGCGTCGTTCCGGGTCCCGTGTGGACGCCGAATATTCCCGGCACGATGCCGATTGAAGAAGTGGAAAATTTCGGTCACGAAGTCGCTCTGAAACGTCCCGGTCAACCGGAAGAATTAGCTCCGGCTTACGTTTTTCTCGCCTCCGAAGACGGCAGTTTTGTGACGGGCTGTTTGCTCGACGTAACCGGCGGTAAGATGTCGAGCGATTAGAAATGCTTGAAACTTTTCAGAAACATTGGCGCGCGTATTTGATGGAAGCCGTCGGGCTTGGCGGCTTCGTCATCGGCGCGGGGCTTTTGACTGTGTTTCTCGAACATCCCGAATTTCCCGCGATGCAGAGTCGTTTCGGCGCGGAAGAAAACGCGATTTGGCGACGCGTTCCGCTCGGAATTTTGATGGGCGCGTATATCGCTCTGGTCGTTCATTTTTTCGGCGAAAAGTCGGGCGCGCATATCAATCCAGCGACGACTTGGGCATTTTTCCGGCTGGACAAAATCAGTTTCGCCGATTCCGCTTTTTACACGCTGGCACAGTTTGCCGGAGCGGTTGCGGCGGCTTTTGCTTTGAAATTTGTTTTGGGCGAATGGTTCGCGCACCGAAGCGTTGATTTCGGAATCACCAAGCCGAAACCGCCGCATGATGCGGTCGGGGCGTTTGTTGCGGAATTTGTCATCTCGTTTGTTTTGATGTTCGTCGTGCTTGTCGTCGTCAGTTCCAAGCGTTTGGAAAAATACGCCGCGCCCACATCCGGCGTTTTGATTGCGCTTTATTTGATTTTCGAGCTGCCGTTTTCCGGGATGAGTCTCAATCCCGCGCGTTCGTTCGCGGCGGCACTGGCTGGAAACAAGTGGGAACATTTGTGGATTTATTTTGTCGCGCCGGTGGCGGCAATGCTGCTCGCGGCGGAAATTTTCAAACGCGCGAAACCTATTTTTCAAAACGTCGCCGACGAGGAATTGCCCGATTATCCGAAGGAAAATTGATGAAAGATTTTTCCGAAAAAAGAATTCTCGAACTGCTCGACTCGGATTTCGTCACCGAGCCGACGCGCCGCGCTTTAAAAGAGAGATTGAACGCCCGCGAAGTGCCGCCGCATTTTTTCGACGGGCGCGAGTTTGAAACGATGAAAAGCCTTTGCGACGCGCTCGCGCCCTCAAAGGTTGTGCCGTGCCGGTTCGTCGCCGGCGAAATTGATTCGCGGCTTGCGGAAAACAAAGGAAACGGCTGGCGTTACGCGGAAATGCCGGCGGACGCGGAAGTTTATCGAACGGCTTTGGGCGAGCTTGACCGCATCGCCGAAGGGAACTACGGCGAAAATTTCGCCGCGCTCGAAAACCAGCAGAGACGCGAGATTTTACGCCGCATAAAAAATAAGGAAGTCGGATTTGAGTTTTCGCACGACCGATTTTTAGAAGAAATCTGCGCCGAATTCGTCGAGCTATTTTATTCGCATCCGCTCGTCTTGGAAGAAATCGGTTACATCGGATTTGCGGACGCGGACGGTTGGGCGGTCGGAGTTCAAAGTTCAAAGTTCAAAGTTCAAAGTCAGAAAACCGAATTACGAATTACGAATTACGAATTACGAGAAAACGAAATTCAAGATACGTGGGTAGGAAATCCAAAATCCAAAATCCAAAATCCAAAATCGGACGCGGTTGATGCCGTCGTCATCGGCACAGGCGCGGGCGGCGCGCCGATTCTGGCGAGATTGGCGGCGGCGGGCTTGAAAGTCGTCGCGCTCGAAGCGGGAAAGAGTTTCGATTATCGAGAGTTTGCCACCGACGAGCGCGAGCAGGCGAAATTGTTTTGGACGGATGAACGGTTGAGCGCGGGCAAGAATGCGGTCGCGTTCGGAAATAATAATTCCGGCTGCGGCGTGGGCGGCTCGACTCTGCATTTTACGGCTTACACGCCGCGCCCGCAACCGGATGATTTTCGGATTTACTCAGACTTTGGAGTCGGGCGCGATTGGTGTTTGAGCTTTGATGATTTAGAACCGTATTACGACGAACTCGAATGGTTTTTGGGCGTCTCCGGCAATTCAAATTACCCTTGGGGAACGCGCCGGAAAAATTATCCGCTGCCGCCTTTGCCGCTCAACGGCGCGGCGCGATTGATGCAGCGGGCTTGCGAACGACTAAATATCCGAACTTCGCCCGCGCCGAACGCCGCGCTTTCGCAAAATTATTTTCAGGAAAAAATCGGCATTCGACACGCCTGCACGAATCGAGGTTTTTGTCAGGCTGGCTGTTCAACGGGAGCGAAAGGTTCAATGGACGTAACCTTTCTGCCGCTCGCTGTTCATCACGGCGCGGAGATTCGTTCCGAGTGTTTCGTAACCGAGTTTGAATTTGATTCGAGCGGCAAAATCAAAGCTGTCGTTTACTCGCAAAACGGCGAAACGAAAAAGCAGCCTTGCAAAAATGTTTTTCTTTGCGCGGGCGGAATCGAATCGCCGCGCTTGCTTCTGATAAACGATTTGGCGAACTCAAGCGGGCAAGTCGGACGCAATTTTATGGCGCACACGGGCGTTCAGATTTGGGGAACATTTGATGAAGAGATTTTCCCGCACAAAGGTATTCCCGGCGGTTTAATCAGCGAAGACACACATCGCCCGACGGACGCGGATTTTGCGGGTGGATATTTGCTGCAATCAATTGGCGTAATGCCGGTTACATATGCTTCGCAGCTTGCTCGCGGCGAAAAATGTTTCGGCTCTGACTTGGGCGATTGGATGAACGATTACAATCACACGGCGGGCATAAATATCTTAGGCGATTGCCTGCCGTCTGAAAATAATTTTATGGAACTTGCCGACGAAAAAGACGCTCGCGGACTTCCGAAACCGCGCGTTTATTTTTCGCACGGCGACA
>MWVV01000035.1_pt1 | contig 48995 bp, 44 predicted proteins | sample 1047281 | NCBI WGS metagenome assembly MWVV01 (sample SAMN06349986, study PRJNA376086) | soil metagenome | isolation source: PT-2 sample Antarctic (ecotone) soil | place: Antarctica | collected 2015-01-13 | reverse complement strand
GGACAAGCTCGCCACCGATTGACCGTCTAAAATCTTTCTAACCGCTTGTTGTTTGAATTCTTCATCATATTTTCGCATCATCTCATTTTACAGAGAGTTTCGTGTCCGGTTAAATTAGACCACCTCACTGCAATACCTTTAATCTCCGAACTATTGGAAAGTGGGTTTAGGCGAAACTCTTTTAATGCTAGATTCAGGTGCCTTTGACTAAGAATTGCAGTTACCAATTGAGAATTCACCTCGCTCAATTTGAAAAGGAGTTGACTTCTCTTTTGCAATGCATCCATCCTTCGAACACGCCTTTGATTTTCCAAACTAAAGAAGAGGCTAATGATCGAGACTAATGTGGCAATAAGTGATAGCCAGAATGCCAGAGGCTGTGAAACTAAAATTTCTTTAGGGTTCATGTAGTCATTAATATCCTTTTGTTTGCAACCTAGCACTTTGTATTATACGGAAATCTTTATAATCCAAATTAAAAGTTAAGTCAACAATTAATTAGACTTCTTTGATTTTTACCTTAATTCGCCGGTCAAAATACAATTTCGCATAACAAATTACCGCGAATTAAAAAACATACCGAAACTATTTATAAGCACCGGTATGTTTTGGATTGAGCGTTAAACTTTTGTTAAAAATTATTTATGCGTTAGAGCCAATTTCAAAAAATTCTCAAATAAAATTCTTCCGTCGCGCGATTCGTTCGGGTGTTCCCATCGCGTTGGATTTTTCGACCAGTCTTCAAACGATTTTTCGAGGTGAAATTGGACGGTATAAATCAATTGTCCGCCGCTTCGTTTGACCATCATTTGATTTTTGCAGAGATAAGCCGTTGCTAATTGATGAAAGCCTTTGGGAATGCCTTCGACCTGCAAACCGTGATTTTGCCAGACGCGCAGAATGTCGTCTTCCAAAGTATAATCTTGCCAAATGCCGCTTTCCACATCTGCCGCGCCGGCGAAAATCGGGTCGGTTCGGTCGGTGATTTTGATGAAACGATATTGGTATTCAACGATGCGGTCGGTGCGCTTTTCGGAAGCGTCGAGATTGTCCAAAGTGGTTAATCTGCCGCCGAAGCTCATTCCGATAAGTTGGTGCGCACCGCAAATTCCGAGAACGGGAATTTTTGTCCGCTTAATATATCGTTCAAATTTTTTGAGTTGTTCAGGATTGTAATAATCGAAATCCGAAAGCGTTCCGCTCATCACAATCGCGTCCGGGTTGAAGCTCGCCGCCGCTTCGCCGACTTCTGACAAATGCACGGTTAGGGTTTTCGGATTTTGGACGAGCCGCAAAACGTTCTTGGCGATGTTATCGCACGCCAATCCGGAAATTTTACGCTCAAATTTTAACTTGCTTTCCTTCGTGCCGTTCCATTCTTTCCGCGCCAAATCTGAAAGGTCATCCTCGTAACGCAGCAAATTATTGACAATTAAAACCTTTGCGTGTTCGATTTTCTTTTCAATCGGCTCGTAGCGGCAAAAGGCGCGATTATTGAACGGAAACGGAAGCGTTTCGGATTTTAGAACGGCTGGTGTGGAATCAAACATAAACAATTAATAGTTCCTAAAAACGTAACATCAACTTAGATAGTAATTCTCTTTGTTTAGATGTTCAAGAAAAAAAGAAGTTAAATTTTACTTCAGATTCGCGTAATAGCTGCGGCTGCCGACAATCAAATTGTCTTTAACCGCGAGTATTGAGCAAATCAGCATAGCGAAACGATTGTTGTTGGAAACAGTTTCTTTGGCGATTTTTACATTTTTATTTTCCGTCAGCGAATTCAGTTCGACTTTTGTTTTGTGCTTTGTTTAAATTCCGGCATCAGCGAACCCGCGCCGATTTCTTCTATTTCAAGGCGAATTTCCTTTATCAAACTCGAACGCATACGCCCTTTAACCGATGCCGTTTTATCTTCCGCTGCCTTTTCGACAAGTAATAAAATTTTCTGCCAAGCCGATTCTAATTCGTCGGCGAGAGTCGAGATTTTTGTAATGTCATACGGCACGGCGACCGCCTGACAGCCGATGCGAGCGAAAATCTGCAAATATCTGGCAGTTGATAAATCAGGACACGAAAAGCGTTGGTTGCCGACTTTTAGCTCAACGCCGAGAAGCGTGTGCTGAATTATCGCTCGATTTTCACGCTGGGCGATTTCCAACCGATGAGCGCGTGTGCGCTGCGTCCGAACTTTGCAGCGATAAATTTCGGGAAGCCATTCAGCATTCAACTTTTCTCGAATGTCGGTTGCGATATCCATATTACAAAAAACGATACACAGAATAGCATAGAAGAAATTTACAGGGATAACAGGATGGATCGGGATAAACCAATTTATTTCTTATCCCTGTTTAATCAACCTGTTATCCCTGTAAATTATTTTTCTGCTTTTACAGTTATTCTCGCGGGCGATTGTGAAAATCTTTCAATCACGCCGTTGCTGAAAATTCCGAAGTATAAAACTCCAACAATTGTAATTACTAAAACTGCCGCCAAAGCGGTCGGGATCCGCGGCGCAAACCATTCGTCGGTTCGGTCGCGGAAAAACATTACGACGACGAGGCGCAAATAGTAATAAGCCGAAATTGCCGTGTTGATGACCGCGACGACGACAAGAAGCGTGAGCATTGCATTGCCGGCTTCGAGCGCGGGACGAAAAACCAAAACCTTGCCCATAAATCCCGCCGTCAGCGGCAAACCCAGAAGCGAGAGCATAAACAGCGACAGCGCAAAAGCCAAAACAGGCGATTTGAAACCGATGCCGTTGTAATCTTCAAACTCCGTACGACGGTCATTTTTCTGTCCTAATAAAGCCACAATTGCAAACGCGCCCAAGTTTGTAATGGCATAAGTCAACATATAAAATGCGACCGAAGCAATCGCCGCATCGCGTTTGTCAGCCGTCGTCGCCATTCCCGCGCCGATAAATCCGACGAGCGCGTAACCAGCGTGAGCGATTGACGAATAAGCCAGCATTCGTTTGACATTATTTTGGACAATCGCCGCGATATTGCCGACGGTCATTGTCAAGCCAGCCATCACGGTCAACGCCGTAATCCAGGAATCGTGTAGATAGACGGAAGCCTGAACGCCCGCAATCAGCGGAAAGCCAAGCACGAACACGCGCACGAACGAAGCAAACGCCGCCGATTTCGGTCCCGCCGCCATAAATGCGGTAACCGGTGTTGGCGCGCCTTCGTAAACATCCGGCGTCCAAACGTGAAAGGGGACGGTGGCGACTTTGAAACCGAAACCGATTATCATCATTGCGCCGCCGACTAGTAGCAGAGCAGGGAAGTTTGGATTAGCAATTCGGAGAGCAATTTCCGTGATGTTCGTCGAACCGGTTGCACCGTAAATCAAAGCCATTCCATAAAGCAAAAATGCTGAGGCGAACGAACCGAGAATAAAATACTTCATCGCCGATTCATTCGAACGCAAATCGGATTTTCGCAAGCCAGCCATCACATAAGTGGCGAGCGACGAAGTTTCCAAACCCAAAAACAAAACGACTAAATCATTGCCGGAAGCCATAAACATCATTCCGACGGTAGCGAACAAAAGGAGACAATGATATTCGCCGACGGGAACGTCTTCGCGTTCAGTCCAGACGGACGAGATCAAAATCGTCATCGCCGTGACTAATAAAAAGACAAACGAAAAGCTAATCCGCAAACTGTCGTGGGCAATCATTCTGCTCCACGCCGTGAGATATGGAGCATCACCCCACATCAAGCCGAGCAGAATTCCCGAAAAAACGATTCCGATGAGCGATATAATACCCGTGATATAGCGTTGTTTCGGAACAAAACTGTCGAACAGCATCACTATTATTCCGGTAATTGCCACCATTATTTCGGGTAATATCGCCGAAACGTCTGCGTTTGGATTGACTAATTCATTTTGTAAAAACATATCAAAAACAATCTTGTAATTTAAGAAATTCTCTTTCGCGCCGCCTTAGTAATGCGCTGCCTCTGATTTTATTTCCGCCTTCACGACGCTGCCGCCCGCTTGATTGTTCAATCTTTGTTCGATAGCGACAACTGATTCCTTCGACCGATTCAAAAACGGCGCGGGATAAACGCCCATATAAATCATCAGAAAAAGCAGCGGAGCAATTAAACCGATTTCGCGCCAGCTTAAATCAGCCAAACCTTTATTTTTCGGATTGGTAACTTTTCCGAAGAAAACCCTCTGCACCATCCACAACATATAAACCGCCGCGAAAATTACGCCCGTTCCTGCAAACAGCGTGGCAATATAATTCATATTCCAACCGTTTATCGTTGCGAGCGCGTTTGAATTCCACATTCCAAGCATCGTCAGAAACTCACCGACAAAGCCGTTCAGAAACGGCAGACCGATTGAAGCCATCGTGGTAAAAACGAAAATCGTCGCATAAATCGGCATCACGTTTGATAAACCGCCGAAATCGGAAATCGCTCGCGTGTGCCGCCGTTCGTAAATAAATCCGACGAGCAGAAACAACGCGCCGGTCGTTACGCCGTGATTGAGCATTTGATATAACGCGCCCTGCATTCCCATCTCGGTGAAGGAAAACATTCCCAAAATGACAAAACCCATATGCGCGACCGACGAATAGGCGACCAATCTTTTCACGTCGGGTTGAACCATTGCGACGAGTGCGCCATAGATAATTCCGATAATTGCCAACACGATAAACAACCCGGCAAACTCACGCGATGCTTCGGGAAAAAGCGTGAAATTAAAACGCATTAAACCGTAAGTTCCCATTTTCAACATTACGGCGGCGAGGATAACCGAACCGGCAGTCGGTGCTTCGGTGTGCGCGTCGGGCAGCCAAGTGTGAAACGGAAAAAGCGGAACTTTGATAGCAAAAGCCAAAGCAAACGCAAAGAAAAGAAGCGTTCCCGTTTGTGCCGTTAAGACGAGATTTCCCGTCTGCATCGAATTTAAAAGCGTTACATAATCGAATGAGCCAACGCCCATTGCCGTCGCGTGCAGATAATACAAAGCGATGATTGCCGCCAGCATCAGTAAACTGCCGAGTGCCGTGTAAATAAAAAACTTGACCGCCGCGTAAACGCGATTTTCGCCACCCCAAATTCCGATGAGAAAAAACATCGGAACTAATGAAGCTTCAAAGAAAAGATAAAAGACAAGCAAATCTAAGGAGACAAAAACGCCGAGCATCGCGCTTTCCAAAAGCAGCAGAAAAATGTAAAAAGCGGCGTGACGTTTTTCAACCGCGTGCCAAGTCGAGAGAATCGCAATTGGCATTATGGACGTCGTCAAAATTACCAGCCACATACTCAAACCGTCAACGCCGACGTGATAATTTGTGTTTATTGCCCGAATCCAGGGAACATTTTGCTCGAAGAAAAAACCGCTCGCTGAAGCCGCGCCCTTGTCTAAAATCAAAAACAGCGACAGCAAAAAATTCAAAATGGTAAAGCCAAGCGTTATCCATTTCAAGCCGCTTTCCTGCTTCCAAAACACCGCATGTCCGAGCATCGCCAATGCCCCAACGACGGGCAGCAAAATTAAAATTGTTAATAAATTTTCTCCAATAAAATCCATAAAAGTTAGTTTTTCGGTTGTGTAGTTTCCCAGCCAAAAACATTCGGAGAATGGTCAAGAAATTTATCGCCGTTTTCATTTTCGTAAAATGAAGCCAGCGCATCCTCATCAATCGTCACAGATAAATCGTCGTGTAAAATCTGATAATCGTTGAAAGTGCCGTCGCCGCGATAAACGCGAAAAAAGAATTTTTCCGGCGAATTAGTGCGAAGAAGCATTCCCTTCGCGCCGCTTGCGCTTGTTTCCTGTAAAATCTTTCCGCCGTTGGTTTTTATCGTTTGACTCGCCATCATTTTAGACAATCAACTTAAATCCGTAATAAATAAAATACCCAATGACAATTAACGCGCCGAACAAAATAAATGCCGCGTAACTGCGAACGAAACCGACTTGCACGCCACGCGCTGCCGAGCCGAGCGCGGCAGTTGCCGAGCCGATACCATTGACGATGCCGTCAATAAATCCTAAATCGAAGCCTTTCCAAAGACCGTTACGCGAAAGATTTGTTATCGGGTCAACGATGTAACCGTTGTAAATTTCGTCAATCCGCCATTTGTCTTCGAGAATTTTCGGCATCGCCCGCAGCGGCGTTTTGCCGAACATCAACCAACCGATAATAATTCCGCCAGCCGCCAAACCGACCGACAACAGCGCGAGCCAGCGTTCCGTCGCAATTTCTTCGGGCGAATGTGCCGTGTGTTCTTCGGTGTGTTCGCCGGTTGCATTTGGCGCGGGCGCGGCGGCGTAAAAATGTTTAACTTCTTTTTTCGTTTCTGAATGTGTCGTTGAAGCGGGCGAATGTGAATCGTGTTCGCCCTTTTTCGCATAAATCACGGGCGCAAGCGTGTGTTCAAACACATTGACATCGCCCGCGCCGAAAATCGAACTCATTGCGTAAGGAACGCCGATTAAACCGCCGAGTGTCGAGAGAATTGCCAAAACAACTAGCGGCACGGTCATCGTCCAAGGCGATTCGTGTGGGCTGAAGTCCGGTGTGAGTGCGTGATGATGTTCGTCGTCATTGTCGTGGTCGTCCGCGTGTGCCGCATCGTGTTCGTCTTCATAATGATGCGCCAAAGCGTGAGCGTCGCCGTGCGGCACTTGCGCGTCGTGCGCGTCGCCGAAAGCAAAAGCGTTTTCTTCCGCCCGCGAAGGCTCGTCAGGATTTACAGCAACCGGCAAATCTTCTCCGTGTCCCCGCGTCCCCGCGTCGCCGTGTCCGTGTTCGTCGGGCAAAGCCAAATCAAAACGCGATGCGCCGAAAAACGTCATCCACATCATTCGGGTCATATAAACGGCGGTCAGCATTGCCGTAATTAAACCGACAATCCAGAGAATCGTGTTGACGTGAATGCCGAGAAGCGTCGCGTCCGCCGTCGCGTTCGTCGCGGCAAAAGTTTTATAAAGAATTTCATCTTTCGAGAAAAAGCCCGCCCAAACCGGAATTCCGCAAATCGCCAACCAACCAGCCATCATTGAGACGAACGTAATTGGCATAAATTTTTTCAGGTTGCCCATTCGCCGCATATCCTGTTCGTGGTGCATTCCGTGAATGACCGACCCTGAACCCAAAAAGAGAAGTGCTTTGAAAAAGGCGTGCGTCATCACATGGAAAATCGCCGCGACGAACGCGCCGACTCCGCAGGCGAGAAACATATAACCGAGTTGCGAAACCGTCGAATAAGCGAGAACTTTTTTGATGTCGTTCTGCGCCAAGCCAATCGTCGCCGCGAAAATCGCCGTCGCCGCGCCGATAATCGCCACGATAAACATCGCCGTCGGCGCGTTCTGATAAATTCCGTTGCAGCGCACGACCAAATAAACTCCCGCCGTAACCATCGTCGCTGCGTGAATCAAAGCCGACACAGGCGTTGGACCAGCCATCGCGTCGGGCAGCCAAGTTAAAAGCGGAATCTGTGCGGATTTTCCCGTCGCGCCGATGAAAAGAAGAATCGCAATGCTTGTTATTCCACCTGCCACGAGTGCGCCCCAAGTGAACGGGTCAGCCGCCATTGCCGACAAGATGTTTATCGAACTCGCTACCTGCACGCCGTCAACCGTCTTGTCGTAAAAAGAAATCGAGCCGGTCATCGAAAAAATAAGAAACACGCCCATCAAAACGCCCCAATCGCCGATGCGATTCATCACGAATGCTTTCTTCGCGGCGCGTCTCGCTTCGTCGCGTTTGATGTAATAGCCGATAAGCAGATACGAACACAAACCAACACCTTCCCAACCGACGAACATCAGCAGAAAATTATCCGCCAAAATGAGCGTCAGCATCGAGAACATAAACAAATTCAAGTAAGCAAAAAAGCGATAAAAACCTTTATCGCCATGCATATAACCCGTCGCAAAAATATGAATCAGGAAACCGACGAAAGTCACAAAACAAACGTAAATCCCCGAAAGTCTGTCAACGCCCAAAGCGAAATCAGCGCGAAAACCGCCGACCTGAATCCACGTCCAAATATGGTCGAGAATCGGACGCTCGCCAACTAATGCGCCTTCGTGCGGCGTGCCGATGCCGAACGCAACCATAAACGCGATGACGGTTGATACGCCAATCATCGAACACGCCACCACACCACTAAAAAGCTCGCTGTTTGCTTTCTTTCCGAACAGCCAATTGATAACCGCGCCGAGAAGCGGAGCGAAAATTATTAGACTTAAAAAATTGTTTTCAGTCATTTTGCTGTAATTTGATAATTATTCCGTGAATCTTTTCCTGTAATTGGTCTAACTCTTTCGGTGCGCCGTAAAAATTAAAGACGCTTTTAGTTTTGTTCCCGACGGTTAAAGTCGTCGTGATTTTCACCGCGTGGTCAACAAACTGCGTCATTCCGTTGGGTAATTTTTTATCAATGTATTTATCTTCAAGCGCGAAAAAATTTATTTTCTTAAAATCGTTGATTAAATCCTTAACTTGTTCAACCGAAATTGAAAATGTGTGTTTTCCTTTTAATCTAATACCCGAATAGCCTTCATAATTGACAATTCCGTTACCGTCAATTGACGCGGAATATTCCGCTGTGCAGCCGATGCAGCCCGTCGAAGAACCGTCGCGCTTGATTTCAATTTTGACTTCAGCCAAATTGATTTCACTATCACAACTTGCTTGAGCGAAATTGTTCTGAGAAATTCCGAATACGCACAATGCTAAAATCAAAAAGAAAAATCTTTTCATCGACAAACTCCTAAAAAATTAAATCTTCATCTTCATCTTCAAGCCGAAAATTCTCACTCGCAATCTTCGCCCAAGTTTCCAAAACCGATTCGCCGACATTTTTCGCCCGCAAAATTTCCGAAACTTTTTCTTTCAATTCGAGAAACCGCAAAAGCAACACGCTCGCTGACATAAGCGTTGACGGCTTGTGCGCCAAACAAAACCACATCACTTCGCCCTTGCAAAAACTCAAGCACTGATTCGTGAATCGTCGCCAAAGGCAAAGTTTCGCGCATCGCAAATTCCTGAAATGTCAGAACGCCGGCATTTAACATTTATCATTCAGCATTTATTCGGTGAACGATGAATCATTTCTGATAACTGACCATCAACCACTAATTTTTCAAAATACTCGCATCGTCGGTGTCAATAGAAAGACTGTTGCGGAAAAACGCGATGATAATTCCCAACCCGACCGCTGCTTCCGCCGCCGCGACTGACATCACCATAAACACGAAAAGCTGTCCGGTAACGTCGGCGTAATAACGCGAAAAGGCGACGAACGTCAAATTGACGGCGTTAAGCATTAACTCGATGCACATAAACATTCCGAGCGCGTTGCGTTTGAAAACCACGCCGACCGCGCCGATGGTAAATAAAATTCCTGAAAGTGCCAGATAGCCTGCTAAACTTGGTTCCATTTTTTTAGTTCAAGGTTCAAAGTTCAAAGTTCAAAATTCGCTTTGCAGCAAATAATGAACAAAAACAACGAACAAAAATTAAAGTCTAATTCGATAATCGTCCTTTATTTCCGCTTCATTGCGTCTTTCCAATTCGTTGTCAACCACTAACTCAAGTTTCGGCTGTTCCAGACGACGCGCTAAAATCACTGCGCCGACAATCGCCATAAGGAGTAGAATTCCGACAATCTCGACGGGCAAAAGATATTCCGAATACATCGCCGTGCCGATACTCAAAGTTTTGCCGACAGTTTCGTCCGCATTGACAGTTTGTTTCGGCGCACGCATTACGGCGTAGAAAATAAAGAATGTTTGGGCAAGCAAAAACAATCCCAAACCGCCGCCAACCGCATACAAATATCGCAAGCGATTTAAAGGTTTATCCTCATCCAGATTCAAAAGCATAATCACGAAAACGACGAGAACCATAATTGCTCCGGCATAAATCAAAATCTGCACGGCGGCGATAAACGGCGCAGCGAGCGTTATGTAAATACACGAGAGCGCGATGAACACGCCGACCAAAGATATCGCGCTGTAGAGCGGGTTTTTGTGGTAAACCATCGAAATCGCGCAAGCGATTGCCAAGCCGGCGAAAAGAAAAAATAAAGCGGTTGAAATCATTTTTTAGTGACGAGTGACGAGTGACGAGTGACGAGGGAAAATTTCTCAACCCTCGTCACTCGACCCTCGACCCTATATAAAATTACCTGTTCAAAAAATAAACAATCAAAATCGTAACAATCACGTTTGCCAACGCGACGGGCAAGAGGAATTTCCAGCCGAAATTCATCAGTTGGTCAAAGCGAAAGCGCGGCAGCGTTCCGCGAATCCAGATATACAAAAATAAAAACGCGCAAATTTTGCCGATAAAAATAACGTGGCTGACAAGTGCGTAGCCGATTGACCCGACTACGAACCAAGTAAAATCAAAATTATTTGCTAACCAAAGTCCTAACCATCCTAAACCCGGAACATACCAGCCGCCCAAAAACAAAACCGTGACCATCACCGACACGGTGAACATATTGACGTATTCCGCCATAAAAAAGAGCGCAAATTTCAGAGCCGAATACTCGGTATGAAATCCGGCGACGAGTTCGGTTTCGGCTTCGGGCAAATCGAACGGAACACGATTGGTTTCGGCAAATGCGGCAATCAGAAAGACGACAAATCCGATGAACTGCGGAATGATAAACCAGCGAAACGGCGATTGGATTTGCGCGAAAATAATACCGTTCAAATCGAGCGTTCCCGCCAGCATCACGACACCGATAACCGACGCGCCCATCGCTAACTCGTAGGAAATTAATTGCGCCGACGAACGAAGTCCGCCCATCAAAGAGTATTTGTTATTCGACGACCAACCCGCGAGCGCAATTCCATAAACGCCGACCGACGTAATTCCCAAAACAAACAACACGCCGACATCAATCTGGGCAATCGTCATCGGAAGTCGCCTGATGCCGTCGCCTAATCCGTATGGCAGAAAACTCCAGTCAATCGATGTAATCGCCGGTCCAAACGGATAAACCACAATCGGCAGAAGAGCGCAGGTTAGTGCGACAATCGGCGCGAGAAAATAAACGAATTTTGTGGATTTATCGGGAACGATGTCTTCTTTGAAAATGAATTTGAAAAGGTCGGCGAACGGCTGAAGAACGCCCCACCAGCCAACGCGATTCGGTCCGATGCGCCCTTGAATCCAGCCGAGAACTTTACGCTCCGCCAAAACCGTGTAGGCGACAATCATCAAAACGCCTTGAAAAGCTAGCAAAATGCCGACGCTGATGACGGCAATCGGAAAAATTGTTTTTACGATAGCTTCCATAATTAATCTGTTAAATACCTGCTCAATTTTTCAAGCAATCGCCGGTGTCTTTCCGCAGAAACAGAACCGATTGAACCGATAATATCTTTGCGCGATAAAACCGTCAAAAATCCTAAACGAATCAACGATTCGGTCTTCAATCCGCTTGAAACGAAATCAGCATTAGAAGGCGCAATTAGCTCGTCAAAATTTTCAACCTCGTGATAAAGCTGACTAATAACACCGCAAATGAGAAAATCCTTAAACGGCGGCATTTCGCGCAAGACGATTGCCGGACGGCGCTTCATTGTTCCATTGGCTTGCGGCAAAAGCGCGAGAATGACATCAACTTCCTTCATATCCAGGATTGTTCTCTTTTATCAAATCCAATCCGTATTCCGGTTCATCGTCGCCGTAAGCCCGCGCCAAATTTTTCTTCGCTGCCAATCGCCAATCTTCTCGTTCGTCGGGCAAAACTGTAACGATGAGTTTGACATTCGGCTCAAGCTCAAACGGTTCGTCAAGCAAAATTTGTTTGCCGTCAAAATGCGCGGCTAATGAAATTGTCTGGTTCATAAATTCGACTAAACTTTTCCATCTAAAGTTACGCCCGCCGTGCGTTTCACATCTGAAATTCTATCGCCTGCGCTTGCCGCTTCCGCTTTTTCTTCGACGCGCGGCGTGCCGTCCAAATTAAACTGCACGAGCGGCGAAACCAATAAATTTTCAGGTTTCGGATTGCCGTGGGCGAGTAGATGAAACTGGGCGGTTTTGCTCGTCATCGTCGTCAAGCGGTGCAATTTATGTCCGACTTTCGGCGTTCCGATAATTTTTTCATTTGTTTCCGGCATCGCTTCAACTCCGCGCCGCAATGCATCGGTTTCCTTTGACAAATCTTTTTTCCCGGCAATCGGGTGTTTGACTTGGACGGGTTTCGATTCGTCTTTCAAATGCGGGTAACGCAAACCTGCGTAAGCATCAATCGAATCGGCGAGTGTTCTGAACGCCGCCGGCGCAGAAAAGTTATAGCCGAAATCAACGCCCATCTCGCGGGCAATCATCGAAGTAATTATCCAATCGGCTTTCGCCTGATGAACCGGCTCGACGGCTTGCCGAACACGCTGAACAAAACCCGTGTTATTTGTAAAAGTTCCGTCCGTCTCGGCGAATGAAGCGGCGGGCAGAACGACATCGGCAAATTCGGTCGTCGCGGTTTCAAACATTTCCTGCACGACGATAAAATCTTTTCTGCTCAAAAATCCGTCCGTCAACGCCGACGGTTTTGAAAGACTTCCGCCGATGAGCAACGCCGTCGAATTTATCAAAACATCCGACAAAGATTTTCTTCCAGCCATCATATCGTTTGCGCCGACCGAATTGTTGTAAAGCGGAAGCGGGTGAAGCAGCACGCGACGTTTTTCCGAAGCAAAATTTCCCGCTACATTCGCCAAAACCGCTTGCGCTTCCGCCGATAAATCTCTGCCGAACATAATAATAAAATCGCCTTCCGATTCGCCGATTAATTTCAGCAAATCGTCAATCTCACTTTGCGCCGCGCCGATTTTACTCAAAATCGTTTTATCGGATTTATCTGCGAAAGCCAAAGCAAAAGCGTCCAAAGATTTCGGATTAACGTGGATAAACTGTGATGCCTGCGCCGTTAGGCGAATTGGCGTGTCGTGGACGATAATCAATTTCGCGCCGCCGTTTCTGACCGCCTGACGAATTTGTTTAGCTGTAAAAGTTTGTTCTTCTTCCGGTTCGCCGCCGATAAGAAGAATCGTTTTGGCGTGGCGAATTTCCTTGTGAGTCGCCAAAGGAACGCTTAAATTATTGAAAAACGGAGCTAAATCTTCAACATCAGAGATTGTGTAATTTTCGGAACCGACGACTTCTTTGGCAAAACGTTTCAAAGTAAAAATTGACTCGTTCGTCAACCTCGGCGAGGCGACAACACCAACATTGTTTCCGCTTTCTTTGAATTTGTTTGTCACAAAATGAATCGCTTCGTCCCAAGTTGTCGGAATCAATTTTCCGCCTTTTTTGTAACGAATAAGCGGCGTTTTAATGCGTTCTTCGTGATTGACAAAACCGTGTCCGAAACGCGCTTTGACATCGAGAAACTCGCCGTTTAAACCGTCAACGTATCTATCGCGGGCGACAATTCGATGAACGCGCCCGCCGCGTGAGCCGATGCTCAATTGCATTCCGTCCGAAGAATATGTGTCGGTCGAAATTGTCTGGTCTAATTCCCAAGGTCTGGTTTCATGGCGATAAGTGCCGTCGAGCAGAGTTCCTGTCGGGCAAACTTCGATACAATTTCCGCACTGCGAGCAGTCAAGCCAACCGCCGTAAGTCCCGATGACCGTATTCACGCCGCGATTTCCGGCTTCGATAGCGTCTTCGCCCATCCATTCGTCGCACACGCGCGTGCAACGTTTGCATAAAATGCAGCGTTGCGGGTCGTTGGCAACAATCGGCGAGAGAAATTTTTCGGGCGTCGCGTTTTTCGATTCGACAAAGCGTTCTTCGACATCACCCCAATCGAAAATCATTTCTTGAAGCTCGCACTCGCCGCCTCTGTCGCAGACGGGACAATCGAGCGGATGATTGGCAAGTAAAAACTCGCCCATCGCGCGTTGCGCTTTTTCGATTTCTGCGCTTTGCGTCGTCACAATCATTCCGTCCGTGCAGGTTATTGTGCAGGAAGTTTGCAGCTTCGGCATTTTTTCAATCCGCACCAGACACATCCGACACGACGCTTGCAGCGCGAGGTCTTGGTAATAACAAAACGACGGAATGTTAAAGGCTTGCTCACGGCAAACATCAATCAGCCGCGCTCCTTTTTCAACCGCAAATTCCTGCCCGTTAATCGTAACTTTTATCAATTCTGTTGACATTCTTAGTGTAAATCTCTCGCTAAAAATTATTCTTTATCTGTTTTGTCTGATTTAGTTTCTTCTATTTTTGCAACGGTTTTCTTTCTTCCCTGCGGACGAGTTTTGCCGAAACTGCCTGCGAAAATTTTTCCGCGTCTTGTTCTTTTATCACCTCTACCCATTTTATTTTTGCCTCCTAATACTTAAAATTTTCTCGCTTCGGGTTCAGTCGAAGTCGTCTTCTGACCGTTTAAATACGGCTTAAAATCTTCCGGGAAACGCTTTATCGCGCCTTGAATCGCCCACGCCGCCGCATCGCCTAACGCACAGAAAGATTTTCCTTCGATGTTGTCGCACAAATCTAAAATCAACTGTGCGTCTTCCGGTCTGCCGTTTCCTTCGGCGATTCGATTGAAGATTTTCACCAGCCAATCGGTTCCTTCGCGGCACGGCGTACACCAGCCGCACGATTCGTGTTTGTAAAATTCGGTTAAGTTTTTCGTCGAATCAACGATGTCAACCGTTTCGTCAATTACGATAAATCCGCCCGAACCGACGAGCGAACCCGCCGCGACTAATCCTTCGTAATCCATCAAAACTTTTTTTCCGATAACGTCGTTGGCTCGCATAATATAAACCGACGAGCCGCCGGGAATTACGCCTTTTAATTTTTTGTCGTCACGCAACATTCCACCGCAATCTTCCAAAATAAACCGTTCCATATCGGCATAGCCCATCGGAAGTTCATAAACGCCTGGCTTTTTAACGTGACCGGAAACCGACCAGAGTTTTGTTCCACCTGATTTTTCCGTTCCCAAATCGCGCCAAGAAATGCCGCCCATTTCGATAATCTGCGGAACTGCCGTCAAAGTTTCGACGTTGTTGACGACCGTTGGCGAAGCGTAAAGACCTTCGACTGCCGGAAACGGCGGCTTCATTCGCGGATGTCCGCGGTAACCTTCCAAACTCGATAAAAGCGCGGTTTCTTCGCCGCAGATATACGCGCCCGCGCCGGTGTGTGTGTAGACTTCGCACGAAAAATCAGAACCTAAAATGTTCTTGCCGACGAGATTTGCCGCCCGCGCTTCCTCGACGGCTTCGTCCATTATATCAATCAGATATTTATACTCGCCGCGCGTGTAAATGTAACAAGTTTGCGAATTAAGGGCGAACGCGGCAATCAACATTCCTTCAATCAGCGCGTGCGGGTCGCGTTCCATCAAATAACGGTCTTTGAAAGTGCCGGGTTCCGATTCGTCAGCGTTACAAACAATATATTTCTGCTTCGGCGAATCTTTCGGCACGAACGACCATTTCATTCCCGTCGGAAAGCCCGCGCCGCCGCGCCCGCGCAAAACCGATGCTTTGACTTCGCCGATAATCGCGTCCGGCGACATTTCCATCGCCTTTTTCAGCCATTTGTAACCGTCGTTTTCTTGATAAACCTTGAGCGTGTGCGAGTTTTCAAGATGTACTCGCTTTAATTGTAACGGCTCGCACCCAATTGCTTTGATTTCCATAAATTCGCTTTTACAAAGCCTCTGAAACTTTCAATGTGTCTGTGTATTGAACAAATTTTGTTATTTTACCGTTTTCCAAAGTCCAGACGTGAGCAAACGGAACGTTTATACTTTTTACCGTCGTTTTGTAACTGCCGCTATAATTTCCAAGCGCGACGATTTTGTCGCCCGCGTCTAAAAACTCGTCCGGCTCGGCTTTAAAATCGTTCCACTCTGTTGCCAGTTTCATAAAGACATTTTGCAAAACCGATTCGCCGCCGCGATAAGTTCCGCCGTAGGGGAAACCTTCGGCTTCCGTCCATTCGATATTTTCGTCGAACGATTGCAGCACAGCCGGAGTATCACCCGCCGCAAACGCCTGATACAAATTTTTTATCAACTCAACATTATTCATAATTTCAGTGTTACGAGAGCGAATCTAAAAGTTTATCAACCTTTTCCGTCGTCAAATCTTCGTGGTAATCAAACCCGATTTGCATCATCGGCGCAGTTCCGCAACTTCCCAAACATTCGACCAGCGACACAGTAAATTTTTCGTCGTCGGTCGTTTCGCCAACGTGAATGCCCAAACGATTGCAGATATGTTCTGTAATTTTCGGCTCGCCTATAATGCGGCACGACAGCGTTTTGCAAATTTGAATGTGATGCTTGCCGACCGGACGCAGATTGAACATCGAGTAAAAAGTTACGGTTTCCCAAATGTCGGTAACTTCCAAATCCAGAAAACGGGCTAGAAAATTTACCCCTTCGTTATCAACGTAACCGCGCTCTCGCTGAATGACGAACAAGAGCGGAATTAACGCCGAACGCTTTCTGTCGGGCGGATACTTCGTCAGATGGAGGTACATTTCCTCGACGACTTCGGGCGAAAAATTCGCCACCTCGTCGGTAACTTGAACTTGGTTGGTGTAAAATGTCGGAGCTACTGATGCCATAAATTTCTATGCTCAAATTTGAAAATTTAATCCGTCTTCGATTATTTCAGTTCTCGTCCGATGGTCTAATATTTTTCTGCTTTAACCGTTACTATATTGAAAGTTCGATTTTAAATTAATTTGGAGAAAAACTGTAAAATACTACGGCACGAATAATTGCCTCTTTATTTATTGCTTTTGTCGGCGCGAACGTAGATTTCTTCGCTGCTTCTTCCGCCGTTGCTCGAAGCATCGGATGCCCGCTGATTGCTTGTGCGGAGCTTACATTTCCTTGCTCGTCAATAGTGATAAAGACTCCAACAACACCTGATGCGTGAGCGATGCGTGCAGAAGACGGATATTCGGCTTTTCCCATTTTAATTGCCAAATCGTTAAACGGTATTTTCTCGGAAACTTTGTTGTAATCGTCATCTTCAATTATATGAACAAACTCCTTTGGATTACCCTTAAACAACGATACTCGCTTTTTAACTAAACCTTCCTTATTCAGTAAGCTACAGTCAAGATAGACTCTTCTAACAGATTTTTTGTGGCTCGATTCTGTGACCTCCACACTGTAAATACCTTCTTTCAAGTTGGCAAAAAAAGGCATATCGTTATTTGTTGTGGCGTTAATTTTCTTTTTGTCTCCTTCAATAAAATATGCTGCCGCTTTTGAGTTATTGATTTTCAATTCCTCGCCATTATTTTGATATTGAAAAACGTCCAACTGCAAACCGCATTTGTTTTTCTGGGCGAAAACATTAATGCTGCAGAAGATGAGAAGTAGGACAATAAAAAATATAAATTTTGATATGATTTCTTTTGACATTTTCTGCTTTAACGATCAATTTCTCCCAAAACAATATCGAGCGAACCAATAATTGCCACGACATCGGCGACCATTTCACCTTCGCTCATCACAGGCAGAGCGGCGAGATTGACAAAGCTCGGACCTCGGAAATGAACGCGGTCGGGTTTTGGTCCGCCATTCGATTTCATATAAACGCCGAGTTCGCCTTTCGAGCCTTCAATCGGCAGATAAACTTCGCCTTCGGGAACATTGAAACCTTCAGCGACAATCAAAAAGTGGTGAATCAGCGAATCCATATGTTTTCGCATATCGTCGCGGTCGGGCAGAACGACTTTCGGCGCGTCAGCTTTAATCGGTCCGGGTTTCAGACGTTCCAATGCTTGAACGACGATTTTATAGCTTTCGTAAAGCTCACGCATCCGCACGCGGAAACGCGCCCAGACATCGCCGTCCGGTTCGACGGGAACTTCAAAATCGTAAGTTTCATAACCCGAATACGGATTGTCTCGCCGCAGATCCAAATTAACGCCGCTCCCGCGCAAACACGGTCCGGTCAAGCCCCAATCAATCGCTTCTTCCGCCGTGATAACGCCGATGCCTTTGGTCCGGCTCTGCCAGATTGTGTTGCCGGTGATGAGCGTTTCGAGTTGGTCGAGAGCGGCGGGAAAATCTTCGAGAAATTGTTTGCAGCGACGCTCAAAACCGGCGGGCAAATCCATCATCAAGCCGCCGATGCGAAAATAGCTCGGAGTCATTCGTCCGCCCGACGCGGCTTCAATCAAATTCAAAATCTTTTCGCGCTGGCGGAAACAATAAAAGAACGGACTCATTGCGCCGATGTCGAGCGCGTGCGTGCCGAGCCAAACCATATGCGACGCGATGCGCTGCAGTTCGCAAAACAACACGCGGATAACCTGCGCCCTTTCGGGAATTTCCAAGTTGAGCAATTTTTCCGCCGCCATCACATACGCCAAGTTGTTGCCAAGCGGATTCAAATAATCCATCCGGTCGGTGATGACGATGCCTTGCTGATATTTTTTGTATTCAAACAACTTTTCCATTCCCGTGTGCAAATAGCCAATGTCGGGAACGGCTTTAATGACCATTTCGCCGTCGAGTTGGAGTTCGAGTCGAAGGACGCCGTGCGTCGAAGGATGCTGCGGTCCCATCGAAAGCGTCATCTGCGACTCTAACGATTGGTCTAAGACTTCAAATTTGCTTGATATGTTTTCTACTGCAACGCTCATAATTAATTTCTAAAAATATCGGAAAGTTTCAGCGAAAAATCGGGTAAAAGCGGCGTTTCGATAGTTTCGTAGATTTCAAATCGTTTAACTAATTGCTGCCCGCCGTCTTCAAGCTGGTAAACTTCAATCGTGTTAAATAATCCGTCAATTATCCAATACTCTTTTACGCCGTAATCTCCATAGAGTTGTCTCTTAAAAACACGGTCGCGTTTTACGTCCTGTTTTCCGTAAGACAAAATCTCAATCATCAATTCGGGCGCGGCAATAAATTTTCCCTCAAACTTTTCTTCTTCGCCCGCGACATTCTTTTTAACGGTTTCGTGCGTGGCGAAAACAAGGTCGGGAATGACAGCATCTTTCGGGCTGAAAATTACGCCCGGCGTGGTGAAAATTTCGCCAATCGGATTTTTTTTCAAATATTCGCCGAAAGCGATAATAAGATTAGTAACGGTTCGTTGATGGTCAAGATGCGGCGCACGGGACACGAATAGTTTTCCTCCAATCAGTTCATAACGGTTGGTATCTTCCGGTATACACTCTAAGTCATCCACCGTGTAGCGAATCGGCAGCGGGCGAACTTCGGTCAGGGCATTTTGAAGAGTTTCAGAAATCATTTTTATGTCAAGCTATAAGGCTCGTAGCCGCGCAACGGATAATCTTTTCTCAGCGCGTGTCCATCAAAATCTGACGGCAATAAGATTCGGCGTAAATCGGAATGCCCGTCGAAAATCACGCCGAATAAATCGTAAGTTTCGCGCTCGTGCCAATTTGCCGTTTTCCAAACTGTGCAGACTGTTCCGACATTCGGCTCGTCTTCGCTTAGCAGAACTTTTAACCGCAGACGATTAAAATGTTTAGTCGAAAACAAATGATAATTAACTTCAAAGCGCGGGTCTTCTTCCGGTCCGCGGTCTGCGCCGCACAAATCGGCGAGCATATTAAAATCGTATTTCGTTTTCAAAACCCAGCAAACATCAACGATTGATTCGCGCGGAACAGTTATTGTAACCTCGCCGTAAGTGTCTTTTAAGTCAGCTACCCAAGCCGGATTTTCTTCTTTCAATCTTTCGATATACTCGTGTAAAACTTTTGTATCAGCCATAACGGAACGCCAGCATCTTGCCGACATTAAACGCTCTCAAGCGTTCAAAATTTTCGGTAACAGTCTTGAATTGTGTTGCGCCGCAGTTGGCGACGTTTGCCGGCAAGATGCTGGCGTTCAATTAAAATTTTACGAGGAGCGTCTTTTCTCGTGCCGCGAAGCAACCGTATAAGGACGCGTCGAAGCATTTTTCGATGTTTCTTCAAGTCTTGTTCCGACGGTTACCGGCAAAGTGCCGGGAACGAACGATTGACGCGATTCTTCCTCAAACGAATCGCGTCGGTCTTTAACCGATTCGTTCATCACCTTTTCCTGCAGCATCATAATTGCGTGAATCAGCATTTCCGGTCGCGGCGGACAGCCCGGAATATAAACGTCCACGGGAACGATTTTATCCACGCCCTGCACAATCGCATAATTATCAAAAACGCCGCCCGAAGTGGCGCACGCGCCCATCGAAATTACCCATTTCGGTTCCGGCATCTGGTCATAAATGCGGCGCAGAGCCGGTGCCATTTTCCGCGAAACTCGCCCCGACACAATCATCACATCGGCTTGGCGCGGAGAAGCGCGAAAAGTTTCCGCGCCGAAACGCGACAAGTCATTTCTGGCTGAAACGGTGTTCATCATCTCAATTGCACAACACGCTAAACCAAACGTAGCCGGCCACAATGACGATTTTCTTGCCCAGTTGACGACCGCATCGAGTTTAACGGTAATGACATCCGGCAATGATTCAAATAAAGTATTTTCTAAACCCATAGTTCAATTTTGGATTTTTGGATTTTTGATTTTGGATTTAACGATGTGCAAATTTGAAATCGTAAATTCAATTCTCAAAACCAAAAATCGTTATGCGGCGCGTTTCAATGTTTCGATGCGCTGCGCTTTTTTGTTGAGTAGCTCTTTGGCTTCAGCGCGAGCTTCGACGCGGGCTTGAATGCCCCAATCGAACGTGCCTTTTTTCCAAACGTAAACGTATCCGATAATCAAAGTTGCGATAAAAACAAGGATTTCCAAAAGCGCGATTGTGCCGAAAGCGATACCGCTGATTTTCTCTTCCGCCAACAAAGTTTTGAAAGCGACGGCGAATGGAATCATAAACAAAACTTCAATATCGAACAAAAGAAAAATAACCGCTACCGTATAAAACTTTATCGAAAATCGGTCACGCGCCGAGCCGACTGGATCTTTGCCGCATTCGTACGGCATTAGTTTGACGGCAGTTCTTTTGCGCGGTCCGATGAGCTGCGTAACTAGAATCTGACTTGCCGCAAAACCCATCGCAACCACAAACATCAGAGCGATTGGCGCATAATCGAATAAACTAAATTCCGACATAAAAATATTAAAATTCCTTTTTGGTTTTCATTTGGTTTTCATATTGTAAGATGCACAGAAAGCAAAAAGTTTTGTAAATTAAAGATTGAGAATTATATCACAAATCAATCGTAAGTTAAGCCGGAATCAGAGTCAAGAGTCGGGAGTCGAGAGTTCCAGAGCCAGGTAGCAAACATCAATTTGACTTTTTACTCATGCCTCTTGAGGCTTGACTGATTTTATTCGTTGACCGTTATCAAACGCTCGTGTTAATTTCATAAATAGCTGGTAAAGCCTAAAATCTTGCGACGGATTATTCATCAAGGTTGATGTTATAAAGGATTAAATGGTAATTACGATTAACGGAGAAACGAAAGAAGTTGGGCAAGAAGTGAATTTAAATAATTTACTCAAATTTTTCGCCCTGCCGCAAGAACAAATTGCCATCGAAGTAAATAAACAAGTCGTTCGCAAAAAAGACTGGGAAAATATAAAAATCAACGAGGCGGACAAAATCGAAATTATTCACTTTGTCGGCGGCGGGTGAAAACCAAAGGATAAAGGATAAAGGATGAAGGATAAAGTTTTTTACAACTTTGTCCTTTTTGTTTTGGATTGAAAAAGTTGTAAATTCAAATTATAAAGGCTCAAAAAATCTTTGTGAATTATGCGCCTTTGCGGGAAACAAATATTATTTTTACAAAGCAATTTTATGACAGATTTATTCAAACTCGCTGACAAAATTTTTAATTCTCGTTTAATCATCGGCACGGGAAAATACCGCTCACATCAGGAAATGAAAGACGCGCATACTGCATCAGGCGCAGAAATGGTAACCGTTGCGGTCAATCGCGTCCCGTTGGATAAAAAAACCGAATCCTTTCTCGATTATCTCAATCCGCAAATGCAAATTTTGCCGAACACAGCGGGTTGTTACGACGCGGAACACGCGATTAGAACGGCGAGATTAGCCAGGGAAGCACTCGAAACCGATTGGATAAAACTCGAAGTCATCGGCGATAAAGTTACACTTCTGCCCGACAACGAACAAACTCTTGAAGCCGCGCGAATTCTCGTAAAAGAAGGTTTTGTAGTGCTGCCGTATTTTTCCGACGATTTAATTATGGCGAAAAAATTGCTCGATGTCGGTTGTCCCGCCGTGATGCCGCTTGCCGCGCCGATCGGTTCAGGCTTGGGCGTGCAAAATCCAGCGAATCTGAAAATTATGCGCGAGCAGCTTCCCAACGCAACAATTATTGTTGACGCAGGTGTCGGCGTTCCGTCAGATGCCGCGATTGCAATGGAACTCGGCGCTGACGCGATTTTGATGAACACGGCAATTGCCGAAGCGCAAGACGCGGCGCAAATGGCGACTGCAATGAAACTTGCAGTTCAAGCGGGACGACTTGCATATCTTTCAGGCAGAATGCCCAAACGTCTTTACGCCAGCGCATCAAGTCCGATTGAAGGCGCGATAAAATAAGGAGAAAGAAAATGTTAAAAACACTAACGGCAACAATTTTGCGCGAAGGAAATGGTTTTGTTTCCATTTGTTCTGAGTTGGATATCGCTAGCCAAGGCGATACGGTTGAGGAGGCGCGGAAAAATCTACGTGAAGCCGTCGAATTATTCTTTGAAACGGCACATCCGAATGAAATCGCGCATAGACTAAATTCGGAAATCTACATCACGCCTTTGGAGGTCGAAATTGGGCAAATTGCGTAATTTTTCGGGAAGTGAGGTTTGCAAAATTTTGTCGAAACACGGATTTACGCAAGTTCGGCAAAAGGGAAGTCATGCGATTATGCAAAAGGCGATTGAAAATTCGACGATTACAGTTCCCGTTCCTTTACACTCTGAAATCAGAATCGGAACTTTGCAATCAATTATTCGGCAATCCAGTATTGCACGCTCGGAATTTGAAGCAAACTGAATGAAGTATTTGAAAATAAGTGTCGTTTGCTTCTTTATCGCCTGTTCGGTTTTAGCGTGTTTCAGCGGCAAAGCAAAACGTAATGAATTCATTATCGCCGACAGCAAAAGTTACGAAGCCTCGCTGTTTCGGCAAAACTGCGCGATTTGTCACGGGCAGGAAGCGAATGGCAAGGAAATGGACGGCAGATTGATTCCTTCACTACGCTACGGTCCGGCGGCGCAAAAATCGGAAGAAGAAATTTATCTGCAAATTAAAGAAGGAAAACTGCCGATGCCGTCGTTCAAGAATCAATTAACCGAAGAAGAAATCAGTAAAATGGTAAGATTTATTCGCAGAGATTTGCAGGGAATCAAATAAAATTATGAAAACTATGAAAACAAAATTTCTAATTGTCGCGGCTTTAATTTTGTTGTCTTTGACAACCATTTTCGCCCAACAGAAAAAGGAAACCATTAAACCCAAAGAAGCGGTTAAAGTCGGCGACACCGCGCCGGATTTTACCTTGACAGACCAGGACGGCAACCAGACGAAACTTTCCGCTGCGGTTAAAGATTCCAAGGTCGTGCTGGTTTTTTATCGCGGTTACTGGTGACCGTTTTGCGCCCGGCAGTTAGCCGAGTTACGCTCGCTTTTGAAATCAAACGAGAAAGCCCAAATCTTCGCCGTCAGCATTGATAAAGCCGACAACAGCTCGGAACTTATCAAGAAAATCGAAGCGGACGGCAAAGGAAAAATAGCCTACAAACTGCTTTCCGACGTGGACGCAAAAACGATTGACGCTTACGGCTTGCGCGACGAACGCTACGCCGATAAATCTGTTTTCGGCATTCCGCGCCCGTCAGTTTTCGTAATTGATAAAAAGCGAAAAATCGTCTGGGCAAAAATCGAAGACGATTATAAAAAACGTCCGACCAATGAAGAAATTCGGGCGGAATTGGACAAAATAAAATAGTCGAATGAGCGAAAAATATTCTTATCAAAAAGAATGGAAAGAACATAGAAAAAGACAAAAAACTTTTTGGCTGGTTATTTTGGGTTATATTCCAATCGCCTTATTGAGTTTGTCTCTCGGCTACTTTTATGAAAATAACAAGATTATTGGTGTTGCTTCATCTTCACTATGGGTTATTTTCTTGGTTATTTTTGTGATTTGCGGAATAAGATTACAGTTTTGGGAATGTCCGCGTTGTGAGCATTCGTTTCATAGAACTTGGTGGTGGAACAATATATTTTCGAGAAAATGTTTGCATTGTAAATTGCCAAAATATGCAGGTTCATCATTTGGTGAGCGTGGCAAAGTCGAATTATGAAAATTCTAATCTCGGGTGCGAGTGGTTTGGTCGGCAAACATTTGATTCCGACATTAAAAGCAAAAGGACACGAAGTTCATCGGCTGGTGCGGAAAACTCCGAATTCATCGGACGAGATACAATGGGACGCAGAAAAGGGTTTTAGCGAAACGGAACAAGCTAAACTCGAAGGCTTCGATGCGGTCGTGCATCTGGCGGGCGATAACGTCGCGTCGGAAAATTGGTCGGACGAGAAGAAAAAGAAAATTAAGGAAAGCCGTGTCATCGGGACGAGAGTTTTAGTTGACGCTTTGAAGTCTCTGCAAAATCCGCCGAAACATTTTATATCGGCGTCGGCAGTTGGTTTTTACGGCAACCGGGAAGCCGAAGTTTTAACCGAAACGAGCCGGAAAGGTGAAGGCTTTTTGCCGGATGTCTGTGCGGCTTGGGAGGACGAATCAAAAAAGGCGGAACGGTTCGCGCGGGTCGTCTGTATGCGAATCGGCGTGGTGCTGGCAAAAGACGGCGGCGCGTTGGAAAAAATGCTTACGCCGTTTAGATTCGGTGTCGGCGGCACAGTCGGTTCGGGCAAACAATGGATGAGTTGGATTGCGCTCGACGATTTAATCAAAGCCGTTCATTTCTTTTTAAAAAACGAAAATCTCACGGGCGCGTTTAATTTAACCGCGCCGAATCCGGTAACAAACGAAGAATTTACGAAAGCTCTCGGAACGGTTTTAAATCGTCCGACCGTTTTGCCGATTCCCGAATTTGCAATCAAAACGCTTTTTGGTGAAATGGGTGAAATGCTTCTTCTGCAAGGCGCAAGAGTCTTGCCGAAGCGATTGCAAGACGCGGGATTCGATTTTGAATTTAATAATTTGGAAGATGCAATGAAGTCCGTTTTGAAAAAATAATTTTAACCGCCGTGGACGCAGAGTTTTTAGCCGCAAACAAACATTAATACAAGTAAAGTTTTATTCTGTAAATTCGGTTTATCCTGTTAAAATTTCACTACCTTATCTGTGATGAAACTTAATTTAGCCATAAATATATTTGGTTCACTTGGTATCAGAAGGATTAAATTGAAATCGCTAACCACAGCAGAAAGAGGGGAGTTTAGTAATTAATATGAACGAACTAAAAAATTGTTTCGCATCGCCGTATTTTTTATTGCGGTTCTTACTGTAAAGCAGTCGGCAGTCGTGGTTTAAGCCATTGAGCTTGATTATGACTTCCGTCGCGGCACTCTCGGCTGGACGGCAGACTTTGCTGATTATCCGCACACTAATCGGAAGATTATATATTTGAATTGGGTTTCCTAAAGAAAGAGAGCGGGAAAAACTCCCGCTCTTCAACTTGAGTGTTGTCGCATTTGCAGTTTACATACTTTGCATTTAATTCAACATCAACGAGTAGAAAAGGCGGTTTGGCGAACCGACACCGGGATTTCTTAATACCCCTGTGGTTGCCGTGCGGACGATTACGTCATGTACTTGTGCGGGCGATGCGTTCGGGTAGTATTGCAGTAAGATTGCGGCTGCGCCGGCGACGTGCGGCGCTGCCATCGAGGTCCCGCTCTTGTAAACGAATCCTGTGTTGGCGTGCGATGCCGAACGGATTTCGTTCCCGGGAGCAAACAGGTCAAGTGCCGTACCGTAATTGGATGCCCCGTAGTAGCCAGCATTAGCTCGGTTATCGTATCGATCAGTCGCTCCGACGGTAATCGCTTCTCGCACTCTCGCCGGTGAAACATTATTTGCATCTATTCCATCGTTGCCTGCCGCAACGACATAAGTGATGCCTGTGTTGATTGATCTTCTGATTGCGTCATCAAGCGCTTGATAAGGTTCACCGCTCAAACTCATGTTTACAACCGCGGGTCTGCCATTCCGAACCCGTGTAATCCAGTCGACGGCGTTCAGAATGTACCGATCACTATTAGTGTTATCTGCTGCTGAACAACCGAATACACGGACTGAGATTATTCTGGCTTGCTTTGCCACGCCGACATATCTACCGGCGATTGTTCCTGCAACGTGTGTACCGTGTCCGGTACAATCCTGACCATTGCCACCGGGAATATAGTTGTATGCAGTTGCGCGTCCGCCAAATTCCGGATGATCTGTTTTAACTCCGCTGTCAATAACATACACGTCAACCCCGGCGCCCGTGTTATTATAAGTGTACCAACAGTCTAACGGTCGAAACCTTTGATTGATCCGATCGAGTCCCCATGAATCCCAGCCAGACACGTTTTCCTCCCAGATGGTTGAAGGGCTTACCATTTGCCTTTGCTCAACGTAGGCGACGCGCTCGTCCTTGCTTACGGCAAGAGCTTCTTTCTCGGTCATTTCTGCCGCATAGCCGTTCAGCGCGTGCCGGAATATAGATTTAATTTTACCGCCGTGAACGTCAATCATCTCGTCGGAAAGTTCGGGAGCCAGCGAATCTTCACCATGCGAGCCGGCAGCCGAATCTTTGAACACTACGATATATTGTCCGGGGATGCCTTTATCACCTTTGGTGATTAGCTTTTCCTCGACATCTTGATGAGTAATTTCTTGTTTTTCAACTTGCGGTATCGAAGCGTCTTCTATAGTTTGCTCTTGCGCCTGCGCCGGTAAAAAAGTGAACGCGGCGATGCCGAGAACAATTGCGAAAAAGCGCAGGTAAGATTTACCGAGCTGTTTAATAATTTTAGTCGTTTGCAGCGATTGATTTTTGTCGGTTAATTGTGAATTGCGGCTGACGTTGGCAGCAATTTCGTTGTCAAGTTTGTTCATGATTTTCTCCTATTTGTTTTAATAAGAGATTAAATCAGACAGTTTTAGGGTTGATGCTTTATCCATTGCCAATTTCGATCCAGTTGGTTTTGCGAAATCTCAAGTTGGGCGCCAAGCATTAGCTAGCCACCGGTATCGTCACACTCAGCCGCATACCTCCATTGCCGACCCGCGTGGATATAAGCATGCGAAGTGGTGTGATCTTCATTCCTTAATTAAGCGTAATTATCATACATATTTAGATTGGCAGAAGTGGCGCAAAGAAATAAATCTTTCTACTTTTAATTCACCTATCTAATATAAGCATTCGGAATTGGCTTGTCTTCATTATTGCCGAACTGCACACCGGTAAAGCCTGCCGTTGTTCGCAGCAAATACCAAGTGCCGTTTGACGGTCGAAATACCGCGATGTCCGCTCGTCCGTCGCCGTCGTAATCGGCTGGCACCGGCAAATCACCCGACGCTCCAAACTGCACGGCTCCGTAATTTGTCTGCGGATTCGGCGATGTGTACCATGTTCCATTGCTCGGTCGGAAAACGGCAATTTCGCTGCGTCCGTCGCCGTTGAAATCTGCCGGTGCCGGAATGTCACTCGCAATGCCCAATGATTGAGCGACGACTTGATTGTTTGAACTTTGCAGAATATACCACACTCCATTTGACGGACGAAAAACCGCTGCGTCTTGTTTGCTATCGCCGTCGAAATCTCCGACTACCGGTTTGTCGCCGTTTGTTCCCCACGCAATGGCTCTGAAATCAACTCCCGGCGCTGAACTCGGACGATAAAAGAAGTAACCTTGTCCGCTGGAGAGCGAACCGTCTCGGTAGACTGCTAAATCCGCTTTTCCGTCGCCATCCCAATCGCCTGAAACAGGAACGTCGCCGGTCGCGCCGAATTGTTCCGGTCGGAATGAATTATCCGAACTGTTGGTAATATAAAAATAGGCTTTGTTGCCCGCTCCAAAAACGACATCGCGGAAAACGGCAAAGTCGGTTCGTCCGTCGCCGTCATAATCGGCAGGCGCGATACGGTCTCCGTTTTGTCCGAACTTAAACGGGATAAACGAATTATTCTGACTGCTTAATTCATACCAGAAACCATTTGACGCTCGGAAAACAGTCAAATCCGCACGCCCGTCGCCGTCAAAATCATAGAGCGTACGTGTATTGCTCAAGTTAAAGACATACGCCGAGCCTTGAAAAGTATTCGTCCCGAACAAATCGGAACTTCCGACAATCGCCGTCCCGCCGCTGATGGCGACGCTGACACCGAAAAAATAGTTTTCCGCGCCGTCCGAAGCGATCAACTTGGTTTGCTGTGTCCAGATTGTGCCGCTTCTGACAAAGACATACGCCGAGCCTTGGTTATTATTCGCCCCGATGGCGTCGTTGTAACTTCCGACAATCGCCGTGTCACCACTGATGGCGACGCTAAAGCCGAAAGCATCGTTTGCCGCGCCGTCCGCAGCAGTCAACTTGGTTTGCTGTGTCCAGATTGTGCCGCTTCTGACAAAGATATACGCCGAGCCTTGATAAGCATTCGCCCCGATGGCGTCGTTGTAACTTCCGACAATCGCCGTCTCGCCGCTGATGGCAACACTGTTGCCGAAATCATCGTCTGCCGCGCCGTCCGAAGCAGTCAACTTGGTTTGCTGTGTCCAGGTGGTGCCGCTTCTGACGAAGACATACGCCGAGCCTTGATTAGCATTCGCCCCGATGTCGTCGTTGTAACTTCCGACAATCGCCGTCCCGCCGCTGATGGCAACGCTGACGCCGAAAAAATCGTATGCCGCGCCGTCCGCAGCGGTCAACTTGGTTTGCTGTGTCCAGGTGGTGCCGCTTCTGACGAAGATATACGCCGAGCCTTGATCAATATTCGTCCCGATGTTGTCCCTGGAACTTCCGACAATCGCCGTCTCGCCGCTGATGGCGACGCTGACACCGAACAAATCGTTTGACGCGCCGTCCGAAGCGATCAACTTGGTTTGCTGTGTCCAGGTGGTGCCGCTCCTTACGAAAATATACGCCGAGCCTTGATCAACATTCGTCCCGATGTAGTCCCTGTAACTTCCGACAATCACCGTGTTGCCGCTGATGGCAACACTGTTGCCGAAATCATCGTATGCCGCGCCGTCCGAAGCAGTCAACTTGGTTTGCTGTGTCCAGGTGGTGCCGCTTCTGACAAAGACATACGCCGAGCCTTGATCAACATTCGCCCCGATGTCGTCCCTGTAACTTCCGACAATCGCCGTGTCACCGCTGATGGCAACGCTGCTGCCGAACAAATCGCCTGCCGCGCCGTCCGAAGCAGTCAACTTGGTTTGGGACACTTCCGGTCTGTGCGGTTCATCGCCGCTGCGTTTTCGTGCGTCATTAAACGCCGCCTGCAGCGAATCGTAGCCGCTCGTCTCGCGCAGGTGTTTGACTGCCTGCTCGTTAACCAAAGACGCGGTTTGTCCGCTGACGCTGCCGAAAAATGTCGCGCCCATCAGCACGGTAATTATCAACCCGAATATGCTTTGTGTCGTTGCTTTCATTATTAATTAACTCCTTAAGTGTCCCTGTTGAACAGATTGTATCTAAGTTGCCCGAAATCTGAAACCTTACGCCGGGCGGATTACGCATCGGGCGGTTTCGGCGTGTGGCGTTCGACGTGACTGGCGTAAATCCAAGCGGCGAGATTCGCCGCGTCGCCGCGATTCCGGCTGACACTTACTTGTGTAATGACAGATTGAACGCGCCAGAAATATCAGTTGGTACAACCTCCGCTCGCTGACTTCTTTAGTTCTTAAAAAAAATGCTTCACGTTTGCATTCAACCGTTACCACTTTTTCGCCAGCAGCTCTTGCATCGCGTCAATCTACAATCAGACGCTTTGCTAAAAGGCGTTTGAGCCGGGCATTCTCCGATTCCGGGTTCGCCCCCGTTCGACCTCCGCCACCTGCGTTGACCCGAATCGCTTCTTCCACTTTTAAAACGTGTCTTCGTTAAATCCCTTTTGCCGAAAAAACTCGACAACGGTTATTTCTGTTTTCTCGGCTTCCCGGACAAAACCAACAATCTGCCCATCAGAATAGATTTTCTTCATCTCAGGTTTCTCCTCTAAATTGATTTTTCATTAATTAAAAGAAACTTGCCAAACCACTGGCTCAAGTTTACGATTTCAGGTCAACGTGATAAGCAGGACGGTGTTTTGATAAATTTCCAAGCCTTTATTCAAATATCACTTTTTCATTGGTAGCAGAAGAGAGTTGCTCAACTGAAATTGTCGCTTCGGCATGAAACGGAAAGTTACGAAGCCGGCGATAAAACAAAATTCGTGAGATTTGTTATAAAGCGAGTTCTTCGCCGCGACGACATCCGATTTGCTCAAAATCCTCGCGTGCGGGTTAAGGGTTACTTCGACAAATCTTGCGCTACTGTTTTGGGTTCCAATCATTCTATCCATCGCGTGTCCTTATAGTCGTCGCCAGGCTAAACCCCACAGAAATTACATATACTCAGATGCGATTATTTCAGTATCAAACGGCGTAACACCCTTCTCTACTGAAAAAACTGTGTCGGCGTTTTCCGCCGAATCGGCGTTTTCGCCTCGCGCTTCGACGTGCAGAGCGAAAAGCTCGTGCAAATTGGTTTTAGTCAAATTTGTTAAAACTTTGGTCATCAAAGATACGCCGCTCAAGTTCTGCTGCACGTTATTCCAAAGCGGCGCTTTTTTCAAAGCAACATCCGTCCAAATAACTTTATTTTTAATTAAATCAATAATCATCGGCAGACAAATGTTCGTGTCAGAAACTATGTCAATTTTGTTTTCGACGGTCTTCGGCTCGAATATCTCACCCGAATCGGCGTGGACACGCGCCATCCAGCCCGCAAAGCATTCGGGCAAATCGCAGTAAGGCTGCTGCGTGTAGCTGTTTAACGACATTACGACGTAGCGAATGCCCATTTCTACGGTTTTGGCGATGTTAATATCAATAAATTCAGCCGCGCCGTCGGGAGCGTCAACGATGTCGCCGCTGTGATGTCCGCCGTAATTTTTCAGATTGTAATACGAAACAATGTCTTTGTAATTGAATTCCGCGTCATACAAAGCAGCGGATAAATCTATATCGGTTCTGTCCGTTCCGTTTTTCCACCACAAAAAGAAACGAATTACATTTGCTTCCGGCAAATCGATGTGGCTGCCGCGCACGAGCGTTTTCAAAGCCTTGCTCGCCGAGCGCTGCGAAAACGGCACGAGATAATTTTTCAACCGTTCGTCCAGAAAACATTTGCCGAGCGGTTCGAGTTTAGAGAATCTTTCGACTAACGCGTTTTTACAAATTTCTGCTGCCTCCGCGCAGATTTTTTCAGTCAGAAACGGGAGCTTGTTCTCTATCGCCTGAACCTTGGCAACGTCGCCTTTCGGAAAGAATGTGCGAAGTTCTTGCGGCTTGCTGCGATGTTTGAAATGCGTTTTTACCTGCAATAAAACCGGAGTGGAAATTTCTCCGGCGCGGGCTGCGAATTTTTCCAGAACGTCCGTTTGTTTTGCTTCGTCGAGCCGCAAAAGATGGTCGAGCCGCCGCGCGAAATCGCCTGCCCGCGTTTCCAACAATTCAATAACTTTTTCCGCGTCTTTTTCGATTAAAGCCCGTTCGATTTTTCCGTTAAAAGTTTCAAAAGGCTTGTCGTTGCGAAGCACGTCGAACGCCGCGAACGAGCGCAAAAATTTTTCGGCATGTTCGCCCGCGTGCAGTTTTTCGCCGAGGCGAATCCAGCGCTTTTTCCAGCGCAGCATATCTTCGGTAAGGTTAGCGCAGTTTTCCAGAAGTCCAAGAAGAATGCGCCGCGCCGGGCGTTTGAAGGTGATAAATTTTGTGTTTGCGGCTAAGGACACATCGCCGTCGCTCATCGCAGTGGCGAGGCGCAGAACGTCGGTCGCGGTTTTTATATGTTTCGATAAAAAATTTTCTGATTGTTCTGTGTTAGAAATGAGCAAACCGCCGACGTAAGCAATGGTTTCCTTCATCGAAATTTCCGCGGGCATCAAACGATAAACATCGTCGTGGTAGTTTTCGACAAACCATTTCACATCCGTTTTGTCCTGCTCCGAAAGCGAAGCGTTTGATGAAACTTGTTTGGTGAAAATGCTCTCGAAATCTTCCGGCGTGCCTAAATCAATCACTTTTAGATTGACGTTATCGAGCAGCGGCAGACGCTCCTTTTTCTCGTAATCTGGCAATTGATTGGTGATGTAATGAATAATCGCATTGAAATTGAATCGGGGCTAAGTTTCCAACAGCAGTCCCGAGATGATAATATGTTGACCACCGATAGGAAAATACCCTAAAATCGTCAGCATAGCCTAGCCGGGATAGCCTCTCAAGGTTATGGGAGATGCCTGTGTTCCGCTTGCGGTCATAAAAATTTCAGTACCGCGAGCGCCGTGCACGCCGGCGCGCAGACAACCGACATCACCGGGTACAAGTGAATTAACAAAGGCTTTAAGATTTGGACCAGGCTGCGCTACTTTCGTGCAGGCTGCTGCCGGCGCAGATGTAAGAGTCTTGGTGTATGCCGCCGGTGTCGAATCTATGTGCTCCCATGCGCCCACGCCGGATACATGAAAGAACAAACCGTAAACAGTGATGGTTAATAGTAAAGAGAAAATTGTCGTTCTGCGCATAAGTAATAAGCTCCTTGAGATAAGTTGAAATGTTAAATGGTTATCGCGTCTGAAATCAGCAACGTAACCGGATAATGATAGTTTGGAAAACTTTCTCGCTACTACCATTGATTCCACCAATACGTGTTTTAGTTATGGTTGATTAACTTTTTACAGGGCAAGTTTGCATTTTCGTTCAATTACCTAAAGCAGCAAGTTGTCCCGCTACTTTACTATAAACAAAAACAAAAAAGTGTTTCGACTTTTTTTGAAAATAATAAAATCTTAATTTTTTATGGCTCTTAATCCGTTTTGATTTACGAGTTAGGCTAACTTCAACCGGATAATTGGGCAGGTGTATTTCTGCTAAGTTTTGAGGCTGAATAACTTAATTTTATTTAGACAGGCTTACTATAACTTAAAATTGAAAACTTTCAAAAGAGGCGATTCGATTATCCTGTTTAGAAACTTGCGCCGCAAATTCAATCGGCAACAAAAGCAACATACTGACAGCAATAAAGAGCAGGTTAATGAAAGAGAGCGGGAAAAACTCCCGCTCTTCAACTTGAGTGTTGTCGTATTTGCAGTTTACATATTTGCATTTACTCCCACATCAACGAGTCCAAAAGGCGGTTTGGCGAACCGACACCGATATAGCCTAATACCCCTGTGGTTGCCGTGCGGACGATTACGTCATGTACTTGTGCGGGCGATGCGTTCGGGTAGTATTGCAGGGAGATTGCGGCTGTGCCGGCGACGTGCGGGGCTGCCATCGAAGTTCCGCTCTTATAAATCCACCCGGTTGAGCAGTTAATACACGCCGAAACGATGTCCTTCCCGGGAGCAAACAAGTCGAGTGCCGTACCATAATTGGATGCATAATGCCTGCCATAGCTGTCGTAGCCAAAATCAGCTCGGTAATCGTATCGATCAGTCGCTCCGACGGTAATCGCTTCACGCACTCTCGCCGGTGAAACATAATTTGCATCTATTCCATCGTTGCCTGCCGCGACAACATAAGTTACGCCCGCATTTATTGAGCGCTGAACCGCGAGATCAAGCGAGTATTGTATGGATACTCCCCCACTAATATTTACGACGGCTGGTTTCGCGTGGTAAGCTGTAACCCAATCAACGGCTCTGATAACAGCGCTGACATCGGTATTTCCGGAACAATTAAGGACGCGCAGAGAAATCAATCGTGCTTGCTTTGCCACACCGACCGTCGCGCCAGCGATCGTTCCGGCAACGTGCGTTCCGTGTCCATTGCAGTCTTGACCGTTTCCGCCGATAAAATCTCGGTAGAGGACGACCCGCCCGCCAAAATCCGGATGGGTTCCTTTAATACCGGAATCAATAACATAAACATTAACGCCAGCGCCCGTGTTATTATAAGTGTACCAACCGTCTAACGGTCGAAACATTTGATTGATCCGATCGAGTCCCCAGCCCCAGCCTGATACATTTTGCGGCTCCGCGGAAAGGCTAAACACTTGGTCTTGTTCGACGTAAGCGACCCGCTCGTCCTGGCTGATGGCAAGAGCTTCTTCTTCGGTCATTTTTGCCGCATAGCCATTCAGGGCGTGCTGGTATTTAGATTTAACTTTACCACCGTAAACGGTAGCCATCTCGTCGGAAAGTTTCGGAGCACGCGAATTTTTACCAAGCGAGCCGGCAGCCCAATCTTTGAACACTACGATATATTGCCCGGGGATGCCTTTATCACTTTTTTTGATTAGCTTTTCCTTGACATCTTGATTAAAGATTTCCTGTTTTTCAGCTTGCGGTATCGAAGCGTCTTCTATAGTTTGCTCTTGCGCCTGCGCCGGTAAAAAAGTGAACGCGGCGATGCCGAGAACAATTGCGAAAAAGCGCAGGTAAGATTTACCGAGCTGTTTAATAATTTTAGTCGTTTGCAACGATTTATTGTTGTCGGTTAATTGTGAATTGCGGCTGACGTTGGCAGCAATTTCGTTGTTAAGTTTGTTCATGATTTTCTCCTATTTGTTTTAATTTGTTTTTTTCTGATGTAAATGTTTTGCCAAGTTTTCAACAAGGTGAGTATCTTCTCCCGTTGTTGACCATTAAATTCTACAGCCAACATTTTGTTGGTTTATACCAAATGTCAACAGAACCTAATATTTTTCTTGGTCAAATTTCTCTCCGTCGTTGATTTGATCTTTAAGGAACAAACTTGCAATTTCGGTTTAATTAACTGAAGCAACAAGTTGTCCCGCTACTTTGCTATGAACAAAAATAAAAAAGTGTTTCAAGTTTTTTTAGTTAATTGAATTTTCGATTTTTACGGCAATTAATCATATTGATTAACGATAAGGTAACTTCAATCGAAGGATCGAAATTGTAAAAACCTGCTAAGTTTTCAGGTTGAATACCTTAATTTTATTCGGACATGCTGTATTTAACTTGAGATTGAAAATGTTGCATTGAATGATTGTCAAAAAGGCGAAAACTTTTTTATTGCTGACTTTTCGCCCTAAAATTGTTTTCAAGGTTCTCGGGAATATGCTTAGCTTTGCGATAACCCGCGGCGGAGAGAAGATTTAAAAACTCATCTTACGCGATTTAAGAATTTTCACCGCGAAGGACGCGAAGGACGCTAAGTTTTTTGAAATACTTTTTAACAAATTTTTTCTGTTCAATGAAAACATTCTTTTTTCAATAAGAAAGAGTTAAGTTTTTAATTATCGGAAAGAGATCAGACAAATTTTTAGCAATCCTTTTTTTCCTTCGCGTCCACCAGCGTCCTTGGCGGTGAAATCTTTTCCGTCCTGCGTCAGGTGAGTTAAAAACTAATTGACAAAAGAAAAGATATGGCTTACTTTGCAATACATAATAATTCACTATCTCTAATCGTATTGACGCGCCTTAAATGATAGGGAAGGTGACGGACGAGGCTGGAAATCGGCGCAATTTTTATTTATTGAGTTGAGGATCCCAAAATGCAGATAAAATCACTGAAAACAATTTACCAGGCGGCGTTATCCATTACATTGCTCTTTGCGACGAGCAATTTGTTCACCGTTTTTGCGATCACCGCACAGCGACCGATTGACGGAGAAAAGATTCGACAAGCAGATAATGGTAATGAATCTCGAAGACAACAGGAAGATGCAGAGCTTACATTGGGCAAACCAATCGAGCGGCAGCTAGCCGGAAACGAAGCGCATTCCTACAAAATCGCGCTCGCCGCCAATCAATATCTGCACGTCGTTGTCGAGCAGCGCGGCATTGATGTCGTCGTCGCGCTGTTTGCGCCGGACGGCAAAAAAATTGCGGAAGTTGACAGCCCGAACGGAACTCAGGGAGAGGAACCGATTTCGATTGTGGCGGAAGCGGCGGGAAGTTATCGGCTGGAAGTTCGCTCGCCGGAAGCGAAGGTAGCAGCCGGACGCTATCAGGTGAAGGTTGAGGAGTTGCGCACTGCAAACCTGCAAGACAAGAATCAATTTGCTGCACAACAAGCATATGCGGAGGGAAAGCAATTAGAGAGCGAAGGAAGTGCTGGTTCGCTTCGCAAAGCGCTTGACAAATATCAAGAAGCGCTTCCGCTCTGGCACGCTGTTAATGATCGTGCAAAAGAAGCAGACACGCTCAACAACATCGGCGTGGTCTACGTCTCACTAGGCGAGAAGCAGAAGGCACTCGACTACCTCAACCAAGCCTTGCCGCTCAGTCGTGCAGTCGGTGACCGTGAAGGTGAAGCTAGCACGCTCTCCAACATCGGCTATGTCTACCACTCACTAGGCGAGAATAAGAAGGCACTGGACTACTACAACCAAGCGTTGCCGCTCAGACGCGCAGTCGGCGACCGCAGCGGTGAAGCCTCCACGCTCACCAACATCGGTGGGGTCTACGACTCGCTAGGAGAGAAGCAGAAGGCACTTGACTACTACAACCAAGCGTTGCCATTCAATCGTGAAATCGGCGACCGCAGAGGTGAAGCCATCACGCTTAACAACATCGGCACAGTCTACAACTTCCAAGGCGAGAATCAGAAGGCACTCGACTACTACAACCAAGCATTGCTACTTCTTCGTGCAGTCAGCGACCGCTATAGTGAAGCGAACATGCTCCACAACATCGGCGTAGTTTACGACTCGCTAGGAGAGAAGCAGAAAGCACTGGACTACTACAACCAAGCTTTGCCGCTCCGTCGTTTAGTCGGCGATAAAAGCGGTGAAGCCATGACGCTCACCGGCATCGGCGTGGTCTACGCCTCACTAGACGAGCCGCAGAAGGCACTTGACTACCTCAACCAAACGTTGCCGGTTTTTCGTGCAGTTGGCAACCGCAGAGGTGAAGCACACACGTTCCACAACATCGGCAGGGTCTACGCCGACCTAGGCGAGAAGCAGAAAGCACTGGACTACTACAACCAAGCTTTGCCGCTCCGTCGTGCAGTCGGCGACCGTGGAGGTGAAGCTGCCACGCTCACCAACATCGGCAGGGTCTACGCCGACCTAGGCGAGAAGCAGAAAGCACTTGACTACTACAACCAAGCTTTGCCGCTCCGTCGTGCAGTCGGCGACCGCTATGGTGAAGCTGCCACGCTCAGGAACATCGGTTACGTCTACGCCATATTAGGAGAGAAGCAGAAAGCGCTAGACTACTACAACCAAGCCTTGCCGTTCAGTCGTGCAGTCGGCGACCGCAGCGGTGAAGCCTCCACGCTCGCAGCCATCGCTAGAGTTGATCGCGACCGTAGCAACCTCGTCGAAGCGCGTGCGCGGATTGAAGAGGCGCTTACTATCGTTGAATCACTGCGTACCAAGATTGCCGGTCAGGAACTGCGCTCATCTTACTTCGCCACCGTGCAGCAGTATTACGATTTCTACATTAACCTCTTGATGCGCCTGCACCAACAGCAACCCTCCGCCGGACTTGACGGCGCGGCACTACAAGCAAGCGAACGCGGGCGGGCGCGTTCACTACTTGAGACTCTGGCTGAAGCAAATGCGGATATTCGGCAAGGCGTTGACCCAACTTTGCTTGCGCGCGAACGTTCCATACAACAGTTGCTTGCCGGAAAATCCGAACGCCTGTCGCGGATTTCAGACGATGAGCGATTTAAGGCACAGAAATCCGTTGCCCGGAAAGAAGTTGATGAATTGCTGGCGCAGCATCAAGAAGTCAAAGCGCAGATTCGCGTTAAAAGCCCGCGCTATGCGGCATTAACGCAACCCGTTCCGTCAAACCTCGCGGAGATACAGCAACTTCTCGATAAAGACACTGTGCTGCTCGAATACGCGCTTGGCGAAGAACGCAGCTATTTGTGGCTGGTTACTCCGCAGTCGCTCAAGAGTTACGAACTGCCCAAACGCAGTCAAATTGAAGAAACCGCAAATCGCGTTATTACAGGTATTACCGGACAAAACAACGTGCCTCCGGCTAACAATATCGAATATCAGAAGCAGCAGGCGTATATCAAACAAGCAAAAGCGGATTATCCGCAAACCTCCGCTGAACTTGGTAAAATACTGCTCGGACAAATTGCGCCTGAAATCGAAGGAAAGCGATTGCTGATTGTCAGCGACGGCGCGCTGCAATACGTTCCTTTTGCAGCACTGCCAAAGCCGGTTAAGGCAAACGGCATTGCTTCTGTCGGCGAACCTCTGGTAGCTTCTAACGAAATTGTCAGTCTGCCGTCGGCATCCACTCTGGCAATTTTAAGACGTGAAGAAGTCGCGCGTCGTGACCGCAAACCTTACGCAAAAACTGTCGCCGTTTTCGCCGACCCGGTTTTTGACGACCAGGACGCGCGGGTTTCCGCAGTCGGAAAGAACAGCCCGCCGGAAAGCAAAAATGGCGCGACACGCGGGCAAGCTCAAAAGACAAACAGCAATCCGCCGTCGGAAGATTTGCAAAGCACGCTGTTACGTTCGGTAAAGGAAGTCGGATTGACGAATCGCGGAGGATTAAGACGATTGGTAGAGAGTAAGAATGAAGCCGCGGCGATTCGGGATGCCGCAGCGAGCGGGCAAGCGACAATAACGCTCGGTTTCGATGCCAGCCGCGAGCGTGTGATGGCGAGCAATCTCGCCGAGTATCGCATTGTGCATTTCGCCACGCACGGCTTGCTCAACGAAGAAAACCCGGAACTCTCCGGCGTTGTTCTCTCGCTCGTGGATGAACAGGGCAAAGAGCAAAACGGATTTCTTCGCTTGCACGAAATTTTTAACTTGAATCTTCCCGTTGAAATGGTTGTCTTGAGCGCGTGTCAAACCGGTTTGGGCAAAAAGATAAAAGGCGAAGGTCTCGTCGGGCTGACGCGCGGATTTATGTATGCCGGCGCGCCGCGCGTGGTCGCCAGTCTCTGGTCGGTGGACGATAGAGCGACCGCGCTTTTAATGAGCGTTTTCTACCGGAAAATGCTGCGCGAGAAATTATCGCCCGCGGCGGCTTTGCGCGCGGCGCAGAATGAAATACGCGGGCAGAAACTATGGCGGTCGCCCGAATATTGGGCGGGTTTCGTTCTGCAAGGCGAGTGGCGAAATGTCGCGCCGAATAAAAAGTGATTCGGTATTTTGAATTTTTTGAATACGATTAAGAGCAACACTAAAATATAAGTGCCGACACCTCTTTATCTTTTACCGGTTTGCTCGCCTGGCTTGACAGAAATGCTGACGAAGCCGGCAGAAAGTATGTTCAATTTCAGAAGGAGATGATCGCCTACGCGGAGCAGCACGGTGGAGGTACAGTCGCCGAAGAATCAACCGACGAGGCGTTCGATCGTATCAGCAAAAAACTCTCAAGCGCGCTTTTGAACGAACATTTCAACTCGGCGGAAATCCGCGACGTTCCGGGTTTATGTTCTCAAATATACGGCGAAGGAACGAAGAATCAACCCAATCCGAGCCGGAGAATTTGGGATCTTTTGTCCGACGCCGCTCGCTCGCTTGTTACCGCTATCACCGAAACGGGAAAATACGACAGTAACCAGCGAACTTTGCTCAGTCGGGCATTAAACGAAACGCTTCGACGCTGCGATTTCTATAACGCGGAAGATTTTAATCCGACAAAATTTCCCGTAACGAACAACGATAATTCGCTCGTCGAAAGAATTGAAAAGATCGAAATTGATTTAGCCCGCGGTTTGTCGCAGTTGCGGCAAAGCGAAATTGAAATATTCAATCGCCGCTTGCTCGAAGCGGCTTATCCGTCAAAGATTAGCCCGAACCTTGCCGACACGCCTGATAAAGACAAACTTGCGCGCTGCAAACATTACGTGCGCCTGGTTTTGCACGAAAGGATTAAAAAAAAACAAGCTCAAATATCATTGACTCAACCGTCGGAGGATACGGAAAAGGAATTACAGATTGCGGATGTAAAGGGCAAAAACCCGCTCGAATCGCTCATTAAAAAGGAAGAAACAAAAATGCAGCAGCTAAAATCGCAGTGTCTTGAGGAATGTAGAGAAACAAACTTATCGCCGCTTAACCGCGTGATTCTTAATAAATATTTTAGCGGAGTTCAAACGTCTGCAGATAAGGTTCTTGCCGAAAATCAAAAAATAAAAGACATTAGGAAAGATCTCGCCGAGGAATTAGGCGTTCCGGCTGCGACAATTCGCACCTGGGCGCATCGCAGCCGGAAGATTATTTCTAATTGTACTGAAAAATGTATGAAGCGTCATGAAAAAAATTGAAACAAATTCTGCTCTGCCGTCATAGTAAGAAGTGTGAGTCCTATACACACATAAATTTTAAAGATGCTAAGTAAACCCAAAAACATTCAAAAAGAACCGTACCTGCGGACTGATTTGTCGGCAGAAGAAAATGAACGTTTAACTAAAGAGCTGGAAGATAATCCCGCTTTACTCCGCGAACTCCTGCAATATCAGTCGCTTGAAGATAAGGCATTTTCGGACGGACTGTTGTTCAGTAATTCAAATCTCTCCGAGCAGGAAGCATTGGACGGTAAAATTAGGAAATACTTATTGTGCGACCCGACTTTTTCAGAAGAAGAAATAGCCGAGCTTGAAGATTTTATGCTCAACGACGAGAGATATTTCGAGCGGATGTCATTGATTGAAAGCGAGTTGATTGAAGATTATTGGCGAGGCGCGCTAACGGAAGACGAAGAAAAAAGGTTCAACAGTTTTTTTCTGGTTACGCCCGAACGTCAAGAGAAATCAGAAAGCATCAAAGCGTTGATGCTCGACGCGTCAGCTGCTCCGCCGGAAGCAGATAGACAACGGCAACTCATACTCGAACCGACATCTCTCTCGTGGTGGCAGTCTTTGCTCGCCATTATGCGCTCGCCGAATTTACTCGCTGGCGCGACTGCTGCGAGTGTTCTTTTATTTCTCGTCGTCGGCGCGTTGTGGTGGTTCAGTCAAAGCGCGGAACGTCAAGACCCGTTAATTGCCACTGCGCCGACGAACGAATCAACGCAAAATCCGAATCAGTCAACTACCTCAAACCAGCTTGCCAACACAGGTGAAACAGGAAACGTATCTTTCGCATCAACAACTCCGAAGCCGACAACTACTGTCTCGCCGCAACCGACAAAATTGCCGCAAAGTAATCAAGGGCGGAAACAGGATGAAAGTCCCAAACCGACTCCGGTTGTCAAGCCGCCTGTGAATGCCAAAAGCTTCGTCGTTTTCGCCTTATCCGTCAGCGGGTTGACGAGAGGCGGAGGCAACGCTGCCGAGAAAAAAATCGAACCGGGCGCAAAAGTCATTGAGCTTCAACTCCGGCTCGACCTCGACCGCAAATACGAGGATTTTCGCATTGTTGTGCAAGATTCCGACGGCAAAGAAGTTGGACGGCGCGAGCGATTAAAAGCGACGAAGAAGGGCGACTCGCTCACTACCGCCCTGTCTGCCGCGTTGTTTAAGCCCGACGATTACACGGTCATCCTGAGCGGCGGAACAAAAGGCGTATATGAGGAAGCGGCTCGGTATTCTTTCAGAGTTCTTAAATAAAATCTCGGGTAAAGCAGAGCGTTTGGATTAGTTTTTTTAGACTGGCTATTTACAGGAGATTGTTCACAATGTAGGAGAAACACAGATGAAATTCTTAAAGACTTGATTTAATGCTCGTATTGTCAAAAGCGATTGCGTTAGCGGACGAGTGAAATTGGAGAGCGAATTATGAATATCAAGAAATACAAAATAATAGCCAGCGCAACGGCTTTGTGTTTAATTACGGTATTTGCCGCTTACGGTCAAACATCACAAACCAGCGATACCCGCGAATTATTGCCGAATCAAACCGTCGAGCGCGAACTGGCGGGCGGGCAAACGCACGTTTACCGCGTTAAGCTCAAAGCAAATGAATTTTTGCAAGTTAAAGTCGAGGAGAAAGGCGTTGATATCGCCGTCAAACTCTTTGATAAAAACGGCAAACAGTTGGCAAAAATGCACACTTGGAACGGAACAGAAGGGTTTGAGATTTTGACGTTCATCGTCACCGACGCGGGAGTTTATACGGTTGAAGTCGGCAGCTTGGAAGCAACTGCGGCGAAAGGCAACTACACAATTTTCTTGGAAACTCCGCGAGCGGCAACAGAGAAAGACAGAAAAACTTTGCAAGCCAAAACCGCCTTTAGCGAAGCAATGGCTTTGGCTAAAGAGAGAACGGCAGAATCGTATCGAGCGGCGCGTGAAAAGTTTCTCGCAGCGAGTCGTTTATACCGAGAAATCAGCGATAAACGCGGTGAAGCCGAGTCAGTAGGCAGTGCGGGATTGCTCTCAGATTATTTAGGCGAGAAGCGAACTGCTCTGAAATACTACAGTCAGGCTTTACGGCTTGATCAAGCTGTATCAGGTAAATCACAAGCTGTATCAAATATATCAAAGGAAGCCGCAGCACTTTTCGATAAATCAAAGGAAGCCGCAGCACTTTTCGATATCGGCGAGCTTTATTACACATTAGGCGAGAAACAAAAGGCACTCGAATACTTCAATCAATCGGCGCGGCTTGATCGAGCCGTCGGAGGTAAATCAGAAGAAGCCCACTCGCTCAGAAATATCGGCAACATTTACTCTAATTCAGGTGAGAATCAAAAAGCTTTAGCATTCTACAACAAATCGCTGCGGCTTCGTCGTGCCATTAACGATAAACCAAGTGAAGCCCAAATGCTCAACGTAATCGGCAGTCTTTATTATTATCATTTTGGCGATAAACAAAAAGCCCTGGAATACTACAATAAATCGTTGTGGCTTGCTCGTGCCATAAGTTTTAAAGAAGAAGAAGCCGGCATACTGAGTAATTTAATGATTCTTTACAACTCTCCCGATACGGCGCGTCTTGCCATAGTTTTTGGCAAACAGGCAGTCAATATTCATCAACAGACACGCTCGGATTTCAAAGGCTTGAGTAAATCATTTCAACAATCTTATCTCGAAATAGTTGAAGGAACTTACCGCAGATTGGCGGAAATACTTATTGAACAGGGACGTTTGCCCGAAGCACAAGCTGTTTTAGATTTGCTAAAAGAAGAAGAATTCAAACAGATTGCTCGTAGAAGCGGAGAACCACTCTTTACTTTGCCTTATAACCGAACAGAGGAAGAAGCTATTAAAATTGTTGACCGCCTCGCCTCTCTTGGGCGTGAGCTGTCTGACTTGAAAGCTAAATCAAAAGACTCTCTCACTGCCGGAGAAACAAAACGCCTAAGCGATATTGAATCCGTCGAAATTCCTGCTGCTAATAAAGCTCTGCGACAGGCTATCGAAGCACTTTCAACGGTTGCTCCTGATGCAAAAAATGCCCTTGACCTGAAGATGAAGGACAACATTCAGAACATCTTGCCCGCACTTGGTAAAGGTGTCGTCGCTCTTTATACCGTCATCGGCAAAACTACTGATGATGAAGACAGCGGAGTAAAAGCCAACAATAATGCTCAGGCAAAATCAGTCAACAGCACTGCTTTAAATAAAACTGATAACAAAACAGATAACAATAAAACCAGCAATCGGAAAATCAATGTCGGTTGGATTCTACTCGTTACACCAGAATTTCGTAAAGCATACCCGATTGATACAAGAGATTTAGAACAAACCGTTTTCAAATTCCGTGAGGCACTTAGCTCCCCTTTGTATGACCCGCAACCCGTTGCTCAAGAACTCTACAAAAAACTATTTCTACAAACATCAGCAAAACAGAAAACCACTCTTGCTGCTGATTTAGAAACTTATCTCGGCAAGCAGAAGGATAAAACTCTGATGTGGAATCTTGATGGAGTCCTCAGATATGTTCCGATGGCGGCTCTGCACGATGGGAAAGGTTATTTAGTTGAAAAGTATCGTAATGTTGTATTCAATACAGCAAGTCTGGGAAGTCTCAAAGATTTACCTAAACCAAATTGGGAAGTTGTTGGTCTTGGTGTATCAACAAAAGCAACTGTTAAAGCTTATGACGGAAGAACAGTGAATTTTTGGGCTTTAAAAGATTCTGAAAGTGAACTCAATGCCATAATCAAAGAAAAGAACCGAACTGCTGATGTTGATGGACTATTTCCCGGAACATTGAAAATCAACAATGATTTTACAAAAGAGGCATTATTTGAAGGAGCAAGAACAGGAATGCCTGTGATGCACATCTCAACCCATTTTTGGTTTAATCCCGCACAAGAGGACACATCATTTTTATTGTTAGGTAACGGCGGAAGATTACAGATAACAGAGTTTCAGGATTATCCGCAACTTTTCTCAAATGTAGATTTTCTTTCACTTTCAGCCTGCGATACAGCAACAGGCGGAAATGCTAACAACACTTCCGTAACAGGAAAAGCAGACACCGAACAGAAGGCAAGAGAATCAAACGGTAAGGAAATCGAAGGCTTGGCATATGTCGCTCAGACTCTCGGAGCAAAGTCGGTGATGGCAAGTCTTTGGCAAGTATCAGATACAGGTACAAAGGAATTGATGCTCAAGTTTTACCAAATCAGAAAAGAGCAGCCCGAACTCCCGAAAGGCGAAGCACTTCGTCAAGCACAACTATCTTTGCTTCACGGAACTAACAAAGTGCAAGCAGTCGAAGGTGGAGCAAAGGGGATAGATTTGGAGGTAGAAGAAAAGAATGCAGTTGAAGGATTAAAACCATTTAAGAAGGACGGAAAGATACCGCTTTCACATCCTTATTACTGGTCATCATTTATTCTAATTGGCAATTGGCGTTAAAAGCTAATCCTGCTGACGCGTCCTGTCATTATAAGGACGCGGCAATAATGCTGCTAAAATTTGGCGCAGCGCTCTACTAATCAAGGCTTCCAAAATACATATGAACTCCCTAAAAACAATTTATCAGGCGGCTTTATCCATTACATTGCTTTTTGCGACGAGCAATTTGTTCACCGTTTTTGCAATCACCGCACAGCGACCGGTTGACGGAGAAAAGATTCGACAAACAAATAATGGTAATGAACCTCGAAGCCAACAGGAAGATGCAGAGCTTACATTGGGCAAACCGATCGAGCGAAATCTAGCCGGAAACGAAGCGCATTCTTACAAAATTGTCCTTGCTGCCAATCAATATCTGCACGTCGTTGCCGAGCAGCGCGGCATTAATGTGGTCGTCGCACTGTTTGCGCCGGATGGCAAAAAAGTCGCGGAAGTTGACAGCCCGAACGGAAGGCAAGGAGATGAGCCGATTTTGATTGTGGCGGAAACGGCGGGAAATTATCGGTTGGAAGTTCGCTCTCTCGAACCGAAAGCACCAGCCGGACGCTATCAGGTGAAGATTGAGGAATTACGCGCAGGAACTCAGCAAGACAAGAATCGAATTGCTGCTCAACAAGCATTTGCGGAGGGAGAGCAATTACGAAGAGAAGGAAGTGCCGGCTCGCTTAGTAAATCTATTGATAAATATCAAGAATCCCTCCTAATCTGGCGGGCTGATAATGATCGTGCTAAGGAAGCCAACACGCTCCTCAACATCGGAGCAGTATACTACTCACTGGTAGAGATGCAGAAAGCACTTGACTTCTTCAACCAAGCCTTGCCGCTCTTGCGTGCAATCGGTGACAAAAGCGGTGAAGCCAATACGCTCATCTTCATCGGCGGGGTTTACGCCGACTTGGGCGAGAATCAGAAGGCGCTCGACTCATACAACCAAGCACTGCCGCTTTTTCGTGCAAACGGCGACCGCAGAGGTGAAGCCAGCGCACTCTCCGACATCGGCTCGGTCTACGACATACTAGGTGAGAAGCAAAAGGCACTCGATTACTATATCCAAGCCATGCCGCTTAGACGTGCAGTCGGCGACCGTAAAGGTGAAGGCGAAACGCTCCACAACATCGGCGCTGCCTACTCCTCACTAGGCGAGAAACAAAAAGCACTCGACTTCTTCAACCAATCGCTGCCGCTTTTTCGTGCAGTCGGCGACCGCCAAGGTGAAGCTTACACGCTCAACAACATGGGCAGGATCTACTCTTTCATAGGTGAGAAGCAGAAGGCACTCGACTTCTTGAACCAAGCCTTGCTGCTCAGTCGTGCAGTCGGTGACCGCAGAATCGAAGCTTACACGCTCAACGACATAGGCTCGGTCTCCGACAACTTAGGCGAGAAGCAAAAAGCACTCGACTTCTATAATCAAGCCTTGTCACTTCATCGTGCATTCGGCAACCGCTTGGGTGAAGGCGAAACGCTCAACAACATCGGTTTGGTCTACAGCTCGCTAAGCGAGAATCAGAAGACGCTCGACTACTACAACCAAGCGTTGCCGCTTCTTCGCGCAGTCGGTTACCGTATTGGTGAAGCCAACACGGTCGCAAATATTGCTAAGTTTGAGTTTGACCGTGGCGACCTCATCGAAGCGCGTGCGCGGAGTGAAGAGGCGCTTACTATCGTTGAATCATTGCGCACCAAGATTGCCAGCCAAGAATCCCGCTCATCCTATTTTGCGACTGTCCAAAACATTTATGAACTTTACATTGACATTTTGATGCGGCTGCACAAACAGCAACCGACAAAAGGTTACGATACAAAAGCTATTCAAGCGAGCGAGCGAGCGCGTGCGCGTTCACTACTTGAAACTTTGACAGAAGCAAACGCCGATATTCGGCAGGGCGTTGACCCAGGTTTGCTTGAGCGCGAACGCTCCGTTCAGCAGTTGATTGCCGTAAAATCCGAACGCCTGACGCGGATTTCAGACGATGAGCGATTTAAGGCACAGAAATCCATTGCCCGGAAAGAAGTTGATGAATTGCTGGCGCAGCGTCAAGAAGTCGAAGCTCAGATTCGCGTTAAAAGCCCGCGCTATGCCGCATTGACGCAGCCCGTTCCGTCAAATCTCGCAGAGATACAGCAACTTCTCGATAAAGACACCGTGCTGATTGAATACGCGCTTGGCGAAGAACGCAGCTATTTGTGGCTTGTTACTCCGCAGTCGCTCAAGAGTTACGAACTGCCCAAACGCAGTCAAATTGAAGAAATCGCAAATCGCGTTATTATCGGTATTACCGGACAAAACAACGTGCCTCCGGCTAACAATATCGAATATCAGAAGCAACAGGCGTATATCAAACAAGCAAAAGCGGATTACCCGCAAACCTCCGCCGAACTCGGTAAAATGCTGCTCGGACAGATTGCCTCTGAAATCGAAGGAAAGCGATTGTTGATTGTCGCTGACGGCGTATTGCAATATGTGCCGTTCGCCGCTCTGCCGAAACCTGTTGCCGCAAACCGCACCGCTGCCGTCAGCGAACTGTTGGTATCTTCAAATGAAATCGTCAGCTTGCCGTCGGCTTCAACTTTGGCGGCTTTGCGGCGCGAGCAGAACGAACGAGGCGAGCGCAAGCCTTACGCAAAAACTGTCGCCGTATTTGCCGATCCGGTCTTTGATGCCGATGACAAGCGAGTTGCCTCTACCGTAAAAGGCAATAAAGCGCAAAACACAACTGTTGCAACGCGCGGGCAGGCAGGCGATGTGCCGTCGGCAGAATCGGAAAGCATTGTGCTGCGCTCGGCGAAGGATGTCGGGTTGACGAATCGGGGACGACTGCAACGATTAGTGGAGAGTAAAAGAGAGGCTCAAGCCATTCGTGATATTGCGGCGGCAGGGCAAACGACAATAGCGTTAGGATTCGATGCCAGCCGCGAGCGTGTGATGGCGAGCAATCTCGCCGAATATCGCATTGTGCATTTCGCCACGCACAGTTTGCTCAACGAAGATAACCCGGAACTCTCCGGCGTGGTTTTTTCACTGGTAGATAAACAGGGCAAAGAGCAAAACGGATTTCTTCGCCTGCACGAGATTTTTAATTTGAATTTGCCCGTCGAAATGGTCGTCTTGAGCGCGTGTCAAACCGGTTTGGGCAAAAAGATAAAGGGCGAAGGACTAGTCGGGCTGACGCGCGGATTTATGTATGCGGGCGCGCCGCGCGTGGTTGCCAGTCTCTGGTCGGTGGATGACCGGGCAACCGCCTTATTAATGAGTAGCTTCTATCGGAAAATGCTGCGCGAGAATTTACCGCCCGCGGCGGCTTTGCGTGCAGCGCAGAATGAAATACGCGGGCAGAAACAATGGCGGTCGCCCGTATATTGGGCGGGCTTCGTGCTGCAAGGCGAGTGGCGAAATTTTGCGCCGGATAAAAAGTAATTGTAATTTTTGACGCGACCGAGGGCAATGCGACAATATGAATGACAATAAAAGTTTCTCGCTTGTCAGATTGCTCGCGTGGTTTGACGACGATCCGCTCGAAGCCGGCGAAAAGTATATTCGATTTCAGCACGAGTTGATTGAATACGTCAGGCGCAATGGCGGGCATACGGTTGCCGAAGATTTAGCCGACGAAGCCTTAAATCGTGTTGACAAACGGCTTGCCATTTCCCCTTTAAACGAACATTTTAACTCGATTGAAATCGGCGACTTTCCGAATTTATGCCGTATTCTTCTCGATGAAGTTTTGAGTAATTCACCGAGTCCGAGCAGAAGAATTTGGGAACTTTTATCGCCCGCCGCCCAATCGCTCGTTACGAAAATCGCGCGGGATGGAACAATTAAGCGCATCGAGCGAACCCGCGTCAGCGAAGTCAACTCCAGCTCGACCTCAAGAGCAAATACGATGATTTTCGCCTTGTCGTGCAGGATTCCGACGGCAACGAAGTCGGATGGCTCGAGCGATTAAAAGCGACGAAGAAAGGCGGATTGCCAAGCGTCGCCGCTGCATTGCCCGCCGCGTCCTTCAAGCCCGACGATTACACGGTCATCCTGAGCGGCGGAACAAAAGGCGCGTATGAGGAAGCGGCTCGGTATTCTTTCAGAGTTCTTAAATAAAACATTTCCT
>MWVV01000034.1_pt1 | contig 51978 bp, 44 predicted proteins | sample 1047281 | NCBI WGS metagenome assembly MWVV01 (sample SAMN06349986, study PRJNA376086) | soil metagenome | isolation source: PT-2 sample Antarctic (ecotone) soil | place: Antarctica | collected 2015-01-13 | reverse complement strand
CGAAAGTTTGAACTCGTTTGCCATAATTGCTCAAGTTTTATAATATTTTCATCTGTCAGATTATTGACAAATTTATTAGGCATATTCATTTCTACATTATGCCACAAAACATCTATTCACCTGCATAATGAGCTACAAAAAAGTGCTGTCGTTAATAGTCAAGAAGATATAGAAAAAATTATCGGTAAAGGTTTAGAAAATAAATTCTTTGAGTTTAAATCTTCGCTCCGGTGGGATTTGAAGGAAAGCATAATCAATAAAGAATTGGAGCAAGTTGTTATCAAAACCATTGCTGCATTCAACAATGTCAATGGTGGAAATTTATTAATCGGAGTTGAAGATAATGGAAATGTTTTAGGGTTGGCTTTTGACTATAAAACCTTTAAAAAGGTGAAGGCAATAGAGACGATTTTGAACTGCATTTAAGAAATCTAATTGACAAAAATTTTGGCGTTACCTTTACTAATCAACTTGACATCGAATTTCCTATTATCAATGTTGAAGATATTGACAACAAAGAAATATGCCACATCAAAATACCAAAAGGTAAAAAGCCTTTGTTTGTAGACAAGTCTAAAGGTGGAATAAACAAAGAAATTTTTTACTTGCGTAGCGGAAATTCATCAAGAGAAATAGAAAAGATGAGTGAATTTTTTGAATATGCACAATATAGATTTACCAAATGATATATTGTAAATGATGAATGAAATCTTTTGTAGAATTTAAAGGTTGAAAGAAGTAACCTGCCATCTCAAATACTGACATAAACAAAACGGGCGAGGGTTAGATTATTTGCTAATCCTTTTTGTTTTGGGTAAGAGAACAGCACGGCGGATGGCTTTATTTGAGAATGCAGGATGAATGAATTTTGAATTAAGATCAAATTAACGATGAATTACAAACAATTTATTTATAAGCCCGGCAAAAAAAACAATCTCAAAGATTTTGACTCCGATTTTGCCGCCGACTTCAGCAAAGAAAAGGCGCAGAAAATGCTGAACGAAAACGCCGAACGCATCGCCAAATATCAAGACTTGCTGATGGCGCACGAGACAAACGGGCTGCTGGTCATTTTCCAGGCGATGGACGGCGCGGGCAAAGACGCGATGATTAAAAACGTGACGTCGTGTCTCGACCCACAGGGCTGCGAAATGAAAATGTTTAAAGCTCCGACGGAAAAAGAAGTCAAACACGATTACCTCTGGCGGGCGGCGCAATCGGTTCCGGCACGCGGTCAAATCGGCATTTTCAACCGCTCGTATTATGAACACGTCATTGCCGAACGCATCCACCCGGAAAAGCTCGAACAATACAACTTTCCGAAAAGCGTGATTGGCAAAGACATTTGGAAAAAACGCTATCGCCACATCAACAATTTTGAGGAATATCTGCTCGACAACGGCATTCACGTTCTCAAGTTTTTTCTGAATCTGTCAAAAGAAACACAGCGCGAAAAGCTGCTCGAGAGAATCGAGCGCCCGGAAAAGAAATGGAAATTTTCAATAGATGATGTCGAAGACCGCGAGCATTGGGACGAATATATGAAAATCTACGAAGAGGTTTTCGACCACACCAGCACCAAAATCGCGGCGTGGCACATTATCCCGAACAACCATCGCTGGTTTGCCCGCGCCGCCGTTGCCGGAATCATCGCGGAAAAACTCAAATCGCTGCATCAAAAATATCCGACTTTGAGTGGCGAACAAAAACAGGAAATCGAGAAAGCAAAGGAAATGCTGGAAAACAAAGAAAGCCGCAAATCCAAATCAAATAAAGATTGAGACGCTCAAACCAAGATTTAAAAGAACATTGTGTTATTCAACGCGATGATGGCGTTTTTGAAATCCGTATTTTTGAGATAGCTTCTAGTTAAGATTATTGAAACTCGTAATAAAAAACACAACGAACAATAATCAAAAGTGTTCGTTGTGTTTTTATTTGATATTAAAAAACGTGGGCAACGCCGCATTTTTACATTCCGCTCGTTTTACTGTCAGTTTTATTGCCCATCATTTTAGTCATCATATTACGAGACATATCGAGATGTCCTTGTAAAGTCGGCAGAGTTTTAGCGGCAAACGCTTTAGCTTCCGCATCTTTGCCATTGTTTGCTTCCTTCTGGAACATTGCAACAGCTTTTTCGTGGTCTTTGACCATCATTTTTACATATTCTCTATCAAAGCCTGAGCCCGACATTGCCGACATTTTTTCCATCGCCGCTTTATGCTTTGAATCCATTTCGGTCGGCAGCATCACGTTTTTGCTCATCGCAATCGGTTTAAGCTCTTCGCTCGCTTTAGTGTGGTCGTCAACCATCATTTGAGCGAGTTTTTTAACATCTTCGTTTGAAGATTTCGACAACGCCGTATTGCTTAAACCTATCTCGTTCATATCGCTCATTGCCGCCATCATCATAAACTTACTATCGGAATTCTTCTTGCCGCTGGTTTGCATCTTGCTGTCTGAATTCATCGTGCCTTGGGCGAATCCGTTTGATACACACATTGTCAAAGCTAAGATTACGCCGAAATAAATCATCTTTTTCATAATTAAATCTCCCTTACTTGTAAATTAATGAACGTATGAAATTTCTTCGTGTAAAGATTTCATACGAAAAACTTTTATTCTGAACGGCTTGTGCAAAATGAATGCCAGAGGCAAAAATTTTCGTCGCGTTTGAGTTCTGATTTTACGGTTAATCAGAATCGGCAAAATTCCGCGAAATTGTTTTTTAGACAAAAAGTTGCTTTAATTTGATAAAGCAAAAGTTTTCGGAGGAGCTGTAAAGGCTGAGAGGTGTTTGATTAGAAACACGACTCCTAAAAACCTGATGCGGATAATACCGACGAAGGGAGAAAAACGATGAGTGAAAAAAGAGAAGAAAAAACCAGCACGCAAGTAAAACTGCCGAGTTCACAAAAAATCTACGTTGAAACCAACGGCAGCACAATCAATCAAACCAAACATAATTTGCGCGTTCCGTTTCGAGAAATCGCATTGAGTCCGTCCAGAAATATGAAGGATGAACTCGAAGAAAATCCGTCTGTGAGAATTTATGACACGAGCGGTGTTTGGACTGACCCGGATGAGAGATGCGACGTGCGCGAAGGATTGCCGACATTGCGGCGCGAATGGATTTTGGCGCGTGAAGATGTTGAAGAATATATTGGGCGCGAAATTTTGCCGCAGGATAACGGTTATTTGACGAAAGGTGCGGAAGAAATCGCCAAAATAAAAGACAGCGGAAAGCTCGAAGAATTTCCCGGCTTGAAACGCGCGCCATTAAAGGCGAAATCGGGAAAATGCGTAACGCAGATTCATTACGCAAGAAAAGGTATTATCACGCCGGAAATGGAATACGTCGCCATCCGCGAAAATCTCGGACGGCAAATCGCGTTTGAGACTTTGGCGAACGGACAACAAGACGAAAGAGATTCCCCGTATCATCAACACGCGGGCGAATCGTTCGGCGCATCAATTCCGAAATTCGTTACGCCCGAATTCGTCCGCGATGAAGTTGCGCGAGGACGAGCGATTATTCCCGCCAACATTAATCATCCCGAAGCCGAGCCGATGGCGATTGGTCGAAATTTCCTTGTAAAAATCAACGCGAATATCGGAAACTCGGCGATTGCTTCTTCGATTGAAGAAGAAGTCGAAAAGATGCGCTGGGCGACGCTGTGGGGTGCGGACACGGTGATGGATTTGTCAACGGGCAAGAACATTCACGCGACGCGCGAATGGATTTTGCGAAATTCGCCCGTGCCGATTGGGACTGTGCCGATTTATCAGGCGTTGGAAAAAGTGAACGGAAAAGCCGAAGATTTGACTTGGGAAATTTACCGCGACACTTTGCTTGAACAAGCCGAGCAAGGCGTTGATTATTTCACGATTCACGCGGGCGTGCGATTGCCGTATATTCCTCTGACAGCGAAACGCACGACGGGAATTGTTTCGCGCGGCGGCTCGATTATGGCGAAATGGTGTTTATCGCACCACGAAGAAAGTTTTCTTTACACGCGCTTCTCTGAGATTTGCGAGATTATGCGAACCTACGACGTTTCGTTTTCTCTCGGCGACGGTTTGCGTCCCGGCTCGATTGCCGACGCAAACGACGCGGCGCAGTTTGCCGAATTAGAAACTTTGGGCGAGTTGACAAAAATCGCTTGGGAAATGGATTGTCAAACGATGATTGAAGGTCCCGGTCACGTGCCGATGCACTTAATAAAAGAAAATATGGACAAGCAGTTAGCGGTTTGCGGCGAAGCGCCATTTTACACTTTAGGACCTTTGACAACTGACATCGCTCCAGGTTACGACCATATCACCTCGGGAATCGGCGCGGCGATGATTGGCTGGTTCGGCTGCGCGATGCTTTGTTATGTTACCCCGAAAGAACATCTCGGCTTGCCGAATAAAAAAGATGTTAAAGAAGGAGTGATTACATACAAACTCGCGGCGCACGCGGCGGACTTGGCGAAAGGTCATCCGGCGGCGCAAATGCGCGACAACGCACTTTCAAAGGCGCGTTTTGAATTTCGCTGGGAAGACCAATTTAATCTCGCGCTCGATCCGGAAGTCGCCCGCGAATATCACGACGAAACGCTGCCGGCGGAAGGCGCAAAGCTCGCGCATTTCTGCTCGATGTGCGGACCGCATTTCTGCTCGATGAAAATCACGCAGGATGTTCGAGAATACGCCGCGCAGCAAGGCGTTGACGAAGAAAAAGCATTAGCTGTCGGAATGGCGGAAAAGTCGAGAGAGTTTGCAGCGGGCGGCGGCGCGATTTATCACGGTAATTTGCCTGAAAGCGTTGATTCGGAACACCACTAATTTTATGAAAATAAACAGAGAAGAAAGCAAAGGTAAGGGTAAGTTTTTTATCGAAGAAAACGGAAAACAAGTTGCTTTGATGACCTACAAAAAATCGGGCGCGGATAAAATTGTCATTGACCACACGGAAGTTGACGAATCCTTGCAGGGCGAAGGCATCGGCAAGGATTTGGTTGAAGCGGTGGTGAAATTTGCGCGTCAAAACAATTTTCAAATTGTTCCCGTTTGTCCATTTGCCAAAAAAGTTATTGACGAAACGCCTGTGTTTCAAGATGTGTTGAGCGCGTAGATGCAAGTTCCGAGAATTTCCGCTTCGAGCTATTCCAACACCGCCCCTTTAATTTGGTCGTTTCTTTACGGTTCTGAGCGCGGACGATTTGAATTGATTTTGGATAATGCCCCGGCGCGTTCGGCTGAAATGCTGCGGCAACGAAGAGTTTCCGCCGCCCTCGTTCCCGTCATCGAATATCAGCGAATCGAAGATGTTCTGCTCGTTCCCGATGTGTGCATCGGCGCACAGGAGCGAGTGCGGAGCGTTTGTTTGGTAACGAAAGGCGTTGATTTGGAAGATGTAAAGTCGGTTGCGCTCGATGTGTCGTCAAAAACTTCCATCGCTCTAACGAAAATTATTTTCCGCGAATTTTACGCGCTCGATCCGACTTATAAGCAAGCAAAACCGAATTTGATAGAAATGCTTTCCGATTCTGACTGCGCTCTTTTGATTGGCGACCCGTCACTGACGGTTGACGAAAAAATCTATCGAAAATTTGATTTAGCCGAAACGTGGAAAAGTTTTACTGGTTTCGGTTTCGTTTTTGCGATGTGGATGGCAAATGCGGAAAATTCGGATGCTGCAGAACAGATTGATTTTGCCGCTGCCCGCGATGAAGGTTTGAAACATCTGGGCGAAATCATTGCCAATTACGAAACGGAAATCTCGCTCGCCCGCGATGATTTTAAGACGTATCTATCTGAAAATATCGCTTATTCGATTGACGATTCGATGCAAAATGGACTGTCGCTTTTTTTCGATTTGGCGCACAAACACAATTTAATTGAACGTCTGAAATCGCTCCGTTTCGTTTAAACTTATTAAAATATTCCTGATTGAAAAACCAACAACCACACCGCGATAGTGACAAAAAGAAGTAAAAATATATCTTCGCCCGCTGTTTCTTCTTGATTATGCATTGTTTTTCTCCTTCTATAAAAATTTCTCTATCATCTGCAAACGCGAATTTTTGAGGCAAAAAGGGTCAAATTTTATGGCATAAAATTTGTTTTACTTTTTATTAAAAACTTAATAGGGCGCAAAATTGAGTTTTTGATAGCATCCCATTGGCGAATTGCGATTTTAATTTGCAAAATGAATGAGAAAGAAATTTAGCCACGAATAACACGAATGACACGAATTATTTTTTTGATTTTTATTCGTGCTATTCGTGTTATTCGTGGCTAAAACTTTCCGTGTTAAAATAATCCTGAGTTATGAGTGGTATTCAACCGATTTTAGATAAGGCTTTGGCGGGGACACGATTAACCGCCGAAGATGCGACTGCGCTTCTCGAATCAAACGATTTTGTCCGCATCGGACTTGCGGCGCACGAAATTCGGATGCGGAAAAATCCGTCCGATGTCGTAACTTACATCATTGACCGCAACATCAATTACACCAACGTCTGCAACGTCGTCTGCACGTTTTGCGCGTTTTACCGCCGACCGGGAAAGCCCGACACATACGTTCATTCGATTGAGGAGATCTGCAAACGAATTGACGAAACAATCGCCCTTGGCGGGACGGGCGTGCTGATGCAGGGCGGCTTGCATCCCGACTTTAATATTGAATGGTATGAAAATCTGCTTTCAGTTTTGCACGCGAAATATCCGACGTTTCAATTGCATTGCTTTTCGCCGCCGGAGATTCATAATATTTCTTTGATTTCAAAATTAGATTACGAAACGATTATGCGCCGTTTGAAAGCGGCGGGTTTAAATTCGATGCCCGGCGGCGGCGGCGAGATTCTCGATGACGAAGTTCGCAAGCGCGTTTCAACCAAATGCAATACGCAGGAATGGCTCGACGTAATGCGGGCAGTGCATAAAGTCGGTTTGAAATCTACGGCGACGATGATGTTCGGCATCGGCGATAAAGTTGAGCATCGCGTTCGACATCTGCAACGCATTAGGGATTTGCAGGACGAAACCGGCGGCTTTTCGGCGTTTATTTCGTGGACTTTTCAGCGCGAAAATACTGCGCTCGGTCGCAAAATAAAGGAAGAACCGACCGGCATTGATTATCTGAAAATGCTCGCCGTTTCGCGTCTCTTCTTGGACAACGTGCAGCACATTCAATCTTCGTGGCTGACGCAGGGTTTGCGGCTTGGACAAACCGCGCTTCGTTTTGGCGCGGACGATATGGGTTCGATTATGATTGAAGAAAACGTCGTTTCGGCGGCGGGCGCGAATACTGAGGCGAACGAAAAGGAACTGCGTTATCAAATCTCCGAAGCCGGCTTTGTTCCGCAACAGCGCGATATTTTGTATAACTACGTAAGGCGCGAAAACGTTGATGAATTAGACGAAAGAAAATCAATGCCGCTTCAACAATTGAGCGTCGCTTTCGCCGATTAGAAAACTATGCCTAAGAAAACGCCCGAAAAAGTTTATCAACTACATATTTCGCTCAAAGGCAGCAAGCCGAAAATTTGGCGCAGATTTTTGGTGACGGAAGATACGACGCTTGAAAAACTGCACAAAATTATTCAAGAAGTAATGGGTTGGGAAGATTATCATCTGCACGAATTTACCATCGGCGGAAAGCGATACGGAATGCCTGACGAAGAATGGGACAATAACGTCGAAAACGAAAAAAAGATAAAACTTTCCGATTTGAATTTGGCGGAAAAACAAAAATTTGAATATTTGTACGATTTCGGCGACAGTTGGGAACACGAAATAAAAGTCGAGAAAATTCTGCCGTTTGAAACGACCGCGAAATATCCGAAATGTCTGGACGGCGAATTGGCTTGTCCGCCCGAAGATTGCGGAAGCATTTGGGGTTACGAAGAACTCTCGGAAATAAGTAATTTACCAAAAGACGAATTGGACGAAGACCAATCGGACAGGCTCGAGTGGCTCGGCGATTACGATTTTGAACATTTCAGCGTTGACGAAATAAATGCCGTTTTGTGGAAACGCTTCGCTAAATAAAACTTCTTATTTCCTTAGTAAACGCGCGGTTGGAATTTATCTTGCACTTGCTTGCGTTACGCTTTTGGATTTAGAAATCATTTTGCGCTTTTTCAAATCGAAACGCTCGCCCGCTTTGAGCAGATGAATCAACATCGCGCCTTTTCGCTTGTGCGCATCAATGAACATAACTTGCGTTTCGCCGACAACCTCCGCGCGGCGGTTATCTTCGACAAGCAACGCTACGTCTTCGTCAATTCCGATTCCAAGCAGAATCGGCGTTTGCAAAATCAAACCGAAAAGACGGTTTTCGCGCTGACGTTTAATAAAATGCTGGTCGAGAATCGAATCTGGAAGAAGTCCTAAACCTTTTCGCACGCCGACTTTCGCGCCGTCAATCGTTTTCAAATCCGCTTCGCCCGTCATCATCGGGTCGGACATCGCGGCAGTTCCCGCGCTTGTGCCGCCGAAAACCACGCCCGCATTATAGCGTTCGCGCAACGTTTGAAAAAGCATTTCGTCTTTCAAAACATCCATAATTCGGTTTTGGTCGCCGCCGGTGAAAAACACGCCGGTCGCGGTTTTAAGCTGCGCCAGAAATTGTTCACGCGCCTTCTCACTCAACGGCGCAATCGGCGCGTTTTCAAACGAAGCGATTTGATAGGTGGAGAAATCTTTTTTTATTCCGTCGAAACTCTCCTGTGGAACGCCACTCGCCCAAGTAATGATTAAAATTCGCGCTTTTTCCTTGCCTGACCAATTGACGAAACGTGAAATAGCTTCCGCCGGACGTTTGCCGCCGCCGATTAATACTAATTTTTCTTGTGCTGAAGCAAGAGCGGTTAAAAGAATGATTGATAAGAAAAGACTCGATATGCAGCGAAAATAAATACGCGACGAACATTTTTCACAAAACTTTTTCATTGAAGATTTCTCCCGCAACGTTTTTACAGAAAGACTTTTGAAAATGCAACTCTTACACAACTATTACGATTGCTCTCTCTCTAACCTGCTACTCTAAAACTTGCCGTATTTTAGCAATCGTAAAAATTATAAATGCAAAACGTCCTCGAATTCGAGCAATCTCGCCGAAGTATAAATTGGAAAAATTTATCAATCGTTATTGTCTTTCACCTTTTAACAATTCCGGCTTTCTTCATGTTTAGCTGGCAAAACTTCGCGGCAATGCTCATCGGAAACTGGATTGTCGGAAGTTTGGGCGTAGGTCTCGGTTATCATCGCTTGTTGACGCATCGCAGTTTCAAAGCTCCGAAATGGCTCGAATACACGCTGACCGTTTTCGGCGCGATGGCGATTCAGGATGACGCGCCAAAATGGGTGGCGACGCACCGCATTCACCATCAATTTGTCGAAACCGACAAAGACCCGCATTCGACTCGACCCGGTTTTTGGTGGGCGCATATGGAATGGATTTTGCGCGGGACGGCACAAGACCACGACGAAGCGACTTTGAAACGTTACGTGCCTGATTTACTCAAAGATAAATTTCACGTTTTGTTAGCAAAGTATTACTACATTCCGCTCGTTCTTTCGGGCTTCCTTTTGTTTGCCATCGGCGGCTGGTCAATGGTTTTGTGGGGCGTTTTTGTGCGTATCGTGTTCGGCTGGCATTCGACTTGGTTTGTTAATTCGGCGACGCATTTCTTTGGAAAGCGGCGTTTTGCTACGGAAGATGATTCGACCAATAATGCTTGGGTGGCAATTCTGACGTTCGGCGAAGGCTGGCACAACAATCATCACGCGCAGCCAACATCGGCACGGCACGGCTTGAAATGGTATGAATTCGATATGAACTGGCTGACAATTCGACTTTTTGAAAAACTCGGCTGGGCAAAACAAATTCGTATTTTTGACGCGGAAAAACCGCCGCTTGAATTGAAAAAGGCGGCGTAAATCAGCTCTGACAAAACTCTTGTAAAATGGCAATTTTTATTCTTTCTTGAAAGCTAATAAATTCAAGCGTTCCGCACTTTCTCAATTTTTCTTTTGAGTTTTGTGCCTTTAATAAGTGAAGGACGTTATAATTGGGAGGGGCGAAGAACTTTTAAATAAAGCTTTAGTATATAGAATGGAAATTACAAATCTCATTCCGCACATATCTACACTAGAATACTATCTTACCTTTAATGACGGAAATCGTGTTGAGAATAGCATGACGGCTGAGGAGAGCATAAAAGCCCAAGATACTATGCGCTCTAGAGCAATGTTATTGGAACAATTGCCTTATTTTCTAAATAGCTCCTACTTCTTTATTTTACAGATAATTAAGTTTCAACTATCTCTTATTGAAACGAAGTTAAACACTATCTCAGATTCAAATTTATACAACCTTACACCTAGTGAGCGCGCCCCAATTGTGTTCATGACAGACAGTTTTTTTAATTCTGCTAGGCGAGCGCAGGATGCGATTATACCTTATATTAGCCGTTCTTTTTCGCTTTCATTTCCTAGTAATAGTATGAATGATCTAATGAAGGAACTCGACAGAGGAAAGATTTCTTTACCAACTCCTATCAAAGAACAGTTGAAAATTTATTGGGATTCTCATGGAAAAAAAATAAAAGCATATCGGGATTTGGGTCAGCATTATGCCTTAATTTCTTCAGATGGATGTGTTGCAAAACACATTGATGGCACGCCACTGATTCATTTATTGTTGCCTAATAATCCAGAAGAAACAAATAATATACGCCTAAAATATGATGACCCAGTTATACTTGCATTACCTTATTTAACTATTGAATTTCAGTATCTTTTAGGATTCATTTTTATGGTTACAGACTAGCTTCTTCCCTCAGAGATTAACCGTAATAGAAAAAGTCATCTCAAAATCTTTAGAGGTCCTATCACTGGAGAATCTAGGGATATGCACAAAATTCAGGATGAAAAGCCATTTGAAGATGGAATTAAAAAATACTTACAGCAACTATCAACTTGGAGCGCAGAGCATCGTTTAGTTGAACGCCCACCTTTTAGATCCCAAATTTAATATAAATTAATAGGGTAAAGTATACTTTCTTACTCACCATTAATAGTTTTTTAATTTATTTCTTTGATGATTATTTGCTTGATTACCAAATACTACAAATAGTTTTCTAAAGCGGCGTAAATCAGCTATTACAAAACTCTTACAATCGCCACGCGGCAAAACTGTTACGATTAACATCTAAACGCACGAGTAAGGAAGTTTGCACTCGTAATTTATAGCAATTATAAAGGGAAAATCAATGCAAAACGTAGTAGAGATAAAAGAATTCGAATCGGATAAAATTCAATGGGTAACGCTCTCGGTAATTACCATTTTTCATATTTTGGCGTTTGCCGCGTTGTTTACATTTAGTTGGGCAAACCTGCTTGCCGCCGTCATTACTTGGTGGATTGCCGGCAGTTGGGGAATCGGTATGGGTTATCACCGCCTGCTGACGCATCGCGGTTTTAAAGCGCCAAAATTTATCGAGTATTTTCTGACATTTTGCGGAACGCTCGGACTCCAATCGGGCGCGATAAATTGGGTTACGACACACCGCATCCATCACGCTTTTACCGAGACCGATAAAGACCCGCACAGCCCGCGCAACGGCACATACTGGTCGCATATGGGTTGGATTTTTCGCGGCAAGGCGCAGAATCAGGATGAAGCGACGCAGATGCGTTACGCGCCGGATTTGGTAAAGGACAAAGTTCACGTCTTCCTATCGAATTATTATTGGGTTACGCCGATTATTGCCGCCGTAATTTTATATGCTATCGGCGGTTTTCCGATGGTTTTGTGGGGCGTGTTTCTGCGTCAGGTTATTGGCTGGCATTCGACCTGGTTGGTGAATTCAGCGACGCATTTGTGGGGTTCGCGCCGTTTTGAAACGCGCGACGATTCGCGCAACAACGGTTTAATTGCTGCTGTAACCTTTGGTGAAGGCTGGCACAACAATCATCACGCGCATCCGCGTTCGGCGAAACACGGTTTGACGTGGGCTGAATTTGATGTCAATTGGGTGCAAATCAAGTTTTTAGAAAAATTAGGTTTGGTCAGCGATGTTTACGGCTACGAAATTGAAAAGGAAATACAAGACGAAGCATTTCAAGAAGCAGCTTAAAAAGGCAAAAGTAAAAAGGTAAAAGGCAAAGGTAAGGATTTATTTCCAAACTTTGCCTTTTTGTTTTGCTGTTTCCTCAAATTGCTTTCTTATTTTCACTCTTTACTTTTGCCTTTTACCTTTTTACTTTTTACTTTAAGAGTATGCGTGTCGTCGGTCGCCGAAAAGCCGTAATTTTCTTTCTCGCCCTGGGCAGTTGTCTGGTAGCGATTGCGGTCGCGCTGAACGTCGGTTGGATTCTGCTTAATCTTCAGCAAATCGCGCTGCTCGTTTTCGGTGTCATCTTTTTTGCAATCATTATTACGGGTTTGGTTTTGAACACGATTTTCCTTGTCCGCGAGATTCGCCGCAACGAACAGCACGATGCCTTTTTGAACGCTGTAACGCACGAACTTAAAACGCCGATTGCTTCTATCCGCCTTTATCTCGAAACTCTGCAAACGCGCGAGATCAACGAAGATAAACGGCGGGAATTCTACGGCGTGATGCTCGCCGACAGCGACCGTCTGCTGAATACGGTCGAACAGGTTCTGCAAGCCAGCCGCACGCGCGAGAAAAATCATCTTTTAAATATCACCGAAATTAACCTGGCGGAACTTCTTCGTGAATCCATTGAACTGGTTAAAACTCGCTACGCTTTGAGCGACGGCGCAATCAGCTTTCCCGAAACCGGTTCGGCTATAAATGTTTTGGGCGATGCCAATGAATTGCAGACGGTTTTTACAAATCTTTTGGATAATGCGGTTAAGTACTCGGGAGAGGAAATCAAGATTTTAATTGCGCTGAAAAATTTGAATGAAAAATTTGTCGTCGTGCGCATTAAAGATTTCGGAATCGGCATTCCGTCCGCCCAACTAAAACGAATTTTCAAACGGTTTTACCGCGTTCCGAGTCTTCAGATGCAAAAAAAGAAAGGAACCGGTTTAGGGCTTTTTATCGTGCGCTCAATCGTCAAAAAACACGGCGGACGCATCTTTGCCGAAAGCAAAGGTGAAGGCTTGGGAAGCACATTTATTGTTCAACTGCCGAAAGTCGTGAATAGTAAATAGAGAATAGAGAATAGTAAATAGGAATTAAACACTATTCTCTATTAAACGTATGAAAATTTTAATTGTCGAAGACGAACAACATCTCGCCGATGGTTTGCGTTTTAATCTCGAAGCCGAAGGTTTTGCGGTTGAGCTTGCCGCCGACGGCAGAATTGCTTTAGAGATTTTGTCAATTGAAGATAAAAACTTTGACGCGATTGTTCTCGATGTGATGTTGCCGGAAGTTGACGGTTTCACAGTCGCCAAAAAACTTCGTGAAGCCGAAAATTTCACGCCGATTCTGATGCTCACGGCGCGAAGTCGTCCCGAAGACGTTCTGAACGGATTTGAAGCGGGCGCGGACGATTATCTGCCGAAACCGTTTGAGCTGCAGATTTTTCTGGCGCGTTTAAACGGGCTTCTTCGTCGGCGCGAATGGTTTAGACGAGAGAAAAAATCAACGATCGAAACCGAGATTTTTGAAATAAATAATAAGTTAATAGACTTTTCTAATTTAGAACTGAGAAGCGAAACCGAAACGATTCACCTAACTTTGATGGAAGCGAAACTCTTGCGGTATTTGATTGAAAAAGCGGGAACGGTCGTTTCGCGCAAAACGATTCTCGAAGAAGTTTGGGATTTGAACGAAGATACGGACACGCGGGCGATTGACAATTTTATCGTGCGTCTGCGGCGTTATCTGGAAGATGAGCCGAATAATCCGCAGGTTTTGCAAACCGTGCGCGGCGTTGGTTATCGGTTTATAAATAAAGATAAAACGACATAGAAAGACAACTCTTAGGTTTGAGTTTTCATCTAAAAACTGTGTTATAAAAGTCCTTACCGTTTTGGGGGCGACAGGCTTCGACAAGGGCTTGTATAGATCTTTGGATGCACGTCGGGCTTGCTTGTTAGCTCGTTAAAAAACCAAGCAAAACACAAATGCCAATACAGAAATGGCTCTTGCTGCCTAGTTAATTCTAGCCACCAAGTGTTTCGTCACAAGTCAGCTTGAAGCGCGTGAATGAAGCATAACTTATTTTAAGCTAGCTCACTTTGACCGTCTGCGAAAGTGAGCGAAATGTTAGTCAGGCTAGTTTTTGGCAAGGTCTTGTCGGTTCACTTACTTGCCCGAAGCGAAACTCTAAAAGAGAACTCGACTAAACGTGTAGATTCCTTCGGTCGCAACCTTTGGATGCGGGTTCGATTCCCGCCGCCTCCACCATTATCTTTTTTGATGTATTTTCGGAAGCTCCCTGAGATGGTCGAGTTAACAATTGTCAGTGTACCGCCAACTTGGGCAATGCCGCCGCCGCCAGCACCAGCGTTATTACCGGAAAAGGTCGAGTTGATGATAGTTTTTGAGAAATGTAGAGTTGTGAAAACCTATTTGAGGAAAGACAAAGCCAGAACGCAACAAGTGTTGGAAAAAGTAATCGCTGACGCTCTTGAAACTATCAAGGGCTTGTATAGATCTTTGGATGCACGTCGGGCTTGCTTGTTAGCTCGTTAAAAAACCAAGCAAAACACAAATGCCAATACAGAAATGGCTCTTGCTGCCTAGTTAATTCTAGCCACCAAGTGTTTCGTCACAAGTCAGCTTGAAGCGCGTGAATGAAGCATAACTTATTTTAAGCTAGCTCACTTTGACCGTCTGCGAAAGTGAGCGAAATGTTAGTCAGGCTAGTTTTTGGCAAGGTCTTGTCGGTTCACTTACTTGCCCGAAGCGAAACTCTAAAAGAGAACTCGACTAAACGTGTAGATTCCTTCGGTCGCAACCTTTGGATGCGGGTTCGATTCCCGCCGCCTCCACCATTATCTTTTTTGATGTATTTTCGGAAGCTCCCTGAGATGGTCGAGTTAACAATTGTCAGTGTACCGCCAACTTGGGCAATGCCGCCGCCGCCAGCACCAGCGTTATTACCGGAAAAGGTCGAGTTGATGATAGTTTTTGAGAAATGTAGAGTTGTGAAAACCTATTTGAGGAAAGACAAAGCCAGAACGCAACAAGTGTTGGAAAAAGTAATCGCTGACGCTCTTGAAACTATTACGGCAGGCGATTGCCTTAACTTGGTAGCGGTATTGCGGCTATTTAGGTTACAATCAACTGAAAATTGCTATAATTTCTTTACCATAAATTCAAATTTTACACATTTTAGGAGATTACCAGATGATGAAAACTTTCATAAAAAGAAAAAATGCTTTTGTTTTGAGCATTTTCACCATTTTTACTATTAGCATATTTTCTTTTTCAGAAAGACTTGTGCTTTTGGTAGAAGCTCACAATGCAATTCCCTATTCCATTAATTGGACAAATACGAACTTAATTACCACTGATAATGTTTGGAGCGTAAACGCAGAGTTAGGAGTTAGAGGTTATTCAGGAGCTGACACACCAGTTGTCCCCGGAACCAATGCCCGCACTGTTTTGCCTGAATCGCTGATCCTCAATGTTAAGGCTAATCAGACGAATCCGGATGCTTTGGTCGAGGGTGGAGTAGCTGAATTTGAAATAGCCAATCCGACCATTGCGATAAAAGGTTCGGACACGGCACGCGCGCCGTATATTAATGTGCTGGTCGACACGACTGGATTTAGCAACATCAGGTTTAGAGCTAACGTGCGAGACTTAAGTACAGTGAATAATGCCGTGCAACAAGTCGCCGTGCAATACCGCATCAGCGAGGACGAAACAGGACCTTACACGGACGTTCCGAGTGCATATATCGCCGACGCGACTGAAGCTGGGACAGCGACCAAGGTTACACCGATTGATGTAATACTACCGGCTGAAGCCAACAATGCCGATCCTTTAGAGATACGGGTGATGACGGTCAATGCGGTTGGAAATGATGAATGGATCGGTATTGATGACATTATCGTAACTGGGATTACATCAACACCACGTCGAGTTTTTGACTTTGACGGAGACGGTAGATCAGACGTTTCCGTTTTCCGTCCCTCAAATGGCGGTTGGTATTTGCTGAATTCAGCCACAGGATTTGCTTCTGTACAGTTCGGTATCTCAACAGACAAGATTGTGCCTGCCGATTATGACGGCGACGGCAAAACCGATGTCGCCGTGTATCGCTCAGGCACGTGGTATCTGAATCGTTCACTGGCTGGCTTTACTGCCGTTGGCTTTGGAACCGCCGATGACATTCCGCAGCCTGCCGACTTTAACAACGACGGACGAGCGGAACTGGCGGTCTTTCGTCCATCGAACGGCACGTGGTATGTGTTGAATTTACTGACTAATCAATTCAGTTTCGTGCAGTTCGGACAAAACGGTGATAAACCGGTGGTGGCAGATTACGACGGTGACGGACGGGCAGATTACGCTGTCTATCGAAACGGCGGCTGGTATATCTTGAGAAGCAGTTTAGGATTCATCGGGATTCAATTCGGCGAAGCGGCAGACCGACCTGTGCCGGTAGATTACGACGGCGACGGAAAAGCGGATGTGGCGGTGTTTCGTCCGTCGAACGGGACGTGGTATTTGAATCGTTCGACAGCGGGTTTTGCAGGAATCCAGTTTGGGATCACGACGGATGTGCCAGCACCGGCAGATTACGACGGCGACGGGAAAGCAGACTTAGCGGTATTCCGTGATGGAGCGTGGTATATACAAAGAAGCACGGAAGGTTTTACGGGTGTGCAGTTCGGTGCGGCAAACGATATACCTGTGCCGAGTGCGTTTATTCCTTACCCAACGCCAGTTGCAACGCCGACACCGACGCCGACGCCAACCATTTTCAGCGGACGGGCAACTTCCGTCAATGCGACCATTAACGGAACAAATGCCATACTCAACGATACGGGTGATCTGCCAGCCAATGGCGGTATTATTACTAGGTCATTGATGTCGGGTAATGTTCTGAATGGCGCGCTCACAACCGGGCTTCTCGAAGCAGTAACTCAGGGTGCCTTTGACCAGAGCCGGTCGCAAGCCCAGATCGAAAATCTGAATTTGACGGTCGGTGGCAACGTCTTTACCAGCGACCTTGTGCCGGCAAGTTCCCAATGCACGTGTTTTGAGAGTGGACCACCGACTTGCGATGGAGGTGTGCTGATAGCCAACCTCCGCATCAACGGAGTGTTTATCCCGATAGTGGGTGTTAATCAAACGGTTAACCTGCCGACTGGTGGAACTGTCGTCATAAACGAACAGATTCGAACCTTTTCTGGGAATTCCGCCGTGGGACTGACGGTCAACGGTGTACACATCAGAATCCCCACCCTTAATCCGGGTACTCCCCCAATAGCGGATATTATTCTCTCCTCGGCGCACTCGGACATCAACTGCGGTACATTTCAATAGTGCCGCAGGCGAGATTAGAGTAGGCAGGATAGGGAGATGAAAATGAAGAATCCGCTTTGGAAGATTTTGACGGAGCGGATAAAACTAAAGATTTTGCGACAGCAAATATTTTCACTAAATAAAATAAAAGGTAGGTGGCTAAAAACCACTCACCTTGTTTATTGGTCGGTCTTCCCGCCCGTCTGACCGCGGGTGGTATTTGCTTCGGTCAGTTTCTGGCTTTTGAGCGGCGCAATTCGGTTTAAGTTCGGACAAAATTATTCCGGCTTATTATAACGACGGCGGGAAAGCAGATATTGCAGTTTTCCGTGATGGAGCGTGGTATCTACTTAGAAGCACGGCGGGCTTTACGGGTGTGCAGTTCGGTGCGGCAAACAACCGACCTGTGCCGAGTGCGTTTGTTCCTTAAAACATATAAACATCAAATAAAAAGAGCCGTAAGCGTCAAAACTTACGGCTTTCTACTTTATGACATAGCAGAATAGTTTGCGTTACATAAAACGGCTCTTAGGTCAAGCAGACTCCCGGCGAAAATGCCCCGCGCAACAAGCAGTTAACTATCTGTGAGAAAATAAATTGTAACGATTGAAATATTCGGTTATAAATGTATCTATGTGGTAATTATGCGGAATTTTTTAGCGTTCAAAAAACGTTATGTAGCTCTGGCTATTAAAATTTGGAGAATATTGTATATCCAAAGTTGTTAAAAGTCTCAGAAAAGAAAATTTATGAGAAATTTTTATAGAATGATTTTAACAATTTTACTCCATAGCTTTGTTACTATGCTTGGCAGTTGTGTCAGTTATATAGCAAAAATTACAACACCAGAAAGAGTTTCACACGATCAGCTTAGCGATCAAGAGCAAATAACAAGCAACAGATTTGTCATTGTAACGATTGTTGCCTTTCACTTAACTAATGTTATGTTTACAGTTGAAAATTTTTGTAGAAGATTTGCCAATAAAAAAGAAGAAATGTTAATAACTATCTTCGCTTCTCAAGAAACCACAGCAATCGGCAAGACAAAATTTGAAAAAACAAAGCCACTTGATTTGATTGAAGTAAATGAAGAAATTCTGATTACATCGATCCAAAAAACAGGCGAATTAAATCTTGATTTGCTCGAAGAAACCGAAGAAGAACAACTGCTCGTGCTGCCGAAAAAACCGCAGAATTTAGACGAATATATTTTGCCGAAATCGGAATTTTTGAATTCGCCGCCGCCGCGCGTTTTGATTAAAGAAGATGAAGCCCGCGCCGTAGCAAGAGAACTGGAAGAAAAAACCAAAGAATTTAATGCGACGGGACGAGTCGTCAATATCTGTCCGGGACCGGTGGTTACAACTTACGAATACAAACCCGACCCGGGCGTGGAATACTCGCGCATCACCGGTCTCGCCGATGATTTATGTCTCGCGCTCAAAGCCGAATCAATCCGTATTGACCGCATTCCCGGCAAAGCCCTTATCGGAATTGAAGTTCCAAACTGCGAACGCGACACTATTTATTTGCGCGAAGTTATCGAATCGAATAGATTCATCGAATCAAACTCGCTTTTGACAATTGCGCTCGGCAAAACAATCGATGGATTGAATTACGTTGCCGACCTTGGCAAGATGCCCCACCTCTTAATCACTGGCACGACGGGAACAGGAAAAAGCGTCTGCCTAAATACGCTGGTCATTTCGATTTTGTACAAGGCAAAACCCGACGAAGTAAAATTCATAATGGTTGATCTAAAGCAGCTGGAACTCGGACTTTATGCCGACATTCCGCATCTCGCCACGCCGATTATCACCGACCCGAAACGCGCCGCTATTTCTTTGAAATGGGCTGTCTCGGAAATGGAAAGACGCTACAAAGATTTAGCTGGTTGGGGGGTTCGCAACATTGACGGATTCAACGCGGAAGTCGAGAAGCGTAACGCCAACGAACATTTTGACGACAACGGGGAGGCGTGGAAAAAACTTCCGTATATTATAATTATCATTGACGAACTCGCCAATTTAATGATGGTTTCGAGTAAAGAAGTTGAAGAATTCATCACGCGCCTAGCGCGGATGGCTCGCGCTGTCGGCATCCATTTAGTTTTAACGACTCAGAAACCTTCTTCGGATGTAGTTACTGGACTAATTAAGGCTAATTTTTCGGCACGTATTGCCTTTCGCGTTTCCGCTCGGATTGGCTCGCGTACAATCCTTGATACTAAAGGTGCGGAAAGTCTTTTGGGTAGAGGCGATATGCTTTTCATGCCGCCGGAGACTACGCAAATCGTTCGCGTTCACGGCGCGTTTGTCGACGAGAAGGAAATACACAAAATCGTCGAATACGTTAAAGCGCAGGGCAATCCTGAATACGATACGACCATTACGAAAACCGAAGAGCAATTGGTTGGTTCAGATGATTCACCGGGCAAAAGAGACATTCTGTTTGCTGACGCCTTACGAACAGTAGTTAGCTCCAAACGCGCCTCAACTTCGCTTCTACGAAGACATTTACGCATTGGCTACGGACGCGCCGCAGCGATTTTAGAGCTAGTCTGAAAAGTCTCAAGCCAGCCTTCTAACTAAAATTCTAATCATTGAAAGATACATCATTGCTTCACTGCTTTGTGCTAACTTTTCATACTCACGGGCTAATCGCCGCGACTGTATAAACCAACCAAATGTGCGTTCGACCAACCAACGCTTGGCTTGTGCAATAAAGCCTTTGACAGCTTCCGGGTTCTTACTCACTTCCAATTGAATCCCGTATTCGGCTTTCACTTCCGCGTGCCATTCTTCCCCGCGATACGTTCCGTCAACCCAGACTTTCTTCACCGACTTGAGTTTCTCTTTGTTCTCGGCAAATAAAGTTTTCGCTCCCCGTTGGTCGCTCTCGCCAGCCTGAGTCACTTTCAAAGCAATTGGCAATCCTATGGTGTCAACCAACAGATGTCGTTTCCGTCCGGTGATTTTCTTGCCCGCATCATATCCGCGCGCCTCTTGTTTGCCGCCCACATTCTTGACCGATTGCCAATCCAGACTTCCTGCACTTGCCGCTGCCGTGCGTCCTTGCCGCAAGCGTTCCAACTCGCGCAGAGCATTGTAAATCCGCTCCCAATCGTTGCTGCACCGCCACTTCCAGAAATAATGATAAACCGATTTCCAATTGGGAAAATCCTTTGGCAGCATTCGCCACGCAATTCCGCCAATCACGACATAGAAAATTGCATTGAGAACTTGCCTGATGTCTAAACTCGGTCTGCCTAAGTTGCTCGACGCAGGTAAGAACTGTTTGATAAACTCGATTTGTTCGTCAGTTAAGTCACTTGGATACTTTTGTTGTTTGGTCATAACAAAAGTTTAGCTTATCTGACGACACTTTTCAGACTAGCTCTTAGACGCGATGGTGCGCGAAGGTTACATCGACGAAATGGACGGCAGCAAACGCGCTCGCCCGATTCTGCAAAAGGCTTATGACGATTTGCAGGAGGTAGAGGACAGAGAGTTGTAGTTTTTCGCCTCCAATTTCAAATTCACCAATTGACCAGCGCGAAATGCAGAGCTAAAGTATAAGTTATAAGGATACTATCAATTATTCGGTAAAGAAAAACCGTGAGCGTTAAACTCGCGGCTTTTTTGTGATTACTAAAGTATTTCTAAGGAGTACTGAATACAGAAACGGCAGTTGGTATATCTTGAGAAGCAGTCAAGGATTCATCGGGGTTCAGTTCGGCGAAGCGGCAGACCGACCCGTGCCAGCCGATTATGAGGGTGACGGCAAAGCGGATGTCGCGGTGTTCAGACCGAGCAATGGAACATGGTATCTGAATCGTTCGACGGCAGGGTTTGCAGGAATCCAGTTCGGAATCCCGACCGATGTACCGGCACCAGCCGATTATGACGGGGATGGTAAAACAGACGTTGCAGTATTCAGCGATGGAGCGTGGTATCTGAACAGAAGCACGGCAGGTTTTACAGGCGTAGCTTTTGGTGCGGCAAACGACCGACCTGTGCCGAGTGCGTTTGTTCCTTAAACAACATCAATTAAATAGATTGTTCTTCTCGATGAAATAGCTATTCAGGCATCAATTACAAAAGCCTTTAGTCATAGAAAACGGAAGGCTTTTGCTTTTTCGAGTTGATGAAGCGTTCTTTTGTTAGTCGCCGCCTCCACCATTATCTTTTTTGCTTCATTGTTTAGCTGTCAACAAATATCGATGTTACAAGGCTTAAATAGCAATCTTGCAAGGTTGCTATTTGTGTTATCTGATGTCGGATTCTGGGTCTAAAGTGGTCAATTTCAAAACTTAAATAATTTCTTGATTTGCTCGTTAAATTCCTCGCTTGGTTGTTCTGTTTCATTTTGGTTGTGGCAATAACCACCAACGCTTATTCTCAAAGTGTCGCACCTAACTTCAAAGTTGTTATTTCAACTGTAAGTAGTTCAAGCGAAGAAATAATTACAAAAACACCTAGTTTCTTATTATCTAAATACGAAGTGACTAAAACTTTTTCTTCATAGTTTGTTAGTTTGGTCTTATAATGGAGCTTTAAATAGTTGCTACCAGGCGATGCCGTAATCCTCTCCGTGATGGCTGGAGCCTCCCCACATTGTGCCATGCTCGCGATCAAAAAAGATAGCGTTAATAGGTCCTGAAGTTCGCTCTTCAAAGGTTAAATCATATCCCATTTTCCTAAGTTCGCCGCGCACCCAGGGTGACATTGATTCAGCCAGAAGAAGTCTTCCCGGTCGAGACTCGTGTTTACCGAAGGAACTGCGCATTTGAAAGCTGTTAATGTTTGGAGCTTCGGTTGCTTCCTGAACATTCATTCCGAATTCCACAACATTTAAGAAAAACTGCAAAAGGTTTTGGTCTTGACTGTCGCCGCCCTGAACTGCAAACGAAAGAAATGGCTTTCCATCTTTTAACGCTAATGTCGGTGTAAGAGTGACGCGCGGACGCTTTCCCGGCTCAATCACGTTAAAGGGATTTTCCGCCGCGTCAAACACAAAACTCTGCGCCCGTTGACTAAGACCGATGCCCGTATTACCGGCAATCACTGCGGGAACCCAACCGCCGCTCGGCGTAATCGACACCACCCAACCTTCGGCATCTGCCGTTTCGACTGAAGTCGTGCCGGCATAAAAGGATTTGTCTAAATCCTTTTGTGACTGAATACCGGAAGTTTGTTCGGCTGGCAAAACAGTGTTCCATTTCTCCAGCAGGTTGCGGTATGGATTGGTTTGCTTCTGAAAAGGATACGGGTCGCCGGGTTTGATTGCCGGGTCGTTACGCTCCAGATTTATTAACTTGCTTCGTTCTTTGGCATAAGCCTTTGATAAAAGTCCTTCGATTGGCTCGGCGGGCGCAAAATACGGGTCGCCGTAATAAAAATCACGGTCGGCAAAAGCTAAACTCATCGCTTGATAAATTGTGTGAACATAGCGCGCGCTGTTATAGCCCATTCCTTTCAAATCAAAATTTTCAAGGATGTTAAGTGCCTGGAGCATTGCCGGTCCTTGTGTCCACTGTGACAGTTTGTAAACTTCGACTCCTTTATACGTCGTTTTGACGGGTTCTTCTATTTGCACTTTCCAGTTCGCCAAATCTTCGAGCGTGATTAAACCGCCTTCTTCCTGAGTTCCTCTAGCAATTTCACGTGCAATGTCTCCTTTATAGAAGCGGTCATAAGCGGCATAAATTGCTTCCTTTCGATTTTTCCCTTGCTTTAGAGCCTGTTGTTCGGCTTCAACCAACTTTCGCAGCGTCGCCGCCAAATCCGGTTGGCGAAAGATTTCACCGGCGGAAGGAGCCTCGCGCGGCTGTCCAAGGTGCGGAAGCATAACTTGACGCGAATATTTCCATTCTTTCAAACGCTTTTTCTCGCGTTCGATGCTGTTAGTTATCTGCGCTTCAATCGGATATCCATCAGCCATCTGAATCGAAGGCTCTAAAACGTCTTTCAAACTGAGCTTGCCGTATTCGGCTAACATTACCAGAAGTCCGCCCGGCGTTCCCGGCGTTACGGCGGCAAGCGCGCCATATTCCGGCGCGTAATTCATTTTCTTGCTTTTGTAGAATTCCGCCGTCGCACCGGTCGGCGCAACGCCGAGGGCGTTAATGCCGATAACTTTGCCTGTTTTGGGATTATAGATTAGCGCTTGCGTTTCGCCGCCCCAACTTAAAGTGTCCCACATAGTTGAGGTCGCCGCGAGCATCGCACAGGCGGCGTCAACTGCATTTCCGCCTTTTTGAAAAGTCATCGCTCCGGTAGTGGCAGCCAGAGGTTTGCCGGTGATTGCCATCCAATGTCTTCCATGAAGCACAGGTTTAGCGGTGCGCTGTCCGTAGAAATTTACCGGCATTGTCAAAATAATTGTGAATATCAATACAAAAGCAGATAACCTGCTGCTTGCATATATTTTCCTGATGATAAAGGCGGAGAATTTATTATTCATAGCATTAAGGCACTTGAAACTAAAATTGTGGAAATCAGAATTAAAATGCCCGTAGATTCAGGTTGAATCTACGGGCATTAAAGATTAGAACGCGACGCGGAAGCCGAGCTGCAAAGTGCGGGCAGGCTTTGCTATCAAAGGAATCAGAAAAGTGCTTAGCGATGTGTTTCCTGAAACCGTATTTTCATCATAGTTGGTTCTATTGGCTAAGTTAAAGACTTCAAATGTAAATCCGGCGTTGACGCGCTCGGTAAAATTAAATTTATAAGCCAGCCTTAGATCAACCGAAAAGAAGCCCGGAAGAAGCGCGCCATTAATGCCACCTTTATTGTCAACGGCAAAATTCAACATTTCCCCGTTAGCAAAGGTCCGGGTGTTGGTAAACGTCCCGGCTGGGAGCGGGTCTAAATTAATTCCGTTTTGGTTTGCATCGATGGTCGAGTTAAAGATTGTAAACGGCGTGCCCGACAAAGCTCTAATGATTGTGCTGACAACCAGACCCCGGGTACGAGGCACGCGATACAAACCGCTAAAAACAAAGTTATGTCTGCGGTCGAAAGCTGTCGGTCCCTCGTTTTCTTTAAGTCCAAGATCGGTTTGCGTCTGAAAATTAGCTGCGCCAACGGCGCTGCCGTTCACGTTTCCGGTTCCTTTAGAAAGTGTATATGAAGCTTTGAACTGAAATCCTTGCGAAAATCGTTTATCGAGCGAGAGTTGCAGCGCATCATACTTCGTTTCACCGGCATTAATACGGGTCGTGACACTTGAAGCCGCTGCCGTCTGGAAAGGAAAATTACTAAACAAATCTGTCACCACTGGAACAAAGCTGTTTTGAATGACTGCTCCGAGAGTTGAAAACTGCCGGGAAATAGCGGATGTTGAGTTTGTCGTCGCCCGCCTGCCTGGATTAAGATTCACCGTTAGAAATTGATCCACTCCGTTGGTATGAATATAATCTGCCGTCACAGCTAGATTAGACATAAGCTCTCTTTGAAATCCAATCGATAAGGAACGTGTATATGCCATCCGGCGTTCCGTATTATCAACGGTCGGCGAAGCATTTGCCAGCACCGTGCCTGACCCGACGAGAGAAGCAATCAAAGCCCTATTAACCGTCGGTCCATTAGCGAGGGTTGGGTCGGTCGGGAAATTACCTGCCCGCGGACCCGGGTCGGCTGTATTAAGCGGAAAATTTCGGACGAAAGAAGCCGAGAACGGACCGCCGGTGCGAAAACCGGTAATTATTTCAAACGGAGTGTTTTGATAAAATGTACCGAATCCGCCGCGAATTACGGTTTTCGCGTCGCCTGTGAGATCGTAAGCAAAACCTAATCTCGGAGAAATATTGTTATTATCCGATGATACGGTTTCGCCATCGTAACGCACTCCGAGATTGAGAGTGAGTTTCCGATTTACCTTCCAATCATCCTGAACAAACACGCTCGTATTATGATTGATCATAAAGTTTCTTAACGGACCGCCAACCCGGATTGAAAAGCGTTCCGGGTAACTGCGGGGGTTATTACGATCAAACGGCAAATCAGTGGGAAAAAAGAATGTGCCGTTGAGATTGTCTTCGGTAATGCTGTCCGCCGTTACATAATTATAGTCCACACCGAACTTTAAAGTATGCGAGCCTTTGATCCACGTCAGTGTATCTGCCAATCGATAAGAGTTATTAACGCGGGATTGAGCAAACGGACTTTGCTGGTCAACGAACGTATTAAATTGAAGTGTCGGCGGAAGCTCAGCCTGAGATTGCCCGGCGTTAAATGCCGGATTTGCAAATGACACATCTTCTTGAGTAAATGAGAGACGCAAATCGTTGAGAATATTCGAGGTCAGATTATACGTCCAGCTTCCGACCGTCGTTTGGTCAACGTCAGCTTCTTCACGTGCCGCAGCCGGGGACGACCGCTCCGCTCGGATCAAGCACCTCGCCTCTCAGGGTTGCCGAGCCTTCCTGAGCAATTACCTGTATAATGCTTGCTACAACAAGTATTACTAACAAAAAAAACTTTCTGAAACAATCGACGTTTATTTTGGACATAGGTAGCCTCCATTAATTTAAATAGCTTTACAACTTTGTATAAACAGATTATTACGACGAAAACAGGCAACTATAACGCCAAAATTTTTGTTGTTTGTTTTATATCTATAAGTCTTTTGTTCATAATCAAATAATCAAGCTAACGAAGACAGCCAAATTAAAACGTCATTTCAAAATCTTTATAAAACGTATATTTTTACGAAATTATGAATTTTTACACTATCCGAAAATAAAAGAATCGCAGATATATTGATTATCAACTCGGGAGAATCTTTGGTTGGAGAATTCACGGCGCGGCTGACTGTGTGCCATTCCAATTTTTCGAGCCGGATAAGACGCGGCGAATTTTTAAATACTTCGCATTCCTTTCGGGAAATTTGAAGGACATTTGCGCGATGGTGAAAGAATCGGTTATAAAATTAAGAAACGTATGAATTTGTTGGAAAATTTCAGAACATTATGAGCCGAGAAAAACAAAGTCGCCGCGAGTTTTTGAAAGTGGGCGCGGTGGGCATCACTGCGCTGGGTTTTATGAAAAACATTAAGGTGAACGCAATCGCTTTTGCCGAGCCGCACGCTGAGTTAAACGAAATCACCATCGTCGAACTGCAAGCCAAAATGAAATCGGGTGAGCTTTCCGCCCGGCGGCTTGCCGAAATGTATCTCGAAAGAATCAGGGAAATCGACCCGAAGTTGCGGTCGGTCCTTGAGACGAACCCCGATGCCTTGAAGATCGCCGAAGAATCGGACAAAGAGCGCAAGCGGGGCAAAGTTCGCGGTATGCTTCACGGTATTCCCGTTTTGATAAAAGACAACATTGACACCGCCGACGAGATGAAAACCACCGCCGGGAGTTTCGCGCTGGTTGACGCGCCCGTGCCGGAGCGGGACGCTTTTGTCGTCGAAAAATTACGTAAAGCCGGTGCCGTGATTATCGGTAAAACAAATTTAAGCGAGTGGGCGAATTTTCGCTCGACCAAATCCATAAGTGGCTGGTCGGGGCGCGGCGGGCAGACAAATAACCCGTATATTTTAGACAAGAATCCGTGCGGCTCGTCTGCGGGTTCGGGCGCGGCGATTTCCGCCAACCTCGCGGCAGTCGCGGTCGGCACGGAAACCAACGGTTCAATTATTTGTCCGGCGACGAGGAACGGCGTCGTCGGCATCAAGCCGACACTCGGATTAATTTCCCGCAGCGGCATCATTCCCATCGCCCACACGCAAGACACCGCCGGACCAATGGCGCGAACCGTGGCGGACGCGGTTATCTTGCTAGGCGTGATGGTCGGGCGCGACAAACGCGACGCGACGACCGCCGAGAGCAAAAAGGGCGAGAAAGATTACACAAAGTTTCTGGACAAAGACGGTTTGCGTGGCGCGAGAATCGGCGTGGCGCGGCAGTTTGTAGGAAATAACGCGAAGCAGAAGGAAATCTTTGAATCGCACCTTGAAGTTTTGAAAGCCGGGGGCGCAACTTTGATTGACGTAACCTTTCCCGTTGATTTTAGTAAATTAAGCGACGACCGGCTGCAGGTTCTGCTCTACGAATTCAAAACCGATTTAAATAAATATCTCGCCGAAAGACGTTCGCCACATAAAACGCTTGCCGATCTAATCAAATTCAACGAAGAAAACAAAGAGCGCGAGATGCCGCTTTTCGGGCAGGAACTATTTCTGCAGTCGCAAAGCAAAGGCGATTTGACCGAAAAGGCATACACCGACGCTCTCCAAAAAGTAAAACGTGCGTCGCAGGAAGAAGGCATTGATGCAGTTGTCGCCAAAGACAAACTTGATGCTATCGTTTCGCCCGCCGTCGGCGCAACTTGGTCAACCGCGGCGGTCGCCGGTTACCCGTATATCACCGTCCCCGCTGGTTTCGCAGATGGTCTGCCAGTCGGCTTCGCGTTTTTCGGACGTGCCTTCACCGAACCGCAATTGATTAAATTCGCTTACGCCTTCGAGCAAAAAACGAAGACGCGCCAAACGCCGAAATTTTTACCGGCTTTCACATAAATTTCAATGCCGGATGCGCCCGCCAGTTGACGCGTCTCTCGCCCGAAATTGGGGGCTTTGTTATTTACTTAAGCGGTCAGATAACAATGTGCGTTGGATGTGAAATCAGAGCGAAAATGGAGAAGCCTATAATGAAGCAAGAAAATTAATGTGTTCAGCCGTTCCTTAAACAACATCAATTAAATGGATTGTTCTTTCTCGATGAAACAGCTATTCAGGCATCAATTACAAAAGCCTTTAGTCATAGAAAACTAAAGGCTTTTGCTTTTTTGAGTTGAGAAAGCTTTCTTTTGTTAGTCACTACCTCGACCAAAATTCTAAGTAAAAAAGTAAAAGTAAAGAATCGAATCTTAACTTTTGCCCTTTGTTTTTTACTTTTTATTTTTTGCCTTTTGGTTTGAACGCTTTATCGTTAATCGCAACATTATGTTTGACTTCTTTTATCGTCAAAACCAAATCGCCGTTGCCGGAATTTGAATTGACCGTTTTGAACGGCAGCATTACGCCGTCAACCGTTCGATAATCGCTATACATTTCCGAGTAAGGCTGACTGACGCTGCTCGTTGAAGATGAACTTAACGATTCGAGTTTCAGTGGAAGAAAAGTTTTCTGCGAAAAATAAATAGTGTCTTTATTACCTTTTTCCGGCTCGAAAACGACGATGTAGGCGTCTTCGTCGCCGACTTTTGACGCGCCTTTGAATTCCGCGTTTTTGTAAAGCGTTTTCCAATCGAGCAAACCGTAAAAATTTGCGCCGATTCGGGCATCTTCGAGTTGTTTGCCGCTATAAGTTTCAGTAGGCGCAAAGCTGACTTCTTCGCCGCCGTTTGTGCCGTCAAAATACTCAAAAAACGAGCCGATTGTTTTACCGAGCGCGGTTATAGTGGCTTCCTGCGCCGACATATTCGGGGCTTTGGCGTAACCTGTGCCGTAACCTTTCACGCCTTGGTGGATGAAATCAAATTCAATTTTCGACTGCCGCGAATTTAGTTTTCGCCAATTTGCTTCGCCGCCGAGCGCGTTAATGACTTTCGCCATCAATTCGTCAACCGATATTTTCGGTTTTTCGGCTGACTTCGCGGCATCGTTTTCGATTCGATTAAAACCGAATTCGCCTTCGGGCTGCAAAATCGTAATGCCAATAATTTTGCCGCTCGCATCACGTTTGGCTTTGACTTTGTAATCGTCGGGCAGAGGACTCATCGCAAAAAGGTCTTTCGATTTTTCGTTAAGTACGTAAGGCTGTTGACCTTCGACGACGAGCGAAACTTTGCCGTCCGCCTGCGTAATTTCAATTGTCCGCGCCGCGTTTTTTTCCGAAGCATATTTACCGACGAGCTCCTTCGCCGCGTCGGAAACGGTTGTGGGAATTTGCGCGTCCGCTTTGACTTTCGGCAAAGTGTAGTTGCCCTGCGGCTGTTCGAGAAACGCTTCGGTGTCTTTGAACGTCACGAAAAATCCATCGGGTGCGCCGTTTAATTTATATTTTCTTTCAACGACTTTCTCCAAAATATATGTTGGCTGTCCGGGAACGACGGCGACGAGCTTGCCGTCCTGCATTTTGATTTCAACGTCGAAGCCCGCCTCTTCAAAACGATAGCTTCCGATTTCCTTGCTTGCGTCGGCGGAAGCGGTTTGATTAGCGGCGTTCGGATTTCCCAAAATGTTTTCCCAAACAATCGGCATCAATTCGCTGCCAAGACTCGAACCCGAAACATTCGTCAACATCACGAAACCTAATTTCTTTTCGGGAATCATCGCCACCATCGAATTGAAGCCGTCAATATTGCCGCCATGCTGAGCGACTTTTAAGCCGTTCCAGTCCTGCAAAAACCAGCCCAAACCGTAAGAGCTTTTGCCCCCGATTTTCATTTGCGGCTTGAGCCATTCTTCAAAACCTTTTTCGGAAACTAATCTTTTGCCGCCTCCCGCGCCGCCATTCAATATAAATCTCAACCACAGCGCCATATCTCTCGCGCTTGAATTTATCGAGCCGGCGGGCGCGATTGCGTCAATATCTCTGATTGGCAGATTGCGCGTTTCCTTTGTGTCGGTATTGTAACTGTAACCGTATGAATAATCTTTCGCTTTTTGCATTGCCTTGACGCTCAAATCCGAGTTCGTCATTCCGAGCGGCTTGAAAATTTTGTCTTCGACAAATCGTTCCCAAGGTTGTTTCTGAACCGTTGAAACAATCTCGCCCGCCGCTGCAAACATTACATTTTGATACAAAAACCGTTCGCGCAGTTTGGCTTGCGGCTTGGCTTCGCCGGCAACGCGGATGATTTCCTCGCGGTTTAATTTTCCGCTTACCCAACCCAAATCCGTCCGGTTCAAGCCCGACGAATGCGATAGCAAATCGCGAATCGTAATATTTTTATCAATCTCTGCATCGTTGATTTTGAAATACGGCAGATGTTTTTTCGGATTGTCATCTAAAGAAAGTTTGCCTTCATCCTGCGACATCAAAACCGACAAAGCGGTGAACGCTTTCGAAGCCGAACCAATGGCAAATTGCGTGTCGGCGGTGACGGGAATTTGTTTCTCAAAGTTTTTGTAACCGAAGCCTTTGATAAAAATAATCTGGTCGTCTTTGACAATTACCAGACTCATTCCGGGAATTCCGAGTTCTTTGCGCCGGGCTTCGACTTTTTCCTCAATCGTCGTCAGACGCTTTTGCAGATCGCCCGAAATCGCTTGCGCCGGCGCGGTTTGCGCGTAGCCGACTTGCGGCAAAGAAATCGCAATCATTGAAAAAACTAAAACAAGCGAAACTGAAAATCGCAGATAAATTTTGGAAATCATTTTCTTACTCCGTAGATTTGTTTAAGATTATTGCTCTGTATTTACGGAAAAATCGGGCAAAAGGTTTTATTATTTGTCGTCTTTTTCGAGCAATTCTATCGCGTTCAGCACGCGCAGAGTGTTTCGATTAACGTGCAGTCCGAGCGCGAGTAAGCCAAACGCCATAATTGTATAAATAACAATTGTCATAATTAATAAAAGAATGTGAACGCGGTTGGAAAAATCCGCGAGCAGTAGAAAAGCGACGAAGAAAAGTAGTTCGACAAACGCCGCCGCGCCAAATGAGAAATTATAATTGCGCTCATTGCGTTCAATTAAGTTAAGCGTATTAGAGCGAATTTCGTTAATTTTTTCTGACATAATTACCTCCTATATTTTTCATTTGTAAAAAATGACATAAAGAACTGTTGGAATCAGCACGAATGATTCGACGATTGCCAAAGCAATGATTATTTTCTTGGTTGATATATTTTTCATTTTTTCTTATTTTTCCTTCTTGATTTTTTGACGCAAACTGGTCAAACCGTAAGCAAGCCGTGATTTTGCCGTTCCCAAAGAAATGTCTAAAATTTCTGCCGTCTCGCTCAAAGACATCTCGTCCAAATAATGCAAAATCAAAACGGCGCGGCTGGCGGGCGAAACATCTGAAATCAACTTTGGAATTTCTTTAATCAACTCCGGCGCATAGATTTCTTCCGCCGATTTAACGGGAATCGTTTCCAAAAATTTTTCATCTCTGACTTGTTCCGTCCAGTGTTTTTCCCGTTTCAAACGCTTGAATGTTTCACGCGACGCAATTCGATACGCCCACGCCCGAAAGAGCTTCGGATTTTCAAGCCAGCGAATTTTGCGGTAAATGATGATAAAAACTTCCTGCAAAATGTCTTCTGCCAAAGCGTGTTCGCCGGTTAATCTGTAAACATAACGAAAAAGTGGCTGCTGAACGGTTTTCAAAATCTCATCAAATGCGGCACGGTCACCCGACTGCGCGCGCAGAACCCAAAATATCTCTTGCTTCGGAATAGTCATTGTTGCCCTTCCATTTATAAAGAGATTGTAATAAAGAAAAGTGTTCGGATAGAATTGTGAAAAAGTTTTCCGTTTGTGGAAAGTTAATCAGAAATGGATTTTTCATTTACCATTTTTCATTTACCATTTACAATTAACGCACTATGGGATTTGCAAAATTAAAAACTAAAATTAGCGTCGAAGATTATCTCGCAGGCGAAGAAATTAGTCCCGTCAAGTATGAATACGTTTATGGCGAAGTTTATGCGATGGCTGGCACGAGCGATAGACATAATTTCATTGCGGGCGAAATTTATGCGACTCTGTTGAATCATTTGCGAGATTCGCTTTGTCAGCCTTTTATGGGTGATATAAAAGTGCGCGTCAGTCCGCAGGTTTATTATTACCCGGATATTTTGGTTTCGTGCGAGCAAAATCCCGAAAATCCCTATTTTCGTAACGAGCCCATTTTGATTGTCGAAGTTCTTTCGCCTTCGACGCAGGAAATTGACCGCCGTGAAAAATTGCTTTTTTATCAACAAATGCCGAGCGTTCAGGAATACGTCGTCGTCGAACAACAAAAAATGTTAGTCGAAATTCATCGTCGTCAGCCTGACGGACGTTGGATAACTTATTATTTCAACGAGGGCGCGGACGAGGAAATCGAGTTTCAATCGGTTGAAATGACGATGACGCTCGGGGAAATTTATCGGCGCGTGAAATTTGATAAGTGAAATTTTCTAGGGCGACATTGCCTTTAATTCGGCAATAATTTTCGGCAAAATTTCCAACACAAAATTAACTTCCGCTTCCGTATTAAATCTTCCCAAAGAAAAGCGAATCGCGCCCATTGCATCTGAATAAGGAATGTTCATCGCCTGCAGAACGGGAGAAGCGGTGTGCGCGTCTGAGTTGCAAGCCGAACCAGTTGAGACGCAAACGCCCGAATCGTTTAGCTTTGCTAAAATCGCTTCGCCGTTCAAGTTCGGAAAAGAAATGTTCGAAGTGTTCGGCAGTCGTTTTTCTGGGTCGCTTGTTCCGTTAATGCGAGAATTTGGAATTTTCTGCAAAATTTCGTTTTCTAATTTGTCTCGCAACCGGCGAACCGTTTCCATCGCCGAAAAATCTCGGACAAATTCAGCCGCCGCGCTGATTGCCGCGATTTGATGGATGGCTTCCGTTCCCGCGCGTCTCCCGTTTTCCTGTCCGCCGCCGATATAAATTGACGGCAATTCAACGCCGCTTTTAATGTAAAGCGCACCGATGCCTTTCGGCGCGTGAAATTTATGACCGGACAGGCTGAACAAATCAATCTTTGTGCGTTTCAAATCAATCGGAATTTTGCCGACCGCGTTCACGCCGTCAACGTGAAAGATTGCGGCGGAGTTTTCTTTAACCGTTTCGGCAATGGGCGCGACGGGAAATAAAATTCCCGTTTCGTTGTTGGCAAGCATTACTGAAACGATTGCCGTATCTGCGCGAAGAGAATTTTTTAATTCTTCTAAATCCAAAAAACCATCTTCGGAAACTTCAAGCCAAGTAATCTCATAATTTTTTCGTTCAAGTCGTTCGCACAATTTTCTCACCGCTTCGTGTTCGACGCGCGTTGTAACAACGTGTTTCTTTTGCGGATTGGCTTCGAGCGTTCCAAGAATCGCCCAATTGTCAGATTCCGTGCCGCCGGATGTGAAAACAATTTCTCTTTCATTTTTTGCGCCGAGTAAATCTGCGATTGTTTCGCGCGATGTTTTAATCACGTCTCTTGACTCGCGTCCGAAGTTGTAAGCGGACGACGGATTGCCGTAAAATTCTTTCAGAAAAGGCTTCATCGCCTCAAAAACTTCGGGCGCAATTTGAGTTGTCGCGTTATTATCAAGGTAAATCATAAGTTAATTGAAAATTGATAATGGAAAATGTAATTACCAGCAATTTACCATTTGCCATTTAGCATTTACAATTACAAACACAGTGAACGCAATTCTTAAAATCACCGACGCGAGCGGCAGAAGTTGGGAAGTCAATCTGCTTCCCGACACGATTTATAACATTGGCAGAGCTAAAGAAAACGACATCGTGCTTAACGACCGCCGCGTTTCGCGCCGCCACGCGCACCTTGTCGCGGAAGCGTCGAGTTGTAAGATTGTTGACGGTTATTTGGAGAACGGTGAAATTCAGCGAAGCATTAATCGCGTTTTCGTAAATAATGTGCCGCGGTTCGAAAAAACTCTCGAACAGGGCGACCGCATTATTATCGGCGAAAGCAATCTGGATTTTAAGAAAACCGGCACGCCGAAAATTCTGGAAACTCCGCCAGAGGCGAAGAAAAGTTCCGCGTCGAGTGCTCTGATAGGCGAAACAGAAATTGCTCCAACCGGCGTAAATTATGACGATCAACCGCTCGGACACACGCAGCTGCAAATTTCCGCCCATGAAATTATCGGACATCGCTCAAGTATCACGGTCGAAACAGGAGTTGCCACCGCTGAAGAAATTAAGGAATTGCGGCGCAAAGCTAAAGCGTTAGATTTACTTTACGAAATGAGCAAGACGCTTGGCACAGTGTTTGACTTGAAAGAAATTTTTATAAAGGCGACGGATTTGATTTTTCGTGGAACGCCGGCTGAAAGAGTTGTTGCGCTGCTCGCCGACGAATCAATTGACGGCAAAATTCTCGATTACAGCTTGTATCCGATTGCCGTCCGGGCGCGTGACGCGAAACTTGAAAATTTGACGGAAAAGCTGACGATTAGCCGAACGATTACGCAGAAAGTAATGCGCGATAGAGTTGCGCTTCTGTCGCAGGACGCAAAAACCGACAAACAGTTTAGCGGTGCGGAATCAATCGTCGCGCAAGGCGTTCGCTCGACAATCTGCGCTCCTTTGATAACCGAATCAAATGTTCACGGCGTAATGTATGCCGACCGCTTTGACCCGTTTGCCGCGTTTAGTCCGGACGATTTAGAGCTTATCAGCGCGGTCGCCGCGCAGACCGCGATGGTTGTCGAAACCGTCAAAGCGCACAAACGCCTTGCGAGAGAAGAAGTGGCGCGGGCAAATTATGGGCGGTTTATGCCTGAATACGTCGTCAAGCAAATGCTTGAAAATCCTGATTCATTCAAATTGGGCGGCGTAAATCAAACCGTAACGATTCTCTTTGCCGACATTCGCGGATTTACCGCGTTTTCGGAGAGGGAAAATCCGGAAAAAGTCGTCGGGCTTCTCAATCGTTATTTCACGGCAATGAGCGAGATAATTTTCGCGCACGGCGGAACGCTCGATAAATATATCGGTGACGGCTTGATGGCAATTTTCGGTGCGCCGACCGCGACGCCCGAAGACGCGAAAAACGCCCTCAAAACGGCAACTGCGATGCAAAGACGACTTGCAACTTTGAATAAGGAATTGGAATCGGAAGGAATCAGCCGAGTGCACGTCGGCATCGGGCTTCACACGGGCGTGGCGACCATCGGTTACATTGGCTCGGAACAACGCTCGGAATATACGGCGATAGGCGATACGGTTAATTTGGCTTCGCGGCTCGAATCGAGCGCGCGGGGCGGACAGATTTTGGTCAGCGAAGCGACGGCACAGGCGGGCGGAGATTCGTTTACATTTTTGCCGCAAGAATCTTTAACTGTAAAAAATCGCTTGCAATCCGTATCACTATTTGAAGTAAAATGGAATTAAGTTAAGATTAGATGTCTTTTTGAGTTAAGTTTTTTCTCCCGAACTTAAAACTTATTTGGAGCAGGAAACAATCCGTATGTTAGGAATATCGTCATTAAAAAAATTAGTTACCGATTCGATGGCGATTGATATGGGAACTGCCAGCACGATTATTGCCGTTAAAGGGCGCGACATCGTTTTGGATGAACCTTCGATGGTGGCTGTTAACGAATTGACCGGTGAAATAGTCGCCTTCGGACATGAAGCGTTTGACATGCGCGGACGCGAGAGGCGCGATGTTACCGTGCTGGCTCCGCTTTCGGGCGGCGTGGTCGCCGACTTTGAACGCACTAAAAGAATGCTCGCGCATTTTGTCAAAAAATCGAAAAGCGGCGGCTCGCAAATGTCTCTACAAGCCGTAATGAGTATGCTCGGTGAAGTTACGCACGTCGAACAGCGCGCTTTGATGAACGCGGCGGAAGACGCGCACATCGGCAAAGTTTATATGATGGAGGAAGGACTTGCGGCGGCGTTCGGCGCAGGCATAACGCCGCGCGACAAACGCGCTTCGGCGGTGGTTGATATCGGCGCAGGAACGACTAACATCGCTGTCGTCGCCAAGGGTAGCGTCGTTCATTCGCGTTCTGAACGCATCGGGAGCGGAGAGATAAATTTGGCTTTGTCAAATCATTTGAGAAAACATCGTGGTTTGCAGGTCGGTGATGAAACGACGGAAAACATCAAAACTCAATTTGCTACGGCATTTTTGCCCGAAGATTTAGACAAAACATTCTTTGTGCGCGGACGCGACGTACAGACGGGAAGTCCGGGCGCGGTTGAAATCACGGTTGGCGAAATTTATCCGGTCGTCGAAACCATTGTGCGCCGCGTCGCACAAGTTGTCAGCGACACTTTAACGGAGCTCAGACCGGAAGTTGCGGCGGATATACACGACCGAGGCATTATCTTAACCGGCGGCGGCGCACTTCTTAATGGTGTTGACCAATACCTCCGTAACTTTGTAAATCTCTCCGTCATCGTGTCCGACGAGCCACGCTACGCTACCGTGCGCGGATTATTGAATATGTTCGACGAACCGGAACTGCTTGAAAAAGTTTCGCGCACCGAACTCCACGTTCTGCAAAACGCCGAGATTTCTTACGAAGCGTAAAAATTTTATGGAACGCCAGCGTCTTGCCGGCAAATGTCGCCGTCCGATACACTGTTTAAACGCTCTCTGTATTCATAACCTCTTCGAGCCAACCAACCAAAGCGAAATCTTAGGGCGAACGCATCACTTTTGCAAAAATAAATATTGAGGCAAAACGCTTTAGTTATTGGAGTTAGAATTCAGCTTTGCGAATTATTTCAAAATTTTTACATTGAAAATTTGTGCAAAATTCAAAGAATCGCTTAATGTTTATTCACGCAACCCATTGATTAAAAAACTAAATAACTGAAAATAAAGAAAAAAAGTGATGCGTTCGCCCTAAGCGAAATCTCTTTCGACATTCATTAATTTTGTGGTTTAATTTTACCGATGCGTTTTCTTGAATTTTTCAAACGTCAATTGCTCGTCGCACACATCTTCGGAATTCCCGTGCGTGTGGACTACCGTTGGTTTTTCGTGTTGGCATTGATGTCTTGGATTACGGCATGCACGTCGGCATCGGGCTTCACACGGGCGTGGCGACCATCGGTTACATTGGCTCGGAACAACGCTCGGAATATACGGCGATAGGCGATACGGTTAATTTGGCTTCGCGGCTCGAATCGAGCGCGCGGGGCGGACAGATTTTGGTCAGCGAAGCGACGGCACAGGCGGGCGGAGATTCGTTTACATTTTTGCCGCAAGAATCTTTAACTGTAAAAAATCGCTTGCAATCCGTATCACTATTTGAAGTAAAATGGAATTAAGTTAAGATTAGATGTCTTTTTGAGTTAAGTTTTTTCTCCCGAACTTAAAACTTATTTGGAGCAGGAAACAATCCGTATGTTAGGAATATCGTCATTAAAAAAATTAGTTACCGATTCGATGGCGATTGATATGGGAACTGCCAGCACGATTATTGCCGTTAAAGGGCGCGACATCGTTTTGGATGAACCTTCGATGGTGGCTGTTAACGAATTGACCGGTGAAATAGTCGCCTTCGGACATGAAGCGTTTGACATGCGCGGACGCGAGAGGCGCGATGTTACCGTGCTGGCTCCGCTTTCGGGCGGCGTGGTCGCCGACTTTGAACGCACTAAAAGAATGCTCGCGCATTTTGTCAAAAAATCGAAAAGCGGCGGCTCGCAAATGTCTCTACAAGCCGTAATGAGTATGCTCGGTGAAGTTACGCACGTCGAACAGCGCGCTTTGATGAACGCGGCGGAAGACGCGCACATCGGCAAAGTTTATATGATGGAGGAAGGACTTGCGGCGGCGTTCGGCGCAGGCATAACGCCGCGCGACAAACGCGCTTCGGCGGTGGTTGATATCGGCGCAGGAACGACTAACATCGCTGTCGTCGCCAAGGGTAGCGTCGTTCATTCGCGTTCTGAACGCATCGGGAGCGGAGAGATAAATTTGGCTTTGTCAAATCATTTGAGAAAACATCGTGGTTTGCAGGTCGGTGATGAAACGACGGAAAACATCAAAACTCAATTTGCTACGGCATTTTTGCCCGAAGATTTAGACAAAACATTCTTTGTGCGCGGACGCGACGTACAGACGGGAAGTCCGGGCGCGGTTGAAATCACGGTTGGCGAAATTTATCCGGTCGTCGAAACCATTGTGCGCCGCGTCGCACAAGTTGTCAGCGACACTTTAACGGAGCTCAGACCGGAAGTTGCGGCGGATATACACGACCGAGGCATTATCTTAACCGGCGGCGGCGCACTTCTTAATGGTGTTGACCAATACCTCCGTAACTTTGTAAATCTCTCCGTCATCGTGTCCGACGAGCCACGCTACGCTACCGTGCGCGGATTATTGAATATGTTCGACGAACCGGAACTGCTTGAAAAAGTTTCGCGCACCGAACTCCACGTTCTGCAAAACGCCGAGATTTCTTACGAAGCGTAAAAATTTTATGGAACGCCAGCGTCTTGCCGGCAAATGTCGCCGTCCGATACACTGTTTAAACGCTCTCTGTATTCATAACCTCTTCGAGCCAACCAACCAAAGCGAAATCTTAGGGCGAACGCATCACTTTTGCAAAAATAAATATTGAGGCAAAACGCTTTAGTTATTGGAGTTAGAATTCAGCTTTGCGAATTATTTCAAAATTTTTACATTGAAAATTTGTGCAAAATTCAAAGAATCGCTTAATGTTTATTCACGCAACCCATTGATTAAAAAACTAAATAACTGAAAATAAAGAAAAAAAGTGATGCGTTCGCCCTAAGCGAAATCTCTTTCGACATTCATTAATTTTGTGGTTTAATTTTACCGATGCGTTTTCTTGAATTTTTCAAACGTCAATTGCTCGTCGCACACATCTTCGGAATTCCCGTGCGTGTGGACTACCGTTGGTTTTTCGTGTTGGCATTGATGTCTTGGATTACGGCAAACAGCATTAATCCTTTGACTGAAAACTTTCTCACGAGTTTCATTTTCGGAATTGCCGCAACTTTAATATTCTTTGCCTCAATTTTCCTGCACGAACTCGCTCACGCCGTCGTCGCCCGAATGGAGAGCGTGCAGGTTTTGGAAATCGTGCTTCATCCGTTCGGCGGGTTAACCAGGTTTCGGCACGAACCGAAAACGCCGCGTGCCGAATTTCGCATCGCCGTCGCCGGACCGGTTGCCAGTTTTTTGCTTGCGCTTCTCTTTCTCGGCTTGATGGCAATTTTTAACTCGCTCGAATCGAGCATTCTCGCATATTTATTCTTCACACTCGTTTTATTGAATTTTTTGCTGGCGGTGTTCAATCTTTTTCCCGGTTACCCACTCGACGGCGGCAGAGTTCTGCGGGCGTATCTCTGGCATCGCGGCACGGATTTGAACGAAGCGACCGTTTTGACCGGCAGATGCGGGCAGGTTATCGCATGGGCATTAATCGCTTTCGGCATCTTTATCGCCTTGGTGCAGGGTGATTTCCTTACCGGTTTTTGGGCAGTTTTAGTCGGAATTTTTTTGTACGATTCGGCGAAGGGAATAATTCGAGAAGTTAAAAATTTAGAGCGAAAAGTTGTTGAAGAAGTGATGAAATTACCTGTTTCCATCGAGCCCGAAATGAATGTTTTGCATTTTGTTGACCGTATATTAACGCTTCACCGCCGGACGGTTTTTCCCGTCGCTAAGAATAAGCAACTTTACGGTATCTTAACCCTGGAAGATTTGAAAAAACTGCCGCGTGAGAATTGGCGCGAAACAAAAATTCAAGATGTAATGCGCCCGATTACGCCGGAGTATTTTGTCGAAACCGACACGCTTTTGCAGGAAGCGCGAGAGTTGATGCGCGAGAACGGTGTCGGCGCACTCGGCGTGATTGACGCGCAGGGAAATCTGGTTGGATTTATGCAAAGCAGGAAAAAGTGAAAAAGTGAAAAGGTGAAAAAGTTTTGCCTCCCGTCGAATTTTTCTGCTCAATATCATCAAAGACCTTTTCAAAGACTTTGCTTTTTCGCTTTTTCACTTTTTCACTTTTTCACCTTTTCACTTAAAATCTTGTTTTACCTAAAGGAGAGAAATTAATGCTAGCCGTTTTAGGCGCACTTTTTGCAAATGGTTTAATCACAATTCTAAAGTTTATTGCCGCCATCTTTACCGGCTCGTCGGGAATGATGGCGGAATCCTTGCACTCTTTGGCGGATACGGTCAATCAGGTTTTTCTGCTTTTCGGTCTGCGCTTTTACAAGCGTCCCGCGTCTGAAAAACATCCGTTCGGTTTCGGCAAGGAACGCTTTTTCTGGTCGTTTATCGCAGCGATTTTTATTTTCGGAGTCGGTGCAACTTATGCGATTTACGAAGGCATCGAAAAAATTCGTCATCCGCACGAAATTACGAATCTGGCGTTGGCGTATTGGATTCTGGGAATTTCCTTTGTTCTCGAAGCCGCCTCGATTGTGCTTGCGCTTTATCAGGAAATTAAAGAAGCGCACCACGAAGGCTTGACCTTCGGCGAGTATCTGCGCGAATCGAAAGACCCAACGGCAAAAACCGTTATTTTTGAAGATTCGGCGGCACTCGTTGGAATCGTTCTCGCAGCGGCTGGACTTCTTTTAGGGCAATACAAAATTCCGCCCGCCGAAGGCGTAATGTGGGACGGCATCGCTTCGGTAGCTATCGGCGTGGTTTTGGCAATTGTCGCATTCGGGTTAGCGCGTTCTTCGCGCGGACTTCTATTAGGCGAAGCGGCAACACCGAAAAATGTCGAAGCAATTCGCCAAGCTATCAAATCGCATCCAAGCGTCGTCGAAGTCGTCGAGCTTTTGACGATGCACCTTGCGCCGAAACAAATTTTGGTCAACGCGCACGTCAGTCTCAAAAATGATTTAACGAACGAACAAATTATTGAAACCATCGCTGAGATTGAAGAAAATATGAAAAAAGCCGAGCCGAAAGTTGATATGATATTCTTGGAAACTGCGAGCCTCAAAAACTCGAACGGTAAAGAAGTGAATCCGAAACATATTGGATGAAGAGTCGTGAGTCTTAAGCCGTAAGTCAATTTTTTCTCGACTCACGACTTAAGACTCACGACTCACGACTAAAAGAGATGCAGTTAAACGATTACATTCCAACGATTAACACAGTGCGAAACGTGCTGGATATGACGTTGGTTTTCATCATCGTTTATGTCGTGCTGAAACTTCTGCGCGGCACGCGCGCCGTGCCGACGGTGGTTGGAATGGTCATTCTGGCTCTTTTATATTGGATGGCGGTCGCGCAGGATTTGGCGACGCTTGAGTTTGTTTTGCGTTCCGCCGTGCTTTATATCGGTGTAGCAATTATCGTTCTTTTTCAATCGGAAATTCGGCAAGCGTTAATTTATTTTGGCAACCGCCTTCGTATTCCTGTTTTGCGAAGGCAGCGCGGACAACTCGGCGAAACGATTTACGATGAAATCGTCCTTGCGGCAACGACGCTCTCGTCGGAGAAAATCGGCGCGTTGATTGTTGTCGAGCGCAACGTCGGTTTGAGAAATTTGATTGATGCGGGCGTATCGATCGATGCAAAACTCAGTTACGATTTGTTGGTGACGATTTTCAATCCGACCACGCCGCTTCACGACGGTGCGGTGATTATTCAAAACGAGCGTATCGCCGCCGCTTCGGTTTTTCTGCCTCTGACAAAAAACCCGAGCGTTTCGCGCGAACTCGGCACCCGGCATCGCGCCGCAATCGGCGTAACGGAAGGCTCGGACGCGGTTTCGGTCGTCGTATCGGAAGAAACAGGTCTTATTACTTTTGTCGAAAGCGGCGAGGTAAAACGAAATTTAGACACGACAGCACTCCGTTCACTGCTCTTGGGCGCGATGGAAATTCCCGTCGTCGAGAAGAAACGCGAAGCGACTAAGACGATGAAGGAAGCCGAATCGGAGATAACGGTTGGATAGTTTTGAATAGAGTTCAAAGTTCAAGGTTCAAAGTTCAAAGTAGTTTTGTTAACTTTGAACTTTGAACCTTAAACTTTGAACTCTTATAATTTTCCCGATGGAAAAGTTTTTTCAAAAAGGAGAATGGCAATTTTCCTTTCGCCATTTATTTCGGCGCATCTTTTTAGAAGATTGGCTGACGAAAGTGATTGCGCTTTTTATTACCGTTACGCTATGGCTTGGCGTAACGGGACAGCCGACCACCGAACGATTGAGGGACGTTACCCTAAAACCGCGCGTCGCCGACACAATTGAAGCGACCGACATCTCCGTGCAGGAAGTTGATTTATTGGTAACGGGCGACAAACGAAAAATTGACCAAATTAAAGAAGAAAATTTAATTGTCGTGCTGGATTTAACCGATGTTCAGGCGGGCGACCGAACGATTCAAATTACGTCTGACAACGTTAACGTCGAACTGCCGACCGGCGTTCGACTCGAAGAAGTGCAGCCGAATAAAATCGCGGTCAAGCTCGAAACGGTAACCGAGCGCGAAATTGCGGTCAAAGTCGAAACCGAAGGAGCGATTCCCGAAAATTTTGAAGTCTATAGCAAAATCGTCGCGCCGCAAAAAGTGCGCGTGCGCGGACCCGAAAGTTTTATCAAATCGCTCGACTCCGTTCCGACGGAAAAAGTCAGCCTCGAAAACCGTAGGGAAGATTTTATAGCTCAGCGAATTCCGCTTAATATCGCCGATTCAAAAGTTACAGTGCTTGATACGAACGTCGTTGATGTCGCTTTCCGCATCGGTGAGAAACGCATCGAAAGACTTTTTACCGTTCCCGTCCAAACAGATACCGGAAAGAAAACGGCAACCGTTATTTTGTATGGCGGTCGCTCGGTTTTAGAATCTCTGAAAGCGGAAAATCTGCGCGTTGAAATCGTTAAAACCGAAGCGGGCGAAACGTCTTTAAATTTAGTTTTGCCGCCTGAACTTCAGGACAAATTTGAGATTAGAAAATTGAAAGTCAATTAGAAGTTGTTTCAAAAATACTTTTCGCAAAAAAGTGGCGAGTGAAAATTAATTTTCACTCGCCACTAAACTTTTCTGTTAATTTTAATTAAACCTCTTGATTTTCGCTCGTTGATTTACTTTTCTCCGAGAAACCTCGCGCTTGTGGAAGCGGCAAACCGACAGCATCGGATTTAATTTCCGGTCGGTCATCAAGAAGATCTCCTTCATAATCGTTGACAATCATCTTGCCGGATTGTTTCGTGAAAATGAGTTTGTTTTGCTCACTATCAAAATCAACCGTTACGAGGTCGCCGGTTTCGACTTGTTCGGTCGCCACCAGATTTGAAAGCGGATAAACCAGAAATCGCTCGATGGCGCGTTTCAGATGGCGCGCTCCATATTTCAAATCGATGCCTTCGCCGAGCAAAAATTCCTTGGCTTCGGTGGTGCATTCAAAAACGAATTTCGTTCCCGCCGAATCGGTAATTCTTTCCTGAACGCCGCGCAGTTCGATGTTGAGAATCTGACGCAGATGATGTTCTTTCAAACTTCTGAACACGACGACTTTATCAATCCGATTCATAAATTCAGGCGAGAATTTACGTTTCGCGGCTTCGAGCGCGGTGCGATAAATTTTCGTGTCAATCTCGTTGTCATCTTGGTTTTTCGTCGCCTTGGTTGGAGCGAAACCGATGCCGCCGGAAATCATCTCCGACATCTCGCGGGCGCCTAAGTTAGAAGTCATGATGACGACGGTTTTTGAAAAATCAACGCGCCGATTGTCGCCCAAAGTCAAGGTCGCTTTATCAAGAATTCCAAGCAGAAGCTGCCACAAAGCATCCGAAGCCTTTTCGATTTCGTCAAACAACACAAAGGTTAATTTATTTTCTTCGGTGTGCGCCTTGTCAAGATTTTCCTGCGTCAACATCGGCGATGTTTCACGGTGCCCGAGGTATCCCGGAGGCGAGCCAATGAGTTTGGCAATCTCGTGCGAATGTTGAAATTCGGCGCAGTCAATTTTGACAACTGCGTGCGGTTCGCCGAAAAGGACTTGCGCCGCCGCTTCGACCACGCGAGTTTTTCCCGAACCGGTCGGACCTAAAAACAGAAGCGTTCCGACGGGACGCGCCGGGTTGTTCATTCCCGCCAAATAAATTTGAAAAAGCCCGCTCATCCGGCGGACGGCGCGTTCCTGCCCGACGATGAATGACAATAATTTATCTTCAAAATCTTTGGCTCGCGGACTTTTCAAATCGGGGTCGAGCAAAACAAGTTTTTCGGTGGTTTCTTTCTTTTTAGCGGTTTCGTTTCTCATTTCGATTTTCTCCTTGTCAACTTCAGCAACGCTTTTCTCCGGGAAGCGTTCGGTCAAATATGGACAAATCTTCAAAGCTGATTTTGCCGAAAAGTTTCGGAAAAATTGCTACTACACTGATGATTTCAAAAGATTTTACGTTGGCTGGACTTTAGATTGCGAAAGGGTTTGTCCATTTGGAATGTGAGCCGTTGCGCGTGCGAATTCGACTCTATTTATGGTTTAACATAAATTAGTCATTTTATGCAAGAAGAATTATATCCAAAAAACTTCTGACAAAGAGATTTTGGCGATTGAGGAATTTGGAATTTGGGGGAATAAATTAGCAAAAAATTAATATTAAATAAGTTGAGAAAAGTAATTTGAATAGCAGCGCGAAACTCAAAATGTTTAGGCTCATTAAAGGAAAAACCGAAGAAGAGATTTTGTGGGAAGACTTCGAGCAGGAAGCGATGCCGCTCAGCGCGGATTTATTTCGCGTGGCGATGTTTCTCAAGCGAAATCTGCCGGCGGCTGAAGATTTAGTGCAGGAGACGATGATGCAGGCTCTCAAATCTTTTCATCGCTACGAAAAGGGAACGAACTGCAAAGCGTGGCTGACGACGATTATGTATCACACGCACTATAAGCAGTTGAGGAAGCAAACTAATTTGCGAATGGTCGTTGACACAGAAGAAAAAATCGCTGAAACCGCGCAGTTTGAAGCCCCGATTCCGCAGCAAATTACCGATGAGGATGTTTTGCAGGCGTTAAAAAAAGTGCCTGAAACTTTTCGGGAAACGGTTCTTCTGTGCGATGTCGAAGGTTTTACATATAAAGAAATCGCGGCTTTTTTAGACGTGCCGATTGGAACGGTGATGTCGCGGCTTCATCGCGGACGAAAAACTCTGCGCGGCGAGCTTGCCGTCTACGCGAGAAATTACGGCATCGAAAACGAGGAGACGAAGGAAGTTAAACGAAAAGAGGGAAAATTATTATGAAGTGTCAAGATTTCCGAGAAGTGATTGATTCATATTTAAGCGATGAACTTTTGACGGAAACCAACCACGACGTTTTGCGTCATCTGGAAGTTTGCGCCGATTGCCGTCGAGCGATTCAAATCCGGCGCAGCCTTCTCGCGCAGATTCGCTTCGCCGTCAAAAATTCGCCGCAGTTTCAAATCCGCGAAGAGTTTTCCGGAAATCTCCGCGCTCGCCTGAAGCAAAGCGCAATTCCAAAAAATGTTTTTTGGACGAGCGGAAATTCTTGGCTGGCAGTGGCGGCAATGCTCATTTTAACCGTTGGCTTGAGTATCTGGTTCGTCAGCAATCAAACGGTGCCTTCAGCGGAAATTACTCAAAAAACTGAAAATTCGCAACCGGTATTCTTAGAAGATACTGCGCTCGGCGACCATCAAAATTGCGCCGTCAAATACAACTTAGCGGAAGAGCCGGTCAAGATAGATTTGGCATCGGCAAAATACGCAAATCTGCGGCAAGCGATATTGCTGCCTCTGCAAAATGCGGCTGACCGATACGAATTTCTCGAATCGCACACTTGCAAATACGACGGACATCTTTTCACGCACATCGTTTTTCGTCATCAAGGCAAAACCCTTTCCGTCCTTCTGACTGATTTGCAAAATTACCAATCATTAAAAGATGAAGAAATCGTTAAACTTGCCGCGAGCGGTTATCAGTTGGCGCGGTTTGACGCGAAAAATCAAGCGTTTTTTGTTGTTTCGGATTTGCCTCAAACGGAAAATTTAGCGACGGCGGAAATTTTAATGAATTCCGTCCGTCAACATTTTACTAAGCCCGATAAAGCGAAATTGGCGGTTTTAGCGAAATTCTAAAACTGAGATTTCGCGATTGAAAACTTGCCACTCAATTATTAAATCCTTGCGCTTTCGTGACGCGCGGGCTTCTGCTTTTTAAGCCAGCAATCTCCGTTAAACTCAAATTAATCAAGCATTCTCAATTATGTTGATACGCGTCCAAAATTTACTTTTACCCAAACTCTATTTATAATTTGTGAAAACAATTTAAAAGTTTGGTGAGAAATAATGAAATATAAAAACAAAGTTATCAGCGTCTTTTTGTTATCTGTTGCACTTTTGAGCCTATCGTGTACAAAACAAACGGCGCAAAGCGGTAATAACAGTAATAGTAGCAGTAATAGTGGCGACAAAGCGCAAACGCCGACCGAAGCCTACAAAATATTGTTTGCGGCGGTTAAAGCCAAAGACTCGGGAAAAATCAAGCAAATGATGTCGAAAAGTACTCTCGGATTGGCGGAGTTTTCAGGAAGTCAGCAGAAAAAATCGGTTGACCAAATTCTCGAAAATGGATTTGTCGCCCCAACGCTCGCCGCTTCTTTGACCGAAATCCGTGACGAGCGCGTCAAGGATAATTTCGGCGCTGTTGAAGTTTTCAACCCGAAAGACAATCGTTGGGAAGATTTGCCGTTTGTTTTGGAAGACGGCGGCTGGAAACTTGCCGTCGGCGACATTTTCCAAAACACATATAAATTGCCTAGTAAAGGACAAGCGCAAATCGAGCGCGAAGCATCGAACACGGGAATGCCGATGCCTGCAAATTCGGTCGCCAATTTTCCGCCGATTCCCGAGGGAAATAAATCGGTGCAAGTTCCGCCGAGTTTGGGCGGCAATAAGTCAATCGAAGTTCCGATGGTAGATAAACCAAAAAAATGATTGACGAGCGGCAGATCGGGGAAATTTTAGCGCAATACAAAAAACACGGCTGGAATTTACGCCGTGTTTTGCTTTCTGCGTCGGCGAAAGAGAAATTGCCCGTTTCGTTATTCGGTGGAGTGGAAATCATATCTTCGGAACTTGATGCGGCTTGGTTTTCACGCGCATCGCCGGAAGGACGCGAGGCTTGGGAATTAAGAAGTCTTTTGACCGCGCCGTTCGCGCTCGTGGAAGTTTTTGAAGAAGATGACGAAGAAGCGGTGCGCGAAGAAGCCAGAAGAGAAATGGAAACTCGTTTAACCGAACAGGCATCAAACATCGGCAATCGAAAGCTGATAGTTTGAATTTTAAGGTAGTGTCTTAAATTTGGGTCATTGTAAACTTATTATTAGTCATTGAAAATGACTTTTTCTGAGACAAACAGAACTTTCAGAAAAATCATACAAATAAATAATTTGAAATTAGGTAGTTGTGTTGGGATTCGGTGCAAATAAATTGTAAGGAGATTTTATGGAAAGTTTAGAACCTTACCTGGATAAATTTAGCGAAAGTGGTAAACGTATTTTAGAAAACGCACTCAACGAAACACGCCGTCGTAACCAGCATTTCATTTCACCCGAACATATTTTGTACGCGCTGATAGAAGAAGAAGCTGACCTTTTCAATTCAACGATGCAAGACCTTTCGGTTGATCCAAATTCTGTTCGTCTAGCACTTGAAAAACGCTTGGAAAACAGCTGTAGATATATTGGTCAGGGTTTTCGCATTGCACCTGAGACAACCGAAATTTTCAAATTCTCGATGGATAGAGCGCGTTCACAAGGTCGTCGTGTAATTGAAGCAAGCGATATTCTTTATGTTATGACCAGAGATAAACAAAGCCTGCTGAATGATAATTTGCAGAGTCACGATAATCATAGTTGCGCGTTGAATGCAAACAGAATTAGCATGGAAGACAAACAAAGCCATTTCCTCTCACAATTGCAAACTACGTCCAGTAATTTCTTAACTCAGTTTTCTTTGCAAGAGTTGGTTAAAAAGAACAATTCTCCTTTTGGTTTGTTTCATAGTATAGGAAGTGTTGGTGGAGGTATGAGTGGTGGCGATTCAGAACAAACCACACATAATAAACATGAATCATTTGCTTGTCGAATTGAATCAAAAGATTCCAATAATTTTAATGAAGCGGAATTTATCTCTTCGCTCAGAAAAGATGTAGAGGACAGCATAAATCAGAGCCGTTTGAAGATTACAAGAACAGACAGTCAAAATTCATCGAGTTTCCGCTTTGAATATAAAAAGGGAAAAATGGAAGGTCAGATAGATATTTCCGGCGAGATGAAGGATAGATATTACGAATTGAAAGCCATACTTGTTGAGAAAAGCGGATGGAAAATAAAATAAGAAGAGAAAATAACAACTTGTCGCAAAAACGCCAATTTTTGAGGCTTTTTGTTTACTGACTTAACAAGCACTTAAAAACCAAATATTTTCAGCAATACAAATTTAAGAAACTACCAGTTTTAATTTTCGATTTACAAATTTATCCTTTTGTTGCAAACTTATTAGATTGAAATGATGATTAAAAATTTCGGTGCGCGAGTCATAAGTGTTTGGGAAGGCTTGCGACCGATGACAAAAAAGATGTTAGTCGGTGCGCTGCAGGCAAGCGGCGCATCCAACGCGCAGAGCCAAAAATTCTCCTACGATGTTCACGCCGAATGGGAACTAAGTCGTTTGCTTTCCGCTTTAGATGAACAAACGAAAGATGCGGAAGTGCGAAAAGATGCAGAAAAACTGCGCGAAATAAAACAGTTAGCGGAAACTTGCGCGAAAGTCTTGCAAACGCAAACAGCATCTGCCGAAGTTTTTATCCAGCTTGCGACGCGAGCCGTGCAGCGTCACGACTTCAATAATCTCGACCGTTTAGCCGATGTGCTTGCCGCGCGATTTTCGGCGGGCGAAGTGGCGGAAATTATTCGCCAAACCGATTTGGCGCAAATCCGCGCCGTTGCTTATGAAACTTTGGCATTAATGCCGCTGAACAATCTTTTTCCGCTTCTTGATGACCCGCTTTATTTTGAAATTGCCCGCAACGCGCTCGAACAGCAAGCATTTGAATTTGATAACGAAGAAGCGCAGCAAGTTCTAGAGCAGTTGGAACTTGACGAAATGAACGGAGAATAGAAGTAAGCAATAGGCAGAAAGCTGTAAGCAGGATTATCTGACTGCCTACTTTTTTCTGCCTATTGCCTACTTTCTTATATTAAAAAGCTATGAAGCAAGTAACCATCGTCTGCGACGGCTCAAGTCTCGGCAACGGAAACGGAAAACCGCGAGCGGCGGCGGTGGCGGTGCTTGGTTATCGCGGTTATTGGCGGGCGTTTGGTGAGTTTTTAGGTGAAGCGACCAATCAGCAGGCGGAAATTGCGGCGGCGTGTATTGGATTGAAAACTCTGCGCGAGCCTTGCAAGGTGAAAGTTTTGACCGATTCGCGTTACGTTGTCGAAACGATGACCGGACGTTTTCGTAAAAAAGCCAATCTCGATTGGTGGAAAAAGCTCGACGACGCGGCAAAAAAACATCAGATAACTTGGGAATGGACGAAAGGACACGTGGGACACGAGATTCAGGAAGTCGCCGACAAAATGGCGCGGCAAACGGCGGAACTCGGCAGAGTTGACGAGAGAATGTTGGAGGAAGCGACGGCGGGAATTGGCGTGAAGGAAATATAATGCGACACGGAGACGCGGAGACGCGGAGACGCGGAGATTTAAAACAGATAAAGAAAGTAAATTGGAGATGGAGAGAAAGTAAATTCTCCGCTTCGTATCTTCTCTCCGCGTCTCGGCATCTCCGCGTCTCCGCTTCTTTTTTCCTGCTTGTTCTCTGTTTCTGTTCCTCAATCTTTCCGCAGCAAAAAGTTTCTACCGGCTGGTTATGGCAAAATCCGCGACCACAAGGCAATCCGCTCTACGCCGTTCATTTCGCCAAAGATAAAGAAACGGGTTTTGCGGTCGGTTCGGATAATACGATTTTACGCACGGAAGACGGCGGTTTTCGCTGGCAAAAGCAATTTTCACCGAGTGATGTAACGCTGTCAGGCGTTTTCGTCAAAGATAAAAAAAGCGCAATAGTCGTCGGCGCACGCGGCACGATTTTTTTAACCGATAACGGCGGAAAAGATTGGCGGCGAAGCGTCGTTGAAGCGAAAGACCATCTTTACAGTCTTGTTATGACGGGCGAAAATTTCCAGACCGGCTGGACAGTTGGAACTTACGGGCGAATCTTAAAAACGACGGACGGCGGCGAAACTTGGAAAACGCAAACGGGCGGAACAAGCGAACAGCTTTTGAAAGTTGCGGCTTTCGACCCGCAAAAAAGCGTCATCGTCGGGACAAACGGCACAATTTTATTAACCGATAACGGCGGCGAAACTTGGAAATTAAGAAAGCCGTGCGGAAATGTTCTGATGGCGAGCGCAGCTTATCTATCGGCTGAAAAACTCGTCGCAGTCGGTTACGGCGGCTGCGTAGCGCAAAGCATTGACGGCGGCGAAACGTGGGCGAAAGTTAAAATTTTCAGCCGGGCTGATTTTCTATCGCTCTCGTTTGCCGATGAAAAAAACGGTTTTATGACCGATGCCAACGGAATGATTTGGCTGACGGCCGACGGCGGTTTGACGTGGCTGCCTTTTAATATCCGCACGAATCCGAAACTTGTTTCCCTTTGCTTCGCCGACCAATTTACGGGCTGGGCGGTTGGCGATAACGGTTTGATAATCCGCTCGGACGACGGCGGTTACAGTTGGCAACGCCTTTCCGAAGGCGGGCGCGAAGATGTCAACGACCTCACATTTTTCGACAAAGACATCGGCTTGGCTGTCGGCTCAAATGGCAAGACTTGGATTACCAACGACGGCGGCAGAGATTGGATTCCCGTCTATTCCGGCGTTGAGGAAAACTTAAACGCGATTAGTTTTCTCGATGCTGGACATGGCTTCGTCGTCGGAGACCGCGGCACGTTTCTGCGCACAAATGACGGCGGCGCAAGTTGGGGAAAAGGCGTTTCCAATGTTACCGAAGACTTACTCGGCGTTGATTTCGTCAACAAAAAAACCGGCTTTGCCGTCGGCGCAAACGGGATGATTTTGCGCTCTGATTCGAGCGGCGCATATTGGGAACAATTTGAATCAGGCACGCGAGTGTGGCTCGAAGACGTAAAGTTTTTCGATGAAAAACGCGGCGTGGTGGTCGGAGACCGCGGCACAATTCTGCTGACGAGCGACGGCGGTTTAACGTGGAAAAAAATCAAGACTAATCTCGAAGAAAATCTCTACGCCGTCAGTTTTTACGATGAAAAAATCGGATATGCAGTCGGTGCGAACGGCGCGATTCTGCGCACCGAAGATGGCGGCGAAACGTGGGCAGATCAAGAATCCGACTTAAAAATAAATCTCTACGCGGTAACTGCTTACCGCCGAAACGAGGCAATAATCGTTGGCGAACAAGGCGCGGTTTTGCGCACCGAAGACGGCGGCGAGAATTGGGAAAAGCAGCCGAATATCACAAGTAAATCTCTCCAAGCGGTCGTTTATCGCGGCGGCACTGAGCTTTGGATAGCAGGACGCGGCGGCTCAATTTTGAAACGCTCTCAAGCATTCTCTACTGTCAGAATTGCGCCGGGTCCAAAACTTCCGCCGATTTTGCGTCTGGGCAATTCTAAAATTAAACCAAAAATACGCACGCCGCTTTTAACAATCACTGACGACGGCGATATTCCGCTGGCAACTCAACCCAAGAAGGAAAATTAAAATAGTGGTAAGTGGTAAATCAATAGTTCGGACAGTTTTTGACAAACTACGCTCAACTCTCGTTTAGTTGTTTGTGACCAAACATTCAACCTTCGAGGAGTCAAGCGTAGATGACCGTAGTCACTGAAATTCTAAACGGCTTGGATT